>ERZ887942.1252-NODE-1252-length-17997-cov-6.110801_pt1 | contig 17997 bp, 14 predicted proteins | sample MGYA00521099_ERZ887942 | MGnify/ENA primary metagenome ERZ887942 (study PRJEB32303, sample SAMEA104408605) | aquatic metagenome | biome: Brackish water; feature: Pelagic; material: water | place: Baltic Sea | collected 2014-06-07T06:48:00 | depth 16,251 m ...
CGTTTGCGCTGTTCGTCGGTGAGGGGCTCGAATATCACTTCGACATTTGGTAATTCAGTCTTGAGGCTTTCAATATCTCCCAGCTCGATTTTGGTCAGAACAATTTTCAATTTCTTCAATTCAGGAAGTGCTTTCAGCTGTTTCAGGGCGTTGAAACTGAATCTGGATTCGCCGATTTCGAGCGAGGTGAGCGCTGTCATCGTAGCGATGGTTTTGAGTGACGCATCGGTTAAGCATTGCGGTCGCTCGCTTCCAGGCAGGCGCTGACCTAATTTCAGCGACGTGAGGTTTGGCAGTTTCGCGAGCATGGCGTGGCTGGCATCAGTGCGATAGGTGTGCCACGTCCGAAAATCTGTCAGCGTTTTGATTTCTGAAATTGCCGCGAAACCGTCATCGCCCATCGACATACCGGCGACGGTTAGTTTTTTCAAGGTTGGCAGGGTTTTCCACGTCGAGAAGCCGCTGCCGGTGAATCCTTCTTTCCGAAACGATAGGTGAAAAAATGAGACAGATTGAAGGCTTTTCACGTCTGCGATCTTTTCCAAGCCGGCATCGCTGAGCTGAGCACCGTCGACTGAAAGGGACTCCAAAGATTTTAGTTTCGAAAGCAAACCGACGGTCTCGTCGTTTAGTCCGGCGGCATGACCGTAAACCGTGAGTTTTCTTAAACCCGAAAGCTCACTGATTATTTGAAACTCGTCGGCTCCCAATTCCTTGCTGTTTCGAAACGATACTTCGGTAACCACGCCATTTTTCTGGCCAATTTTTCCTCCAAGCGCTTCAAGTTTAGCTGCGATTGCTAAATCATCGGCGTGAGCAGGGATTCCCATGGCGACGAGAATGGAAAACGTAAACAACTTAAATTTCATGATTTGGATTGAACGATAAAACTCCGGATTTGAGCCTTAGTAAATGACGTGACCAAGGGGAGTGAAGTCGAAAATTCATTCCGTAAACACGTTGGTTCGGGCCCTTTTCCATTGTATTTTGGCCAAAACGGGATTTCATCAACAGAATGCCTGATTCTGAAAAATGCAGCGTACTCGGCGCGATTCCAGCTCGTTGGGGATCAACCCGTTTTCCGGGAAAGCCTCTGGAATTGATTGCCGGAAAACCGTTGGTCCAGCACGTATGGGAGCGGTGTTCGGAGTGTTCGTCATTGACCGATGTGGTTGTGGCCACGGATGACGCGCGAATTTTCGAAGCGGTCGAAGCTTTTGGCGGGAAAGCAGTTATGACGCGTGATGATCATCCGAGCGGGACTGACCGGATGGCTGAAGTAGCGGAGGCGTTTCCGGATCATGATGTCTTGATCAATATTCAGGGTGATGAGCCATTGATTGATCCCAAATTGATTGATCAACTTGCGGAGGCCTTGGTGGCAGATGCCAATTTACCGATGATCACGGCGGCAAATCCGATGGCCTCTGATGACCCGGCGATTAACGACCCCAATGTGGTGAAGGTGGTCTTTGATGTGAATGGTTTGGCACTATATTTTTCGCGAAGTGCGCTGCCTTTTCAGCGGAATGTGGATGTGCCTGAATTAACCGTCTATCGGCACAAAGGAATTTACGGCTTTCGGCGTTCGTTTTTATTGGAGTTCGTTTCGTGGGAACCATCTGTTCTGGAACGAGTTGAAGGGCTTGAGCAGCTTCGGGCGATGGAGAACGGAGCCCGAATTCGAGTGATTTCTACAGATGATGAGTCGCCGGGGATTGACACACCCGAGCAGGCGGCTTTACTGAACGAACAGTTGTTAGGATAATTTAAATATAATGAAGTATATCTTCGTCACAGGTGGTGTGGTCAGTTCTCTCGGAAAAGGTCTTGCAGCGGCGGCGCTGGGGACGCTTTTGGAGCATCGTGGGCTGAAGGTGTTGATTCAGAAATTTGACCCGTATCTCAATGTGGATCCGGGGACGATGAGTCCGCTCCAGCATGGGGAAGTTTATGTTCTGGATGACGGGGCCGAAACGGACTTGGATTTGGGGCACTATGAGCGTTTCACAAACGGTAAGCTGTCGCAGCTGAACAATCTCACGAGCGGACAGGTTTATGAAAATGTGATCCGCAATGAGCGGAAGGGAAAATATCTGGGCGCAACCGTTCAGGTAATCCCTCATGTGACAGATGAAATTAAGAACCGGATTCACGAGGTCGCGGAAAAGATGGATGCCGAAGTGATCATCACCGAAATTGGTGGGACAACCGGTGATATCGAAGGATTGCCGTTTTTAGAGGCACTCCGCCAATTTCAATTGGATGAAGGCCGTCAGAACGTGATTTTTATTCATGCAACGCTTGTGCCCTTCATTAAGGCGGCGCAGGAGCTGAAGACAAAGCCGACTCAGCAAAGTGTGGCTAAGTTGCGTGAGATCGGGATCGCGCCTGATGTGATTTTGTGTCGTTCCGAGCATGAAGTCGAAGAAGATCATCGCCGGAAGTTGTCGATGTTTTGCAACCTTCCTCAGGAGTCAGTTATCCAATTTCTAGATCTCGAAAATACGATTTATGAGGCGCCATTGAAGTTGCATGAAGAAGGACTCGATCGAATTGTTTGCCAGCTTCTCGGTCTGGATACTAAAGAACCGGATCTGACGAATTGGCGAAACATGGTGGATCGGATGGTGAATCCGACCCATAAAGTGAAGATCGCAGTGGTTGGAAAGTACATCGAGTTACAGGATGCCTATAAATCGATCTACGAGGCTTTGACTCACGCGGGAGCAGCGAATGATTGCCGAGTCAAAATTATCCGGATTGATTCCGAAAAGCTGGAGGAAAAAGATGTCCCGACTTTGTTAGCGAAGGCTGATGCCATTCTCATTCCCGGAGGCTTTGGTGAGCGGGGAATTGAAGGTAAAGTTGCTGCGGCAAAGTTTGCCCGCGAAAATTCGATCCCCTATTTTGGGCTTTGCCTGGGAATGCAGATCGCGACAATCGAATTTGCCCGCAATGTCTGTGGGCTCGAAGGTGCCAACAGTGTGGAATTTGATGAGAACGGGCCGCATCCGGTTATCTGCCTTTTAGAAGAACAGAAAGAGGTTGAAGACAAAGGAGCTTCGATGCGATTGGGGACTTGGGAGGCTAAATTGAAAAAAGGAAGCTTGGCCAACCGTCTCTACGGAACTTTGGAAGTCAGCGAGCGCCATCGTCATCGCTACGAATTCAATCAGGATTATCGTGAACAGATGGAAGGGGCGGGCTTTTCAATTTCAGGAAGTTCTCCCGACGGAACGCTATGCGAGATCGTTGAGATTCCTCATCACCCATTTTATCTGGCGGTGCAATTCCATCCGGAGTTTCAAAGCAAGCCAACTGCGCCCCACCCTTTGTTCAGCGGTTTTGTAAAGGCCGCCATGGACGCAAAGGGATGAAGATTGGGGGCAATAATTTGAAGCGGGCATAAAAAAACAGCACCGATTATCGGCACTGTTTTTTTAAAAAAGTTTTACGAAAAGAAATGGTGTTAGTTAGATTGCCAATTCGTAATGAAGCGTGATTGAACTGCTGAATCTTCGGAATCTGCATCTGCACCAACAGTTGACCAAAGATCATAGGTCGGATTGAATGTCGTCCTCTTTTTCCCATTTTGTTTACTGCTGGGAGGAAGTAAATTTGGAGGATCCGCAATATATCGGACAGGGCTGTTGAATGTATCGATCACATAGAACGGTGGGCCTGAACCAGAAGGGGAATAGGAGCGCTTCCGGTCTGATTTCCGATTGCTCCAATAGTCTAATTTCTGGACGTAGATTTTTTCTTCAGGACCGTCGCCAATGCCTTCCACGGCATCTGCTTTCCCTTCCGGATCAAGATTAAAATCCCCCGATAGGTGTTGGTAGAGAATCTCACTACCATTCAGTCCTCTCTCACTCCGACTTCCCGCTTCGGGGACCTGTGGAAAAATTCCATTGTCGATCTGATACTTTTCCAAGCCACTGGTGATTTCAGCCAGAAATGCAGTGGTGTTTTTCCGATTAATTGTCGCCCGAATGCCGGGCATGGCTGCTGCCGTTATGCCAGCCAGAACAATAATGATTGAAATGACGACCATCAACTCAATTAGACTGAATCCCGATATTTGTTCTCGCCGCTGAGTTCTCATAGGTAACATGTTACACCCATTTAATTTACATTGTCAATACAATTCAGGGCATTGCTACTCAAGGGAGATGCTTATCCCTGATTGTTCATCTCTGTGATGATGGAAATCATGGGCATGAACAATGCGATAACGATTGTTCCGACAACAAGAGCCAGCAAAACGATCATGATCGGTTCCAGCATTGAAGTCATTGCGTCAACTGCCATGTCGACCTCGTCGTCATAAACGTCGGCGATTTTTAGAAGCATATCAGGCAATTGCCCAGTTTCTTCTCCAACGTCAACCATACTGATAACCATTGGTGGGAAAATTCGGCTGGCTTCGAGCGGTGCAACCACCGATTCACCTTCACGAACTGCTTCATGAACTTTATCGATGGCATTGGCAACGATCATATTTCCCGAGGTTTCCCGCGTAATGTTCAAGGCCTGCAAAATTGGAACACCTGACGTCACGAGAGTGCCGAGGGTTCTGGTGAATCGTGAAATCGCACTTTTGAGTTGAATCGGACCAAACAAAGGAATGTACAGCTTCCATCGGTCAATTGAGTTGCGGCCGGCAGCCGTCATTGCAAAAACCTTCCAGCCTACAAATGCGACGACCAGTACAATGAGAATGAGTAACCAGTTGTTAGTCAATCCGTCACTTATTGCGATGACAAAACGAGTAATTCCAGGTAGAGGGACGTCTCCGAGCATGTCCGCAAAAATTTGCTCAAATTTCGGGACAATAACCGTCATCAGGAAAACCAGAATCAACATCGCGATCATAAGAACGATGATTGGATAGACCATCGCAGCGATGATTCGGTTTTTCAGTTTTTGAGCTTTTTCCTGGTACTCAGCGAGTCGATTGAGAACCAACTCCAATACCCCGCCAAGCTCACCGGCTTTAACCATGTTGACGTAAAGTTTGTCAAAGATTTTTGGGTGCTGACCGAGGCTTTCTGAGAATGTTCCACCCCCAGCTACTGAATCGGCCAAGTGAGTGACCGTTCCCGCCATGACCCGGTTTTTCTCCTGATTTCCCAGAACGGAAAGTCCGCGAAGAAGTGGAAGTCCCGCATCAACCAGTGTCGCCAGCTGACGGGTGAAAATCATAAGGACTTTGCCTTTTACTCGTCCTCCCGCAGCATTTTTAGAACCTGATTTGCCTTTTTGTCCTTTTTTTGCACGACGTTTTGCAGTGCTTGAAACGCCTCCTTTTCCCGCAGGTGCGACCTGGGTTGGATAGAGTCCACTCTTGCGAAGCTGTGCGATTGCGTCCGCCTCGTCACCCGCAGTAACGGATCCAGTTGTTTCTTCGCCCCGAGCGTCGAGAGCAATGTATTCAAAGTTTGCCATAATTGATTCTACTAACAGATTAAAATATTAAGAATCCCTCACCTGAAGCATATCAGAAAAAGAAATTCGATGTCACGCAAAAATATTATTTTTTCGTGAAATTGTAAATTTTTTTAGGTGTATTTCAGAACTTCTTCAATGGTGGTAATACCTGAGAAAATGTTTCGTAATCCATCTTCGCGAAGAGTCCGCATTCCAAGTTCTTCAGCTTTTTGTTTAAGAACAACTGTCGAAGCCCTTTGGGTGATTAATTCGCGAAGCGGGTCCGTCATGTCCAACAACTCAAAGAGCCCCTGGCGTCCCTTATATCCAGTATCATTGCATGTGTCACAGCCCTGGCCCGTATAAAATTCTTTGCCTCCGATGTCGGTGGTCGTCAGGCCAATTTGACTGAGAACAGCCTCGCTTGGCTTATATGCCACTTTGCAATCCGGGCAAATCTTCCGCAACAGTCGCTGTCCCAAAACACCTTCGAGCGTCGCGGCAACCAGGAATGGTTCACATCCCATATCAACCAGACGCGTCACCGCACCTGGAGAATCGTTTGTGTGAAGGGTGCTCAATACCAAGTGACCCGTCAGTGATGCCTGAATGGCAATCTGTGCAGTTTCAAGATCCCGCATCTCGCCCACTAGAATTCGGTCCGGATCTTGTCGAAGGAATGCTCGAAGCACCTTCTGGAAAGACATTCCAATGGCATCGTTTACAGGGACCTGCATGATTCCGTCAATATCATACTCAACCGGGTCCTCCGCAGTCAGCAGCTTTGTATCAATTGTGTTGATCTTACGAAGGCATGCGTAAAGCGTGGTCGTTTTTCCGGCTCCAGTTGGGCCCGTGCAGATGAAAATTCCGTTCGGCTTAGCGATCGTATCGTTGATATATTCGTAAAGCTCTGGATTCAGGTTCAGATTTTCGAGGTCGAGATTTACGTTCGAGCGATCCAAAACTCGCAACACAACACTTTCGCCATGAACCGTTGGAAGGGTCGACACCCGCATGTCGATCGGCTGTCCGTTCACCTCTTTAGTAATTCGTCCGTCCTGTGGAATCCGATTTTCCGCAATATTCAGGTCTGACATGACCTTCACTCGCGAAATAATCGAGGCCTTCAAGTGCTGTGGAGGAGGCGCCATTTCATACAACGCACCATCAACCCGGTAGCGAATTTTAAAGTCGTCTTCAAAAGGCTCAAAGTGGATGTCTGAAGCCCCCTCTTTAATCGCTTGATACATCACCAAGTCGACATACCGGATGATCGGAGCTGAATTTGCTTCTTCCTCTGCAGTACCATCTCCCATTGCAGAAACCTCATCCTGAAGTTGCTGGAGAACGCCGCTCAATTCTGGATCCACCGCCCCCGGGCCATCTTTGCCCTCTCCGGCTGGAGCACCACCGCCGCCACCATAGTAGCGATCAATGAGAGCCTGAATTTGTACGGCGGGAGCAACTGCCGGAACGATTTGAGTTCCGAGAGAAAATCCCAGCTCTTCAAGACCTTGCGGATCGAGCGGGTCGATCAGGGCAACTTGAAGCGTTCCATCTTCGAGAAATTGTATCGGAAACGCCTTGTGTTCTTTGGCCGTTCCTGCGGGAACCGCACGCCAGACCTGTTCGGCCGGCTCAAATTCCGCAAGATCGTAATACTCGCCGCCAATATCCTGAGCGACAAGTTGGTAAAGGGCATCCTTTTGGATGTAGCCGCTGTCTTCCAGGACTTGAGCTATCCCATCAGCTGAGTTGTTAGTTGCTTCGATCAAGTCATGTTTGGCTTCTTTTTCTGCCAAACCCCTCGAAATGAGCAAATCAATGACGCTTTCTGCATTCATAGAATCGTAAATCGCTTACCAAAATCAGTTTCTTGTTTCTTGAATCATTCTCAGTCTGAATCCGACATTGTGACGCGGACTACTTCGCTGGCGGTGGTCAATCCTGATAACACCTTGCGGACTCCATCCTCGCGGAGTGTCCGCATCCCCAATTCCCGGGCTCGACGCCGCAGTTGAGGTGTGGATTCGTCTCCGTTAATCAGATGACTTACTTCTTCCGTAATGTTAAACACCTCAAATAGACCCATTCGGCCGCGGAAGCCGGTCATGCGACACGAGCGACAGCCAGATCCAGTAACAATCTTGGCTTTGCTGACTTGCTCCTCGGACAAGTTTAATGCACGCATTTCCTTGGGAGTTATGTCGCCTTCCTGACCGCAATCAGCGCAGACTTTACGCACAAGACGCTGAGCCAGAATTGACCGGACCGCACTCGCAACGAGGAATTTCTTAACTCCAATATCTGCCAATCGAGCAACTGCCGAAGGCGCATCATTCGTGTGCAAGGTTGAGAAAACCAAGTGACCCGTCAGTGACGCGTTGATCGCAATCGAGGCCGTCTCAAGATCTCGAATCTCACCGATCATGATGATGTTCGGCGCTTGTCGGAGAATCGATCGAAGGGCTGCGGCAAAGGTCATCCCGATAGATTCCTTCACTTGAACCTGATTGATACCTGAGAGTAAATACTCAACGGGATCCTCTACGGTAATGATTTTTCGATCTGATTTGTTAATCGCGTTCAAACACGCATATAGCGTTGTTGTCTTACCCGAACCGGTTGGACCGGTGACCAACAAAATACCATCTGGCAAACGAATCAGCTTATTGAAGTTCTCTTCATCATCAGTGAAGAACCCCAACTGCGGCAGGCCCAGTGTCAACGAACTCTTGTCGAGAATACGCATGACAACACTCTCCCCGCAACTTGTCGGAACCGTCGATACACGCAAGTCCAGGTCGCCATCGCCCATTTTGGCCTGAATCCGTCCATCTTGAGGAATCCGCTTCTCCGCGATCGACATCGATCCCGTCATGATTTTAATCCGTGAAATAACAGCCGATAGCAGACGCGAAGGATGCGATTGAACCTTGTGAAGAGCTCCGTCAATCCGGTATCGCACACGAAGTTCCTCTTCCAAAGGCTCGATGTGAATATCAGATGCCCGCGCCTGATAAGCCTCCTGCAAAATTTGGTGAACCAGTTTGATGATCGGGGCATCGCCGCCACCGCCGCCGCCTTCATCACCCACAACAACGGAAACAGCCGTAGAATCGAATTGCTTCCGCTGCTCGTCCGTCATGTCCGCGCTGTAAAACTGCAGCAAACATTCCTGGATTTGTCCCCGTGGCGCGCAAACAAATTCAGGATCAACTTTCAACAAGTGCCGAACCGAATCAAGAGCATCAAAGTCCAATGGATCGGCAATAGCGACGACCAGCTGAGAGCCAGTGTAAACCACCGGGACGATCTTAAATCTCAATGCAGTTGGGCCATCAACGGCTTCAATGGCATCCTGTGCGATATCGATTTTCCCGATATCCAGAAAATCCATTCCACAATTCGTCGCCAAAGTTTTTGCCACATCTTCCTCCGTGACCTTTTTGAGCTTCAGAACCGTGTCTAGCATCGTGTCCTGAGACTTCTTCTTATGGCGTGCATCCTCAAGAGCGGCTGCGTCCAGCAGGCCGCTTTCAGTGAGCAACTCAATCAAATAATCTTCGTTTGAATACAAGGTTTTAAGGGGTTGGTAAAAGTATCGAGCCGATTCCGAACTCACGCTCGGATATGGTAAAAAGTAGTGTGAGTGCGCAAACTAAAAAGAATTGGCTCCGCACGCAATACAAAACGCAATCTAATTGCAAAAATCGAGCAAAATCACTCTAACTTTTGCACAGATCACCCCATTCCACTTCTTTAAAGCCGACCGCTCCAGAACCTTTCGTCAGCAAAAAGGGGCGTTTCACTAAATTTCCGTTTTCGGAGAGCAGTTTTAGCGCCTCAGATTCGGACATTGCCAGGAGCGAATCTTTCAATCCCAACGCCCGATAATCCTGTCCCGACGTGTTGAAAAGCCGTTTCAGTTCCCCGTTCAGATGCCCAAGCATCGTTTTCAATTCAGCAACCGTAGGCGGAGTCTCGCGAATAGGGATTTCTTCGAACCCAATTTCCCGGGCCTGCAGCCATTTCGTTGCCTTTCTGCAGCTATCGCAGTTTTTGTAAGTGTAAATTTTCATCAGCGGATACAAAAAGGGGCACTGCGTTTCCGAGTGCCCCTTTATTTTATTAAGAAAGTGAAATCTCAATCAAAGTTCAGTCGCTCCTTCAGTTCCACCACCGAACTTTTCACCGTCATCTGTATGTCCGGTGAGTTCCTGGGCCTTATATCCGCCCTTGGATTTGAAGTAAACGAACAAACCGATGTACGCAATCAGCATGCAGCCAGGGAAAATCGCAATTTTTGAAAGCGACCACTTCGGTGAAAGTTTTGCAATCGTCTCAGCTTCAGCTTTCGCTTCGCCGGTCAGAGCGGCACCCACAGCGGCCTCATCGACGGTGCTGTAATTTCCGAACAACCCGGGAACTTCGGTCACTGCCGCCAGCGTCTTCACGCCGTCAACGGTTTGGATTAGTGCGGGTGCCTGTGCCGCAATCAATTCGCTCTCAATAAGCTTTTCCTTATGCGTATTGATCTGGAAGAGACCGAGGAGCGGGAAGCCGATTGCTCCACAAGCCAGCATTCCGATTCCGGAAATCGCATTCAAAGTCAAAGCGCCACCTCGTGGGGTTTGCTCCGATACAACTCCGAGAGTCGTTGGCCAGAAGAACGTTTTTCCGAGACCATAAAGAGTTGCTGCAACAATCAAGACCCCAGCTTCAGCAACGCTGAGCCAGACCAGACCTGCGACAGCGAGGACAGCCGAAGCAATAAGTAAACCCAGTGGCGTCAACGCCTTCACGATTGGTCCAGCGAAGAAACGTAACACCAACATGATGACAGACGTGTAAATCAAGACGGCGATCGCGGGGAAGTTGTTTTGTGCCGCGAAGTCTGCCATCACGGAAGTAATCCAACCGTCTGTGCCAATCTCAGTGATTGCCAAAGGCATCATGATTAGAACAAGGATGGCCATCAAGCCACGACCAAGAGATTTCGTGAAGGCGAACATTGCGACGGCAGAGATGACTCCAGCGATGATTCCGATGATCCATGACGTTTTGTAAGTCACATCGATCAATCCGGCTTCTTTGCAGAAAATCGAGATCTGAAGTCCGATCAAAGTTCCGGTTACAAGTGCTCCAAATGCACCAAACTCAGCCAGCATCTCTTTGTAAGTGACACCAGATGAAACACGCTCACTCACAGGGAATTTCTGACCGATCAACATGATTCCGTAAATGAGAGCCGGAACCGCAATGATTCCAACGTTTACAGCCCAAGGCGCTGCTTCGAACATTTTGTCAAGAATGATAACGATGACACCCATCAGCACCAAGCCACCAGGCCAAGCCGCGTGGAGGATGTTGAGCCACTTCGTTTTCTCCTTGCTGAAAAGCGTTGCGACAACCGGGTTGATGAATGCTTCAACCGAACCATTACCAAGCGCTGCGATCAAGCTACCAACCACAAGAAGGTTGTATGCAGTTTTTGTATCACCACTCTTAGAGATGAAGTAAGCTGCAACGCCCATGCCTGCCCAAATCAGGTGACTACCACAGGCAAAAATCATTGCCGTTTTGTAGCCCACCTTATCAATGAAAAGGCTGAAGAGGATGATGCTGACCGCGAATGGCCAGATGCCGATCCCAGCCAAAATTCCCAACTGCTGCTTGTCGAGGCCAAATTCCTCTCCCCAAACACCCAGAAGTTCGAGACGTCCCACAAAGGCAAAGCCCGTCGTGATCAGTGCAATAAAACAGCCCCAAAAAAGGGCCTTAGAAGGTTTTCCGTCACTCATATTATTTTATCGTATCTTTTGCAATTTTTTGAAACCCACGCCCTTATTTTGACGCGTAGGGGCCTTTCATAACAAACCAGCCACGTTCCACAAGAACAAATCGCCCCAAAGTTTGGCGTAAAAATGTTGCTCCCTACGATCCAACAGGGTTGGTTCATCGAATCAATAGGGTTCGTTCGTAACGGCTTTTCGATCCAATAGGGTAAGTTCGATGAATCAACCCAGTTGGTTCGATTTATTGTTTTAGGGCTTTCTCGAAAAGCGCGTAGGCCTTTTCCCGCTGGGCGTCGGGGAAATCGTGATCACTCTCAGGATGGTCGACTTCAATCATTGAATCGGGGCTGATTCGCCGTGCTTCAGCGACGCAACGGTCGACGCTTTTCCAGCGAAAATTGGAGTCGTTGAGCGGGGCATTTACGAAAATTGGCCGAGGTGAAAGGACGCCGAGCATTTGGCCGAAATCGAAGGGAATTTCATCCAGGCGACCGCGAAAGTCTGACATCCGGGGCATGTAACGGATTTGGCACCAGCCTTTTCCGAAAAACCAAACGCGCTCGTTTCCGTCGTAATAATCGCTGTAAGAATCGAATCCGCAGCTGCTGACGACGGCAGAAATCCGATTATCGAATACAGCCGAGTAAATCGCGTTGTGTCCACCGAGGGAATGCCCGATCGCGCCGAATCCCCGCTCTGAATCGACAAAATCGAGCGATTCCAAAACGTCGAGCGCACGGGAATTGTCCCAAATCGCTTTCATGGTTCCCGAAATGTATCCCAGTCCGCCGAGGTTGGGATAATAATCAGCTAGGTGAGGGTAAGCCGGCGAAATCGTGACAAAGCCGCGTTCGGCGAGTTCCGATGCGTATTGCCGGTTCGGCTTCCCGCCGAGACCAACGACGACTTTGTGCCCAATCTTCGAATCGGTGGGGTGAAGGCACAACACGGCGGGAGCCTTCGTTTTTCCAGCGAGCGCCGCTTTCGGAATACACAGGTAAGCGGGCGTTCGCGAGTTCGGTTCGCTTTGATAGGTGATCAGCCGGCGAACGTAGCTCCCCGCATCAAACTCGTCCTCGATCTCGATTTTCAGATCGACGCGTTTTTCATCGCCCGGGAATTTTCCCATCACAGATTGCATCGGTGTGCGAACGCTCGCGACCGTCGTGTCCGGCTTTTTTGGAACCGGAAACCAATCGAGCGGCAGACTTTTGAATTTCCACGACAGGCGGTTCTTCGAATTGGCCACGTAATAAGTCAGAAGCGCGCGGTTTTCGTGGAAATCGACACTGATGTAGGAATACGTCATCGCAGGATCGGTTTCGATGAGTTTCGGTGCAGACCACGTTTTTCCTTCGTCGAGCGAGGTCATCGCCGCGAGTGGCGTCCGTTTTCCGCCGTGGCTGTTCTTCGGATCGAGCGTCGGATTACAAATGATGAGCCAGCCGCGATCGCCCGGCATTTTTGCAAGGGTCGCCGGTGCTTCGGGCGAAACGACAGTCCACGGTGCGGCTTCGGACCAGGTGTCGCCGCCGTTTTTTGATTCTGAGAACCATTGTTTGCCGGTTTGAGTTCGAATAGTTTGAAGCACGGTTCCGTCGGCTTTTCCAATCAAGCCGGGCTCCATAGCTCCGCGTTTTGGGGCAACCGCACCGCCCACGCCGCGTCGCCAGGTATTGCCTTCATCATCGGAAAAAAAACAAAGGGTTCGGAACCGGTGCCCTTTTTCGAATACCTTCTCTGTCATCGCCACGGGACACACAATCCGCCCGCTGCTCAGCTGAACGACGCGCGCATTGTTCATCACCCAATAGCCTTCGTCGCGAATGATCGTCACCGGTTCGCTCCAGGTTTTGCCTTCGTCGGACGAACGTCTCACCAGGGGCCGAAGGTCTGTTTTTGAGTTTTTTTCCAAGTAAAAGAGAAGCAGCTCGCCGGTCGATTTCAGCCGCAAAAAGCTGGCTGACATGACGTTTTCGCCGCCGGTGTTCTCGACCATCGTCCAGCGCTCACCCCAGGTTTTGCCGCCGTCTTTGGAGATTTTCGCAGAAATTCGGCCAGCTGAATCATCTCGATTTCCTCCGTAGAATTCAGACCAGGCCGCTAAAATAGATCCATCTTTCAGAATCACCAAATCGCCCTCGGAATTTCGGGGGCTTTCATCGCTCGCTTGAGCGATGACGTTTTCAAAAGCGGAAACGGTCTGCTGCGCGGTCGCTGCTGAATTTAGAAAAAGGAAACTAGCGAGAAGAAAAAAGGCAAGGGATGGGCGCATTCGAAAGCGAAGCACCGGAATCGCCGTCACGCTATGCGCGGACCTGCGCCAAACGTGCGCCAAACGTGCGCCAAACGTGCGCCAAACGTGCGCGGACCAAAATCACGCAGCTTCCTGAATTTCCGAACCGGAAATGAGGAACAGATCATGGAAAATTACGGTGCCGTCACCAATTGTGATCTGCGGCGTGCTTAGTTCGCGTTTGTCGGTCAAAACCTTGCTGATCACTGCAATTTCGAAAATCAATTCGCGGTTGTTGTGTTCGTTCAGTGCGCGCCGCAAGCGTTGATGGAGCGGTCGATTTAGCTTGTCGGCAGCTTCGCGAATCAGAAGTTCAGCGAAATTTTCATCGGTCAATTTCCCGTTCTTTACGAGATCAACAAATTCGTATTGGTTGCTCAGAATTGCGGCAACAAACCGCTTGGCGTCGCGTAAGCGAATGCGATCAGAAATCACGACGTAGCTGACAAAAAGTGCTGCAGCGGCCAGCAAGATAAAACAAAGATCAATTGGGGACATGAATCGCGAAGTGAAGTCGATACCGGAGATGGCTCGGAAGTATGAATATTACGGAAATTCAAACAAGGCCCAATAATTTCAATCAATTTGCATCGTTGGAGTGCTTGAATTGCTGTTTAGCAAAGACTTGCAGATCTACATGCTCGTCGGATTCATCGACAATTTCCTGGCCGATGACCGTTTCGAGAAAATCCTCGAGTGTCACCACCCCGACACTATCTCCAAATTCATTCACGACCTGGCCGATGTGGGCTCGTTCGCGAAGTGCATTTCGAAAGGCGCTGATAACGGGCTGGGTTTCGTAAAACGTGGTGAGTTCCCGTCGAAAATCACTGAGCGGCTTGTCTTTTTCAGCCGAAACCAGCAAATCCGTGCGGAGGACAAATCCCGCCCATTCTCCGGATTCGGCGTCAGTTAGTGGAATTCGTGAATAAGATGATCCCAGAATGGCCTCGCTGTGTTCCGCGAGCGTTTCATGTTCCGGAAGCGAAAATACTACGGTTCGCGGAGTCATGATGCTACCGACCTTCAGCTTTTCCAATTCCAGGGCATTGGTCATCAGCGAACGCTGATCCGGATCAATTTGCTTCGATTCGGTTACAATTTCGGCGAAGGCGAGCACCTCTTCCTTCGACATTTCTTCGATCTTGCGCTTCACGACTGACCTGGTGATCAGATCAAGAAGGAAGAGGATGGGCTTCAGGGCGTTAACCAGAAACTTGATTGCCAGCGACGTCGGAATCGACAGGCTTTTCCAATAGACCGCTCCAATCGTTTTTGGAATGATCTCCGAGAAAACGAGAATCAAAACGGTCATGATGGCTCCTCCCAGAGCGACCCATTCGTTGCCGTAGAGTTTGTAAATTTCGCCTCCCGTTCCGCTCGCTCCGACGGTGTGAGCAACCGTATTTAGAGTTAAAATCGCCGACAGCGGACGGTCAGGGTGTTCGCGTTGGCGAAGCAAACGGGCGCTGGCACGGGGACGATTCTCCGCGAGTGACTTTGCAAATGCGGGAGTGACGGAAAGAAAGACGGCCTCGATTACCGAGCAAAATGCTGAAACTACCAGCGCAATTACGATGTAAAAAATGAGGCCGCTGAGGCTACCGGTTGCGCCTTCCGGCACCGAAACAGGGCTGCCGGCGGCGAGGAACTGAAGTTTTGAAAAGAAGTAGGAGTCGATTACTTTAATAAGTTAATTACTTGGAAAGCTTCGCCGCGAGCGTTATCAAATCAAGGCGATGCGCATCGGGACCGCCGGAATGGCAGTGATTCGGAAAAACACGTGTTTCATCATCGCAAAGCGCGGCGGCTTTGACAATCGAGCGGCGCGCTTCTTTGCCGTCCACATTGAACCACGGTGGCGGCATTTCTGCTCGGTGATAAAAATTTGCAAACGAATCTGCCGTAAAAAACGCATTTTGTTTTTCGCTAAAAAGACCGCAGTGACCCGATGTGTGGCCTGGAAGAGCGATTACTTTCAAACCGCCCCAGAAATCCAGGTTTTCGCCAGGTTCATACCAATCGTCGATTTCCGGTGGTTCAAATTTTAAAACCATCCGGCCGAAGCTTTCCATTAATCCGCAGATTCGGGAAAGTCCTTGGTAGGAATGGGTGCCGGAAATATGAGCGGCATCAGCTTTCGGAGCAAAAACCGGAGCTCCAGTGGCCCGTTTCAGAGCCGCAATGTTCAGCGTGTGATCAATATGGCCATGCGTTAATAGGATCGCACGAACGTCTTCCTTGAGGCTGCGATCGTGAATTTTCAGCGTTTTCTCAATCCGGCCAAGGGCATTTCCAAGAAAGCCTCCGTCGAGCAGAATGACTCCCCCATCAGGTTCGAGCAGCACGTAATTGTGGACCACCAATCCGCGAATTTGAAGAATGTCTTCTTCGCCACTGCTCATCACCGCGAGCGCAAGGTTGAGATCGTTTCGTAAATAATTGTGATCATCAAATACGCCATCGAGCCTACTGCACCTGCCATCAGAAGGATGATTACCGGTTGAACCAGCGCGTTGATCCGCTCAATTTTTACTGCAAGTTCCTTATCGAATCGTGCACCGGCCCTCGCCATTGCCTCGCTCATTTGCCCGGTTTCTTCGCCTACACGAACCAAATCCGTCAGCAACGGTGGAAATTCATCGGACCGCCTTAGTGATTTCGAAATCGGAATGCCGTCTCGAACCTCTGCAACGACGGCGGTAAGGCGAGTTTTGAGATATAAGTTTGGCGTCGCATTCCGCACAAGTTCCAGGCTTTTCAGCATTTCAAGGCCGTTGCCCATTAAATTCGCCATTGTTTCGAGAAACTGAACATAAAAGTTTGCCCGTAAAACATTGCCAATAAAGGGAAGTCCCAGTTTGATGCGATCCCATTCCGGTCGGTAGCGTTCCGATTTCGTAAATTGGATGAAAACGACAACCCCGATGACAATAACAATGGGGAAAACCCACCAAAAACTCTTTACGAAATCGCTAATCCCAACCAGAAACTGGGCTACGGGAGGTAACTTTGACCCTGTGTTTTTTACCAATTCAGTGAGTTTGGGGATGAGATAGGTGATGAAAACCAAAAACACGGCCAACCCCGAAAACATCAAAAAAGCCGGATAAATCAGAGCGAGCGAAACTTTAGCTTTCAGCTCTTGAATCGTTCCCAAATGAATAGCTTGTCGGCGTAGAATTTGTGGAAGCGCTCCACTTGCTTCGCCTGCAGCTGCCAGATTCACATACAAGTCACCGAAGCTGGATGACGTATTTTTCAGGGCAGCTGAGAAATTCATGCCATCACGAACCCGCTCACGAAGCTGCTGGGCAACTGATTTTAGATTGGAAAGTTCCCCGCGCCCTTCCATTGAGCGAAGAGCCGGTTCGAGCTGTAAACCCGCCTGAAGAAGATCACTCAGCTCTTCGGTAAAAAGAATCACCTCCTTTGGTTTCAGAGTAATTCGCCCCTCTTTGTCAACCGACTGGGCTCTTTTGGAAAACAAACCTCCGCTTCTTTTTACTATTTGAGATCGGGGTTTTGAATTTTCACCCACTGCGGCAGCCTCAATCTTAAAAGGCTCCAAGCCATCGCGCGACAATTTTTGGAATGCATCAGTGCGGTCATTTGCCTCAACCGTTCCCGACGACTTTTGCCCGTTTTTTTGCAGTGCTTCGTAATAAAATTGCCCCATTTAATCACCTGAATAGAGCATATTTTAGCACGATGAGAACATTTCGTCGGGAAATAAATTAAATCGATCGGACAAGGGGAGATTGAACCGGCAGGGCACACCTCGGTCAGCCCCATGATTCCTTTGCTGAAGCCCATGCTTTCAATTGAGTCATTGGATTTGGCGCATATCAGCGGCGAGCCCAAATTTGTTCCAGGCGAAGACAGCCCGCGGCATGAAGTGCTTTATTTCGTTGCTGAAGCCAATTGTTTTGGTCACGGAGTTGAGAAAAATCTGGAGAAAGGCATCGCGATGCTCAAGCAATCCCACGAAATGGGCAGTGAGAAAGCCGCCAATTTGCTGGGCACATGTTACTCACGCGGGTTCGGAGTGGATCAGGATTACAAGCAGGCCAAGTTGCTCTTTGAAAAAGCGATCGAGCGCGGCAGCTCTCACGCCTATGGAAATCTGGGTGTGCTTTTCCTGCGCGGCCTGGGATGTGAGAAAAACACTGTCGAAGCTCGCGAGCAATTTGTTCGAGGTGCCAAGGCAGGTGATCCCGTTGCCGCCTATTTTGCGGCGAAGTGTTTTGAGGAAGGCATTGGCAACGAGGACGGAACTAAAAATCCTGAGCTCGCCGTCTTCTGGTATTTGGAATCCGCAAAAGGAGGACACGCTGATGCGCTTGCATGGTGTCGTCAGCGCAAACTGATGCCTGAAGCGCCAAAAAGCATCACTTTCTAAAAGTCGACAGTGGGTTTGCGCTTGCGGATTCGTCGTTCTGCGCGATCTGCAAGTATGGCTAA
>ERZ887942.1257-NODE-1257-length-17912-cov-5.315675_pt1 | contig 17912 bp, 18 predicted proteins | sample MGYA00521099_ERZ887942 | MGnify/ENA primary metagenome ERZ887942 (study PRJEB32303, sample SAMEA104408605) | aquatic metagenome | biome: Brackish water; feature: Pelagic; material: water | place: Baltic Sea | collected 2014-06-07T06:48:00 | depth 16,251 m ...
GCACACACTGTTCAGTAATTTAGACGAGATAGGATGTTTTGAATAATGTCGGATGTGATTCGTATTGGAGTAATCGGGGCTGGCGAGAATACTCGAAATCGCCATTTGCCAGGCTTTCAGTCGCTGCAAGATGTCGAAATTCGGGGTGTGGTCAATAGCACCAAAGAGTCAACTCAGCGGGTGGCTTCGGAGTTCAATATTCCTGAGACATTCGAAACATGGCAGGATCTCATCGCGTCTGATGACATTGATGCCATCATGATCGGAACATGGCCAAATTTGCATTGCGAAATCACCTGTGCTGCACTCGAAGCTGGGAAGCACGTTCTCTGCGAAGCCCGCATGGCGCGTGATCTCACTGAGAGCCGAAAGATGCTAGCGGTCGCAAATGAGCACCCGGAACTGGTTGCTCAGCTCGTCCCGAGTCCATTCGGACTCGAATGTGGACCGACATTAACAGACATGCTGAAATCGTTCTTCTTGGGCGATCTGCGAGAAGTGATTGTTCTGGGAGCGAATGATCAATTTTGGGATTACAGTAAAACATTACACCCCCGCCAAGATATCGAACAAAGTGGTAAGAACACTCTGGCACTTGGGATCCTGCATGAAACCTTAATGCGGTGGACACCGAAGCCTGTTCAAGTCTTTGCTCAGAGCGAAATCTTTGAGCCAACTCGTCCAGTCCCGGAAGCCAATGATTTCGTAGAAGTCAAAATTCCTGACAGTGTTCAAATTGTCTCAGAATTGAAAGGTGGAGTCCGCTGCATGTACCACCTGAGCGGAGTCATCTTGTTTGGCCCGGGATTACAGATTCACCTTTATGGCTCACGAGGTACAATCAAGATTGAATTTGTCGATGGGAAAGAAACTGTTTGGTATGGTCGCGCAGACGACAAAGAAATGAGCATCCTCGAAATCCCAGAGGAAGAGAAAGGGAGTTGGAATGTCGAAGCCGACTTTATTGAGTCTATCCGAGGGAACAAAAAAGTCTCGCTCACTAATTTCAAAACAGGTGTCGAGTATATGGAATTCGTTGAAGCTGTAGCACTCAGCGCAGCGGCAAATCAACCTGTTACTTTACCTTTGGAAGTTTGAGGTCTACAACTATTCTTGAATTCGCAAATTATTAAATAGAACCACGAAAGAAACGAAGAACACTAAATCAATAGGATCGTTACTTTAGCTGCTCTCCCTGCCCCCTTGAAGGTCTCTGATTTATGGCGGAAATATTGTTCAAGGAAGAAAGTTACAAAATTATGGGAGCAATGTTTAATGTCTACAAAGAGATGGGTTGCGGCTTCCTAGAACCAGTTTATCAAGAATGCGTCGATCTAGAATTGAATGATCAAAAAATCCCATTTGCATCTCAGGTTCGATTGAATCTGAAATATAAACAGCATCAGCTGAACTCCGTTTATATTCCGGACTTCATTTGTTTTAATAAAATAGTAGTAGAACTAAAGGCGTTGCATCGAATTACTGACGAAAATCGTGCACAAGTTCACAACTACTTGAAAGCAACCGGCTATCGCCTTGGAATCATTGTCAATTTCGGCCATTTTCCGAAATTAGAATACGAAAGAATTGTTTACTAGAACAAAGAAATTTTCTTTTCGTGTCCTTTGTGTTTTTCGTGATTCAAACCTTTTTGAATCTGTGTGAAGATCTCAAATCTTGCAAGTCAGACCAGACGATCTACCTTACAATCCGGGCGACGGCTAAGTATGAACACGACTGATTTCAAAAATCGTCGAGTGACTGTCATGGGGCTTGGTCGATTTGGTGGTGGCATCGGAGTCGTTAATTTCCTATTGCAGCAAGGGGCTCGAGTCACCTTGACAGATCTGCAACGAGAGGGGCAACTCAAAGACTCTCTCTCAAAAATTGACGTCTCCCGCCTTGATCAACTTGTCTTGGGAGAACATCGCGAAAGAGATTTCGTTGAATGTGATTGTGTCGTCATCAATCCCGGAATCGTCGCTGACAAAAACAGATTCATCCGTGCCGCAGTTCGCGCGGGAGTCCCTGTGACGACTGAGATCAATCTATTCTGGGATCGCTGCCGTGCGAAGGTGATTATTGTCACAGGAACGGTCGGCAAGTCGACCACATCATCTTTGATTACTCATCTATTGAAACATGCAGGAGTCTCTTGCCACTTGGGAGGGAACATCGGCATCAGTCTTCTTTCAAAAGTTGAGACCTTCACCGAAGATGATTGGGTTGTACTGGAATTAAGTAGCTTTCAACTTGAGTATCTCAAACCTCTTCAACCTCGTCCGAACATCACGGTGGTGACGAACTTCTTTGCAAATCATATTGATTGGCATGGCGACCTCGACTCATACCGAACAGCGAAGCAAGTCGCACTCAACTGGCAAACACCCGATGGTGTAGCCGTTCTGAATGCGAATGATCCCGATGTTCGGCAATGGAAAACAAAAGGGAAGCGAATCGAGTTTGGCTCGCAAGCGAATCACGAAGTCGATCGCATTGAAATGACACCTCATTCCTATGAAATCAAAGTTGGTAGCGACGTTGAGGAAATCCCTTATTCTGCTCTACCAGCTCGCTTGAATCTCCCACATCAACGGGCGAATATTGCAGCTGCTCTCGCAGCGGTTCTTTCAACTCAAACTGCTGATCCGAACACCATAATGAAAGGGCTCTCGAGTTTTCGTCCGCTGCCGCATCGACTGGAACTTATTGCAGATCGAGAAGGAATCGAGTACATCAACGATTCGAAAGCGACCACTCCCGAAGCAACGATGGCGGCCTTGTCTTCAATGACTCGACCAGTTGTCTTGATCGCGGGTGGAAAAGACAAACGGATCGATGTGAGTGAACTTTGTCGCTCAATTTCGGGTCATGTCAAAGCGGTTGCCTTGATTGGCGACACCTCGTTGTTAATGGCTTTGTTGTTGCCGGAGTATCGCAAAGGGCTTCTGTATTCGGTTCATCATGATTTGGCGAGTGCCTATCGATGGTGCCAGAAGCAATTAGAATCTGGCGACACATTACTACTCTCTCCAGGATGTAGCAGCGATTCACAGTTTCTGAATTACGAAGACCGCGGGAATCAATTCAGGCAGTTGGTTGAAACGAAAACGAACACCTGCTCGGAACAGAGTTCTCACTGAGGAAGAGTTTCATGTTGCACAATTTACTTGATGATGTCCCACAAATCGGTCGACTTGAATGGATTGGACTCTCGACCGAGAGACGTAGCATCATTCAACCTGTGTCTGAAGTCGAAGTTCGCGTTGATCATGGTTTATCCGGAGACCATCACAGCGAACACAAAGTTGGTGGTAAACGTCAGGTGACCATGATTCAAAAAGAGCATCTCCCAGTGGTCGCTCAATTGATCGAAAGAGAAGAAGTCACACCCGATTTATTGCGCCGCAATCTAATGATCTCGGGAATCAATTTGAAGTCGCTGAAGAAGTCGCGATTCCGAATTGGTGAAGTCATCTTCGAAGGGACCGGCAACTGTGCTCCCTGTTCGTTAATGGAAAGGAACCTCGGCAAGGGCGGCTACCAAGCAATGCGCGGGCATGGTGGTATTACAACGAAAGTTCTCAGCGGCGGAACGATTCACGTTGGAGATGAAGTGGTCTTCTTACAAGACCATGATTTGCCGGACACTTAAAGTGTCCGGCAAAACGCTACTGGCTCGTATTCAACTGTGCCGCTGCGAGTCCAAACAAAGCTCCTTCGAGGAGATATCGCTGCGTGATCGCTGCGATTGATTCGAGGGCGGTATATTGCAGGATGAGCATGTCTCCCGGTTGCACGAGAATGTTTTCCTCCTGGTATTTCATCGCTTTATGAAGATTCACTTCTACTGTAATCCGTTGTCCGGTGGCTGGAAGTGTTCTTAGAATGATCAAGCGACTGGCACTCACAGAGACGTCACGATTCAATGCAGAGACTCCTCCGATGGAACGAGAGTTACCGCCGCCTCCATTTGAACGACCTTCCGCAATCGAAATCGCTTCGAGAACTCCCAGATCGTACTCTCTAGGTAATGTGTATTGACCACCACCAAGTAGACCACCGGTGTAGATGACATCTGTTTCCCGCGATTCGATGAAAACAATATCTCCATCTTCGAGAGTGATCATCTCTTCGCTGATGTTTGGTTGTTCCCCAGGAGCGAGTCGAATTGGAATTCTCACAACATTTGGGTTATCAATGGTTGGATCGAAGTCGTTCAACAATGTCGACCAGTGTGGGCTTGAGTCCATCACAGGCGGCGTCATTCCTGGTTCCTGCTGATACTGTTGAACCGGCATTTGTTGAACCGGCAGATGCTGTTGTGGTATGGAAGGCAAACTTGGAGGTGGCAGGATCAATCCAGGTGAGAATTGACCTGCTTCGCTCGATTGAGGAAGCGAATGTCCTGAATGAGCAGGTCTATATTGAGGCGGAAATTGCAAGTGTCCCTGCGGTTGTTGGTAGTTCGAAGTTGGAGGAATCAATTGGCTCGTCGATTGTTGAACAGGCAACGGGGAGGGAGGGACTTGAGCAGTTTGGAATGAGTGCCCGACTTGACGAATGTTTTGATTTCGAGCAAATCCCCGATGAGCTGCTGTACGGTAATCAGCAGTTACAACTGGCGATTGCCCTCTGACTACAAGCTCATTCGAATGAGCATTCTTCTCTGCAAGACTTGTGAGCTGAACGAGTGAGTGTCCCGTCGAATGAGTCTTGCTCACTCTTTGTTGGCTGCTTGATGCGTTTGATTGGTGCATCAACGGACGATGCCCTTGCTGACTGGGGAATTGTTGAGCACGTCGGCGAATGATGTAGATTGTATTTTCCGCATCGAGTCCCGGCAGTCCGTCGACTCCATCTTCCATCGCAAGAGCGTGGAGGACATCATTTTCGTAGGCTTTCAGTGTGACGACTCTTGCAGTTCCACGTTTCGAAACGCCGATATTGATGGTTCCCGTCTCTCCGCCGCTGGCGAGTTCGTTACCTGTTTCCTGGCGAACGACAAGCACACGGTGTACCCGCGCTCTTTGCAAACTCACGAGGACCATCGCTTCATCAGGACGAAGGATACTGAAGTCTTGTGTATAGGCTTTTCGTATCGCTAATTCGGCTTCGTGCAATGTTTTGTTACGGAGATTGATCGGCGGCACTTGTGGTAAAGCGATTGTGTGATCATCGCGGACGGTAATTGGATAACCAATCGTGGGCGGATCATTGGGAGAGTGAGGCTGATTGATCGGGGGTTCAACTCCGAACTGCCGAACCTCTGCATCCGTTCGCCCTAAGACTCCCGGAATATAGATCGACAGCACATCCCCAGCAGCGATGCGATGCTGATCTGGAGGAGTTTGCACAAGCAGGCTGGGGTTGATTGTTCGTTTGCCACCACGGCGTGGACCTTCAAACTCGTCGGGCAAGTACGAAGCCGGGACACCTCGAACAGGATGGAAAATCGAGCAGCCTGTTGAGCAGGTCAATAACACCGCGAAGAGAACCAATCGAGAAATCGAAACTAATTTCGTTTCTATAGATCGACGACCAGTGTTGCTTGTCAGTTTACTCATCTCACCTTCCGTGGCGAAAATTTCCATTGTCTCTCAGACTCTCAACTTGAATCGAACAAGTTCCGTTAATACCCAGCCTCGATCTGATAATTCGGCAGTTGTTCGAAACCACATTGCTGCGATGTAGCGATGTCTAAAAATCGATCTTGATAACCGAGGGCGATTTGTGCTCCAGCCTGATAGCCTCCAAACCAGGATTGAGCTGAAGCATGGCCGTTTACAGTACGATCACAATATTTCCAGTATTTCTTGGGAGCAATTGCTGGGACTTGCCCACAGGCTCCCATGGAAACATCAACGAAAGCTTGTCGAAATCCATCTTTGTAGTCGCTACAGCTGTCATTCGGCATATGTTTTTTTGCGAGATGTTTGGCTGCACTTTTTGTTTTCAATGAATCGGTACAGAGGAATCCAACTCCGAAGTATGAACAGGAATCTATCCGCCCAGAGCTATTACACTGTTTGCACGAACTCTGTGTCGCCCCGCGTGAACTGGGAAATAAGCCATAATCGTTTCCGCAACGTGTTGTAGAACAACCCGTTAGAAAGATCATTGATAACAACAAGATCGAGTGTTTCATGCCACTTAGATCATTCACTGCGAATATTTTAGGATTGAAAGAAACTTCACCATCTCGCTTATCGACCTCGGCTGAAGGTCACGCTAGATGAATCAGCACGTCGCCTAAAACCGTCACAGAGAGCAAAGTTTTGGCATTACTCCCGTGCCTCGCATATTGCCTAGACCTCCAGTCAATGAAATGCAAAATCACATCGCATTCAACTGATGGGTTTGCATGAATGCAAAGAAAGAGGTTGCCTGCTTCAGGCACTTTGTGCGATAACTTAGACAGAATATGAGATCTAGAATAGCCGGCAAGCGGGGGACGTAAGTCTCCTGTCTTAACACAGGGAGCTGACGCTCCCCGCTCGCCAGCTAATTTTCTTTAGTAACTGACAATACACTCACCAGAACCAAGCAGGTCACCCACGGATGGAGTCCGCTTCTTCGGAATTGCAAATTGGATTGCAGTCGCTGCAACTCGCTTCTGAGAGAGATTTGCAGAGTTGTCGTGGGCGAGTGCGCCGACTTGCTAGTGGACTACCTGCATTTGACTCGGTCTGGATCGATGCCCTGGTCGAACAGAAGTTGCTGACACCATTTCAAGCACACTATTTTGAAGAGAAACGTTGGTCAGAGCTTGAAGTCAATTCTGAAATTGTCCTGAACAACCAATTTCATTTTGACCCTATCATGCCGCTGTACTCGGCTGTCAAAAAGAATTCGAAGTCTCAGTTCTTTGTGAGTCGAATTCAATTAGACTCGGTCAATAAGCAAAACATCAAACGACTTTCTCAACTCATTCAAAAGAATCAGTCGAGCGATTCTGATTCTTCGGTGGCATCAGAATTTCATTTGAGGCCAGAACGCTCGATGATAGACGTCATCAGCTCCGCGGTTGAAGGTGAATCATTAAACAATTTGCTGATTCGTCGAGGACGATTTCCAGAGCAAGTTGTACGGTCAATCGCCATTAAACTATGTCGAATCCTGAACGCCTACGACGAGGGATATTTCCATGGTGACTTGAGGCTCTCGAATGTCCTTCTCAAACCAAATGGGGAAATCGGTTTACTTAACGCTGGTGTCCTGAATGCGTTGATGCCAACCGTGAACATTCATCAGGTATTGCCTGCGGATGCCTATGACGGGATCGCTCCCGAACGATTTGAATCGATCAAAGAAGTCAGCGTCGCTTCAGAAATGTATGCCCTCGGTTGCCTGCTCTGGCATCTTTTAGCTGGTCGCCCTCCTTACTTGCTGGCTGATCCGTTGGCGAAAATTGCAGCTCACCGTCAACAAGAAATCGAAGACATCCGAGAGATCGTCCCTGATTGCTCAGAAGAATTCGCAAAGGTCATTTTAAGTCTAACTTCTCGGCGTGTGATCAATCGTCCACAGCGATTTGAAGAGGTGCTTGAGGCACTGCAAGACAAACAAGATCGTTCTCAATTCAGAATTCGTCAATTTCTCGAAACTTTCGAGTCCAGCGCCCCTCGGCAACAAACTGGACCACCGGTGAAACGCAATTCAAGTGTCCTGAAGTCGTCAGTAGCTGTTCTCCTGACGGTTGTGACTCTCGGTGTTTTCTGGAATCGTGACAAACTCGGCTTGCCTGCACTCACCGAAGTTGCAGCGAACACATCTGCGACTGAGGACGAACCAGAGATACTCACTCCGCAAGACTTCAAACCGATTCAAACTGCCAGTGTGGAAGCAGATGTCAGCCTGCCAACTCATTCGAATCCAGAAGAAACAATCTTTCTGGAACTTCCTGAGGCGGATGACCGGGGAGTTATCAGCTTAGACCGAATTGGTCCGTATCGAATTCATCAATTGAAGCACGACCAGCAGATCGTTATCCGAAGCGAATCCCCGATCATCGCGAAGATCATGATTGATGCCTCAGATACAGTGCTATTTGCACCGTATGTCGAATTTCACAATGTCGATATTGAGGTCCATCAATCAGTAGAAAATTCTCCTGCTTCACTTCAGCTAAATGCTCAGGAAGTGCAGTTAAATGGATGTCATTTCACTTCTCAGCGATCCTCAAGCATTGAAGATCAATCATCTCATCCCCCTATCTTCATGTGGGAGTCAGTCCAACCAACTGAGCCAGGATCCGGTCGTTTACTCGTTTCAAATTGCGTGAACTCATCTTCTCGACCATTGATCGCTGCGAAGTCTGAGATTTCGTCAGTCCTGTTTCAGAACGTATCCCAGGCGACTCCCCATGCCTTTCTCGAATTGGAAGCAGGCGCGAAGGCGGGCATGTTGGTACCAATTGTCTTTAATTCGTGTACACAGAGTTCAGCAGCTCCGGCGGTACAAATTGCGCCGAATGCTGAGTTCGCTGCAAGTGGAAAAATTTCAATTCAAGGTAGCAATTCTATTTTCGCAGCCTCATTGGAGGCTCCATTCATTGGAATCGATGAGGGTAGCCGAAGTGATGACTGGCTGTCACACATCGAGATCTCCGCACAAGGATTGATCGTTTCCCGAGACGCCATGTTGTTTGGAAGACAGACCGCATTAGCAGGCTGGACCGCTATCGATTCAAATAAGGTTCACGTTGATGGACTTCTAAGTGGTCAGTTCGAATTCAAGAACGCAACCAACCACGATACTCAAGCTGAAATTCAGCCTCCTGAATTAGTGATTCATGAACTCTCCGTCAGGAATTCAGCAGACCTCCCCGGATTTCAATTGGATGCCTTTCAGAAGTTCAGACAATCACGATAGTTAACTTATCCATGATCTCACTTATACCAACCCGTTTGCATTGGGTTAAAGATGAAGGCGAGGACGACCTGAACGATCTCTGTGCCCATTCTCCGGTATGGTTTGATATTGATGGGGAGTTACTCATTTCTCCGGAAGATGGTAATTTTACTGTGAGTGCAGCGGCGATCTACCTCTTGCGTACACTCGAACAAGACCACACCTCAGAGAACCCGGTCGGAGAACATTTATTTCCATGTTGTGGCCATGCCATCTACGACACCGGCGAGGATGATGTCGTGATCTGCGGATGCTCGAATGGTTCTGATTTCAGCATTTTGCACGTTGGCGATACCATTCAGATATCCACAATTGATGGGCAATTCTATACGGTTTCAATTGATCAATGGCGTTGTGCCATCATGAAATTCTCCGACACGGTCAGGCAGTTCTACGATTCTTCTCTCCCGAAGAAACCTATTCAAGATGACGTAGCAGGGTTTGCTAAAATGATGGACGAATGGAACCGTCGTACGCAATCAGATTAAGCCAAGAAACTATTGTGAAAGTCAGAGCGAGGTTAACGCTGAACGCTCGGCGACTCGTTTCTTAACTCATGCCACAAACGGTGCTCTGCTTTTTTCAATGGGCGGGCTTATTGATTTTCAATGTCTGATTCTACTGTGACTGTCAGTTCTGTTTTCATGACGGTCAGTTCGCTTAGTAAAGAATTCTGCGGTGTAGCCGGACTGACAATGATCGTCCATTGTGCGGCGTTGGCTGAAATTGTCGCTTCAACGACTCGTCCACAATAAATAGGCGTCGCGGTGGGCGAGACACTGGGATCTGTATAAACCAAATCACCAACCGCGACCGCTTCAGTGCCTGCGACCTCGATGACTTCGCAGCCAGAGCTGGTTCCTTTTAAGATACCACTTGCACCTGTCACTAAACCAAAATCTGATTTACGTATCAATTGAACTGCTGTGCGAAACTCAGGATCGGTGACCGGTTGCACTAACGAGGTCCACTTTCCAACCTGAACAGTTCTTCCATACAGGCTGCGACCGAATGTGACTAACTGATCTGGCGTCAGGCTTGCGAATTCTCCCTGATCGATGAGGAGACCTTCTCCCTCAAGAATGAGTTCATCTCCCGCCAGACCATGCCGCTCACCTAGAGAGACCAAGAGCCTGTTCTGATTTGTTTCTTCCGCAGTTTGCCTTCCGATCACATTCGCTTGCACGCCAGTGATACTTTGCAGCGGAGTCGTAGTCAAATCGAAATTCAGGTCAGGAATCGACTTCAGTTGTTGATTCTCGGTTTGCAAAGTCGCCAGCAAAGCAGCGAGATCTCGGTTTTGCTTCTTGAGGGCAATGAGAGCAGAATCATCGCTGACTGTTTTATTTTCGGTGCTGGAATTCGTATCAGAAGAGCTTTGCACCCATCGTTGAGCACTATCCACAAATTTCAGTGAGAGACCTGAACTGTTAAGAACGAGACTTTCGATTCGTTCAAAGAGAGACGGTGGTCCAAAGTTCAGAAAGAGCGCGAACAGAATCCAACCACACCAAATTAAGAACGGTTGCTTCCAGCTAGATTGGGTCATCTTGAACCTTTCCCCTAGAAGCCAACGCCTTCAGTTTGAAAACTACGACGCCAATACTGAAGGTGTTCCAGACAGATCGCAGTTCCGCGAGCAACTGTGGTGAGTGGCTGAGGATCGATTCTTACTGGGATTCCGAGATGCTCTCGGAAGAACTGGTCGCTGTTGCGAAGGAGTGCTCCTCCGCCGGTCAAGATGATTCCGGTGTCTGCCAAATCGCCAATCAGTTCAGGATCACAAACTTCGATAGTCGCCTTGATGTTGTTCACAATCTTCCACAGACAATCTTCCATTGCCAGGCGAACTTCCTCGCTAGTAATGATTGCTTTGCGAGGAATACCGCTAATGCTATCGAGCCCGCGGACTTCTGTATTCAGTTCATTGTCGAGGGGGTAGGCGCTGCCCACTTCAATTTTCAATTGTTCTGCTGTCGCGATTCCGATACGAAGAGAGTATCGCTGACGTACATAGTCGACAATCGCTTCATCCATCGTTTCGCCAGCGATTCGACTCGAACGACTGGCGACGATTTCCCCCAAACTCAAAACTGCCGACTCAGTAGTTCCTCCGCCAATATCGCAGACCATATTGGCGAGCGGCTCAGAGATGGGAAGACCCGCTCCAATGCTGGCAGCTTTTGCTTTCTCGATGAGATAAATTTTACCGGCGCCTGCACGCTCGGCTGAATTGAAGACAGCACGTTTCTCAACCGGAGTTATCCCCGACGGGACAGCGATCACCACCCGAGGTCGCATCCCCGACTTTTGCGGGGCTGCCTTCTTCATAAAATAGCGCAGCATCTGTTCGCACAGTAAGAAGTCTGTAATGACGCCATGGCGAATCGGCTTCACTGCCTCAATTGATCCGGGAGTCCGACCGACCATCTGACGAGCCAATTTCCCGACCGCAGCGCCTCGACCAAGAATCTGTCGAGACTTCTTCTCCAAAGCGACGACGCTCGGTTCATTCACAACGACACCGTCCCCCCGCATGGTGATCAACGTATTCACCGTGCCGAGGTCAATCCCGAGATCGGGACAGTACCAGTCGCGTAACCTATTCAGCATCCGTGCTTTAAGTCCATCCTTGGAAATCTAAAATGGGGTCATTGGCAGGAATGTCCTGCACTTTAAAATCTATGTTTGTGAGTTTTACAACCAGTTGCCTGATTACCGCAAGATGAGATCATTTAATGCCAATTCATTTCTGGATTCGAAATTGACACAGAGTGAATCAAGCCTCTAACCTTTTAACTGCTAAGTACGCGACAATTTCCATGGCTGGATATGCCTCAATTCATAAAGCAGGAATGACTAACTTTAGTCGCTTCCACTAAGAGGAACATTCTAATGTCACGTGGCGAAATGCTTGATGTCGCTGCAACTGTTGCTTGGAGGTATTCTGCTTACCGATCCTATCACAGCGATGAGGCAGAAGCAGTCAAAGCTATTCGCCGGAAGTGTCCGTCATTCACTAAAAAACAGTGCGAGAATGCTTTCCAGTCTGGGGTGAAGCTCTACACACGCGTTAAAAAACTTGTGAAAGAGAATGCAGATGATTTATGGAAACTATACAAAGAAGGTGACGACAGCTATACAAATCTACTAGACGACCAGCTACGCAAAGAATTCCCCGCTTATCGCGTTTCTACTTTACGCACGATGGTAGGCATGAATTTTTACTATTGGCACATGCGCTGAAGCGAATACGTCGCTACAAAAGTAGACTGAATATATATCCAGCCTGTTAAGCTCAACATGAACTTGTCTCAGAAGATTATTCATCACTCGCAGGACGTTGACGACGATTGTTGCTGTCGCCACCATCTCGATTTCCTCGGTTTCCTCGCTGACCGCTGAACATTGCTCTTCGATCTAGTTCGAATGCTTTCCCTTTCAGTTCTTCGAACTTGGATTTCTGTGCATCAGTCAAGACAGCTAGAAGTTTTGTTTCGGTCTCTTTGCGTTGTGCTTCGCCTTTTTCACGCATTTGAGCGAATCCTTCTCTGCCTGCTTCTCGCAATTCCTCAAACATCTTGCGTTGTGCTTGACGAGCTTCTTCATTGATGTCTGCAATTTCGAGCTGTTGCTCATCTTTCAACTCGAGTTTGGCAGCGATTTTCTCATCTTCGAGTGCCCGAACACCTTGCAACTGAAGTGTAATCTGGTCCAAACGAGTTTGCTGTTCTTTGGTTAATTGCTTATTGAGCTTCTCTGCAACACCTTTACTCATTTCCTGTTGTTTGGCACGCATCTCTGCAATTGCTTTATCACGAGCATCGCCTTCCAACTCACGAATACTGCCAAAGCCGGAGAACGCTTCCCGAGCGGATTCGCGAGATTTGGTAATGATCTCTTTCACAGCTTCGAGCTTTTCCCCTTCTAGTCCGATCTCCTTCTGAACTTGTTCAGAACCAAGTAAGGCGGAAGAATTCATTTGTCCACCACCAAAACCGCCTCGACCTTGACCGCCGCCAGGGCGCTGAGCTTCAGCAACCGGTGCAAGAATCGCCAGAAAAGCGAGGAGGGCAAAAGAATTCAGCGAACGCAACATGGGGTTTCTCCGTTGAGGTAAATTAAAAATTTAGTATCAAATCTATTTTGTGACAGCCAGTACGAAATGTAAGAAGATGAACTACAACTGACACTCACACCTAGTACTTACAGCTGGTCGTACTCATTCAACCCTTGAAACAATTATAAGTTTCGAAGGAATTCTTCCCCTGCGACTATTTTGGAGAGGATGGCACCACTTGACAGCAAAATTGGAATCAAGTCTTGTATGTTCAGGTTTGCTTTTCTACCTGTTCAACTAAGACTTTGAGTTGAAGGTCGACTTTGCGACCCCCTTGCTTCGTTATTCCACGAGATCGGTTGTGTGTTCGCGAACCCAAGCGGTGAGACCATTACGGTCAAGGTCACCAGACGCAACAGACAAGATAATGCGTTCCGCGTCGTCGACATCTGCCTGAAGTTCAAAGTTATTGAACATCAAGATTGCTTCAATGCTCGCGTGACCGACCCGCTTATTGCCATCCACGAAGGGATGGTTTGCTACCAACGCAAAACCAATCGCAGACGCTTTCTCAATGAGTGTTGGATAAAGGTTTTTACCATCGAACGTCATTGAGGGTTGTGCTACTGCCGATGCCAACATGTTTTGATCGCGAATTCCTTCGGAACCTCCGGATGTTGCGATGAGGACAGCATGAATCCTGATAACATCACTGACCGTTAGCAGACGCATCACGAAAGCCGCTCATAGAGTTCAGCATTTTTCCGAGCGATTCGCTGCGCCAGGTCTGTAATGTCATTATCTGCTTTTTGCAGCAGGTCATCGACTGCCCGCCGAATCAGTTCATCCGCTGGAATTCCAGATCGGTCTGCTAATTTGTGCAGCTTCTCCGCTCTGGGCTGTTCAAGAAGTTTGGAAATTTCGTTAGTCATAATATCATTGTACCACAGGGTTGACCTTGCCGACAAGATTTCAAAAAACTGGATTTTTTTCAAACCGAAGTGATTATCTCGCATGACCTTTCATCAGACGCTCAAGATGCAGCTTCACCGATTCTGCCAGGGCATCCGGGTGATAGCCACCTTCTAGCAGGCTGACGAGTCTGTTTTGGCAATGTGTTCCTGCGACCTGCATGACCATGTCGGTCAGTGTCGCGAAGTCTTCGGTTTCGAGTTTTAGGGAGCCGATGGGGTCAAGGTGGTGGGCGTCGAAGCCGGCGCTGATCAATACAAGTTCTGGCTTCGAGACTTCAGCAGCCTTGTGCAAAGTTTTTTCAAATCGCTCAAGGATCTCTTTTCGTGAGGTTCCGTAAGTGATTGGTTCATTGAATGTCTTACCGAGTCCCGCGCCCCGACCAGTTTCGTCGCTGTCACCTGAACCGGGATAAAACGGGAAACGGTGCATCGAGAAGAAGGTCACGTTCTCATCGTCATAGAACACGTCTTGAGTTCCGTTACCATGATGCACATCCCAGTCGACGATCAAGATCCTTGAAAGGTCGTGGGCTCGTTGCGCGTGGCGGGCTGCGATGGCGACGTTATTGAAGAGGCAAAACCCCATCGCATGTTCTGGGACGGCATGATGTCCCGGAGGTCGAATCAGACACAACGAATTCTTTGCCTCTCCACGTAGAACTAGGTCGACCGCTGTGCATGCAGTACCGGCAGCAGATACAGCAACGTCATAAGATGCGGGGCTGACGACAGTGTCCGCGTCGAGACGACCTCCACCAGCCTGTGCGACATTTTCCACATTCTGAATGTGATCGAGTGGATGCACTGCCTGCAAACTCTTAATCGTCGCGGAGTTAATCTCTCCAAAATCGGGTTTCTCATCCTCTTCTAAGTCTGCGAGCATTTTCCGCAGAACTTCGATTCGATGAGGGTTTTCCGGGTGCTGACCAGTTTGGTGCTCTTCGAATTTTTCTGACGTAAAGACTGTTGTCATCGTCATACTCCGGGAAATCGTTCGAGAGAGATGTGATTTCCGTTGAGATTACTATCATTTATCGAGAGTTACAATCGGTCTGATTCCTAAAGATCATTCGATCACAACGACGTAACTGACTAACCAATAAGAACAAACAACTTGACACCGGGAATTTGCCGATGCTAGCTTAAACTATGCACAATGGTCGAATGGTCGGTCTGTCCCATCAATTCTGAGTTCAGACGGTTTATTCGTCACCTGTTTTTCGGCTACACTTCGAAAGTGAAGCTCTGTTGTGTACCATTTCCAACTCAATCAAATCCGTTGATCAGTTCCACAATCGTGGATTACTTCAACATCACATATGTGGGGGAACCCGGGTGTTTCCACTAACTCGCCAGAGTTTTGTAAAATCAGTTCTCATACTACTATGCCTGACTTCAGGGTTAAGCAGTCAGCAATCAGTGTACGCTCAGGCAGGAGGAGCCGCTGCTCCCCCACCAGCTGCTGGAAATGCGCCAGCAAAGTGGATGCCTCCAAGTTGGTACATGGATACTGGCGCGGCAGATAAGTTTGAGCGGGAGAAGATTAGCATTCTTCAATTCATGAAGACCAATAACCCCAGCAATGCTCAAGTGAAACAGTTGAGTCGCGTTGCGGATTATTATCTCTCTAAGATCACTCATGATGAAGTTCGCCAGAGCATCCCCAAAGCTGTAAATCAACGATTGCTCAGCGATATCCTAACACCGAGTGCTCGCCCCAATGGTCGTGCAGCTCTGCTTGACGAAATTCTTAAGAAGATTCCAGAGATCTTAAATCATCCCAGCGATGTCGTTCGAACTAACGCTTTAATCTTACTTTCTGAGATGAGCATTGAGCCCTCAGATTTCCAGAAGAAAACACCAGCTGTCCCTTACACACCTACCCATAAAATTCTGATTCAAGTTCTAGAAGACTCTCAACAACTACGAGAGAGCAAAATTATTGCTTCTCGCGGACTGGCTCGTATTTGTCGAGACGATATCAATAACACTTTGAGCAGTAACGAACGCTCCGATGTTGCCAATGCGTTAACAAGTGCGATTCAAGCAATTCCTGTCAGTAGCGAAGACGAAGACTGGTGGTATCGCTTCCGGCTTGTCGAAGCACTCGGCTTCGTAAACCGTTTAGATAATGTGAATGGTGAACCAGTCGTCATCGACACGATTCTGGCGACACTTTCTAATCCGAAGGAACATCTGCTAGTGCGATCACAGGCAGCGTTAAGTATCTCTCGCTTACCATTAGCAGGTTCCACGAACGTGCAACTCATAACGAGTCAAATCAGCAAACTTCTCTTAAGACTCTCCGTAGAGTTTATGAAAGACCCTCAAGCAGATCATTGGCGAGATTATTTCTCGCGGGTTTTCCTCTCGTTTCGACCGGAGACGCAAGTGGAAGCAGACAAAGGTTGGGGGCTTCTATATCAGGTGAGAAAAGGTGGTCTTGGCGGGAATTCAGCATACGTCGAAGCAGCTTTTGAACGAGCCATGCCTATTTTCAAAGCCATTTTGCAACCGGAGACACCTACATCAATTCCAGCATCTATCCTGAAAACATTTCAGGAATGGGTTCAGAATAATCTGCCATCGAATAAGAAAGTTACGCCAGCCAGTAAGGCATTGGAGTAGCTTCACTAATTCACAGTTTGTCATCAGAAACTCTGACGGATAGGTCGCTGAAAGCGATCATCTGATGACTCAAGCGACTCTATTACTAATTTCGCGGATCTTTAAGACGAACGGATTCCACATGACCACCGATCCAAGTGTGATCAGTCTAGAATGGCATGGCGACGCACTTGTCGTGATCTCGACAGGTGCAGTTGAGTCACTCAACTGGGATATCGTTGAGCACGCTGCGGAGATTGTGCTGGACCCAATCCGCCAGCAAAAAGCACCGATGGTCGTCTTCGACATGTCGCAAGTGAAGTATTTCGGATCAGTATTTTTAGCGTTACTCATTCGTTGCCATAAGCTGGTCAAAACTTCAGGGGGCGTCATGGTCATCTGCGGCTTACACGATCTGACAAAAGACCTACTGCACATCACCGCTCTCGATACTCTCTGGGCAATCTACGACACCCGTGAAGAAGCGCTCGAGTCGATCGGAGCCTAAATCGCTGAGTGCTAAGCTGATCATCAGGCTGGTTCTTCAGAGATGAATAGAAAAGGATTTCGCAATGTCAGACCCAAAAAAACGTAAAGAACGTCTCGCCCGGACCAATGTTTCTGAAGACCATCCGTTAGTCACAGAGCATGATCTGAACACCGAGAAAACGTCTCGCTTCGTTGAAGACATCAAAGAGACTGCCGACAAGTTCGCTCGCGATAACGCGACTCGTGGCGACCTCAAAATCGTCGCGAGAGCACTGAAAGAACTGCGTTATGCCTTTAAGGTCTTCACTCCTTATCGCAGAATGCGAAAGGTGACGGTTTTCGGTTCTGCTCGGACCAAACCCGATCACCCAGCTTATCAAGCCTCTTTGGAATTCGGCAAGAAGTTCGCGAAAGCCGACTGGTATGTTGTCACCGGAGCTGGCGGTGGAATCATGGAAGGCGCCCATGTTGGCGCCGGTCGAGAGATGTCCATGGGGCTCAACGTCATGCTCCCTTTCGAGCAAGAGTCGAACTATGTCATTTCTAATGACGAAAAACTGGTGAACCTGAAATACTTCTTTACTCGTAAACTGATGTTCGTCAAAGAGGTTCACGCGGTCGCATTGTTCCCAGGTGGTTTTGGAACACAGGATGAGTGCTACGAAACTCTCACTCTGATTCAAACAGGCAAACGAGATTTAATGCCGATTGTCCTCGTCGATGAACCGGGCGGGACGTACTGGAAGGACTGGCAGAAATTCATCGTCAATCAGATGGAAAAAGAAGGCCTCATCTCACCGAACGACCATTCTCTCTACAAAATTACTGATAACGTCGAAGAAGCCTACGACGAAATCATGAACTTCTAC
>ERZ887942.1266-NODE-1266-length-17860-cov-19.887840_pt1 | contig 17860 bp, 12 predicted proteins | sample MGYA00521099_ERZ887942 | MGnify/ENA primary metagenome ERZ887942 (study PRJEB32303, sample SAMEA104408605) | aquatic metagenome | biome: Brackish water; feature: Pelagic; material: water | place: Baltic Sea | collected 2014-06-07T06:48:00 | depth 16,251 m ...
GACGGCATGATGCGGTCGGCCTTTTTTATTTGACCTTGTTGTCGGTTCCAAGGAGGTCGTTGACGGCTTTGTTTGTCACCCGGATGATGTATTTGTTGGGCTGGTCCTTGAGCGCTTTTTTGAGAGTGGGAAGGGCGGGGCGGGCCTGCTCGTCCGCTTCGTCGAGGGCAATGGCGGCATGGAGGCGGGACCATTCTTCGGGGGATGCAAGAGCTTCACTGAGTGCGGCGAGGGCTGTCTTCTCCTTCGAATTCATCCGGAGAAGAGCCCGGGCCGCGGCGATGCGGACGACGGTTGATGACTCCTTTTCGAGGAGCTTGAGGGAACTGGCGACGGCTTCTTTAGTTTTGAGACCTATGTTGCCAATTCCGGTAGCGGCCCAATAACGGACGGCCGCGTCTTGATCGGACAATCCCTTCAGGAGTGCGGGAAGGGCTTGTTTTCCTTCGGAAGCGAGGGAAGCCATTTTGCCGAGTCGTTCGGGGAGGGTTTTATCACGGGTGTCGGCGAGGATGCCGAAGCGTGAACCGGCGGCTTTTTCGCGAAGCTCGATTTCGGGCTCGGGGATGAGCCCGAGGTCGCGGGTCTCTTTGATCCACTGAACGTGGGCCTTCCGGAAGCGAATGAGTTTTTGGGCGTGCGCGGGCTTGTTCGCGAGGTTGTTGATTTCGTGGGGATCGTTTTGAAGGTCGTAGAATTCTTCGACCGGCTTTCGGTCGGCCATGAAGAGCTTCATCGCGGGAGGCATTTTTCCTCCTTTGGCGACACGGCGGAGTTCCTTCATGGTCGCTCCTTTTTCGGGAGTGTTCATGTATTGGAAGTAGGGCTTCAGCGGTTCATAGTTGCGGATGTAACGGTAGCGCTTGTCGCGGACGCTCCGGATGATGTCGTAACGCTCGTCCATGCGATCGCGGGCTCCGTAGACGTAGTCGCGGGGAGGGGAGAGGTTTTTGCCGAGGAAGGCACGGCCCTGGGTGACGGGGGGCGCGGGGAGTCCGGCGAGGTTGAGGGTGGTGTTGCCGAAATCGAGAGAACTGATGAGTTGGTCATCGACGGTTCCGGGTTTGCCCTGCCCCTTAACCCGCCATTTTTCGGGGATGCGAATGATGAGGGGAATCCTGGTGCCCGAGTCGTAGAGCCAGCGTTTAGCGCGGGGGAGCCCGACTCCGTGGTCGGACCAGTAGATGATGATGGTGTCTTCATAGAGCCCTTCTTCCTTGAGTCGGGCGATGTGGTCGCCAACCCAGGTGTCCATCGCGGTGATCAGCTCGTAGTTTCGTTTCCAGTCTTCGCGGACTCGTGGAGTGTCGGGGTAGTAGGGGGGCAGGGTGGTGAGTTTTTCGGGATCCTGCCGTTCTCCGGGGGAGAGGTCTTTGGTGACGGATTTGTATTTTGAGTCACCGGCGATGCCGCTTTCGTGGCAGCCGCCGTAGTTGAAAACGGCAAAGAAGGGTTGGTCGGAATTTTTGCGGTCTTTCCAATGGGCTTTGCCGCTGCTGCTGTCCCAGGTGTCTTCGGTTTCGCGGAATTGGTAGTCCTTCTTGGCGTTGTTGGTGCAGTAATAACCGCTGTTTCGAAGGTAGACGGGAAAGGCTTTGATCGAGTCGGGCATGACCGCACTGCTTCGCATGTGCATCGTGCCGATGGTGGTGTGATACATGCCGGTGATGATGGTGGATCGGCAGGGGGCACAGACTCCGGCCGCAGTGCAGGCATTGGTGTAGCGAACGCCTTCCGTGGCAAGTTGATCGAGATGGGGAGTGATGGCATGTGGATCGCCATAGCAGCCGAAGTGGGCATTGATGTCCTCGGCGGAGAGCCAGAGAATGTTGGGGCGATCGGCCGCGTGAGTCTCACCCGGAGACGCAAAGATGCAGAGGATGAGGAGCAGGTTTTTCATTTGGCTGGCTTGCGGGATTTTCTCTTGCGGTTGAAATAAGGTTTGAATTCGGGGCGGTCCTTCCAACCTTCAAGGTAAGGGGCATACTCGGGTGAGGTGGTCCAGGAGCGGGCTTTGACGGGATCAGCTTTGACCCCGGCAGGGAGGTCGCCACCGGCGAGGCTTTTGTCGACCGAGGCATTCCAGGTTTTCAGTTTGGCGCGAAGGTCGGCGGCAACTTTTGGGTTTTTGTCGATGAGGTTTGTCGATTCGGTTTGATCTTTGGAGAGATCGTAGAGCTGGAAGTTTTCCCCGCCTTTTTTGTCGTTCAGGAGTTTGAAGTTGTTGTCGATGACGGCGGTGCGGCCGGTGTGGCGGAAGAAGAGTGGCTGCTTGCGAGGTCCGGTTTCTTTTTGGAAGAGAGGAAAGAGGCTGAGTCCGTCGATGGGAGTGAGCAGGGCATTTTTTGGAAGGCCAAGGATGTCGGCGATCGTGGGAAAGATATCGACGATGCCGGAGGGGGTGCTGGTGCGGCGTGCCTTGGGAATTCCGGAAGGCCATTCGATGACACAGGGCACACGGAGGCCACCTTCGAAGACACTGTTTTTGAAGCCGCGGAGATTGCCGACGGTGCCGGGCTTGATCCGATTCAAGCCTCCGTTGTCACTGTTGAACCAGACGATGGTGTTTTTATGGAGATCGAGTTTGCGCAGGCCTTCGCGGAGAGTGCCGATGCTGCGATCCATGGCGACGAGTTCCCCGTAGTGGTCCTGTGATGCGGGGGAAAGATCTTTGAATGGGGCCTTGTCTTCTTTGCTGGCAATAAAGGGATCATGGGGAGAGCCATACCAAATGACGGTGAAGAAGGGTGCCTGCTCTTTCGATTTTCGTTCGATGAATTTCAGGGCTTCGTCGACGATGATTTCGGAGGAGTCGCCATTGACCTCTTCAAATTTTCCGTTGCGACTCATGAGGGGGTCGCGGTCGAAGAAGTTGGTCACGGAATACCATTCGTCGAAACCGAAGATCCCGGGATGGTGGGTGTCGTTTGCGAGAATGGGAGCCCCGGGGCCGCTAAAACCATTGATGTGCCATTTTCCAAAATGAGCGGTGGCATAGCCGGCCTGTTTTAGGGCGGCAGGGAGAGTCTTTTCCTGACGGCGCAGAGCGTGACCATGGTTGAGAACGGTGGTGCGATCATTGGAGCGCCCGGTCAAGATGCTGGCGCGGGCGGGAGAGCAATTTGGAGCGGCATAGAACCGGTCGAAGCGCAGGCCGTTGGCCGCCATGGCATCGAGGTTGGGAGTCTTGAGGACGGGATGGCCGTTGTAGCTGGTTTCGCCCCAGCCCTGGTCATCGGTCATGACGAGGACGATGTTCGGGCGGGTTGATGCAAGGGTCGCCGAGGCACCGAGAGAGAGCAGGAGAAGGGATTTCATGGGGGAAATTATTCGAAGCGGAACCAATTGAGGTTGGCGAGATTTTGATTGCCGGGATTGGTGAAGGTGAGGCGGAGATTGACGAGACCGGAGGGAATGTTTTCGAGAGGAACGGTGACCTCCTCCCACTTGTTCCAATCGCCGGTGGGTTTCAGTTGAGCCGTCGCAATTTTTTTGCCGTTTGCGGTGACGGTCACGGTCGCGCCCTTACCAGCCGAGGCATGGCGGAAGGTCATTTTTTGAGAGCCCTCGAGGCGGAAGCGATGGTATTCGGTCCAATGGGAATGGTTGATCGCTCCGAGGAACCGGTGGTCTTTTCCATTGAGGATCTGAGTGCCGTTGTTCGTGTTGTAGGATTCGGCTTGAACGGTGCGGGGGTGGAGGCGGATGGAAGCTGATCCCGAGAGCGGAGAAGCCTTGCCGCTGTGCCCTCCTGCATCGGTGTAGTTGGCGGAGAGTTCAAGGGTTTGATCCTGGGAAGGAAGCTTAATGGCTCCGTTCGGGCCTCTGGTCACTTCGGGAGTGCTCTTTTCGGTGAGGGAGTAGATCCAGCGAACCATGGAGGCGACCTGATCGCGATTGAGGTTGGGGTGCGGGAGCATGGGGATTTCGCCCCAGACTTTGGATGATCCGGAGATCACCCGGTCAACCGATTTGTCGAAGGCGGAGGAATCATCCCGGTATCGTTCGGCAATATCATGGAAGGAGGGGCCAATGAGTTTCTGGGTGGCGTGATGGCAGTTGAAACAATCGGAAGAACGAATGGCGGAAAGACCGGGTGCTTCCTTTGCAAGCGGTGCCAGGGTGACGACCGTTGCCGCAAAGGGCGCGGGATCTTTCGCGGAATCGCCATCGTTTTGATCGTGAATGTGAAGCTGATAGGGGATTGGTTTTCCGGGGGTGTAAAAAGAACCATCAAGAGGGGCTTCAAAAGCGAGGGATGGGGGCGTGTTGCCGGCGGTGATGGAATAGCTTGATGAATTGGAGGCGCCATTGGCATCGGTGACCGTAAGCGTGATCAAGTGCTCACCAGGTTCGGTGAGAGTGAGGGCGGCTTTGGGGGCTTTCGAGAACTCTTTACCAAGGTGGCTCCATGAAAAGTGAAGTTTTCCTCCCTCGGGATCATTGGAGCCGGAGCCATCGAGGGTGATTTTCAGAGGAAGGGATCCGTATGGGTGGCTGCTTTTGAAGTGAGCGACGGGGTCGAGATTTCCGTGACGGTATTTGATGTGAATGAGCCGGGCGTCCTTGTTGTCCCCCCAGGTGGCTCCGTAATCGATGAACCAAAGGGTGCCATCCGGAGCGAAAAGGGCGTCGGAGGGGCGTTTGATTTTGACCGGAAGGGGGAATTCCTCAATGGCGGACAGGTTGTCGTTTTGATCGAGGCGGGCCCATTTGATGAAGGTGCGGTTCCAGTCCCAGAAGAGCAGGCAGTGATCGAATTCCTTGGGGAATCCGCCTGTTTTTTCAAACTCAGGGCGATAATGAAAAACCGGGCCGGCGCAGGCGGTGCGGCCGCCTTTTTTCACTTCAGGAAATTCCTTCGAATCTGAGTAAGGGTAAAAGATGAATGCGGATTGGGCGGGCGGGAGGTCTTGGCGGCCGGTGTTGAGGGGGGAATCGTTGATGGGCTTTTTAGGGTCGAACTTTTTCCCAACCTTGCCGTTGGTGAAATCGACCCGCGAGTAGGGTTTGTTGTCGCCGATGAAGTAGGGCCAGCCGAAGAAGCCGGCTTTACGGGCCTGATTGATCTCGTCATGGCCGGCGGGTCCGCGAGGTCCCGCACTTCCGGCGTCGGGTCCGACATCGCCCCAGTAAAGGTGCCCCGATTTGGGATCGATGGAAAATTTCCAGGGATTACGGCAACCCATGACATAGATTTCAGGACGGGTGCCCGGGGTGCCGGGAGGGAAGAGATTGCCCTTGGGAATCGTGTAGGAGGCATCGGGCTGAATCTTGATGCGGATCAAGCCCCCTCGAAGGTCGTTGGGGTTGGCGGATGATTTTTCGGCATTCCAGGGCTCGCGACCGGGGCGTCGGTCGATGGGCGCATACGAGGCCGAGTCGCCAAAGGGGTGGGTGTTGTCGCCGGCGGAAGCAAAGAGACAGCCATCGGGGCCGAACTTGAGCATGCCGCCGTGGTGGCAACATTCGCGGCGCTGGGTGGCCCACTCGATCACTTTTTTTTCGTCGGTGAGGGAGTCCTCTTTCAGCGTGAAGCGGCTGATTCGTTGGCCAATGAAATCGGCGGGAGAGTAGAGGAGAAAGAGGTGCTTGTTTTTTTCGAACTCCGGATCGAGGGCGATTCCAAGGAGGCCGTTTTCTTGTTCTCCGAAGACTTTGATTTCTGCAAGAGCTGTGCGGTCTCCGGTGACAGGATGGATCCGGCTGACTTTTCCCTGAAGTTCAATCAGGTAGATGGAGCCATCGGGACCAAGGTCCATGCCCATGGGGCGGGCAAAGTCCTCTGCAATGGTTTTGACCTCAAAGCGGAAGGAGTCGACAGCAAGAGCAAAGGAGGAGAGGGCGAAAAACAGGAGATAGCGATACATGGAAGAAGTTCTTGGGCTTCTTCAATTTGTGAGGAAAGCAACTGCCGAAGGCAAGGAGGCATTTCACAAGGCGAGGCCGGTCTCTTTTCCGAGCTGGTCCAGAAAATCAAAAAGAAACTGCGTGCGTTCTTCGGCGAGGGCCTTTCCCGCCGGGGTTTGCATCGTGTCCTTGAGGCCGAGAAGTTTGGCGAAGAAGTGATCGACGCAGAAGCTGGCATCGTCGGGTGTGCGGTTTTCGCAAAAGGGATCGTCGAGGTTGTAGAGGAGGGAGCCCATGTGGCCGCCCAACATGAGGCAGCGGCTGAGTCCGATCGCGCCGAGGGCATCGATGCGGTCCGCGTCTTGAAGAACCTTGGCCTCAAGGGTGCGGGGAGCGATGTTTGCGGAAAAACTGTGAGCCTCGATGGCGTGGTGGATGGAGTCGAGGTGCTCGGCGGGGTAGGCGTGTTCCTTCAAGAATTCGAGAGCGCGGTCGGCGGCCAGGCGGGAGGCCCGGGAACGTTGGGGAGAGTCCTTGGCGACGTGAACACAATCGTGGAGATAGGCGGCGGGGAGGAGGACATCGAGAGGGAGTCCCTCGCCCTCGGCGAGTCGACGGGTGTTGAGAACGACGCGTTCGATGTGCTGGAGGTCGTGGGCAGGATCGCCTTCTCCCCGGGAGGAGAGAAAGGCGCGGAAGGTCGTGGTCCAGTGAGATTCCTGGGCGGAGGTCATTGGAAATCAAATTACCGTGCTAGAGGGTGATCTGACCATTCAGGTAGTCGGGAGGGACGGCTTCGGTGAGCCAGTCTCCGTTCTCGGAAAGGTAGAATTGGAATTTGTGTGACTCCATGAGGCTTGCGGCAATTTCGAGGATGATGGGCTTGCGATGGCGTTGGCTGAATTCGTGCGCATTGCGGACATCCGAACAAAGTTGGACGTGCTGGCGGGACATCCTGGAGAGGCCCTTGCTCTCGATCATATCCATGAATCGTGCGGAGGTTCCATGGTAGAGGAATTTGGGCGGGGATTGAGGCGTAAGTTTGATTTCGATGTCGACGGAATGGCCCTGGGCAGCCCGTATGCGGGTGCCGTCTTCCGAGAGGGAAAACAATTTCTTGTTGTTTGTCTCAACAATGGTTTTGAGGCCGGCGAGGGAAAGTTTTTTGCCGTTCTGTTTCAGGCAGGCGAGGAGTTCGTTGACATCCGCCCAGCCCTGGTTGTCGAGTTTTAACCCAATCGAGGCGGGATCGTGTCGGAGAACCAGACTGAGAAAACGGCCGATCTTTTGTTCATTTTTGGTCATGGGGAAATTTCGATTGCGCGCTGCGCCTCTCGATTTAAGCAGGTTGAGTGCTGACCGGGCAGATTTTTAATTCGGGTTTGGGTGATGTTTTTGGGAAGCGAGGTCAGAGAGCTGCCCTTTTAGGAGGTGCCTCTGGGAATTCACTCTTCCCATGAGTGAAGGCGCGCCCTCGGTGTGTGAGGTCGAGGGCGCTCCTTAGGGTGGGGGCATGGCTCAATTTTTGGGCTTCCAGTCGCCGGTCCGGAAGAGGATCAAATTTTCCCGCAGGTGGGCTCCCAGTTTTAAGACGTCTTTCTGAAGAAGCGCCTGTTGTTGCTCGGCATAAGCGAGAGTCATCTTCGGTGACTCTTCGGGCGCTGGAGTCGGGGGAACGTCTCCTTGCTGATCGGGACCAGCCGCCACTTGGGTCGGTTTCTTGAAATTGAGAATCATCAAGAATCCTATGAGCAAAAGTGTAAAAGCAGCCGCAGTGGAGAGAGCCAGAGGAGATGAAAACCACGGCCGTTTCGGCGCAGTGACAATAGCAGGTTTTGCTGAGGAAATACTGGCCAGAATTCCGGCACAAAGATGGGGATCGGGTTCTCCGGCGTCAGTGACGAGCCGGGATTCGAGAGCCGAGACCTGCTGAAAGAATTCCCGGCATTCCTGGCAGCGGGAAAGATGTTTCGCAAGTGGCCCGGTTGGATGAGGACTTCTTTGAGCGAGATGACAGAGAAAACGTTTCATGGGATGAGCTAGATGATGAGTTGAGAGGCAACCCTGGCGGGAGTGACGGAGTTGTTTGTTGTGGGGGTGACCCCCTCTCCGGGATAGGTTTTGAGCAGGGACTTGCGGGCGCGATGGAGAAGAACTTTCACGTTTGATTGGCTCAGATTCGTCACTTTGGCGACCTCGGATAGTTCGAGATCTTCTTGAATTCTCAACCAGAGGATCTCAGCGGAACGCTCATCGAGGTTGGTTCGAATCCATTGCCAGATGGCATCGACCTCCTCTTGTTGAGAGAGTGATTTTTGAGGATCGGTTTCGCCTTCCGGCTTGGGTTCCGTGACCAGCTGTTCGTGAACCCGTCGGCGAGAACCGGCCTGACGCAGGAAGTCGATGCCCTGGCGGCGGGCGATCGTGAAGAGCCAGGGCGCAAAACGGCTCCCTGATTGAAAGCGTGACAGGCTGCCATGCACCTGGAGAAAAGTCCGTTGCGTGACGTCCTTGGCATCCTCAAGGTTTCCAATTTGTCTTTCGACGAAGCGGAGAACCCGGGGCTGATAGCGATGAAGGAGAGTCTCAAAGGCGCGGGTCGATCCTTTTTGGCATTGGGCCACAAGATCTTCGTCCGCTTCATCCATCGCTTCTAATTTCCCTGTTTGGATGAATCCCGGGCTTTGCCAAAAAGCGGTCCGAGGGATTTTAAAAAGATCGCCGCCTTTTCCGGAGAAGCGGCAACTTTCAAGGTCATCCAATTACCCTGGGTTTCGACTTCGATGTCTCCTGCCAATTCCAACCAACCTGCCGGGGAAGATGGTTGGGACTTTAAGAGAGTGGTGAGCACCAGAAACTGATTCTGAAGATAGACCAGACCTTCACTGTCAGTGCTATTCATCATGAGCGTCGCTTCAACAAGATCATCGCGGGATCCGATCAGGAACCAAGCCTGCTGAATTGCCCGGGTAAAGTCGGCTTCGAACTGGAGTTGTCCATTGAGCTGATTCATATCCAGAGAGAGCATCGCCGCCGCCGATTTCAGCTCGTTCGTCGCGCCTTTGGTGAGAGCCGCGGCGCTCCTGGATTTCTTTCGGCCGGCCAACAGATCCAATGACTCTTTTGCCGCCTGGAGAGAGGTGCCCGCGACCCACTCCTGATCCGAGTGCCTCGCCAAAATGAGCGAAGATTGCTGCCAATCAGGACCCTGCCTGAACTCCACTCCGTGATGGCGTGGAAGATTCTTCGCGATCGGGAGACTTGTGAGGCCATTTTTTTCAAAGTCCCCACGCAAAATGATGGCCGTTTCATTCGACCGGTCACCGGATCCGAAAAGGGTCACTCCTTCAAGCGATTTCCAATCAATGGCAAGCTTCTCCTTGAGCACTGTTTGAAGCTGCAGAACACGATCGAACCCGGCGACCTGAAGCAGGAAGCCATTCAGAGGAGAATCACGCAATCGGGAAAAATCAAGATGGGCGGCCCACGGAGAAACCGAGCTGATATCCCGGTGACGAACGGGCTCTGCAGAGCCGGAAATCAAGCCCAAAAATATGAGCAAGAAAGCGATGGCAGTGCCTTTGGTGTTCATGAGGATAAGGATGGGAGAAAAAGGCCCGGGAAACTCATTGGGATTTCCCGGGCCGGAAGTTGTGAATGACTCCGGGCTACTCGCCGGAACCGCCGAGATTCATCAGATTGCCGACACGGCTCTCCAATTGGCTGCGGTAGAGGTCAAGCTGTCCAGCGCTCAAGATCGGACGGAGTTGCTCGACTTGCTTCTCGATGGATTCGGAGGCGGCACCCTGGGCCATTTCGGTGAGCGACTCACGGTCCATTTTTTGTCCCGAGGCCAGTCCATCAAGCCCTTTGCTTGCGATTTGGGAAATCACTCCTTGAAGGCCTGGATCGATGCTCATGCCAGACTGGGAGGCCAAGGTTTCGATCATCGAGCCGATTCCGGAGTCTTCCTTCACCGAAGTCAGCGAGTTTTCGTAAAGAACGGCGTAGACGTCATTCCTTTGCTCCGGGGTCAACATGAGATCTTCCTGAAGACCTGCCAGCTGCCGGAGGGTTTTTCCTTCGGCACGGCTTTGGGTTTGTCGTGCCTCAAATTCCTCGTATTTTTCCTGCTGCCCGGGAGTCAGGAGGTCTCCCATCGATTCCTCAAGGGCCTGTCCACTCATGATCGCCATGGCGCGCTTTGCAGAATCGGAAATTGCAGCGGGATCTCCGCTCTCAGAAGCACTGACCGCGATTCCTTCAAGCTCGGAAAGTTGTTGGTCGGCAATCTCCACCATCTTTTTTTGTTGTTCTTCATCAAGCCCCAGTGCCGCACCCCACTGCGCCATCTTGTTCGTCAAACGTTCCATCTGACGTTCCTTCATCGAAGAGCTAAACTCTTCGCGGCGATCCTCGAGTTCTTCGAGGTCGACCTCCGGGTTGCCCTCTGCAAATTGCTCCAGAACCGTCTTTGTGCCTGCAGTTCGGTCGGATGCGACGACGCCTTCCGGGTCCTTACCCGTCGCCACCTGGGAGACCTTGGGATCGCCTGATGTTTCTTGATCCGCGACCTTGTCGCCCCCTGTAGGCTGGGCCTTCATAATAAGAACGGCTGCGACGGCTCCAAAGGCGCTTCCGCCTCCAATTAGAAGAATTTGTTTCGTATTCATGATTTTTTTAAAGGTGATCTCCGCGTAATCAGCGGGGGGTGTTCATAAGAGAGTTCGAACTCCGGTCCCGATTGGTTACAAATCCGGTCATTTTTTTCTGGATTGAATTGAGTCAGTCGATCGCGATCAGTTTGTTCTTTTTTATTGTCGGACGTTGCTGATGTTTGATGCAGGGAAGTCGAGATCGATTCTTTGAGAGGCGTTGCAATCCGGGATTTCGGCCGGATCGGTGGCTTGTTCACGCCGATGCCGGTGGCGATGACACTCGCCGACACGCCATTTCACCTTCTGGCCCAGCCACGCCCCGAAGGAACGTTCACGGAAGTTGGGGGGCTGCCGGGGCGGCAGTAACGATCTTCGAGAGTGCCGCCGAGTCCGAAGGCTGCGATGAGAAGTAGGATCGTGCGGAGTGGGGCCGGGTGAAGGGGCAGATCTTCACTGTCTCTTACCGGGAGACTTTTAGTTGGAAAAAGAGGGTTCGTTGGTTGGTGCGGCGGACCCGGGATTCCCAGCGGGCGATGCCTTTGGCATCCGGTGGGGACAGGCGCCGGGTTTCGATTCCCGATTGCTGGAAATCGATCAGGTTATAAGAGCTTTCAACGATGGCTTCGGTTCCTTCCCGAAGGTTGTATCGAATCGTGAACCATTGATCGGGTTCTCCGTTAAAGATGCCGTCGACGGTGATGGTGGCTTCGCTGAGCTGATCGCCGGTCAGGGGGGCTCCTCCGAGAACATACTCGGAGAGGTTGTTGTTGGAGTCGTTGTCAGCGTCGGCAAACCAATCGGCGAAGTAGGGGTAGGAATCCTCACCGAAGTTGCTTTTCCACCAAGTGATGGCGGGGCTTTTTTCATAGGATTTTTGGATTTCGAAATGGTCCCGGATTTGTCCATTGGAATCGAGATAGGAGGCATGGAGGGTCTGGCCCTCGATATCGATGATCATGGAACCGAGGGCCCGGATGGTGGCGATGTGAACAGGGTGTGGGTCGGGATGGGTGATGGCGTAGCGGTCATGGCCGGATGGGACCGACCATGAGCCGAGAATACTGGAAGCACCCACGGTGGCTGAAATCTGGCCGGAGTTGGGAGAGGCAAGGCCTTTTCGGTAGGAGGTGTGCGCCGAGGAGTATTGGAAAAGTCCCGAGTCGCGGCCGGTGACCCCGAGGGGAGATCCGGGGCCAGGGTCAAGGGCGTGATTTTCGATCTCATAAAAATCAGAGTCCCGGTGGTGCCCGTTGAGGAGATGGGAGCGCTCGTATTGATGACTGTGACCGGAAAGGATGAGATCGACGCCATAATCCTCGAGAATCGGCAAATAGGATTCACGGGAGACGAAGTGTTCCCTTTCGTAGTCCGAGTTGTGTGATCCTCGTGTGTAAGGCCCGTGGTGGAAGTAGGCGATGATCCAATCCGCGCGGGTCGATTGGAGGTCGTTTTTGAGCCAATCGGTCATGCCCGCCGGGTCCTCCTCGGAATTGAGGCAGATGAAGTGGATATTGCCGTGATCGAAGGAGTAGTATTTTTCAGTGCCGGAGGAAAAACCTCCACTTTGTCCGTTGGTAGGGAGATCGAAAACGCCGTAATACTGTTTTGTGTAGCCATCGTGATTCCCCATGGTTGGCCAGACGGGGGTGTTTTTGAGGAGCTCGGGGAAGACGTTGAAGAGCCCGTTCTGATACTCGGAGTCGGTTCCGGATTGATAGGCGTTGTCGCCAAGCATGAGCCAGACATCGGTGGGGGTGTCAGCGGTGTAGTCGAGGTAGGCGTCTTTGACATCGAGGGCTCCCTGCCCGGGAGAACCGGAGTCGCCCACAACCCAGATGCGTGTTTTGGCGGGAGTGCCGGGTCGGGGCGGGGTGGTGAAAAATTGATCGAGATCGCCGGCGGGGGCGGAGGAATGATCTGACGCGATTTGGTAATAGTATTTGGTGGCCGGATTGAGGCCGGCAATTGTGACCGTGTGATCGGTGATGATGCCGTTGAGATCGGGGCGGGTGGAAAAGATGAGGGGAGCGGGGTCACTGGTGCCGGAGATGACCTGGTCAAGATTGGCCGGGTCCTGGCCGAATCTCAGCAACGTTTCGCCCGGGTTGCGGGTGCGCCACTTGACCGTCATCGAGGTGGGGGCTGCTTTTTGAAGGAAAGGACGTCGCATGATCTGCGGGTAGATTTGAAACGATCCCACGGTGACGTCGGTCTTGCCAAGTGCATCGGTGGCGAGGAATTCATAGCGGTAGGTTCCTCCCTCGATGAATTCCGGAAAAGAGATCTGGTGATTGGTCTTGAGTTCGGAATCTTCGATCACCTGGTCCAGCGGGAAAGGATCGAGACCAAATCGGACCCGGGTCCTCGCGGGTTGAGAGGTTGTCCACGAGATGTTGAGGGTGGTGAAGTCGAGATACTGGTAGGTGGGGGGACCATTGGAGAATTTCCCGGGAATGCCGCGGAGTTCAAACTCACCTCCCAAATAGCCATTGTTTTCGAAGTGGTAGGGATGGAGAGAGATCGCGAGAAGATTGGGACCGGGTTTGAGGGCGATTTCCCGGGGGAACTTTTTTGAAAAGTTTCCGGTGTCTGCCGAGCTGGAATTGGCGAAGTGGTTCCACGAGCCCGGAGCGGGATTTGTGGTCATGGCCAGGGAAATGAGAGGCTGTCCGTTCAGGTAGGCGAGGAAGCCGCCATAGATGATGCCATCGAGGCTGAGGGAGTGGTAGCCGTTATCGCCCCCATCGATTTCCTTGAGGAGCCAAACGGGACGAACTTTGGAGTTGATGGTTTGGAAAAGGGTTTCTCCAACACGAAGGTGGAGGCCTTGGGAGACGAAGGGGGAGGACTTTAGGGGAGTGAAGGCGGGGCCGTTGTAGGAAGCGGGATCATACCAGGTGGAGAGGAAATCGGAGTCAGTGGTGGCAGGGTCCGCGAAGGCTCCTTCAGCGATGCTTTCCAGGACCGACCAGCCGGAACTCCGGCGCCCGAGGAGGATGGGGTCGGGGGTGCGAAAGGAAGTCAGGAGGGGTGGGGAAAAGCTGTCGCCGGAGGGGTCGAGGGCTTCGAGGAAATAGGTGGTTGAGGGTTCAAGGTCGGGGAGGCTCAAGGTGTGGTCGCGACGATCTCCCGGGATTTGAATTTCCTGCTCAAGATCCATGGGGGATCTCCCCCAGCGAACCCGGGTGGTTTGGGGGGCGGCAGTTGCCCAATTGAGGTCGGCCGAATTTGACGTGATTTTGAGGGCTGCTGGGAGTGAATTTGTTTGCTCCAGGGGTGTTCCAAGCAATCCGAGGTCGAAGACATCGTTGTCGGAAGCATGGGAGAGGTGCATTTGAACGGCGATCAGATTTGGGCCGGGGGGTAAAATGAGATTTGAAGGGAGCGGGATTTCCGAACCCCGACGGTAACGTCCCTTGGACTGTGCCCAGATCGCCTGGTTGGAGACATGCGTGTAGGTCTCGCCGATTTTGTTTCCGTTCAGGAAGACGGTGATCGAGGTGTCACCATTGCTGGTGAGTTCGAGCTGGTGAAAACCGGTTGCACCCCCATCGATTTCCTTGAGAAACCAGACCGCGCCGGGCTGGGTGATTGTGGTGGCGGAATTTGAGAGTGGCGGACCAAAGGGGGCGGGGGACGGCGGGGAGAAGGCCGGACCATCGTAGGTGGTATTGCCAGGGAAGGAACCGATGCTTTGGGTGGACCAGGTTTGATAGAAGTCGGGATCAAGGGTGGCCGGGTCGATGGTGTTGTTGGTTGCGGGGTCGCGGGGGTTGAGATAGGCCCAATGGCTTGCGAAGGGGATGACTGCTTTCTTGGGGACGATGAAGCTATTGATTGAGGGCGGATCATAAGAATCGCCGTTGGCTTTGAGGATTTCGTAGTAGAGTCGCTCGCCGGAGGGGGGATTGGGAATTTGAACCTGGTGGATTTGTTTGGAGTCGGGAGAGGTGATGGAACCGGTCAGTTCATTCCGGGTGGGGCCATAGCGAAGTGATGAGCCTGATGGGGAGGCTGTGAACCATTGGATGGTGGTGAACGAATCGTGGTGGGCGGGGGCGGCAAGTGGGATCATTTCTGATAACCCGGTGACTCCGGTGAGTGCCATCTCAAAGTCCAGCGAAGCGTTGTTTTGGTTGTAAGGGTGGAGGGAAATGGCGAGGACATTTTTACCAGGGAGGAGGAAGCCGGGCTTCCTGCTTGTCTCACGCAATTGATCCTCCCAATAGTGGTCCCAGTGGCTTCCTGGTCGCTTGATGCCAAGACTATCGAGGAGGAGCTCCCCATTGAGATAGAGTCGGTAGGTCCGAAAGCTGGTAATATCGAAATCGAGTGATTGGGCACCATTTGAAGGGCCGGTGATTTCTTTGACGAGGTAGATGGCACCACTGCGGTTTTCGCCGGGGTTTGTGAGGACCGTGCCGTTGGTTCCGGCGTCCGCCCCGGAAACGTGAAAGGGCGCGGTTTGGTTCGGGGTGAACGCAGGGCCGTCGTAGGCACTTTCCGGCATTCCAAGTGTCATCCAGGTCGTGTTGAAGTCGGGATCGCCAAGGGCCGGGTCGATTCCGAGGTTTTCGTCGTCGAGCGAATGGAGGACCTGCCAGCCGGAAGATTTTTTTTCAATAAAAGTGGAGTCCGGGGTGGTGATGTGTCCGGTGACGGGATCGGGGAAAGAAGAGCCATCACTGCGGAGAATTTCATAGAAGTAAGTCGTGCTTTCCTTGAGGCCGGTGACTTCGAAATGGTGGAAGACACGGTTGCCAGGAACGTGATGGACTTCGGGGTGGGTGCGATTGGTGCCGAAGCGAAGGCGGGTGGGTTCGAGACTCCCGGTGAGGTAGGAGAGGTTGAAGGTCTTTCCGGAAAGGTTTTCTTTCAGGTCCCGGATTTCCGGCAATTGTTTTTTTGATCCTTTCAGTTCGGCTGAAAAACCAAGGGCGGAGAGGTTGGTTTCGGAACTGTGCACCGAAATGGCGAGAAGGTTGGGCCCGGGATTCAAGATGGGGTGCCTGCCGATTAAAAAGCTGATGTTCTGACTGTGCGCCTGCCCCCGGGATTGACCGTGTGAGATCCAGGTGTCACCAGCGGGAGCACCAAAAGTGCGCCCGATCAGTTCTCCGTTTAGGTAGATGAAGCTGTCATCACGAACACGAACGGAGAGGTCGAGATCGTCATAGCCGTCGAAGCCACCATCGATGGTTTTGAGCAGCCAAAGAGTGTGTCCTTGTCCCCCGGAAGGAGGGTCGAGCTCGAGGCCGGCGTTTGGGAAATCGGTGGCCGTTCCGTAGTGGATGGGGGTGGAAGCAGGAGAGAATGCAGGGCCATCGTAAGGAGTGGCGGAGAAGGGAGGGGTGCCAAAACCAGGAGGGGTGTGGGCGAACCATGTTTGGTTGAAGTCGGGATCGGAGAGAGCGGGATCAATGTCATTGCCTCCGGCATCACGAACCTGGAGGAAGTGCCATCCTGTGTTTTCGTGGCTGAAGAGGGTGTCTTTTGGGATCTCGATTGTTTCCGCGGTGGTGATGCCAACCGGGGTGTTGCTTTCCCAAACCTGACGATCCGGTTTGAGGATTTCGTATCTGATGGTGGATCCCGCAGGGAAATCCCGGGTGAAGTGGTGGTTCCGATGGTCGGCGTCACTTTCGAAAATCCGGGTGGTGCCGTCGGTGAAGTTCCTGATCTTCACGAGGGTTTTTTGAGGAGAGGAAGTGGCCCAACGGAGATGGAGATGGTTCCCGATCAGGTTTCTGACGACAGGGGTGATCGGAACGATGCCGGGCTCGCCGGTGATTTCGATTTTGAGGCCGAAGTCTTCGGTTTCTTCCGGAGCGCGGGCGACGGCAATGGCGAGGAGATTGGGGCCGGGTTTGAGGATCTTTTTTTCGGCGGGAAATAAATGGAGAGGGAGTTCCAGAAAAGTGGTTCCGTCGCCGGGAGATCTGATTCCAATGTCACCGTAGAGTCGGGGGACGATGTTGGGGGAGAACATCAGGAGCTGGCCGTTCAAGTAGATGATCGCTCCGTCGCGGGCGAGCATCTTGATCCCGAGGTTTTGATAACCGAGGTCGCCACCATCGATCACTTTCATGAAGTAGCCATTGTTCCAGGTGGCCCCGGCAGGTAGATCCAGAGGTGTTCCCTCCTGGATGCCCGGGACGGTTCCGGCTAAAAAGGGAGCCTGTTGATTCGTTTGAAAAGTGGGGCCGTCGTAAGCGAGTGGGCTGAAGTAGCTTTCAAAACTTTGATCGAGCCAGGTTTGCCAAAAATCGGGGTCCGCAAGAGTGGGGTCGATTTGCTGGTTGGTGCCATCAAGGGAACGGGTGAATGCCCAGCCGGAGGCATCGGAGGCCAGAAGGACCTGCCGCTGGGCGGGTGAAGTCGAAACGAGGATCAAAAGAAGGATGGGGAACAAGAGGAGTTTCATTTCCGAAGAGTGGTTTTGATTTTTGAGGCGAGCTCTTTGAGGTCGCGGTTTTCCTGAAGGCGGGCCGGGAGTTGTTGATAGGCCTTGCGTGCCGAGACGAGTGCCTGGCGGGAGCGGCTTTGGTGATCGTAATGAGCCCAAATCAGGGATTCCTCGTAGTTGAGTTTGACGAGGAGGTTTGGGTAGAGGAGTTTGAGGGCTTGAAAGGTCTTTTGGGCAGATTCCAAATCCAGGCCGGCGAGGAGCACGTGGGTGCGGAGGTGGTGGAGCTGGATCGATTTCGGGAAATGACCGAGTCCGGCTTTGAGGAATTCACGGGTGGTTGCCAGATTCCGGGTGTCGAGGGCTGCTTCCGCGGCGAGAGCGTAATCATGCATGTTCGGCTTGTCGGCCTTTTTTAAGTAAAGACGCCAGGGCTCGATGGAATGGGCCGGGGAAGCTAGGAGGGCTTGTTCCCGAAAAGCGTGGTGGACCGGATTGGTTTGCAAGCGGAAGTAGGTTTCGAGCGCTTTTATGGCAAGAGATGGTCGGCCGGATTTCCGTTCGAATTGAGCGAGTTTTAGGAATGCCGGAGGGTGGAGGGGTTTGATGCGGGTCGCCTGGCGAAGATCGGCGAGGGCGGCTTTTGAGTCGCGATGGCTGTGATGGAGGTCGGCGCGGGTGAGCCAGAGCTTGGGATCATTCGGCGTGGCCGCGATTTGGGTGGAGATTTTTGCGATTTGTTCATCAAGCTCCCCATGTCCAATCACCCGGGTGACTTGAAAGACGAACAGGAACAGATATCGCATTGCCTCCAGATTAGGGAGGCAGATTCAGCAAACAAATAAAAATTCAGCACAATCAAAAAGCGAGGGCGGACGGGCGTAAAAAGAATTCCGCCGCCGTCAAGATCCTCAAGGCTGCCGCTGCGGAAGCGCTCAAAACGAGA
>ERZ887942.1269-NODE-1269-length-17839-cov-5.643781_pt1 | contig 17839 bp, 17 predicted proteins | sample MGYA00521099_ERZ887942 | MGnify/ENA primary metagenome ERZ887942 (study PRJEB32303, sample SAMEA104408605) | aquatic metagenome | biome: Brackish water; feature: Pelagic; material: water | place: Baltic Sea | collected 2014-06-07T06:48:00 | depth 16,251 m ...
TAGAGCATCGGTTTCCTAAACCGTGTGTCGCAGGTTCGATTCCTGCCAGGGGCGCTGAATAACACCTGTTCGATGGCGTTCCAGCGTTCTTGATTGATGAGAGCGACCCGTTTGGGTAGCAGAATTTCCTGCTTTGCTCCGGAAGGCACCCATGGCGAACGGCTCCGTCTATCGACGTGACGGCTCTCGCAGGGAGCGCTGCGTACCCGCCGAACCCGAGCTCAGGCGCTGACGTTGGTGTCTTGCGGAGTCCGAATGAGGTGATCAAAAACGGAAAGCATTGCTGTGGAGCCAGCGCCCATCGACACGACGATCTGTTTGAACGGCACTGTGGTGCAGTCGCCAGCGGCGAACACGCCGGGCACCGACGTGGCACCGTGGCCGTCGATCATGATCTCGTTGTGTTCAGAGAGCTGCACGGTTCCGTCAAGCCATTCCGTGTTCGGCAAGAGGCCAATCTGTACGAAGATCCCGTCGAGGTCGACCTGGTGATCAGTCTCGTCTGCACGGCTCCGATAGGTCAGCGCAGTGACCTTCTTGTCGTCGCCGAGCACCTCGGTGGTCATGGCGCCAGTGACGATCGTGACGTTCGAGAGGCTGCGTAGTTTGTTTTGCAGTACCTCGTCAGCGCGCAGCTCGTCAGCAAACTCGAGCAACGTGACGTGCTTGACGATGCCAGCAAGGTCGATTGCAGCCTCGACGCCAGAGTTCCCACCGCCAATGACTGCAGTGCGCTTTCCCTTGTACAGCGGGCCGTCGCAGTGCGGGCAATACGCCACGCCGCGGTTCGCGTACTCGGCTTCGCCGGGGACACCCATGCGGCGCCAGCGTGCGCCAGTGGAGATGATCAACGAACGCGCCTGCAGTGCAGCGCCGCTCTCCAGCATCAGCGTATGGAGGCCGCCAACCCGTGGGGCCGGATCAATACGCTCGGCGCGCTGCGCCGTGATGATTTCGACTTGGTGATTCCGGACGTTGTCTTCGAGCTCCGCAGCAAGCTTTGGGCCTTCGGTATACGGCGTAGAAATGAGGTTCTCGATACCCATCGTGTCGAGGAGTTGCCCACCAAAGCGTTCGGCCACAATGGCGGTCCGCAGTCCCTTGCGGGCGGCATAGACCGCAGCGGAAGAACCGGCCGGGCCGCCGCCGACGATCAGAACATCGAACGGGTCCATGGCAGCGATTTTCTCGACCGCGCGATCGCTGCTTCGGGAATCGATCATCGCGACGAGTTCTTCGAGGGTCATCCGGCCCTGACCGAACTTTTCGCCGTTGCGGAACACCGTTGGTACAGCCATTACTTCACGAGCTGCAACTTCGTCTTGGAACGCGCCGCCATCAAGGGCAACATGTTCGATGTTCGGGTTGATGATGCTCATTAGGTTGAGCGCCTGCACGACGTCGGGGCAGTTTTGGCAGCTCAGTGAGAAGAACGTCTCAAAGCGATGCGTTCCTTCGATGCCACGGATCTGATCGAGTAGATCGGCATCAGCGGTCGATGGATGGCCCCCTACTTGCAGAAGCGCCAAGACAAGCGAGGTGAATTCGTGGCCAAGTGGCACACCACCGAAGGTGACCGACGCCTGAGGGTCAGTGACTCGGGTGATGCGGAACGAGGGGCGACGGTCGGCGGAGCCGTCGAAGCGCACATTGATGTCGGCGGACAAGACGTCCAACTCACCGAGGAGCTCGGTGATCTTCGCGCTGGTCGGCGAGTTATCGAGCGAAGCAACCAATTCGATCGGTTCGACGATCTTGGGAAGATGCGAGCGGAGTGCCTCGGTGAGGAGGGCGTCAAGAATCATGTGTTCAGTCCGATCGGGCTAGATCTTGCCGACAAGGTCGAGCGAGGGCGCGAGCGTGGCTTCGCCCTCTTCCCATTTGGCGGGGCAGACCTCGTTCGGGTTGGCCCGCACGTATTGGGCGGCTTTGACCTTGCGGAGCAGTTCGGTGGCCGACCGACCGATGTTGCCGGCGTTGATCTCGATGATCTGGATCTTGCCGTCGGGGTCGATCACGAAGGTGCCGCGCTCTGCGAGGCCGTCGTCTTCGATCATGACCTGGAAGTTGCGGGTGATGACGCCGGTCGGATCGCCGATCATCGGGTAGGTGATCTTGTTGATCGTCTCGCTGCTGTCATGCCAAGCCTTGTGCGTGAAGTGCTTGTCGGTCGACACTGCGTAGACCTCGACACCGAGCTGCTGGAACTCGGCGTAGTGATCGGCGAGGTCACCAAGTTCTGTCGGGCAGACAAACGTGAAGTCGGCGGGGTAAAAGAACACGATCGACCACTTGTCCCGCATGTCGGCGTCGGTCACGTCGACGAATTGGCCGTTGTGGAATGCGGTCGCTGCAAACGGCTGGACCGCGGTGTTGATCAGTGATGTTGAGATGCTGTTACTCCTGGGGGAGAGAGTGGGGGAATTGAACAAGATCAAGCTACGTACGACGGTCAAGATCCTTCCGATGACTTCTGTCTCGCCAGCACGATATTGCTGCGTGGGGCCTTCTGTGAGACGCGATCTCGCAGCCCCAGACCGTCTGCGCGTCTGGCGGGTGAGGCCGACTTTGAACAGGAGTACGCCCATGCCAAACAATCGGTACCCCGTGTTGCCAGAACCGGTGCCGGTCAGAGCCGGCTGAAGCGTTCAGCCTCTTCAGTAAAGTCCGACCGACCGGCCTCGGAAATTGTGGGCACGATCGAGTCAAGCGCAGCGAGGAGATCGCTATTGGTGATAGTGGCCGCCGTATCGCCCTGGCGAACTGCTCGGAATGCCCCGGCAGCCGCTCGTTGAATCGCACTCGCGATGTCGGCTGGAGTTAATCCGTCGGTGGGCTCGACCATCGCCAACGGGTCGATCGCCGAAGCCGGAATCGCTCCGAGCATGTCGTTCAGCAATGCGAGACGCGCCTCGGGGTCTGGTGGGCCGATGGGAATCACGAGGTCAAATCGGCCGGGACGCACAACTGCGGGATCAAGGGCGGTGATCGAGTTTGTGGCGCACACTAAGAGCCGGCCCGGAGCCTCGCGTACCCGCACCATCGCCTTCAGCAGTTCGTTCACCACGGCTTGCGTCTCGGGTCGGGCGGCGCGTGAGCTCGCAATGTCATCGACTTCATCGATGAACACCACAACGTGTTCGAGTCCGAGTAGATCGTCGAAGGCCCGGCCAAGCTCGTCGGCCATCATCGATGCTCCTTGTGCTCCGAGCTTCGAGGGCAGGAGCTCGACGAAGGGCCAGCCCAGTCGCCCCGCAATAGCCTTAGCGAATGACGTCTTGCCGGTTCCGGGTGGACCAAATAGGAGCATCGCCGATGGTGCAATCACTCCGAAGTGGCTTGCCAACTCGGCCTCGATGAGCGGCGCCAAGAGCCGTTGTTCAACGATGTCACGCTGCATCGTCAGCCCGGAGAAAGACTCCCATCGAGATTGGTCGATCAGCTCACCGTTCCAGCGCTCGAGAATCGAGAACGCCGTCGGACGAAGGGGCTCGTCCTTTTCGTACAGCGCCAGGTTCGGCGTGATTTCGAAGCCCCGATTGATGAGCGCAGCCGCGCCGACCTGATTCTCGGTGAGCAGTGCCACAATACGGTGGCAGCCGGCCTTTAAAAACGCAGCTTCGGCACGACCAATTAATGCCGAGCCGATGCCCTTGTTTCTCCACTCCGGGGCGATAGCAATGGCGACGATGCGACCGACATCGCCTTCGGGTCGACCGACGAGGACGGCGACGATCGAGTCACCGACACAGGCGACGACATTTGTTGCCGGCGACCTTAGATCAGCAACGACGTCACTTAGTTCGACGTGAACAGTCTCGGCGGTCCGTGCTCGCTCGATGAGCCGTATTACGTTGGGCATATCGTTCGCTTCTGAGATCCGGATCGTCCACAACATGCACGAATAGTAAGGCGACCACGGGGACGTTGGGACGTCGTGCTCCAGAAACAAACCATTTGAGGGCGAGCGGACTCGAGGCGCTCGATGCGGGCCAGTCGGTGGTGTCGTATGACCCGACAGCGGCCGTCGATGATCTCAGTGATCGATGTCGCGGGTTCCGCTCACGGTGAACCGCAAAATAACGAGCACCAAAGTCCGTTTGAGTTATCATTCGTGTGATAACAAATCACTGCCGTTAATCCCGACGGCCGCCGCCCTAAAGGAGCGTCATATGGAACTCACACTGAGCGAGACCCAGTTCAACCTGGTCTACAACTCGTTCTCATTCGTTATTGCCAGTATGGGTGCGGCTTTGCTGTACTTCTTGCTGGTGCGAGGTCGTGTTGCCCCGCAGCACCGCATGGCAGTCACGTTGTCGAGCCTCGTGGTTGGCATTGCGCTCTACCACTACATCCGAATCTTTGGATCTTGGAACGACGCATTCACGTTCACTAACGGTGAATACGTTCAAGACGGCACCCCGTTCAACGAGGGCTATCGATACGTCGACTGGCTCCTCACCGTTCCGTTGCTGCTTGCTGAACTCGTCATCGTTCTGAAGCTCGCAAAGAAGACCACGAACAGCTTGCTGGTTCGCCTCACGATTGCCGCTGTTGCGATGATTGTGCTCGGCTATCCCGGTGAGATCGCCGCCGCCGATGACTCGGCCCGCACCATCTGGGGCATCGCATCGACGATCCCGTTCCTCTACATCCTGTACGTCTTGTTTGTCGAGCTCGGCAAGTCGGTCCAACGTCAAAGTGGTGGTGTCAAGACACTGCTCGACGCGCTTCGCTACGTCATTTTGGCGACGTGGGGCGTCTACCCGATTGCCTACATGCTGCCGTCGTTGATCGACAACCAAGCCAACGCAGAAGTTGCCCGCCAGGTCATGTACTCGCTCGGTGACGTACTGGCGAAGCCCCTCTTCGGGCTTCTCGTCCTCGCTATCGCTCTGGCCAAGTCCCGTGAAGACGGCTACGTCGAACCCGGCAGCACGACAAGTGCCTCCGACGACGTCAGCGAACTCGCCGAAGCCTGACCCGTTTCGATTGATTCGGCTCGGCGTCCTGCCACCTTCCCCCCGGGGTGGCAGGACGCGCTGCGGCCGAATGCTGCTGTTTTTACTCGTCAGGCCGAACGGCCACAGGCCCGCCCCCTGAGAGGCGAAGGCTGACGAGGTGTGCAAAGCGTGCCCGGTGCATCCGCCGCAGCTCGACTCTTCCTGCAAGAACTGCGTTTCTTGCGGTCCGGTCCGTCCGACCACGAGCATTGTCTTTTGTCGTGGTTTGAGGTGGCGGTGGTTGCTCGCGGTCCGATTGTTTGTGTGCCGGGCGCTGTCATGAAACGCATCCGGGAACAATTCAACGACAACGCTCAGTAATGAGCACCCGATTCACCAACGCAACAGCCCCACGACCTGCGGCAAGTAGGCACTGAGGCGTGTGGGACCTATCGGCCGCGGATGGCGATCAGTGGGTCGGCAGCGGACACGGTCACGGTTGCGGTCGACCGGGCGATCTCGTCGCTGATCGGTCCGATCGATCCTCGAAACGACTGATCCGAGTTCGGCGTGATCTCGAGGTACTGAGTCGGGAGGCCGGTCTTGTCGAGCAGCGCAATGAACGGCTCGGGATCGAGCTCTTCGACGTTGACCATCCGTCGCGCATCCCACGTCCCGTCGGCGATCAGCATGGCGGCCGCGATCGGCGGGACGCCGGCGGTGTAGCTGATGCCTTGCGATTCCACTTCCGCGTAGGCGGCGGCGTGATCGCTCACCTGGTAGATGAACATCTCTCGCGGCTGGCCGTCCTTGGTGCCCTTGACGACGTCGCCGATGCATGTGTTGCCCGTGTAGCGCGCAGCGAGGCTCTGAGGGTCCGGGAGCACGGCCTTGACGACTTGCAGCGGGATGACCTCGCCGCCACCGGCGAGTTCGACCGGCTCGTGCGAGAGCAGACCGAGCGTGCGCAGCACGGTGAACACGTTGATGTAGTGGTCACCGAACCCCATCCAGAAGCGGATGCTGTTGGCGTCGATGTTCTTCGACAGCGAGTGCAACTCGTCGTGGCCGTTGAGATACACCGGCTGCTCGCCGACGACGGGAAAGTCGAATGTGCGCTTGACGGCATGCGTCGGGAACTCGTGCCACTCGCGGTCGATCCAGGTCCACACCTTCACGAACTCGCGGAAGTTGATCTCCGGGTCGAAGTTGGTGGCGAAGTAGCGTCCGTGCGACCCGGCGTTCACGTCAAGGATGTCGATTGTATCGATCGTGTCGAAGCACGACTTCGCGGCGAGTGCTGCGTAGGCGTTGACGACCCCGGGATCGAAACCGGCGCCGAGGATCGCGGTGATGCCCCTGTCTTTGCAGGCGTCGGCCTTCTTCCACTCGTGGTTGGCATACCACGGCGGATCCTCACAGACGGACTCGGGATCCTCGTGGATCGCCGTGTCGATGTAGGCGGCGCCGGTCTCCAGGCAGGCGTCGAGCACGGACATGTTGACGAAGGCGGTGCCCAGGTTGACCACGATCTGCGACTCGGTTTCGCGGATCAGCGCCGCAGTGGCCGCGACGTCGAGGGCATCGAGTTGGCGGGCGTGGAGCTTGCGGGAAGCGTCCTTCAGATGGCCCTTGCGATGGACGCTCTCGATGATCGCCTCACACTTCGACAGTGTGCGCGAGGCGATGCAGATGTCACCGAGCACATCGTTTTGCATCGCGGCCTTGTGCGCTGCGACATGGGCGACGCCGCCAGCGCCGATGATCAGCAGGTTCGTCTTCATGGGTTTTCCTCCTCAGGACAAGCTGCGCTTGAAATCGTCGTACTCGAATTCGCGCACGACCTCGACGTCACCATCGAGGCGACGCACGACGATCGAGGGCATGCGTAAACCGTTGAACCAGTTGGTCTTGACCATCGTGTAGCCCGCTGCATCAGCGAAGCGGACTTCGTCGCCGACGCCCAGCGGTCGTTGGAGCGCGAACTCCCCGAACACGTCACCCGCGAGGCACGTGCGTCCGGCGATCGTGACCCGATGCGATCCGCCCGACGGCGCATCCACTTGCGGATGTGTGCCATAGATCAGATGATCGAGCATGTGCGCCTCGACGGAGGCGTCGACGACGGCGATGTCGACCTCGTTGTGGACCACGTCGAGCACGGTCGTGACGAGCTGCGCAGTTCCGGTGATCACTGCTTCGCCCGGCTCGAGGTAGATCTGCACGCCGAAGCGGGCGGCGAGGTCGCGCAGCATCGTCGAGAATCGGTCGACGGGGTAGTCGGGCTCCGTGAACGAGATGCCGCCGCCCAGACTGATCCAGTCCATCTCGTGCAGGACGTCGGCGTAGCGATCGGAGATGTCCCCGATGGCGGTGTTCAGTGCCTCGAAGTCGTTGTTCTCGCAGTTGAAGTGGAACATCAGCCCGCTCAGGTCTACGGCGGCGGTGCGCAACTCGTTGTCGTCGGTGACTCCGAGGCGCGAGTGCGGGCGGGCGGGGTCGGCGAGGTCGAAGTGCGAGTAGCTGACACCCGGGTTGACACGCAGGCCGAGCGGCACGGCGCCCGCACTCGCCTTGTGCATCTGCAGTTGACGAACCGAGTTGAAGATCACCTTGTCGGCGAACCGTGCCACTTCGGCGACCTCGTCGGCGCTCCACGCGACGCTGTAGGCGTGCACTTCCTTGCCGAACTGCTCCCGCCCGAGGCGGGCTTCGTAGAGCGAACTGCTCGTCGTACCGTCGAGATGTTGCGCCATCACCTCGAACACCCCCCACGTCGAGAAGCACTTCAAGGCGAGAACCGCCTTCGCTCCGGACGTCGCACGAACACGGTCGACGACCTCGAGGTTGTGGACGAGGCGCTGCTCGTCGATGAGGTAGTAGGGAGTGGTAAGGGTCATGACGAGGGATTCGCATGTACGGTCGGCGCATCTGGCGCCGCTGCGAAGCGACCGAGATAATATCCCTGTGCCGAGAGTTGTGCGTTCACCGGCCAAGCTGCCACAGGCGTTTGGAGAGCTGTTGACGGAAATCCGAGGGCGCTGGCAGGGCTATTGGTCATCAGTGCTCGCAGCCTGTGCGCCCCTTATTGGCAACTTGGACCGCAGCCCTTGTACGGTTTGTGTCCCATGTCGAATCAGAAGCTGACCCCACTGCAGGAATCCGAAGCGAAGCGGCGCGCAGCCGCGGCCGCGAAGGTCAATAAGCAACCCCGCATTTTTAGCGAGGCCGAAAAGACCATGCGCAAGGAACGAGTGGGTAAGGCGAAAGACGCACTTGCGCGCTCCGTTGGAGCCAAAGGTGACCATGTCACCATAGGTCGCGCCGCTCTCAAGAAGTACCTGCAGAAGATGAACGAGCCGAATCAGCCCGACGATGCACGGTTCGAAATGCTCATCGAGGCACCGTTCAAGGCGCCGCCGAAGCAGCGTGACAACAATCGCTGATTCCGAGCGGAACCAGTAGCGATCGCCGTTCCCAGGCGTCCAAGTGGGAGATGTGACAAAAATATTTCACTCCCCGCGTTGAATGTACGGACATACGTATATAGTTGTGCAGGAATCATCATGCAGCAACGTTTTCCATCTTCCATGCATTTCGCGCCGATGCATTTCGCGCCTGTGCATCTGACGACTCGAGGCTCGGCGTGACCGGCGAGATCATCGCCGTCGCACTTGGCCTCCTGGTCGGGCTGTCGCTCGGCGCGCTCGGCGGCGGCGGATCGACGCTTGCTGTGCCGATCCTGGTGTTCGTGGCCGGTCTGCAGGCCCAGGATGCGACGACGGCCTCATTGCTTGTGGTCGGCGTAGCGTCGGCGTTCGGCGTCGTCAGCCACTTTCGTAACGGCAACGTGCGTCTCGGAGCGGGCATCGCCTTTGGCGCCGCCGGGATTTTTGGTTCGAGGATCGGATTGCTAGTGAATCGATCGCTGGATGAGAACGCTCTACTGCTCGGCTTTTCGGCACTCATCATCTTCGTCGCTGTCCGGATGTACCGCAGTATCGACAAGTCTGAATCGGCACGCAGACCACTCGTAGAGGATCGCCCGGTTGCCGACAGCGCCGGCATTGCGACAAAGCAACGAGTATCCGTCGCACCGCGCCTCGACCTGTCGATGTTGGCTCTCGCAAAGCTCGCTGGCGCCGCAACGGCGGTCGGGCTCCTGACCGGGCTCTTTGGTGTCGGAGGTGGCTTTGCTGTTGTCCCGGCACTCACCTTGCTGCTCAAGTTCCCCGCCAAGCAGGCGATTGGAACATCGTTGGTCGTCATCGTCATCAACGCGACGATTGCCCTCGCCATGCGCTCAGGGAACCTCGGCTTCGACTGGGCCGTTGTTGGTCCGTTCCTCGTCACCGTGACTGCTGGCGTCGTCGTCGGCACGCGCATCTCCAAAGGCATCGACGCCGCCAGACTTACTCGAGCCTTCGCCCTCATGCTTGGTGTCGTCGCCGTGTACACCGCCGCCTCCACCATTGTCGCCTAACCCAAGAACCCATCGTCTCCGACCAAAAGGAATCACTCATGACCAACTCAACGCTCTCAACGAACTCTGTGGCCGGTATCGCCGCGACCGACGTCATCGACTCGGCGCAGCTCCGTCAACTGATCAGCGACGATCCGTTGATCCGGGTCCTCGATGTCCGGACCGGCGGCGAGTTCGACAGCGTCCACATCCCGGGCTCGTACAACGTCCCGCTCGACACGCTCGCCGAGCACGCCAGCGACCTCGCTGAACTTGATCATCCCGTTGTTCTGGTTTGCAAGTCAGGAACTCGGGCCGACCAAGCCCACGGCAAGCTGACAGGTGCTGGCAAGCAGCGCCTACACCTGCTCGACGGCGGCCTCGACGCATGGCTTGCATCCGGCGGTGACGTGGTGCGCGGTTCGTCTGAGACGTGGGCCATGGACCGTCAGGTCCGCCTCGTTGCAGGGTCGATCTCCCTGGTGGGGATCCTTGCCTCGCTCGTTGCCCCCAAGGCAAAATGGTTGGCCGGAGGCGTTGCTGCTGGGCTGACATTCTCAGCGGTCAGCAACACATGCGCGATGGGCAACGCCCTCGCAAAGCTCCCCTACAACAAGGGTCGCGGTTGCGACATCGACGCTGTCCTGACCAAGATGCGTCAGGCGGTCTGAACATGATGTACCGCAACCATCCAGTCACCGACTACTTGTCGGTGACCGACCCCGACAGCCAGTTCATCGATGTCCGGCAACCCGAAGAGCTCGCCACCGGTGCAATCGACGGAACGATCAACATTCCCCTCGGCGAACTTCCGACCCGCATGCAAGAGCTCGATCCGAAGAAGCGCACCGTTCTGGTGTGTCGAAGCGGTGGGCGCAGCAGCCAAGCAGCTGAGTTCCTCAGCGGTGCGGGCTTCATCGACGTTGTGAACCTCGACGGCGGCATGCTTGCCTACGCCGGTGAATCCCCGCAGGGATCGCGATGATCTTCACGCAGTACTACCTCGACTGCCTCTCTCAGGCTTCGTACCTCATTGGTGATGAGACAAGCGGCCGAGCTGTCGTTGTCGACCCGCGCCGTGACATTGCTGAATACGTCAGCGATGCTGCCGCAGCCGGTCTCACCATCGAACTCGTCATCGAAACACACTTTCACGCAGACTTTCTGTCCGGCCACCTCGAACTCGCCGCCGCCACTGGCGCCGAGATCGCATACTCGTCGGTCGCCAAGACCGAATTCGAGATACGCGAGCTTGCCGATGGCGAACGGATCGAACTCGGCGACGTCGTCCTCGAGATTCGCCACACGCCCGGGCACACGCCTGAGTCGATCAGCATCGTCGTGTGGGACCACGCCAACAATGATCAACCACACGCCGTGCTGACCGGCGACACGCTCTTCATCGGCGACGTTGGCCGACCCGACCTGCTGTCCTCGATCGGCGTCACGCGAGAAGAGCTCGCAGATCAGCTCTACGACAGTCTGCACAACCAGTTGATGACGCTGCCCGATGCAACGCGCGTGTACCCGGCACACGGAGCCGGAAGCGCCTGTGGAAAGAATCTGTCCACAGACACCTCGTCGACGATTGGTGAGCAACGCATCTCTAACTACGCGTTGCTCGCCGAAAACAAGCAAGTGTTCTTCGACTTGGTGACCGAGGGGCAGCCGCCGGCTCCGAGCTACTTCCTCTATAACGCCGTCCTGAACCGCAAAGACCGGTCGGTCCTTGACGAGAGCGCTGTCCCTGCGGCGCTCGGATTCGAGGCTTTCGACCAACTTGTGGCCGATGGAGCGATGATCATTGACGGGCGAGATCCTGAGGAATTCGCGCACGGCCACGTTGCCGGATCGATCAACGTCGGCCTGAACGGCCGCTACGCCGAGTTCGCTGGCTCGGTCATTCCCGATGACGTCGACATCGTCCTCGTTGTCAACGATGGTTTCGAACTGGAAGCCAAAAACCGACTCGCCCGCATCGGGTTCGATCGAGTGGTTGGCTACCTGCAATTCCCCACGATGGTGATGGCCGACAATCCTGATCGTGTCGTTCGGGCTTCACGTCTGACAGCCCCAGAGTTCGACGCCCGGCGCAACGACATCAACGGCCTGCAACTCGTCGACATTCGCAATCCAGGCGAGATCGAGCACGGCACGATTCCCGGAGCATCCACCATCCCAGTGGGGCAGCTTCCAGCCCGCCTCAACGAACTTGACCCGACGGCTCCGACCGTCGTCTACTGCGCCGGCGGCTACCGATCATCGGTTGCAGCCAGCGTGCTCCGTCAAGCCGGATTCGACGATGTCTCCGACATCATCGGCGGCTACGGCGCCTGGAACGAAGTCCAACCGGCATCAGCCTGAATATTCACAGACCCTTCCAACGAAACAATTGACGGTGGCCTCACCGGATACCGAAAGCTCACTCAGTAGCAGCGGTTTCGCCCGCAGAGCAACGCAGCTCGGCGGGCAACGGATGTCAGAGGCTGGCGATGGGCAGCGTCGCGATGTAGATCGCTGCGCCGATCCAGAGCAACGCTCCGCCGCCGAGCAGAACGCGCTTCACGCGATCAGTTTGCAGGACCGTCGAAATACCTGCGAAGAACAGAACTGACGCAAGGATCGTCGAGACGAGCACGTACTTGTCGCCGGTCGTGTTGTTCGTCGACCCTTCTTCGAACTTGGCGTCGGACGCTTCGATCGTTTCGTCGCCGACGGCATAGAAGGACTGGTAGTACGCATCGGTGAATGGGAAATCGAGGTCGTTGTCGAACCACTCGTTGACTGCAGTTTCGCCTTCTTCGGACATATTCGTGGTGATGAAGTCGACGGTGTCGAGCGCAGCATCTTCGTCGGCGCCCGGTTGCTTGAGCTGGAGGACGACTTCGACGAAGAGCGTTTGGTCGAGCGAGATGATTGCACCGGCTTCCGCGTATTCGCTTGCTGCGTCCGTTGACAGTCGGGCAGACTCGGTGAGCGCCTTGTCTTGCAGGCCACCCCAGAGGTTGGCCTGGTAGGAGCCCCAAGCGATTGCCACAGTGGCGAGACCGAGCAGCACCGCCGCGACGATTTCAAACCGCTGCTTCTTCTTTGACTGCAGCTCAGTCGCTCCGTCGGTCACCGTACTTGTGTCGGTCATATTTACTCCAGGGATCGATGTTGGTCTGAGACCAAATGGAACGTGGCGTTCCGCTCAGCGACTGTACTGCCAGGTTTATGCCATTTCATCCCGGTGGCGAGTTGTTGGCTTCAATGGAGCGCCGGTCGACGCCGACGACGAGTGCAGCGGGGCTGGGTGAGATCGACATTCACACGTCGCGTTCGTTGGCACGGGCCACCCCATCCAATTCGGTCGTCAGCGCTGGGCTTCCCAGAGTTCGATTCGTGTGCGCTCAGGGTCGTGCAGGAAAACGGAGCGCCCGCCCCACTGCCGCATCGGGTCCGAGGTCTCGACCTCGTGCGTTGGTTTGAGTGCGATGACATGGCGGTAGAAGGCAACGGTGTTGGCCCACTCGGAGCAGTAGAGAATGGTGTTGGACCGGCGGACGTTCACCGTTTCAGCCAATCATGGTGATAGCGCGTTCTGGTGCATGACGGAATGATTCGACGATCGTGCAAGCCGGTTGGCGTCAGCGACCGGAAATCGGGGTGTACGCGCGCTCTCCCTCGCCGGTGTAGATCTGGCGCGGCCGGCTGATCTTGGAGTTCTGCTCGAGCGACTCCTGCCAGTGAGCGAGCCATCCGGGCATACGACCAATTGTGAACAGCACAGTGAACATGTTGAGGGGGAAGTTCATTGCCTGGTAGATGAGGCCGGTGTAGAAGTCGACATTCGGATACAGGTTGCGGCTCTTGACGATTGCTGCTCGCGGGTCGTACGACTTGTACACGCGATGTCCGAAGCCCCACAGGAGTTCTTCGCCGCGCTTCACTGATTCGACGAAGGGTTCAACATTTTCGAGCGTGCCGATACGGCCGAGCATGCGGATGACTGCTTCGTTCGCTCCGCCGTGGCGTGGTCCATAGAGGGCGCCGGTTGCGGCTGCAGCAGACGAGTACGGGTCGGCGTCAGATGAGCCGACCATGCGCCACATCATCGAGAGGAAGTTCTCGGGGTAGTAAGTCGATAGGCCAGCGATGGCCGACATCAACATGCCCATGGGGTGGGCGTCGTAGTGGAAGCCCTCGGTGAACCGCTTGCGCATGTTCTCGTGAATGAACGTGTGGTGGCGGACATCTTGCACCCACGCGTCGAGATCGGTGATTGTCGAGGTGGTTCCTCGTTCGGGTGAGATGCAGAGTGTCCGACTTCAACGAATTGCGCTATCGGTCCAGGACTCGATGTTGGCTCGTTATCGTACCGAGGGCAAAAAGCCCGTCGTTCCTGGCAGCGACTTCAGCACTGTCCGCCATCGTTCGCCATCGTTCGCCATCGTGTCGTTCACAATCCTGGGTGATTGATTCAGTCGAGACTGATTCCGATCGCGTTGAGTGCATCGGTCATTGCAGATGAATCGAGGATGGCTTCGGCTGCGGCGAGTTCTGGTGCGAGGTATCGGTCGGGGCCGGCACCGTGAACGTCGGTTCGCAGCAGTGCAAGCAGTGCGCCGGTTGCCGGCGACGGTGCCAGCGGCGTGCGGAATTCGATGGCCCGTGCGGCGCAGACGTATTCGACTGCGAGGATGCGGCGAACGTTGTCGACCACCTTGCGAAGTTTGCGGACCGCGAGCCAGGCCACTGTGGCGCTGGCATCCAACTGCAACCCCGGATCGAGCTACACGACCTCGATCTCGTTCTGTATCGCTATCGCTGTTCGCGACATGGGTATGACGATCGATGAAGCGGTCCAAGCAGTCACGGTCGGAGGCGCAGCAGCACTTCGCCGCAACGATGTTGGCCGGCTGGCACCGGGGTCGGCCGGCCACGCGATTGTCCTCGACGCTCCAACCCATCACCATTTGGCATACCGGCCAGGGGTCCCGCTCATTCGCCAGACGATCGGTCCGCTCGGATCATCAGAACCGCAGAGATAGGAAGCACCAGGTGGCTCTTGCCCACAGCAGCGTGCTCGGAATTGACGATGTTCATCCCTCTGCCGATGCCATGTCGTCGATCAACGTGCACTTCGCGGCCGAAGGTATGGAATTCGGCTGGCACTTCGACGACTCGTCCTTTGCCGTCGGGCCCGGCGACCTCGTGATGTCTGAATCGGGGCTTGCCACCTTCTACGGTCGGATTACCTGAGTCGCGAGCTGGTCCCTCTCTTGCGGTCGAGCATGATTTGATGACCGCGCGAGCACGACCAGCCCGTCTCTCACGGCGGCGACTCCAGCAGCGTTGTACACCTCGAACGGAACAGTCATGTTTCCGTCGGGTGTCGCGTTGCCTGGCCAGACCTTGACGGTGATCGCCGACGGAAGTTCGACCATCGCAGCGAACCGGCCTGCAATGCGGCGGACGAGTTCGGGCTCGCCATCGGCTCGGTGATTAATGACAGCGGTGATCCCGTGAGCGAGCGTGGCGGTACCGTGCAAGACGTTGTCACGCAGCCCGGAGGCCTGGGCAACGGAGCGGTCGGTGTGGATCGGGTTCCAGATTCGGGCGCATTCCGTGTACACGTGTGCTGCACCTGCCGCGACATCGACGATTGTCACGACCGGTTCACCGCGACGTTCTGGTGACGAGATCGCGGGCGGCGGCGTCGGGTCCGGGTGGTCGACGTTGTCCGTCGGAACACCCAGGTAGATGGCATCCTGAGTCGTGGTGGCAACGGGCTGTCCGTGCTGGTCGACGGTCGTCAACCGTGTCGTGACCTTGGCGCCGGGGGAGATGTCGGTGATTCCCACGATGGAGAGTCGGGTCGACAAGCGGTCGCCGGGGCGAACGAGACGGTGCACGATGAGGTCGTGGGTTGCGTGGACGCCGGTAAGAACCTCGGCGTGCGTCATGCCGAGCGGTTCGGACATCGAACGCGACGCAACGATGGCCGCCCATTCGGGGCCGACCGGAAACAGCGGGTGGGCAACCACACCGTCGAGGCGAGTCGTGTCGAGATAGCGATCGGAGTGATCACCGAACGCCGCGGCGTAGGCCATTGTCCAGCGCTCGTCGATGTCGTGAATCACGGGAGGCAGCGACATGTCGAGGAGAGCAGCAGGAACAGGCATGGGTCAGGTCGTTTCGATCGCCTCGATCATCGCAGGATGCAGCAGCGCAAATCGTGGCGGAAAGCCATGTCGTCTCGGAGTGGTCTTGGAACCGTGCGGTTAATCAGCTGGGGACGTAGCCGTTGACGTCGATGATGAGGTCGGTTTCGGTGGATGTGTAGATGCAGACGGTGCCGTTGGTGCTGATTTTGGCCAGGACGGCGTTGAAGCTGATGTCGTTGCCGTTGTAGTTGACGTTGGCTGCAAGGGGCTGTTTGGTGCCGCAAGCAAACACAGTGAGGAAGCCGGGGCCAGATGGGTTTGCAGCAACGACGTTGAGGAACACCGCGGTTGCGTCGTTGGGGACTTCAGCGCGGCCGGTGACGTTGATGGTTGCTGTTTTGCCGGCGCGGGTGCGGCCAACGTTTTGTTGTTTGCCGTCGAAGGTCTTGTTGTTGGTACCGCTGCGTGACTCATAGAGCCGCGCTGGTGATATCGGGTTAGGTGATCCAGATGCGGGGACGTAGCCGTTGACGTCGATAATGAGGTCGGTGTCGGTGGATGTGTAGATGCAGACGTTGCCGCTCGTACCTATTTTGGCCAGGACAGCGTTGAAGCTGATGTCGTTGCCGTTGCCGTTGCCGTTGCCGTTGTAGTTGACGTTGGCTGCAAGGGGTTGTTTGGTGCCGCAAGCGAACACAGTGAGGTAGCCGGGGCCAGAGGGGTTTGCGGCAACAACGTTGAGGAACACCGCGGTTGCGTCGTTGGGGATGTCGGCGCGGCCGGTGACGTTGATGGTTGCGAATTTGCCGGCGCGGGTGCGGCCAACGTTTTGTTGTTTGCCGTCGAAGGTTTTGTTGTTGGTGCCGCTGCGTGATTCATAGAGCCGCGCTGGTGATATCGGTGTCACGTTCGGCGGTGTGGTCGGCACCGTTGCGGTCGGTGTGGTCGGAGCGGTTGGTGTGGCCGGAGCGGTTGGTGTGGCCGGAGCGGTTGGTGTGGCCGGAGCGGTTGGCGGTGTGCTGGGTGCCGGTGTGGCGGAGGCGGTTTGGTTAACGGTGAGGTCGTAGAGCTGAGTATCGTCGATTCCTGTTCCAAGGACGCGCACGTAGTAGGTCCCAGTGGTCGGGATGACAAATCCGGTGGTCTTTTCACTGATACCTGCGCCGGTCGCGTTGACCACGCTCAACGCTCCGCCGGCATTGCGAATCTCGAACGAAAGGTCTTGCAGCGCGAGCGAGTTGAGCGTTGTGCCGGCCCCGCATGACTGACCTGCCAAGGGCCCCTCAAGGTAGGTCAGCCCGTTCGGCGCGACAGAGACGTCGAGGGTGTTGCCTGCTGTGCCGGAGAACTTGAACCAGTCTTCGTCGTTCGTGCTGTCCAGGCTGAGTTGCAGTTCGGTTTGACCTCCTGGCGGGGTCAGGGGGTCGAGTGTCGTCGCGGCGCCGATGGTGTCGTTGGGTGCGTTGATCTTTTCGAAGCGGTCGCCGTAGCCCCGTTGTATGGCACGAATGTCGTCGTGCTGCAGGCCGATGAATGCCGATGAGAGGAATGGCTCCATGAGCTTCGTCTGGTTGATGGGGCAGACGTGATTCAGGCCTGCTCCGTGGCCATGCTCATGGGAGAAGAGGTTGTGGAACTCCGTGGTCAAGTTCAGCCCAGCGAGGTTGTCGGTGTCGATTTTCATGTCGCCGTTGTCGGGGAAGAAGTTGTATGCGAGCGTGTTCGTTCCGCTGGCGCCGTCGATGTAGCAACCGCCGATGCGGATGTCGCCTCGGACGCCGGCGAGGCCCGGGGTGCTCGGGAAGAGGCCCCAATCCGCGGCCGGTGCCGCTTCGATTGGTGTTCCGTTCGCATCGAGTGGCACGGCCGGGGTGTAGACGTTGCCGGTGAGCCGGGTCCAGTCAGCCCAAACCTTTTCCATCTCGGCCTGCCAGTTCCCCGCACCGTAGGCGGCGTCGAGCGATGCGACCAGTGTGCTGTTGCAGTCAGGTTCGTCGACTTGCCCGATCACCAACGTGCCGTCGGGGATGATGCTCCACGTCAACTCGAGCGCGTCGCCCTGAAAAGCGCCGCCGTTGTTCATCGCCGTCCTGGCAGGGTTCCAGTGCGCTGTCTGTTGCTGCGCGGCTGGGCGGGCTTGGGCTTGCGCCAGGGTGGCGAGTACGTCGTTGGCATACTGGTAATCCGGATCGTCACCGGCCTCGAAGATCGCGCCGGTCAACGGGCCTGTTCCACCGAGAAACTCGGCAGCGGGGCTTGCCTCGGCGCTGACTTCGACAGGGCCC
>ERZ887942.1272-NODE-1272-length-17818-cov-5.805945_pt1 | contig 17818 bp, 13 predicted proteins | sample MGYA00521099_ERZ887942 | MGnify/ENA primary metagenome ERZ887942 (study PRJEB32303, sample SAMEA104408605) | aquatic metagenome | biome: Brackish water; feature: Pelagic; material: water | place: Baltic Sea | collected 2014-06-07T06:48:00 | depth 16,251 m ...
GGCTGACGCACTTGCTTCATCGTCGCGAAATAAGTCAAAAATCGAGGTGCCCATCTATCACTATGACCCGCGGGCTGACATTGGGCCTTGCACTTGGGATAACGCTCGCCGTGGCGTCTTCGCCTTCTTTGGCCGGGAATCTGGCCGATCCGGTCGTCGCACCCGAAGTGGTGGCGGAAGCCGCCGTCGAGAGCAGTTCGGACGAGTGGCAAGGCATGATCGCCTTGCTCGCGGTTGCGCTCATCCTTAGTGGGGCGATGGGCATCTGAGCGTAGGCTGCTGCCGCTTTCAGATTCCACCGCACCCAGCACGCCCTGCTTTGCGCGGGGCCTGGGGTGCAGCGCATGAACACTGAGCCTGCCTAACGTCCCTTAAACAGGCCGCCGAGGATGCCGCGCACGATGCGGCGTCCGGTGGTGCCTTTGAGCTCCTTGAGAACAGCATTGCCAACCGCGGCACCAATCCGTGACCCAAGCCCGTCGGCATCCTCCGCCTCCGAGGCGCGCGCCGTCGAGCGGGCTACGCGCTTGCCGGAATAGCGGCGCGCTGCGTTAAACTCCCGCTCAGAAATGGATTGCTCCTCGGCCACGGTCTCGGCCTCTTGGGCCGCCTGCGCCGCCTCTTCTGCCCGTTTGGCGAGGATTTCGTAGGCCGAGCGGCGGTCGACCACCTCCTCATATTTGCCCGCGAGATGCGATGTGGCGATGGCCGCGCGGCGCTCGGTCTCGGTCAGCGGCCCCAGCTTGGACGAGGGAGGGCGGATCAGCGTGCGCTCGACAATGCCTGGCGTGCCTTTTTCCTCAAGCATGGAGGTCACAGCCTCGCCCACCCCCACATCGCAGATCGCGTCCACGGTGCTGAAGCGTGCGTTGGGGCGGTAGGTCTCGGCGGCACGGGTCAGCGCCTTGCGGTCGCGCGCGGTGAAGGCGCGCAGGGCGTGTTGAAAACGATTGCCAAGCTGCCCGAGAATATCCTCGGGCACATCATCAGGGTTTTGGGTGATGAAATAGACCCCAACCCCTTTGGAGCGAATAAGGCGGGCGACCTGCTCGACCTTGTCCACAAGCGCTTTGGGCGCGTCGTCGAAGAGAAAATGCGCCTCGTCAAAGAAGAAAACCAGCTTGGGTTTGTCCGGGTCCCCCACTTCGGGAAGTGGTCTCGAAAAGCTCGCTCAGCAGCCACAAAAGGAAGGTCGCGTAAAGACGCGGCGCGCCCATCAGCTTTTCCGCCGCAAGGATATTGATCCGCCCGCGCCCATCCGGCGCATGGCTCATCAGATCGGACAATTCCAGCGCGGGTTCACCAAAGAGGCTCGCACCCCCTTGGTTCTCCAACACCATCAACTGGCGCTGGATCGCGCCCACGGATTGCGGCGAAACATTGCCATAGCGCAGCGAGAGCGTATCGCGATTCTCGCCGACCCAGACCAGAAGCGCTTGCAGGTCCTTTAGATCGAGAAGCGGCATCCCCTGCTCATCGGCCACGCGGAAGGCGATATTCATAATGCCTTCTTGCGCCTCTGTCAGTTCCATCAGGCGGCTGAGAAGCAGTGGCCCCATCTCGGCCACGGTAGTGCGCACCGGGTGGCCCGCCTTGCCGAACAGATCCCAGAAGGTGACAGGGAAGGCTTCATAGGTATAATCTGTCAGGCCGATCTTTTCGGCCCGCGATGTGAACGCACCGTGGAGCTTGAAATCACCGCTGCCGGCTGCTGCGAGGCCCGACAGGTCGCCCTTCACATCAGACAAGAACACCGGCACGCCCGCGGCGGAAAACCCTTCGGCGAGGATTTGGAGCGTGACGGTCTTACCCGTGCCCGTGGCCCCGGCAATCAGGCCGTGGCGGTTTGCGTATTTGAGAGACAGGCCCTGCGCCTCGGTATAATCCGCGCCGCCGCCACCAATAAAAACATTTGATTCCAATGCCCTGCCCCCAGTCCTGCAAATTGCGTGCCCGCGCAACATACAAACTTAACCATTTGGCGCCAGTATAAACCTCATTCCGGCCCTTCATGTCCTCTTGTGGCTGGAATGACTTCCTCCCTGTCAGACTGGCCGCGCCTCCGGGTGCGGCCTTTTTTCTCATTCCAAACGCCTAAATTTTGGCTGTTGACGGCGATTCCGTTCTGTCCTAGCTTCCGGGTCAAACGATAAGTCGGCCAAGTCCGGCAGGGAGACGACGAAGGAGGGACCTTGATTTGAGGTCCCTTTTTCTATTGCTCTCTTACCCACTCCCTCACCCGCAAGAACACCATTTTACCTACAGATTTTTCGCCCCACCGAGCCGTGCGGATTTCCGCCTTGCGCCGCTGCCCCGCTTAGGATTTTATCCTGACACTTATCGCGCGCCGTGTTAGAGCGCTGCTTGATCTCAAATTCACTGGATGGGGACAAAATGCCCAAATCACTTTCCATACTCTCCTTCGCCGCCGCTTTGGCGCTTGGCTCTGCCGCGCTGGCGCAAGAAGCCACGACAGATGGCACCGCTGAGGCCGCGCCTGCCGCCGAGGCTGAAACCGCGCCCGAGGGAAATACCTCAGCTTTTGCAACAGGCACCGAAGTGACTGAGGCGCAGAGCGCGAGCTACATCAAAGAGACGTTCGGGGATTGGAGCCTGCGCTGCTTCCGGATGCCCGAGGGGCAGGAAGACGCATGCCAACTCTACCAATTGCTGCGCGAAGAGGCGGGTAACCCGATTGCTGAATTCAGCCTCTTCCGGATTGAAGAAGGCGGGCCGGCAGTTGCGGGCGCGTCCGTGATCGTGCCATTGGTCACGCTGCTCCCTGCAGAGCTGAAAATCGCCATCGATGGCGGCACTCCGAAAAGCTATCCCTACCGGGTTTGCACCGAAGTAGGCTGCATCGCGCAGCTTGGCCTGACCGATGCGGACATTGCAGCGTTCAAGCAAGGGGCCAACGCGACGGTCACCCTCGTGCCCGCTCAGGCGCCCGATCAACAGGTCAACATCAACGTCTCGCTGAGCGGGTTCACCGCTGGGTTTGATGCGGTCTCGACCTTCTCGAACTAAGCCTCTCAAGGTGTGGTTTTGCAGCGCGGCTCCCCTCACGGGGGCAGCGTTTTGCGTTTTCAGGCAAAGCGGCGCAGAGCCAGAACCGCGTTGAGCCCACCAAAAGCGAACGCGTTAGACAAGGCCACCTCAACCTTCGCCTCGCGTGCCACGTTGGGCACCACGTCGAGCGCACATTCCGGGTCCGGCTCCTGATAGCCAATGGTCGGTGCGATGATCCCGTCGCGCAGCGCCATGATGCAGGCCAAAAGCTCAACAGCGCCCGTGCCGCCTATGAGATGCCCGTGCATGGACTTGGTCGAAGACATCATCAGATTATCCGCATGCGCGCCAAACACATCGGCCACGGCGGCGCTTTCGGTTTTGTCATTGGCCGCCGTCCCGGTGCCGTGGGCGTTGATATACCCCACATCCTCGGGGTTCACCCTCGCGTCCTGCATGGCTCCCGCGATGGCGCGCGCGGCCCCTTGCTTGGACGGCATCACGATGTCGGCCGCGTCCGAGGACATGGCATGGCCAATCACTTCGGCCATGATCTCGGCCCCGCGGGCGCGGGCGTGCTCATAGTCCTCAAAGACGAATATGCCTGCCCCTTCGCCCTGCACCATACCGTTGCGGTTGGCCGAGAAGGGCCGACAGGCATCTTTGGACATCACGCGCAGGCCTTCCCAGGCCTTCACCCCGCCAAAGCAGAGCATGGATTCCGAGCCGCCCGTGACCATCACCGGGGCAAGCCCGCCATGGACCATCTGAAACGCCTGGGCCATCGCGTGGTTGGAGGATGCGCAGGCGGTGGAGACGGTGAAGCTTGGCCCTTTGAGATTGAATTCCATAGACACATGGCTCGCGGCGGCGTTGTTCATCAGCTTTGGCACCACGAAAGGATGCACACGGTTCTTGCCGTCCTCATAGACCGAGCGGTAGTTTTCATCGAGCGTGGTCATCCCCCCGCCTGAATTGCCCAAGATCACCCCCGCCCGCGCGGCCAATTCGCCGGAAAACTCCAGACCGGATTGGCCAATCGCCTCACGCGCGGCGATCAGGGTGAACTGGGTGACCCGATCATACAGCGAGAGCTGCTGGCGGTTGAACGCGGCTTCCGCGTCATAGCCTTTGACCTGCCCGCCGATGCGGATCGAGAGACGCTCCACATCACGGAACTCCAGCGGGCCAATGCCGCAGCGGCCTTCGCGCATCGCCTCAAGGGTGGAGGGCACATCACCGCCCAAAGCGTTGATCGTGCCCGCGCCGGTGATGACAACGCGCTTCACGACTGCTCTTTGATCAGGCGCTGGATACCATCCATGATGCTGCGCACGCTCGATATGTCGAAATCGCTCTCGCTCGGCTCATTGGCGTTGAAGGGCACGTTGATATCGAAGGCCTCTTCGATGGCAAAGATCGCCTCGACCAGCCCCAGACTGTCGATGCCCAGATCTTCAAGGCTGCTGTCGAGGGTCACGTCAGATGGCTCCAACATGGCCTGTTCGGCAATGATGGAAATCACGCGCTTTTCAATGTCCATGATAGCGGCCCCTTTATGCGTGGAGGGTGATTTAGTCACTCGCACCTTGGTTGAAAACCGCTTTCTTGAGACGATCCACCTCTTTGTAAAGGCGGCTGAGGCGGCGCATGCCCTTGTACATCTCCACATGCGCGTCCATTTTCATGGCCGGATAGCCCAGCATGACACGGCCTGCGGGGATGTTGCTGAGCACTTTGGTGCCCCCGCCGCAGATCACGCGATCGCCGATAAAGAGGTTGTCCCCCACGCCCACCTGCCCGCCAAGCACCACGTTGGAGCCCACGCGGGTGGAGCCTGCGATGCCGACCTGACCACACAAAAGCGTATCGGTGCCCACCACCACGTTATGCGCGATCATCACAAGTGTATCGACCTTGGTGCGATCCCCGATGATCGTGTCGCGGATCGTGCCACGGTCGATGGCGGCATTGGCCCCGATCTCCACATCATCCCCGATCCGCACGGAGCCGAGCGAGTGAATGCGCGCATAGCTTTGGGCCACCGCATCCCCCTGATCCCCAAGGCTTGCGCGGGCGGCTTCCACTTGCGACGGCTCGGGCGTCACGTAGCTGAACCCGTCCCCGCCCAGAACCGCGCCGGGGTTGATAATGACCCGCGCGCCGACCTTCACCCGGGCTGCAAGCCGCGCACCCTCGCGGATCAGACAATCCTCACCGATCCGCACGTCCGCACCGATGCTGACCTGCGGGCCGATGCGACATCCAGCGGCGATCTGTGTGCCGGCTCCAATCACACTGAGCGGACCGACATGGACGCCGTCGCCCAGCGTGGCCGCAGGGTGAATGACTGCTGTTGGGTGGATGCCCTCGCCCCACCCTTCGCCAGGGTCCATCATCGCGGTGAGATGCGACATCGCATAGCGCGGGCGCGGCGCGATGATCGCGGCCTCCAGCCCCAGGGCTTGCCAATCCGCCCCGTCCCAAAGCACCGCCGCGCGGGCAGCCCCCTGCCCCAGCGCCTCCGCGTAGGCGGGTTTGGTCGCCAGTGCGAGATCGGTGGCACTGGCGTCCTGAGGCTCGGCCAAGGCCGTTATCTCAATATCAAAAGCGCCCAGAGCTGTTGCCCCAAGCGCCTCTGCAATCTGCTTTATCGTATAGGCCATCTGATCACCCCCGCGTTACTGGGGATATTTAGCCCTGTTGCGCGGGCAGCGAAACCCCTGCTGCGCGCAAGGCGGCCCAGATACGCCCGTCACGGCCATAGATATCGGGGCGATACTGCGTGTGTCCCTTGGCCGAGGTGAAGGCCGTGCGATACATGATATGCACCGGGACTTTCTTATCCAGATTCACCCGTGTCTGGCGTTTACTGTCCAAAATAGTGTGGAAGAAGGTCTTTGGATCGGCCTCTTGCTTGGCCAGAAGGGCGTAGGCAAAATCAAACGGGTCAGCCAGACGGATGCAGCCATGGCTATAGGCGCGCACTTCGCGGCTGAAGAGGTTTTTGGCCGGCGTGTCATGCAGGTAGATGTTGTAGCGGTTGGGAAACATGAACTTCACCAGCCCAAGAGCATTGCTGTTCGAGGGCGGCTGCTTGAGATTGAACGGAAAAGTCCGTGCATTGTAAGCGCCAAAGTTGATGTTGGCCCGGCTGACCTGCTGGCCACGCGCATTATAGAGCTTGAGATGGCCCGCCGCGTTACGATTACGCTGCATCTGGGGCAGGTATTCGCCCACGGCGATGGAGCGTGGCACGTTCCAGACCGGATTGATTTCCATATGATCCATCTCGTCGGAGAATTCGGGGCTACGGCGGTCAGACGTGTTCTTGCCCACCACGGCGCGGGTTTGAAACGTGACTTGCCCTTCGTCATAGATGCGCGTGGTGAAATCGGCGAGGTTCACCTTGATGTGGCGTTTGCCGAGGGGCATGTTCATCCACCGCTCACGCTCCATCGCGACCATGATCATCGCCAGACGGTCCTCGGGGCCTTTGTTGATTTCCTTGATCGTGGAGGCCCCTGCGGTGCCATCCGCGACGAGGCCATGGGCGGCCTGGAACTGTTGCACGGCCTGTTGCAGCGGCGTGTCATACTCGTTCGTGGCGCTGCGCTTGAGAAATCCCATAGCGGTCAGACGGTTGCGCAGGGCAACTACGGCATTGCCAGTGGCACCGGGCGCAAGCGTGTTGGCAGGCACTGTGGCCCCCCATCCGCCCGCACTCATCTGAAGCTCAAGGCGGGTCTTTTCCTTCATCAGCCGTGCATACTCTGCCGATTTGGGCGGCAAGGAGCGGAAAAAGCCACGCGGATCGCTCTTGGCGAAATTGACCAGATAGGATGTCGGCTCACGCAAAGGCACATCACGGACCAGATCGCTATCAATCTTCGAAGGGGTCAGCATCCCGGTCTGCATGTCACGCGCGAGGCGCAGGAAGGTGCGCGACATAGCGACCTCAACCTTGCCCAGATCGCGCGGCGTGCGGGCTGCTTTCATCTGAGCCATCAGCGCGTCAGGCGCGTAGCGCTCAACCGCCAGGCCGTGGGCGGTGGCGCCGTTGATCGCTTGCATCAAGGCCTGACGGCGATTGCGATCCGCGTCGGAGTCCGATGTCCAGATACCCTGATAGTCGGCGGCCCTGTAGAATTCGGACAGAACCTCATCGCGGGCGGCCGCCTCGGCAACGGCCTGTTTGAAGGCTGTCACTTCGGCACGCGCGACATGTGGCGCGGCGAAAACCATGATGAGCGCCATCACGATGGGTGCTACGGCAACCATGATAAAACGTTGAACCTTGAACGAAGTTGCCGGATGCATTGCGTCCCCCTTGCAGTAGATTGGATATATGGCTCCCAAAAGCCATGCATGCAGGATGCCAAACCGCGGATGTATGTCCAATCACATCCGGGAGTTCTGTTCGCTTTGGGATTGATTGCGACCATTTCGCAGCACCAAACTGTGCTTTTCGCCACGCTCGCAATAATTTGCGCGGGTTTTTGCCGAAAGGCCTTGCTGCGGCAAAAAAGGGCGGATCACGGACTTGGTTAGCGATTCTTTATATGTCATAAGCGAAACTGCATCTGGGGATGAGATGAAAAGCACCGCAAATTGCGGGCACCAACAGTGACGGACAGGCGCAGATACATATGATGGATTCAAAGAACGGCGTAACGCGGCGCACTCTTCTGCTCGCTTTTGCGGCATCGGCTCTTGTGGCCGCCCCCACGTATTCGAACGCAACCGGCTTTCTACGTGGTGCAGGCGACATTCGCCGACTCAAGATGGTCTCCACTCGCACAGGTGAGAAGATTGATACGATCTATTGGATCGAGGGCGAGTATATAAAAGACGCCGTCAAAGAGATTTCTGTGTTCATGCGCGACTGGCGCAGTGATTCCGTCAAAAACATCGATACCCGCGCAATCGACATCTGGGCGGCCTCGCACCGCTTGCTTGATACGGGCGAGCCCTACACGCTGCTCTCCGGCTATCGCAGCGCCCAGACCAACGCGATGCTGCGCTCGCGGTCGCGTGGTGTCGCCAAGAATTCATTGCACATGAAAGGTCAGGCGGCCGATCTGCGCCTCAAGTCGCGTTCGGTCAGCCAGATGAGCAAAGCGGCCGCAGCCTGCAACGCAGGCGGTGTGGGCAAATACTCCCGCTCAAATTTTGTCCATATGGATTGCGGCGTTGTCCGCGTCTGGGGTGGCTAAAGCGACCTTACTTTTTGAACGCCGATAAGAAAAACCCGCGAAGCAAGGCTTGGCGGGTTTTTTGGTGGGGTATTGGCAGTGTGTGACGAGGCTTCAGCCAAGTTTGGCGTGCCGTGCCGCGCGAAGGCGCGCGAAATCTTCCCCTGCATGATAAGATGACCGCGTGAGCGGCGTGGCGGACACCATCAAAAATCCCTTGCCGTAAGCCGCTTTTTCATAGGCTGCGAATTCCTCGGGCGTGACGAAACGATCAACGCGGTGATGCTTGGGCGTGGGTTGCAGGTATTGCCCGATGGTGAGGAAATCGATCCCCGCCGCGCGCATGTCGTCCATCACCTGATGCACCGCCTGGCGATCCTCGCCGAGCCCCACCATGATCCCCGATTTGGTGAACATCATCGGGTCCATTTCCTTCACCCGCTGCAAAAGCCGCAAGGAATGGAAGTAACGCGCGCCGGGACGCACCTCTGTATAGAGGCCGGGCACAGTCTCAAGATTGTGGTTGAACACGTCGGGGCGCGCAGCCACGACCGTCTCCACCACAGCAGGATCACAATGCAGGAAATCCGGCGTGAGTATTTCGATCGTCGTCTTGCGGCTACGGTGGCGGATCGCGCGGATGGTCTGGGCGAAATGATCGGCGCCACCATCCTTGATATCATCGCGATCCACCGAGGTGATCACAACATGGTTCAACCCCAGTTTCTGCACCGCATCAGCCACGCGGCCCGGCTCGAACGCATCAAGCCCTTCGGGCGGCTTGCCCGTCGCGATATTGCAAAATGAGCAAGCCCGCGTGCAGACATCTCCCATGATCATCATCGTGGCGTGACCTTGGCTCCAGCATTCACCAACATTGGGACAGCCCGCTTCTTCGCAGACTGTCACCAGTTTGTTTTCACGCATGATCCGACTGGTGTCCTCATAGCCTTTGCCGCCCGGCGCCTTGACGCGAATCCAGGCGGGTTTCTTGGGCTGAGCATTGTCCGGACGGCGCGCCTTTTCGGGGTGACGCTGCTCTGGGATCTTGAGGTCTCGCACAAATTATTCCCCGCGAATGGTTTGGTAACTGTTTGTAACTATAAGCGTGGGCGGGGAAAAGTGCCAGTGTCGCAAGGCCGCTATGCGGTCTTGTGTTGCGTTACCAGTACCCCTGCCAGGGGCGGTCTCGACCGCTCGGTTGTGTTGCCCTCCGGGCGATGAGTGTCAGTGTCCGGCCGGTCGCCCTACCCGGCGGCGGGTCGCGATTGATTGGCACCCCGGTGCGTTGCTTTTTCACCAGACCGCATCTCCTCCACCAAGGCGCCCCCGACCCGCGCCAAAACCCGACCCAGATCGGTAAACCACCCCGCCTCCGGCGTGGCCGCACGGCGCACAAGCACAATCTGGCGGCTCGGCTCAGGCGCGGCAAATCGCGCAAGCTGCATATCAGGCGCGCCGCGCGTTTCCGTGCGCGCGGCGAGTTCCGGCATCAACGTGAGACCAAACCCCGCCGCGACCAGCCGCGTGAGCGTGGCAAGCGACGAGGCACCCATATCGATCTGCGCATGCCCCCTGCCCCGCCCGCACAGATCAAGCGCCTGATCCGTCAGGCAATGCCCGTCCTCCAAAAGCAACAGCTGCGCACCACCCAGCCCATCCGGGCGCAGCGCCTCGACGCTCGCGCCCAATGCGGCCAGCCGGGCCGTGCTGCCCGCGAGCAAAAACCTGTCCTCGAAAAGCGGCACCGCACGCAGGCCGTCGGCCTCCACCGGCAGGGCCATCACCGCCGCATCAAGGCTGCCATCGGAAAGGCCCGCAATCAGGCGGTCGGTTTTGCCCTCCTGCACATGCACATCCATGCTGATGTCGAAACTGCGCAGCGCCTCAAGCGTGCCGGGCAGGATATAGGGAGCAATTGTGGGAATGATCCCAAGCCGCAGCCGCCCCGCGCGCCCGCCTTGCCAGCGGGCGGTTTCCTCAAGGCTGCGCATCTCGGCGTCAATACGCTCGGCATGGTCGAGGATGAGGCGTCCGAAGGGCGTGAGGATCACATCGCGGCTGCGGCGCTCCACCAATGCCTGCCCCAGCTGTGCCTCCATCTCGCGGATTTGGACCGAAAGCGCGGGTTGCGAGATGTTCACCGTGGCGGCGGCGCGTCCGAAATGTCGCTGGGCCGCCAAAGCGCGAAAATAGCTGAGCTGTCGGAAGGTGATATTCATAAGACAAAGCTATCGCATTGCAAAGAAACTGCAATTGGATTTTATCGTGACCGAGGCAGATAGTGCGCGTTGGAACGGTTCCAAAGGACCACTTGCGCCTTTATGATACCGAAAAGAGACATAGCCAAAAGCACCCTGAGGAGGACAAGATGGACGGCAATATCAAATGCCCATTTACCGGCAAGCGCCAACAAAACAACCGTGACTGGTGGCCAGAGCAGCTAAACCTGAAAGTTCTGTCACAACATTCCTCCAAGGTCGATCCGATGGGCGAGGAGTTCGATTATGCGGTGGCGTTCAAATCCCTCGATCTGGACGCGGTAAAGGCCGATCTCGTGGCACTCATGAAGGACAGCCAGGACTGGTGGCCCGCTGATTACGGCCATTACGGCCCCCTCTTCATCCGCATGGCATGGCATAGCGCCGGCACCTACCGCACCGGCGACGGGCGCGGCGGCGCGGGCACGGGCAACCAGCGGTTTGCGCCGCTGAACAGCTGGCCGGACAACGGCAACCTCGACAAAGCCCGCCGCCTTCTGTGGCCCATCAAGAAGAAATACGGCAACGCGCTGAGCTGGGCTGACCTCATGATCCTCGCGGGCAATTGCGCGATCGAGGATATGGGCGGGCCGGTCTTTGGCTTTGGCGGCGGACGTGCCGACATCTATGAGCCGGAAGAGGACATCTATTGGGGCACCGAGAGCGAGTGGCTGGCCACATCCGACACGCCGAACAGCCGCTACAGTGGCGAGCGTGACCTGGAAAACCCGCTGGCCGCCGTGCAGATGGGTCTGATCTATGTGAACCCGGAAGGGCCAGACGGAAACCCCGACCCCGAGCTGTCGGGCCATGATATCCGCGAGACCTTCACACGGATGGGCGTGAATGACGAAGAAACCGTCGCACTTGTTGCGGGCGGGCATACGTTCGGCAAGGCGCATGGCGCGGGCGACGCGGCCAATGTGGGTGTCGAGCCAGAGGGCGGCGCGATTGAAGCCATGGGCCTTGGTTGGAAGAACGCATGGGAGTCCGGCAAGGGCCTCCATGCAATCACCAGCGGGATTGAGGGTGCATGGAAGCCCAAACCCACCACATGGGACATGGGGTATTTCGACGTGCTCTTCGGCTATGATTGGGAGTTGACCAAGAGCCCCGCAGGCGCGCAGCAATGGACGCCCAAGGATTGCAAGCCCGAGCACATGGTGCAGGACGCGCATGACCCGAACGTCACGCACCCGCCGATGATGACCACCGCTGACCTCGCGATGCGCTTTGACCCGGCTTATGGCGAAATCTCACGCCGGTTCCACGCGGACCCCGCGCTTTTCGCCGATGCGTTCAGCCGCGCTTGGTTCAAGCTCTGCCATCGCGATATGGGGCCGAAAACACGCTATCTGGGCAAGGATGTGCCGTCTGAGGACCTGATCTGGCAGGACCCCATTCCGGCGGTCGATCACGATCTGGTGGATGCGGGCGATATTGCACAGCTGAAATCCGATATCATGGCGACGGGCCTCAGCGTGTCCGAGCTTGTGGCGACGGCATGGGCCTCGGCCTCCACTTTCCGTGGCTCGGACAACCGAGGCGGCGCCAATGGCGCGCGCATCCGTCTGGCGCCGCAGAAGAATTGGGAAGCGAACGATCCCAAGCAATTGGCACGCGTTCTGGCGGCATTGGAAGATGTTCAGGCCAAGTTCAATGGCGCGCAGAGCGGCGGCAAGAAAGTTTCGCTCGCCGATCTGATCGTGTTGGGTGGCACGGCGGCGGTGGAGGCCGCGGCCAAGGAAGCGGGGCATCCTGTGGATGTGCCCTTCACCCCCGGCCGCATGGATGCGCGCGCCGAGGATACGGATGTGGACAGCTTCGCGGTGCTGGAGCCTGTCGCAGACGGGTTCCGCAACTATGTGCAGACCGCGTTTTCCGTGCCAGCCGAGAAGCTGATGGTGGACCGCGCGCAGCTTCTGGGACTCACCGCGCCTCAGATGGCCGCTTTGGTCGGCGGACTGCGGGTACTTGGCGCGAACGTTGCAGGCTCCACGCACGGTGTTTTGACGAAACGTGTCGGCACGCTGAGCAATGATTTCTTCACCAACCTCCTGAGCATGGATGTGGAGTGGACATCCGTGTCGCCCAATGAGGATCTCTTCGAGGCCCGCGATGTGGCAACAGGCGATCTGCGCTGGACCGGCACGCGGGCCGATCTGGTCTTTGGCTCGCACTCGCAATTGCGGGCGATCTCAGAGGTTTATGGCCAGGACGACGGCGAGGCGCGCTTTGTGGGCGATTTCGTGAAGGCCTGGGTGCAGGTAATGGAAGCGGATCGTTTCGATCTGCACTAAGACATCTGCCGCTAAGACAAATGCGCCCCGGAGAATATCCGGGGCGTTTTTCTTTTGAGTATTTAGGCTAAGAAGAAGATGGGGCTCAGCCCATCATGCCGCCCGCCTCGCCCAGTTCCGCATAGTGGCGTTTGAGCCGCTGGAGGGCGATCCGCAGCACGATTTTGCCGGACCGCGCAGACCAGCCCATGCGTTGCTCCGCGCGTTCCAGCCCCTCCAGATGACAACAGCAACGCAGGGCGATATCGCCCAGACCCGGACCAAGATCAGCAAGCGCGCCTTCGACACGTTGGCGCGCGGCCTCGGCCCCGCGGGCGGGCGCACGGGACGTGGGCGCGCTGCGGTCGGAGTTGGTTAGAAAGCGGTCCCAGTCTTGGGTCACGCGCGGTCCCATATGCGAAAGCTCGAAATCTTCGCGCAGACGTTCGCCCGCGCGCACCAGATCATCGGTGATAAAGCGCGTGCCATCGCGGTCCTTGCGGCGGGCAAGTGCGATAAGCGGCGACTCGGCCATAGCATAGCGCATCCGGCGACCCGCCTCGGGGCTCGTGCCCTCCGCGTCCTGCCATGTATCAGCACCGTCAAACCCAGTCTGTGCTTCAGCAAAGCCCGAGGCGCGGTTCTCCGCCTCCGCCAACATGCGCGACAGCGCGGCACGGCCGGCTTTGGTGATCCGGTAGCGCGAGATCCGGCCCGGTGCGTCACAGGTGATCCAGTCTTTCAGCGCCATCGCCTCGGCCACCGCGCGGTCCACCACGGCGGTGCGGGTGGGCTCTGTCGCTGGACCGTCGCGCACGACCACCGCCTTGTCCATCTGCGCGGCCACGGCCAAGACCGCCCCCGTTTCGCACAGGCGGCGCAGGATGCGCAGGCCTTCGGCCTTGAGCCGGGCCTCGGTGACATGTGAGATGTCGATCTCGGGTGCAATTGCAGTCATGGTGCTCTCCTTGGATGGAGAACCGGCGGTCTTGTGTACCCTCTGGGCACGGGACATCGCGAGGTGACGCAGTGCCTGATCGACCAGACAATCGTCGCGGCGCTCCTCAAAGGTGCGGATACGGCGCAACACGGTCGAGGCATGACAGTCAGATTGCCGAGCCAACTCGCGGATGGAAGAGCCATGCTCGGTGTGCATCAGATAAAGGCGGGCCGCATCAGGAACCCAAGCCGGAACACTCAGCGCGTCCCAGTCATGACGACCTTGATTGCCCATCCGCTGCCCTCTTCTTTCCCATCGACAGATCTGCGCCCCAACGCACTGTGATCTACCGAGTTATCCACAGATTTATACACACCCCAAGTCACAACCTAGAGAAGAATAAGTTACCGGTTCGTTAATTGTTTCCGTGTCGTCAACCTTTGTTGAAAAACCGTAAATAAACGGAAATCGCGGCGCGCGCTGTATTTGCGCTCCGCGCAACACCCTCTCAGGTTGTTCTTAAGGTGATCCATTCACAAGTAGGGGGAACCGAATATGCAAGAGACTTTGAACAGATTGAACAGCCTGCATCGCCCGCGCCTGTTGATCAGGGCCGCGCGGATCGGCGCGTCACATTACAATCGCGACACGTGTTTGCGGGTGCATTTTGGTTATGGAACATTGCCGCGCAGCAAGGAGGCCTTGTCGAGGCTGGTGGATATGGAAGCGGCGCTGGAAGACCAGCGCCGCGTCAAAGGAGCGGGATACTCGGTATCGCGCCATGTGAATGTGCTTATCGCGATGATGGGAGAGGCGCGCATTTTGCGCGCAGCCCTCGTCGCATAACCACGGCCCTCAGACGAAAGCGTCGGGCATGGAAGCCTTTTTGTTGGCGATATAGGCCTCAAGCGCCTCGGCGATGGCCGGGTCAAGCGCCGGTTGCTGGTAGGTGTCCAGCATCCGGTGCATCCGCCGGTTGGCGAGGGTCATGGTGTCGCGCGCACCTTCGTCCTCCCATGTCTCATAGGGTTTGTAATCGAGCAGGTCCGAGCGCCAGAAGGCGGATTTGAAATTCGCCTGCGTATGCTCACACCCAAGGTAATGCCCACCCGGACCAACCTCACGGATAGCCTCCATGGCTTGGGCATTCTCATCATGACTGATACCGCGCGCCAGATGGTGCAACACGCCGAGCTGATCTGCATCCATCACGAATTTCTCGAAGCTGGATACAAGCCCGCCTTCGAGCCAGCCGCAGGAGTGGAGCATGAAATTCACACCACCCAAGAGCACCGCGTTATGGGTGTGGGCCGTCTCATACGCCGCTTGTGCGTCTGGGAGTTTGGAGCCGCACAGCCCACCGCCCGAGCGATAGGGCAGCCCCATCCGGCGGGCAAGCTGGCCCGCACCATAAAGGATATGGCTCGCCTCGGGCGTGCCGAACGTGGGCGCGCCGGAATTCATGTCAATCGAGGTCACGAACGCGCCGAAAATCACGGGCGCGCCGGGGCGAATGAGCTGGCTATAGGCCACGCCCGCGAGAACCTCGGCCAGTACTTGGGTGAGCGTGCCCGCAACGGAAACAGGCGCCATGGCACCGCCCACGATGAAGGGCGAGATGATGCAGGCCTGACCCGCTTGGGCGTAGACTTCGAGCGCACCCATCATCACATCGTCAAATGTGAGAGGTGAGTTGATATTGATGAGCGATGTCATCACGGCATTGTTGTGAACGAACTCCTTGCCGAAGAGAATCTCGCACATCTCGACACTGTCCTGCGCGCGGCTGGGCTCAGTCACGGAGCCCATGAAAGGCTTGTCCGAAAGGGTCATATGGGCGTGCAGCATGTCGAGATGGCGCTTGTTCACCGCGATATCCGTCGGCTCGCAAACCGTGCCACCAGAATGGTGCAACCATTTGGACATGTAGCCCAGCTTCACGAATTTGCGGAAGTCATCTATCGTGGCGTAGCGACGCCCACCTTCCATATCGCGCACGAAGGGAGGGCCGTAGACGGGCGCGCAGACAAGGGTCTTGCCACCGATCTTGACATTGCGCTCGGGGTTGCGGGCGTGCTGGATATAGCTGGAGGGCGCAGTCTTGCACAGCTCGCGCGCGAGGCCTTTGGGGATACGGACGCGTTCTCCGTCGATCTCGGCACCCGCTTGGCGCCACCGCTCAAGCGCGGCTGGGTTGTTCACGAAATTCACGCCGATCTCTTCGAGAACCGTTTCGGCATTGGCCTCAATGATCTCAAGCGCCTCTTCGGTCAACACCTCGAAATTAGGGATATTACGCTCGATATACTTGGCGGTTTCGACGCTGACAGCGGTGCGTTCGGCACGGCGTGCAGCACCTCCGCCCCCTCTTGCGCGGCGCGGTGCGGTTATTTCGGCCATGATGATACCCTCGGAGTTGGCGCATGCCCCAATCGGCAGCGTATGACGCGGTTTTACCGCACTGCGACAAACCGCCATTGGAGATTTGCGCCGTTTGAGGCGCTCCAGCGACATCAAAGCGATTCTGCGTGCATTGCGGGTCATGAGTTTTCAGACCTGGCCGTATCCGTCAGCGCCACCAATAGCATCAGTGGCGTACAGACCGCCCAATGTGGCCAGATGCGCCATTCTGCACCATCGGCGCGTTCAAAACTGCGTGGCGTGACAGGCAATTACGCACAGCGGCCGCAGCGTGACGAGATAAGTAAACTTGCAACCGCCGCAGGACCCACCTAATCAGGCCGCATGACAGAGATATCCCATGACCGCCTTCTTATCATAGACTTTGGCAGCCAGGTGACGCAGCTGATCGCGCGCCGCCTGCGGGAGCTGAACGTCTATTGCGAAATTCACCCCTACCAGAATGTCACGGAGGCTTTTCTCGCGGAGTTCGCACCGCATGCCGTGATCCTGTCCGGAGGCCCGGCCAGCGTTCTGGACGCAGGCTCGCCCCGTCCACCTGAGGCTGTGTTCGAGATGGGTGTGCCAGTGTTGGGCATCTGCTACGGCCAGCAAGTGATGATGCACATGCTGGGCGGCAAAGTGGAGCGCGGCGACGGCACGGCGGAATTTGGCCGCGCCTATGTGGTGCCGGGGCCTGAGCGGATCGGGCTGCTCAACGGATGGTTCCTTGAGGAACGCGAACAGGTCTGGATGAGCCACGGCGACCATGTCAGCGCAATTGCTCCGGGGTTTGAGGTCTATGCCACCTCGCCGGGCGCACCGTTTGCCATTACGGGCGATGTCGCGCGCAGCTTTTATGCCGTTCAGTTCCATCCAGAGGTCCATCACACGCCCAATGGCGCCACGCTTTACGAGAATTTCGTAAAGATGGCGGGGTTCAAAGGCGATTGGACCATGGCCGCCTACCGCGAGGAAGCGGTGCAGAAAATCCGCGATCAGGTGGGTGACAAACAGGTTGTTTGCGGGCTTTCCGGCGGGGTAGACAGCTCGGTCGCAGCTGTTTTGATCCATGAGGCGATTGGCGATCAGCTTACGTGCGTTTTCGTCGATCATGGGCTCTTGCGGCAGGGCGAGGCTGATGAGGTCCTCACCATGTTCCGCGATAACTACAACATCCCGCTTATTCACGCGGATGAGGCGGAGTTGTTCTTGGGCGAGCTCGACGGCCAAAGCGATCCGGAGACCAAGCGCAAGATCATCGGGCGGCTCTTCATCGACGTGTTCCAGAAACATGCGAACAATATCGAGGGCGCGGAGTTTCTCGCCCAAGGCACGCTGTATCCAGATGTGATCGAATCGGTGTCGTTTTCTGGTGGGCCGTCGGTCACGATCAAATCGCATCATAACGTGGGCGGACTACCCGAGAAGATGGGACTGAAACTGGTTGAGCCCTTGCGCGAGCTTTTCAAGGACGAGGTGCGCGCACTTGGCCGCGAACTTGGCCTGCCGCAGAGCTTCATCGGTCGCCACCCCTTCCCCGGCCCCGGCCTCGCCATCCGTTGCCCCGGCGAGATCACCCGCGAGAAACTGGAGATCCTGCGCAAGGCCGACGCCGTCTATATCGACCAGATCCGCAAACACGGGCTCTACGATGAGATCTGGCAGGCGTTCGTCGCGATCCTGCCCGTGCGCACCGTAGGGGTTATGGGCGACGGGCGGACCTATGATTTC
>ERZ887942.1273-NODE-1273-length-17808-cov-13.063482_pt1 | contig 17808 bp, 13 predicted proteins | sample MGYA00521099_ERZ887942 | MGnify/ENA primary metagenome ERZ887942 (study PRJEB32303, sample SAMEA104408605) | aquatic metagenome | biome: Brackish water; feature: Pelagic; material: water | place: Baltic Sea | collected 2014-06-07T06:48:00 | depth 16,251 m ...
CTGGTCGACGATGGTTTGATTTTCCTTCGTCGAACAACGATACGGCGTATCAAAAAGTGTTGATGTATCACACGTTGAAGTGTTTTGAAGATGGTACGGCCGGTGGGTTGGGCTATGCTTGTGGAGAGTGGGATTACCTCACGTACAATTATTTGTTTGATCATACGGGATTGTTGGACAGCAACCTGTTGACTCATCCTCGTTGGCTTGTTGATGACTTGCCTTTTATCGCCGACACCTTGATCTATATACCAGCGAGCGTGACGGTCTTCGATACCATCCGTGCGGCATATGAATTGATCCAGTTGGATGGCGTCGAGAGCATTGTGGAAGAGTCGGATGGAAGCATGGCTTGGTTGGATGCCATGACAGGGGCGGTTAGTCTCTCTCAAACAGCGCGTTATCAATGGTTGTGGAGGGGCTCAGAATTGGCGTCTTTGGGCTGGTTGGATTCCACTTCGTCGGGTTTCGAATTGCCCGTGCTCACCGAATTGTCGGAGCAAAGAGATGGCGCCCAATGGACCGCGTATTGGACCAGTGAAGATTCGTTGGGTGGATTTTGGAACGGAGCAAGCGCCGCCATGTCAGGGGTTTCGGATCCAGACAATCCCGGACGATTCGTTTGGAATGCTCCCTTGGTTTGGGATGGGGAATCCCACCTGATTCTTGAATTGCAATTGAACGAAGCCATCTGGAACGATGCTGTTTCTGTGGATGTCCCCACGGTTTATGCCCCCGATCAAACCTGGAGAGCCTCTTCAGCGGGGCACTTCATCCGATTTGATGGCAACGACCGATTCGAAGTGGATGCCTTGGCATTGGATGGCATTGGCGAAGAAATCACTGTTGAATTTTGGCAGCGAGGAAATGCCGAATTCCAGCCGGAGGTCAATTCCATTTGTGAGGGCTTCAATGCCTTGAATCAGCGGGAATTGAATGTGCATCTTCCATGGTCCAATGGCCGCGTCTACTGGGATGCGGGATACGATGGCGGCTATGATCGAATCGACAAAGCAGCGGCTCCAGAAAATTACAAAGGCCAATGGAATCACTGGGCATTTGTAAAAGATGCAACAGAGGGCAAAATGTCCATTTATTTAAATGGTTCTCTCTGGCATGCTGGACTTGAACTGGACAACTCGTTCGGAGAAATGGTCCGATTTCACATAGGTTGCAATGGCAACGGAGGCAACGATTATCGCGGTGATGTCGATGAGTTTCGCATTTGGTCCGTGGCGTTGGATGTTGAAACGGTTAAAGAATGGATGGGTCAAACACCGAATGTCAATCATCCGGAATTCACTCAACTCAAGGCTCATTTTGATTGGGAATCAGCAGGCGGGTATCAAACAGAAGGGATTGGGGCTTCGGGCTTTTTCCATGGCAATGCGGGCAGGGTGGCTCACCGCGGAGCGGACGCTTTTATGAACCAAGGGCCCATGCCCGACGCTGCGAGGCCGGTCCTAACGTGGTTGAACGGGACGCCGATCTCCTATGAAACGGTTGAAGTGGATCGCGCTGTTCCGGTTCCTCCAATGAGCATTTCGGAATGGGCGGTTGACGGCAACGGTGTCAATTGGATCAATTTGGACTATGCTTGGCCGCACGATGCTGTCATGGAAACGCGCTGGGCGAGCGGGGAGCTGATTGCTAGTTACCCCGTCTTGGGGGAGTCCGTGATTTTAGTCAATGATACGCTGGAGTATTTTTCACCTGCATTTGAAGTTGTTGATCGCTACGAACTGGCCCGTTACATCACCCCTTATGGCATCAACTTGACGTTGGGGGATGACGGCTGGACATGGGTGTTTGACGTGACGGACTTCATGGGATTGTTGCGGGATAGTGTGCAGCTGGAGGCCGGAAATTGGCAGGAGCTGCTGGACTTGCGGTTCGCTTTCATCGAAGGCACTCCGGCACGGGATGTCAAGCGCGTTGAAGCTTTCTGGAAAGGGCAATACAGCTTGAGCACGTTTGATGAAAACGTTACGGATTACGTGTTCACTCCGGAAGCTGGTGAGTCTATGTTCAAGTTGAAAACCCGGGCCAGTGGCCATGGATTTGGAACGGGGAATAACTGCGGGGAATTCTGCTACAACGCTCATTCGGTCAAGGTCAATGGAGAACCTCAATGGACGTGGGAAGTGATGCGTGAATGTGCGGACAATCCTCTGTATCCTCAGGGCGGAACATGGATCTACGACCGTGCCGCTTGGTGCCCAGGTGCTCCGGTGGACACGAAGGAGTTTGAGTTGACCGGTGTCGTGGATTCCAGCCAACCCTTCTCGGTGGATTATGACATTACCTACGATCCATATGGGAACTATCGTTTCGAAGGACAAGTGGTCGCATACGGTGAACCCAATATGCAGCAAGATGTGGAAATTTCAGAGGTGTTGGCCCCATCCGATGACAAGTTGCAGTCACGGTTCAATCCGATCTGTGAATCTCCGCAAGTTGTGATTCGAAACAACGGTGCGGAAACCCTCACGAGTTGCACCTTCACTTATGGGATTCAGGGAGGCGAGTCCTACGTTTACCAGTGGGCCGGTGAGCTGGCATTCTTGGAATCAGAAGTGGTTGACTTGCCTTACCTCGATCCCGCACTGACCGAAGGAGATGATGAAGCGTTGTTGGTGTTTGAGGTCGCTGTCGACGCGCCGAATGGTCAATTGGATCAAGAGGTTCGAAACAATGCCACTTCGAGCCAGTTTCATCGCGTCCCGACATGGTCGTATCCGGACTTGGATGACAACCGCATCATTGTTTGGACCAAAACCAATTTGACTCCAAGCGAAACAACAATTGAAATAACGGATGAAGCGGGCAACGTGGTTTGGGAGCGGGGCTACTCAGAAGCGAACGCCACATTCCGAGATACGTTGGCATTGAACGAAGGGTGCTATCGCATGACCATCTACGATGTTGGAGATGATGGCCAAAGCTTTTGGGCCAACAACGATGGAAGTGGTTACACCCGCGTCAAAAAAGTCCAAGGCGGAAACTTCATCAATTTCGAACCTGATTTTGGCAAGTCCATTTCGCAAGCATTCTTTTTCCAGACCAACATCGTGGGAATCGAAGAACCGGAGATGACCAAGCCTATTGCGATGCATGTGTTTCCGAACCCGAGCCCTGCGCAATTCAATGTGCGTTTGGACGGATGGCAGCCAGGACAACCTGCATTTTGGACTTTGCGCGATGCGATGGGGCGATTGGTTGATCAAGGGTCAAAGCGCATGAGTCAAGGCGAATTGCTGGTGTTGCAGTTGGGGGCTTTTCAAGACGGAACGTATGCACTGACGCTAACGCATGAGTCAGGAGAAGAAACCACTCGCTGGATTCAGTTGAGCCATCAGTAGGCCTTGATGGAGGTCTGCAGGAGCTTGGATGAGTGATTTGGAGTAATTATTGAGTTTTTCTCGTGATTACCGTTGAAAAAATGGACTTTGTTGGTAATTTTTTAATTAATTTGGATGTGACCCCCTAATTTTTGGGGGTAACTTTGCGGAATTATCAAAAAAAGCCAATTGTCATGAGCATTTCTCGTCAAAAAGCCCTTGAGGATGTTTTAGAGCGCACTCCCCGTCACCGGGAGCGTCCCTCGAACAAGATCTCCCAGTACTATGGAGAGAACGTATTCAACCTGCATACCATGCGGGAATACTTGACAGACGAGGCTTGTGGTAGCATCGTGGACGCGATGGAGAATCACACTTCCATCAGTCGTTCCATTGCGGATCAGGTGGCATCGGCCATGAAGGAGTGGGCGATTTCACGGGGCGCAACCCATTACACGCACTGGTTCCAGCCTTTGACGGGAGCTACGGCTGAAAAGCACGACAGCTTCATCACGCCAACTGGCGATGGCCGAGCGATTGAAAAGTTTGACGGTTCTTTGTTGGTGCAGCAAGAGCCAGACGCGAGTTCATTTCCCAATGGAGGCATAAGAAACACGTTTGAAGCGAGAGGGTATACCCTTTGGGATCCAACATCACCTGCTTTTGTTTGGGAGAGCACTTTGTGTATTCCGACCATTTTTATCAGTTACACCGGTTTTGCCTTGGACAACAAAATGCCTTTGTTGAAGGCGTTGGCTCGGGTCGATACAGCGGCGACTGAGGTGTGCCAGTATTTTGATAAGAATGTTACCAAGGTAGTTGCTACGTTGGGGTGGGAGCAGGAGTATTTCTTGGTCGATAAATCCTTGCACGGTGCGCGGCCGGATTTGCAGCTCACGGGCCGTGCCTTATTTGGGGCGAAACCCGCCAAGGGACAGCAGTTGGATGACCATTACTTTGGTAGCATCCCAGCGCGGGCCAGTGCCTTCATGAAGGAATTTGAATTGGAGTCCCATAAGTTGGGGATTCCTGTAACCACGCGACACAACGAGGTGGCGCCAAACCAGTTTGAATGCGCTCCTGTCTATGAGGAAGCGAATTTGGCCAACGACCACAACCTTTTGCTCATGGAGGTGATGGAGCAAGTGGCACGAAAGCACAATTTCCGTGTGCTCTTGCATGAAAAGCCTTACCCAGGTCTCAATGGCTCTGGCAAGCACAACAACTGGTCGCTCGGAACCAATACCGGTGTGAATTTGTTGAAGCCAGGCAACAACCCCAAAACGAATTTGCGGTTCTTGACGTTCTTCGTCAATACGTTGGCGGCGTTGCACAAGCATGCGGATGTCGTTCGAGCATCTTTCGCTTCAGCAGGGAATGATCATCGATTGGGAGGAAACGAAGCGCCTCCGGCCATTGTCAGCGCGTTCATTGGTTCTCAATTGTCCGAACTGTTGGATGAATTAGAGACGAGCATCAAGGCGGGAAAGTTGACTCCAGAGGACAAAACAGCGCTGAAATTAGAAATCGGCCGCATCCCGGAAGTCTTGCTCGACAATACCGACCGCAACCGCACGTCTTCATTCGCCTTTACGGGCAATAAATTCGAATTGCGGGCTGTCGGAAGCACAGCCAATTGCGCGGTTCCCATGATCGTTTTGAACACCATAGTCTCAGAACAATTGGAGTTGTTCAAGGTGGCGGTCGACCAACGCATTGAAAAAGGAGACAAGAAGGATGACGCCATTCTGAAAGAGCTGCAAACACTTATTACCCAGAGCAAGGCGATTCGTTTTGAAGGCAATGGCTATTCGGATGAATGGGTGGTTGAAGCGGCCAAGCGTGGCCTCTCGAACCTAACGAATACACCCGATGCCTTGGCGGTGTTCAATCGTCCTGAGGTCATTGCCTTGTTCGAAAAGCAACAAGTGCTCCGAAAGGAAGAGCTCCATGCTCGTTACGAAGTGGAGATGGAGAATTACATCTTGAAGCGCCAAATTGAAACCCACGTTTTGTTGCAGATGGCTCGCGGGTCGATCCTGCCAGCGGCTGTTGATTATCAAAGCCAGCTACTTATGAATGTGCAGGGGCTCAATGATGTTTTAGGGAAAGAAGCCGCAAAGTATTCCGGAGCTCAACTGGATCTCATCAAAAAAGCGGGAGCCTTGATCCAGCAAATGCATGCGGAAGCCAACACATTGCAGTCCACACATGACGATTTGGAAAGCATTGAATCCGTTTCCAAAAAGGCCAAGGGGTATGCAGAGAAAGTGATGCCGCTGATGGAGTCTTTGGGAGCAACCTGTGCCGAGTTGGAGGTGACCGTGGACGACGCGCTTTGGCCTCTGCCTAAGTTTGCTGAATTGTTGTTCACCCGATAAGATTACGGGGTCTCGTTTTCATCGAATAGACTTGATAGAAGAGGGGGTGTTTCCTGAATTGGATTCGCCTCCTCTTTTTATTGGAGTGAATTTTGTCAGGGTTTTTTAGGCAACATTTCTTTGTTCTAACCTTCGTGCCTTACATTCGGGAACTGATTCAAAGGTTTCGAAATGCACAACTACCTGCAAGCTTTTTACACACGGATAGGGATGACCTGCCTGCTGCTGACCATCACCTTCGGTGCTGCCTTTTCCCAAACGGATTACGCAGCAGTTGCTGATGCAGCCTATGCTCGAGGAGGATTTCACGTATCCGCTCAAGAATACATCAAGGCCTACGCTAAAGTGAAGGAGATTGATGAGAAAGGGCGCATCGCATTTATGATTGGGGAGAGTTTCCGAATGCTGATGGATCCTGCTGCAACTGAAGAGTGGTACGATAAGGCCATCGGATTGCGGTATGGTGAAAAGCATCCTGAGGTCTTTTTGAACTATGGCGAGGTCATGTCTTCGCAACAGAAATTTGATGATGCCATCGAATGGTTCATGGCGTTCAAGGAAAATGGTGGTGACCAAGGTATTGCGGATCAAAAGATTCTTGCAGCTGACAATGACGCGTTGGCACTTGATGAGCCACCCAGTCGTTATCGCGTAGAGAATATGCTTCTGCTCAATTCGGATGCCTATGATTTTGGAACAGCTTTCGCTTCGAACAAAGCAGATGAAGTTGTTTTTGCATCTTCTCGAGAATCCTCTACGGGCTCTGGGGAAGACCCCATTACAGGGGAAAGTTATATGGACTTGTTCCGGTCCGAACAGGATAAAAAAGGGCGTTGGAGCACCCCTGAGCCTCTCAATAATACAGTCAATACTCCGTCCAACGAGGGCACGGTGGCCTTTGATAAGAAGTATAAGAAAGTTTATTTCACGCGATGTGTCTCCGATGATGAGAACTCATTTGCCTGCGATATCTACCGAGCGGATGCGATGGGTCAACGTTTTGGACCAGCAGAAGTTGTCGAGTTAATTGATCGCGATTCAAATGATAGTTCGCAAGTTGGTCACCCATCATTTACGGTGGAGAATGATTTCTTGATGTTCGTGTCTGATATGCCGGGCGGCTTTGGAGGAAAGGACTTGTGGTATGTGAGTTATGACAGCAAAGAAGATGCATTTGGCACACCTGTGAATTTTGGGGCCAATATCAATAGCGCTGGAGATGAAATGTTTCCTTCTATGCGATATGATGGTGCGCTGGTGTATGCGTCTTCAGGCAAAGGGGGCATGGGTGGATTGGATATTTTCCAAGCGACTCCCGCGAAAGGCAGTATGACGTTTGAAGATGGAATGGCGATGCCTTATCCAATCAACAGTTCAGCGGATGACTTCAGTTTGATTTATGCGGACGGTGAGGATCGCGGTATTTTCACGTCGAGCCGACCTGGTGGAAAGGGGAAAGACGATTTGTATTCTTTTAGCCTTCCAGAAATGGAGTTCTGTTACCGAGCCAACGTATACGATTATGATACCGGCATGCCCTTGATGGCGGAGCTAGTGATCAATGGTTCGAAGGGAGATTCGTGGGCCATAACTGCAGATGCTGACGGTTCTGTCTCATTATGCGAGAAAGAAATTAAAGGGGCTACAACCTACGATGTTGATGTCAAGTTCGAAGGGTACATTGGCACAGGTGATCGATTTGCGACTGTAGGGATGACGGAAAGCACAACGTTCGCTCGGGAGTACTTCTTGAAGGAAGTTGTTTTGGATGAGGAATATGCCATGCCGCTCGTCTTGTATCCTTTCAACGAGGCTAAATTGTTGATTGACGCCACAGTGAACAGTGCTGATTCATTGAGCTATCTGCTGGATATTATGGAACGCAATGAATCCTTTGTGATTCAGCTTGAATCTCACACGGATAGCCGGGGAAAAGATGATTACAACAAGAATTTGTCTCAACAGCGGGCCCAGACATGTGTCGATTACTTAGTGAGCCGCGGTGTTGCTGCAGATCGCTTAGTGGCTGTTGGCAAGGGAGAAACAATGTTATTGGTGTCAGATTCAGAGGTCAATGCCATGGCATCGGAGGATGAAAAGGAACGAGGACACCAAGCCAATCGACGCACGGTTTTCCGGATTTTGCGATTTGATTATGCTCCGAGCAAGTGATTGAAGATCTTTCTAGGTATGCTTCCCGCGGTGTCTCTTCGGGAAAAGAAGAAGTGCACGCGGCCATTGCAGATGTAGACAAAGGATTGTTTCCAAAGGCTTTTTGCAAGATCATTCCAGACTACCTCACGGGTAGTTCAGACCATTGTGTTGTGATGCATGCGGATGGTGCAGGCACCAAATCCGCCTTGGCGTACATGTACTGGAAGGAGACTGGAGACGTTTCTGTTTGGAAAGGCATAGCCCAGGACGCGCTGATCATGAATTTGGATGACCTGATTTGTGTGGGAGCCACAGGTCCTATTTTGGTATCGAGTACCATTGGTCGCAACAAGCATTTGATTCCAGGAGAAGTGATTTCGGCCTTGATCAATGGCACGGAAGAATTGTTGGCTGATTTAAGGAATTCAGGGATTGATGTGCAAAGCACAGGAGGGGAAACAGCAGATGTCGGAGATCTGGTGAGAACGATCATTGTAGACTCAACGGTCGTGGCGCGCATGAGACGATCTGACGTAATCGACAATTCGAACATTGCACCAGGTCAAGTGGTCGTTGGTTTTTCAAGTTTTGGACAATCCATTTGGGAGTCGTCCTACAACGGCGGTATGGGTTCAAACGGTTTGACTTCTGCTCGTCACGATGTGTTCAAGAAGGAATTAAAGCATCGTTTTCCAGAAAGTGTTGATCCTAACACGGATGAGCAATGGGTGTATACAGGGTCTTATGGTCTAACCGATACGGTCGAGGGTGTACCCGTCAATGCAGGCCAATTGGTGCTTTCTCCGACGAGATCGTATGCTCCTTTGATGGCTAAGATCTTCCCTGAATTCAAGGGTAGGATCCAGGGCATGGTGCATTGCTCAGGCGGAGCTCAGACCAAAGTGTTGCATTTTATTGAGAATGTGCATGTGATCAAAGACAACCTGTTCCCAACGCCTCCTTTGTTTCAGATGATCCAGGCGGAATCAGGCACGGAGTGGTCTGAGATGTATAAAGTGTTCAACATGGGACATCGTCTGGAGATTTATACGGATGCAGAAGCAGCGTTGGAAATGATATCCATAGCCGAGGCAAATGGGATTGAGGCGAAGATAATTGGTCGTTGCGAAGCATGTTCTGGACAGCGTGTTACGGTAACGGGTGAGCACGGAACCTTTGAATACGGCGATTAGCTAAGCCCATGAAACGCGAGAAGGAATTGATGACCAAGCTCGCCTTCATTGCGGACAGATACCGCGAAGTCGAGAAAAGCGTGGGAGATCCCGAGGTGGTTTCTGACCCAATGCGCTATCGCGATTTAATGCGTGAATACAAAAAACTCGAGCCGCTCGTTGAAACGTATGCGCAGCTTTTGGCTTGGGAGACGGATTGGGGTCAATGCCAAGACTGGCTAATCGGAGATGATGCGGAATTTTCAGCATTGGCCAAAGAGGAAATGCCGATTATTCAGGAAAAACTTGAAAAAGGCTATGCGGAGTCCCGGTTGATGTTGCTTCCACGCGATGAGGCAGACGATCGTCCCGTGATGATGGAATTGCGTGCAGGAACGGGGGGAGATGAAGCGGCGTTGTTCGCAGGTGATTTGTTTCGGATGTACCAGCGGTTTGTAGAATCGAAGGGGTGGAAAGTCAAGATTGTGAATGTCAATGAAGGAAGTGCCGGTGGGTTCAAAGAAATCATAGCCCGTATTGAAGGAGAAGGTGTTTATGGCGTACTCAAATTTGAGAGTGGTGTGCACCGTGTTCAGCGTGTGCCGGAAACGGAGTCTCAAGGTCGCGTCCATACGAGCGCTGCCACCGTTGCGATTATGCCAGTCGCAGAAGAAGTGGACATTGCATTGGATCTGTCGGATGTTCGTCGGGACACTTACCGTGCCAGCGGGGCAGGCGGACAACACGTGAATAAAACAGAGTCAGCGGTTCGATTGACTCACCTGCCAACAGGAGTTGTGGTCGAATGCCAAGATGGGCGATCGCAACATCAGAATTATGATCACGCCTTAGAAGTTCTCAGGTCAAGGCTTTTTGAGCGAGAACGGGAAAAGCGTCAAGCGGAACAAGCTCAGACCAGGAAGACTCTGGTCAGTTCAGGCGACCGCTCTGCTAAAATCAGAACCTACAATTTCCCCCAAGGTCGAGTGACTGATCATCGAATACACTTTACATCGCATGCCTTGCCTGCAATTTTGGGAGGGGACTTGCAAGGAGTGATCGACGCCTTGCATCAAGCGGAGCAAGCGGAACTGTTAGCTGCTCAAACAACAGAAAGCTCATGAGAAATCGAGAGGAACTTTTTCAAAGCATAGAACGGAAGTCGTCTTTTTTGTGCGTCGGCTTGGATCCTGATATGGATCGGATTCCTGCATCATGTGGTACGGGGGTTCAGGCCATGGAGCTTTTCTGCAAGTCCATCATTGAGGCCACCCATGACTTAGCGGTCGCTTTCAAGCCAAACCTGGCCTTTTTCGAACAGTATGGAGCCGAAGGTTGGTCAGCGCTAGAGCGCGTTGTGGCGCACATTCCGAAGGATTGTTTGATTATCGCCGATGCGAAAAGGGGAGACATAGGTAACACGGCAGCACGATACGCACAAGCGATGTTCCAGGGATTGGGAGCCGATGCTATCACGGTAGCGCCATACATGGGAGAGGACAGCGTGCGGCCATTCATCGACTACCAAGATGGACGTTGGACCATTCTATTGGCCATGACCTCCAATTCCGGGGCGCAAGATTTCGAATTCCATGGTTCTCCACCACTTTTTGAGCGTGTTATGATGCGCGCTCAGACATGGGGCAGTCCCGATGAATTGATGTTCGTGGTGGGTGCTACGCGACCTGAGGCCATTGTGCGGGCCCGCGAAATCGCACCCCATTCATTTTTCCTTGTCCCGGGAGTCGGTGCGCAAGGAGGTGCATTGCGTGAAGTGGTCGATGCGGGTTGGAATGATCAATGTGGCTTGTTAGTCAATTCTTCAAGAGGGATTCTGTATGCTAGTTCTGGCGAAGATTATGCGGAAAAAGCGCGTGAGGCTGCACAGGTGCTGCGCAATGAAATGAAAGCCATTTTGCGAGAAAAGACATAAGGGTCTTCTATTCTAATTTGCAGTCATGATTCGCCCCGTCAACCGCATTCGATTGTCCATCATTCTCTTTTTGGGAGTTTTGGTTTTCGGCAGTGCGGGGTTCATTTTGATTGAGGGGTATTCTTGGGTTGAGGCCATCTACATGACGGTCATCACCATGTCGACAGTCGGGTTTGGTGAGGTTCGACCCTTGTCTGAGCCAGGAATGATCTTCACCGCATTTTTGGTTATCGGAAGCATAGGTACGTTCACCTTTGCTGTTTCTGCAGGGACGAACTACTTTTTGGATGGTGCATATAGAGAGCGACTTCGGGTTAAACGAATTCAACGGATCATGAAAGGATTGCAAGGACACGTTATAGTCTGCGGGTATGGAAGAGTTGGAGAAAAGGCTGTGGAGGAATTGAGGGATCACGCGCATGAAGTGGTCATTATCGAATCGGATCCTCAGTTGGTCAAGGAACTGCAAAAAAAGGGTTGGCGTGTCTTGGCGGGAGATGCCACCCGGGATGAAAACCTTGAGGATGCCGGGGTTGATCGCGCGAAGTCACTGATCACAACATTGCCCGATGATGCCCAAAACTTATACGTGGTGCTTTCTGCTAGAGAGAGACGCCCAGATTTGTTGATTATTTCAAGGGCGTCTCAGTCCAATGCTGTGAGCAAACTTCGGGTTGCAGGAGCTCAAAATGTCATTATGCCCGATCAGGTAGGTGGTGCTCACATGGCGTCTTTGGTCGCTATTCCAGATGTAGTAGAGTTCATCGATCACATCCGGATTCAAGGATCGGATGCGGTCAATCTGGAAGAAATTGCGGTAGCTCAATTGCCCCAAAGGCTTCAGCTACAAACGTTGGGTGAAATGGATGCGAAGAATCGAATTGGTGTCAATGTCATTGGTTTGAAACGCGCCACTGGAGAAATGGTCATCAACCCAGCGCCTGATACGAGGCTGGACCAATCTGTCAAATTGTTCGTGCTGGGGACAGTGGAACAAATACGACGGTTGAATGAGTTCCTCGGAATACAAAGTCCAAGCTGATCGGAGTCGCTTCCTGCAATGGGCTTTTGTATATTGGTGCTTTTCGAATAAACACAACGATTCATGCACCGAATTCTTTCACTTTTGATGGGCATTTTTGCCCTGATGACGCCTGCTTTTTCCCAAGTCAGTGCGGTTGACGACAAGATCAACAGCATCATGGAGCCTGTAACGAATGCCATCATGAAGGTCATCTTCTTTACGGTCTCATTTGGTGATTTATCGATTCCGTTTGTCTTGATCTGGCTGTTAGCAGGAGCCGTTTTCTTTACGTTCTACTACCGCTTTGTGAACATTCGTGCTTTTCGGCATGCTTTGGATGTCGTGCGGGGCAAATTCGATGATCCAAGTCACATTGGTGAAGTCAGTCATTTTCAAGCTTTAACTGCCGCTTTGAGTGGAACTGTAGGGGTTGGTAACATCGCCGGTGTGGCCTTCGCTGTTTCGTTGGGAGGGCCTGGGGCTACGTTTTGGATGATTGTAGCGGGATTACTAGGGATGAGTTCCAAATTTGTTGAATGCACGCTGGGAACGAAATATAGAAAAACCAATGAGGACGGATCAGTCTCAGGTGGTCCAATGTATTATTTGCGAGATGGCTTGGCAAAACAAGGGAAGGCAGGTTTAGGGAAAGTGCTGGCGGCCATCTTCGCAATCGCTTGTATAGGTGGAAGTTTCGGTGGAGGAAACATGGTTCAGATCAATCAAGCTACAAAGCAATTGATTTTGGTGACCGGAGGTGAGCAGTCCATCTTGTTTGGTAACAGCTGGATATTTGGAGTGATCATGGCCTTGATTGTAGGCATGATTATTATTGGTGGGATAAAGACGATTGCCAAAGTCACGGATAAGGTGGTTCCGTTTATGGTGGGCGTTTATGTGATCGGTGCGCTTGTTGTGATTTTGGGAAACATTGCGGAAGTGCCAGGGGCATTTGCCTTGATCTTTAAAAGTGCATTCACTTCGGATGCTGCCTATGGTGGATTGATCGGTGTGTTGATCATTGGTTTTCAAAGGGCTGCATTTTCGAACGAGGCGGGCATAGGGTCTGCCTCCATAGCGCATTCAGCGGCAAAAACGGATGAACCTGTCAGCGAAGGGATTGTGGCGCTTCTCGAGCCATTCATCGATACAGTCGTAATCTGCACGATGACGGCATTGGTGATTGTGATATCGGGATATGGATCACTGGATCAATCGCAGGTTCTGGGGTTGGCTAAGTCTGGGGATCTTCAGGCTATTGAGCTGACATCAAGTGCGTTTGCACAAACGATGAGCTGGTTCCCAATCGTTCTGTCCATCGCCGTCATTTTGTTTGCTCTGTCTACGATGATCAGTTGGAGCTATTATGGTCTCAAAGCTTGGACTTATTTGTTCGGAGAATCGCGTGGTGCGGATTTGTCCTACAAGGCTATATTTTGTCTCTTTGTGGTAGTAGGCTCTGCGATTTCAGCAAAAAGTGTTTTTGACTTTGGAGACGCTATGATTTTCGCCATGTGTTTCCCCAATGTTTTGGGGCTGTATTTCTTGGCACCTGAAATTAAAGCGGATTTGAAAGATTACTTGGCTCGTGTGAAGTCGGGCGCTATCAAGCGGTTTGATTAATATAAAAGTTGTTTGCTAAATAGGGAGAGGAGATTGGGTAAGATGAGTGGTGAGCAGCGGGTGATGGCAACTGTCATCTTGTTTTCGTGGTTTTTTTGGGGAGGTGTGATTCTTTATTCAAAGAGTTTTGCTGAACGGGTTGATCGCGAACATGCCAAGACAATGGTGCCTTCTTTTTTAGAGTTCCTCTCGGAACAACCTAGTTTAATTCAGCCAATGCAGGCAGCGCATCAGGATTACAGTCGAAATTCTATGTGGCAAATCACTGAGTCGAAACTGAACTTAAAGGAGACGGAAGGCACAGCTTTAACTGAAGTTCAGTCTGCCAGATGGTACAATCTGAATGTGGTTGATAGTGTTTTTTTGGAATCACTCCCGCGAATTGGTCCGGGCTTGGCGGGAAGGATTTGCCGTTACAGAAAGTTGCTTGGAGGGTTTTATGATGTGAAGCAATTGAATGAAGTTTGGGGGATTTACCCGGATCAGTTGAAGGCGATTCTTCCGTGGTTTCATGTAGGTAAAGCGGAGGTGAATAAGCTATGTGCGGACTCTTCATCCTGGGACGATTTAAGGAGGCACCCATACATTGGGTTTGAAGGAGCGCGGCAAATTGAGCGCTATCGAAACCAGCACAGTTTGGTTGCGGTTTCAGATTTGTTGAAAGCAGTTCCGATTACCGATAGTCTCTATCGGTCGTGGGCGCCGTATCTTCGAATTTGCAGAACGCCATAGTGCTGCGACGTATTCAATGAACAATCCAATTAAAGCTGACGGTCAGAGTCTGAGAAATAAGCTTGAACATTGTGTCAAATCGATTCCCGACTACCCGGTTAAGGGAGTCATGTTTCGAGATCTTGCTCCAGTTTGGAAGAATGCATCCCTTTGTAAAGAGGCCGTGTTAGAATTGGCTTCAAGGGTTGAGATGGAGTCGGAAGGACGCCCAGATGCGGTTGTAGGTGTTGAGAGTCGTGGTTTTATTTTTGGAATGCCACTCGCTCTGCATTGGAATGTTCCCTTTATTCCGTTTCGAAAGCCGGGCAAATTGCCTGGTGCACTCTACGATGAACGTTACGAACTGGAATACGGGTTTGCGAAGCTTCAATGTCAAGCGGATTGTTTGTCGCCAGGAATGAAGGTGCTTATTCATGATGATGTTCTTGCAACCGGTGGAACCGCTTTGGCAGCGCAAAAATTGGTAAAGAAAACAGGTGCTAAAGTCATAGGTTTTGCCTTTGTGATTGAATTATTGCCACTCAGTGGAAGGGAACGTTTAGGCTCGTCAATCCACTCTTTATTAACCTACTAATCCGATATGATGGATTTTAATTTAACTGAAAATCAAAAGGCGATTCAGGCAAGTGTGCGCGATTTTGCTCAGCAACATATTTTGCCAAATCGAATGGATTGGGATGAGCGTCAACACCTTCCCCGAGAGCTCTTTCGCGAAATGGGATCACTAGGCTTGATGGGGATGTTAGTTCCAGAGAGCTATGGAGGGACGGGAATGGGATACTTCGAATACAAGATTGTCATCGAAGAAATTGCTCAAGTTTGTGGCTCCATTGGTTTGTCTGTAGCAGCGCACAACAGTTTGTGTACGAACCACATTTTAATGTTTGGCGATGAAGCGCAGAAACAACGATTCTTGCCTTTGTTGGCAACCGGGGAACACTTGGGTGCGTGGGGCTTGACCGAGGCCAATACCGGGTCAGACGCCATGAGGATGCAATGCACGGCTGTTCGAGACGATGCGCGAGGTGGTTGGGTATTGAATGGAACTAAAAATTGGATTACCCACGGAGTTTCTGCTGACATCGCCGTTGTCTTAGTGCGTACCGGGGATCTGCTGGATAGCAAAGGAATAACGGCATTTGTTGTTGAGCGTGAACAACCGGGGTTTTCTGGAGGTAAAAAGGAGAACAAACTTGGGATGCGCTCATCGGAGACAGCGGAGATGATATTCGTTGATTGCTTTATTCCGGATGACCAGGTGCTTGGTCTTGTGGGGGATGGGTTTGTTCAAGCCATGAAAATTTTGGATGGAGGTAGAATAAGCATCGCCTCTCTTGCGCTGGGTATAGCAAAAGGAGCATTGAAGACTGCTCGTGATTATTCATTGGAGCGGGAGCAGTTTGGTCAGCCAATTGGTCATTTCCAAGCAATTGGTTTCAAATTAGCGGATATGCATACTTCGATTGAGGCTGCTGATCTGTTAACGTTAAAGGCCTGCAGTCTGAAAGAGCAGGGTATGCCTGTCACCAAAGTTTCCGCCATGGCGAAATACGAAGCTTCTGAAGTTTGTGTTCAGGTGGCTACGGAAGGAGTTCAGATTTTGGGTGGATACGGTTATACCAAGGATTTTCCTGCTGAGAAATACTACCGTGATAGCAAGCTTTGCACCATTGGTGAAGGGACAAGCGAGATTCAAAAAATCGTAATTGCGAGAGAGTTAGTCCGCGAGGAATGAAAAGGGGCTGAGGTTTTTGAATTTATAGGCATTTCACGTAACTTTGCATCCCAATTTTGAACTCATGCTCTCGATTCCAGTAAAGGAAGGTGATAATATAGAACGCGCCTTAAAGCGTTTTAAGAAGAAATTTGATCGTACGAAACGTATGCGAGAGCTGCGTTCGCGTCGTGAATTTGTTAAGCCGAGTGTGCAAAATCGGGAACAAATGAAAAAAGCAGTCTATAAAAACGGGCTAAACATGAAAAACGAGTGATGATTTACTTTGTTTTTTAGATGAAATGGGCGAACTTGTCAAACGACTTTCGCCCATTTTGTTTTGAACCAAGTTTCGCCACATATCAACGAGTTTCTTGATTATTTGATCAAAGAGAAGCGAGGCAGCATCCATACACTGAGATGCTATCGCTCAGATTTGAATCAACTGGCTCGTTACATGACAGACCAATATGATTGCGATGACTTGAGTGAGATAGAGGCAGAATGGTTGCGGTCCTATGTTGTTGAAATGATGCGGAAGGCCAAAGCGCCACGCACTATACATCGCAAAATCAGTGCATACAGGACGTTTGTTCGTTTTGCGAAACGAAAAGGCTGGATGTCTGCAGATCCTACAGAATCTGTTTCATTGCCCAAGCTTTCTAAGAGACTGCCGAACGTTGTTCCAGAACATGCGATGAGTGAATTGTTCGAGGAGAACGTCTTTCCGAATGATTGGAAGGGGAGGAGAGATCGCAGTGTGATTGCGCTCATGTATGAGACAGGTGTTCGCATGTCTGAGCTGATTGCGTTAGAGGTTACTGACGTGGTTCGCGATAAAAGCGAGCTAAGAGTTTATGGTAAGGGCAATAAGGAACGTCGCGTTCCGTTGATGAAGGAGACCATCGAGAGTATCGAGGAACATTTGGAGAGAAGGCCGTTTAAATCGCGATTTCTGTTCATTTCAGATGCAGGAAGAAGCTTGTATCCGTCATTTGTTTATCGACGCGTTCATCATTATTTGTCCTTAGTAAGTTCGATTCAAAAAAAGAGTCCGCACGTATTAAGGCATTCGTTTGCTACCCACCTGTTAAATCGCGGGGCTGAGTTGACTGCTGTGAAGGATCTGCTTGGTCACGCGTCATTGAGCTCTACTGAGATTTATACCCACCAATCACTGGCACGATTGAAAGAGTTACATCAGGACAGTCCGCTGAACGTCAGGCCAACGGAGTGACCACAATACTTTGTTTGCGATGCAAATGCAAATTCATTCCGTACATTTTGATGCGGACGAACGTCTATTGAATTTTATACAAGAGCGGCTTGAGAAGCTCAGCACGTTTCATGACCAGATTATGACTTGCGAGGTTTTTTTGCGAATTGAAAAAAACGACCAACGAGCCAACAAATTGTGCGATGTGAAAATTCATGCGCCTGGCGTAGATTTTTTTGCCAAACGACGTGCTTCTAGCTTTGAAGCTTCTCTCGACGAAGTGGTAGAGGCTCTGCGTAAGCAAATCCGGAAGCACAAAAAGCAGCGCGAAGTGTCATCGTAATTCGTTGATTTATAAAGCCGTGCGAAGGGTGTGTTTTTGGTTTAAGGAAAAGATTCCTTAAGCTATTGTATGCACGAGATTCTTTCTTACATTTGCCGTCCTGAAAACTGGGCGATTCGACGCCTTGTTCTTTGAAAATGATGCCGATGTAGCTCAGTTGGCCAGAGCAGCTGAT
>ERZ887942.1274-NODE-1274-length-17792-cov-58.447821_pt1 | contig 17792 bp, 14 predicted proteins | sample MGYA00521099_ERZ887942 | MGnify/ENA primary metagenome ERZ887942 (study PRJEB32303, sample SAMEA104408605) | aquatic metagenome | biome: Brackish water; feature: Pelagic; material: water | place: Baltic Sea | collected 2014-06-07T06:48:00 | depth 16,251 m ...
CCTTGGTCATGACCAAGGACCAGGACTTTGTCCAGCTGCTAGGCACGCAGGGGCCCTCCAGGCTGTTCTATCCACCACGTTGCCCAAGGCCATCGAACTCCTCGAAGGCGGCGAACCCTGGGTCGAAATTCGCCAGAGAGCCCATGGGCACTGATCTCACCTCCAGGAAACCAGCCTCTCCAATGACCCTGCCCGGCCTACCTGCTGGGGGCACCGACCCCTGCGTGCACTGCGGCTTCTGCCTGCCCACCTGCGCCAGCTACCGGGTGCTGGGCACGGAGATGGATTCGCCCCGGGGCCGCATCCACGCCCTCAAGGCGATCGAGGCCGGCGAACTGGAGCTCGACGCCACGGTGGCTAGCCATTTCGACAGCTGCCTGGGCTGCTTCGCCTGCGTCACCGCCTGCCCCTCGGGGGTGCGCTACGACCAGCTGATCGAGGCCACCCGGCCCCAGCTCAACGCTCCGGAGCTGCGCAGCCCGGCCCAGCGGGCCTTCCGCCGGCTGCTATTTGCCCTGCTCCCCTACCCGGCGCGGTTGCGGGCGGTGCTGACTCCCCTGCGGGCCTATGCCGGCACGCCGCTGCAGGCCCTGGCCCGCCGCAGCGGCCTCACCCGCCTGCTCGGCCCCCAGCTCGAGGCGATGGAGCGGCTGCTGCCGCCCCTGCCCGCCGAGGCCTTCCAGGCCAACTTCCCGACGGTGGTGCCGGCCCGCGGCGAGCGGCGGGCCCGGGTGGGGCTGCTGCTGGGCTGCGTCCAGCGCCTGTTTGATCCAGCGGTGAACCGGGCCGTGGTGGAGGTGCTGAGCGCCAACGGCATCGAGGTGGTGATCCCGCCGGATCAGGGCTGCTGCGGCGCCGTTACCCACCACCAGGGCGAGCTGGCGCACACCGAACAGCTCGCCACCGCCGTGATCGACAGCTTCGCTGCCGTGCTGGGCCCGGGCCGACCGGCGGGGCCCGAACCCCTCGATGCGGTGCTGGTGGCGGCCTCCGGCTGCGGCCACACCCTCAAGGCCTACGGCACGATCCTGAACGGTGAACGCGGCGGGGCCTTTGCATCCCAGGTGCGGGACGTGCATGAATTCCTGCACGGTCTGGGCCTGAGCGAGGCCTTCCGGGCCCGCCTGGGCCCCCTTGCCCACGCTGACGGCAGCCCCGCCACCGCCGAGCGGCCGCTGGCGGTGGCCTATCACGATGCCTGTCACATGCTGCACGGCCAGGGCATCAGCGCCGAGCCCCGGGCCCTGCTGCGCCGGATCCCCCACCTGCTGCTGCGGGAGGCCACGGAGGCGGGCGTGTGCTGCGGCAGCGCCGGCATCTACAACCTGGTGCAGCCGCGGGAGGCCGCCGAGCTCGGCCAGCTCAAGGCGGCCGACCTGGCCGGCACCGGCGCCGAGCTGGCGGCCAGTGCCAACATCGGCTGCACCCTGCAGATTCGCCATCACCTGGCCGAGCAGGAGCGACCGATCCCGGTGCTCCATCCAATCGAGCTGCTGCAACGCAGCTGGCGGGCGGGCGGCGGCCATTAAGTCGGCCCCCTTGCCCCATCAGCCCTGATGGCCGACCAACCCCCGGGCCGGCTCCTGTCCATCCTGGGCCTGGGTTTCGGCCTGGCTGGAGCCGTGGGCGGCACGATCGGGGCGGGCATCCTGCGCACCCCTGGGCTGGTCGCAGCCCAGTTGCCCACGGCGCCGCTGCTGCTGGCGGCCTGGCTGGTGGGCGGGCTCTATGCGCTGCTGGGGGCGATCTGCATCGCCGAGCTGGCGGCCAGCCTGCCCCGGGCAGGGGGCTGGTATGTGTATGCGGAGAGGGCCTTCGGGCGCCGGGTCGGCTTCCTGGTGGGCTGGACCGACTGGCTGGCCCACTGCATCGGCCTGGCCTGGGTGGCCACCACCGTGGGGGAATACGGCCAGGCCCTGCTGCCTGACCCCTGGCGCCTGCTGCCCTTTGGGGCCCAGGGCCTGGCCCTGGGGGCGATCGGCCTGTTCACCCTGATCCAGCTGCGGGGCCTGCGGGCTGGCAGCGCCAGCCAGGAACTGCTCAGCCTGGTCAAGGCGGTGGCCTTCCTGGCCCTGGTGGCAGCCTGCTTTCTGCTGCCCTCCCAGGCCCAGCTCGGCGGCGGTGCTGTCCCCCCGGAGCCGCCAATCGCCCCCGCCTGGCAGCACCTGACCATGCCGGCCGTGCTGGCCCTGCAGGCGGTGATCACCACCTACGACGGCTGGGCCAGCCCGGTCTATTTCGCCGAGGAGTTCAGCGAGCCCGAGCGGGATCTGCCCCGCTCCCTGATCGGCGGGGTGCTGGCCGTGATGGCCCTCTACCTGCTGATCAACCTGGCCCTGCTGCACGTGCTGCCGATCGCCCAGTTGGCCAGCTCAACCCTGCCAGCCGCCGCGGCGGGACGGGCCCTGGCCGGCCCCCTGGGGGGAAATCTGATCACCGCCGTGGCCCTGATTTCGCTGCTGGGACTGATCAACACCGTGGTGATGGCGGCCCCACGGATCCTCTACGGCCTGGGCCGCGATGGCCTGGTGCCGGGTTTTGCCGCCAGCGTCAATGACGGCGGCACGCCCACCGTTGCCCTGCTGCTCACCAGCGCCGCCGCCGCGGGCCTGGTACTGGCGGGCTCCTTCGAGCGGCTACTGGCCATGGGGGCGCTGCTCTACGTGAGCCTGCCCCTGGCAGGCATCGCCGCCCTGGTGGCCCTGCGCCGCCAGGAACCGGAGCTGGCCCGGCCATTCCGCTGCTGGGGCTACCCCCTCACCCCCCTGCTGGTGGCAGCGGTATCGCTGGCCTTTCTGCTGGGGGCGGTGGTCCACGACTGGGTTGACAGCCTGGCCGCCCTGGCCCTGGTGGCGCTCGGCTACGCCGCCTCTAGGGGCAAGATTCCAGCCCCTCCATGAGGCGCCAGGCTTGGCGCAGGGTGCCCGGATCCCCCAGGTTGCCGGGGAAGGTGAGCACCGGCAGCTCCGCTGGCGTCAACACCAGCGAAAGGCCAGCCAAAAGCTGGCCCTGCAACTCCACTGCCGCCAGGCCGAGCCCATCGGCCAGGAGGGCATGGGTGGTCGTGCCGCCCTTACTGATCAGGTAGGCCAGCTGGGGAGCCAAGGCCCCCACCAACCGGCCCATCAGCGCCGCCAGGCCGTCCCCGAGCCGGCGGCGCGCCGCCACCGAAGCGCAGGGGAATTCGCCGCGGCTGCTGTAGAGCACCGGCGTGCGCCCCCCAGCGAGGATCTCCCCCAGCTCGAGCAGCCAGTCCCGCTCCAGGCAGGCCAGCAGGCCGCTGGACGGGACGCTAGGCAGGGGGGCCTCCAGCAGCTGCGCCAGCCGGGCCACGGGCAATTCCAGGCCGGTGCAGAGCGGCTCGGCCAGCAGGGAGGCGAGCTGGGCATCGGCCAGGGGCACATGGGAGCCCACCAGCACCAGGCCCCGCAATGGCTCGCCATCGCGGCCGCGGCGGCGCAATGCCACCAGGTCGGCGCCAGCAAGGGGCTGGGGCGGCAGGGCTGCCAGGGCCCGTATCCAGCTCGCCGCCGACTGGGCCAGCACCGGCCGCGGGGAGGCACGCACCACCCTGGCCAGGGCGGCGAGTTGCTGGGGCTGCTCGGCATCCACCGCCACCAGGGGCTGGGCGGCAAGACCAGCCAGCCATTGGGCCAGCTCCTGCCCCCCATCCCCGCAGGCCCGGCTGAGCTGGGCGGCTGCGAGGCCCTGCACCTCTGACGCCGGGATGCGGCCGCCACTCTTCTCCTCCACCCAGGCCGGCAGGTAACTTGTCGAGTAACCGAACAGGCCATCGCGGCCGAAGGGCGTTTCATGCACGGGCTGACCCTGCAGGAGATGGACTCCGCCCACCGTGGTGCGCCCCCCTTCCAGGAACGCAGGCACCAGCAGGGTGGCGGCGAATGGACCCAGCTCAGCGGAGATCACATCCACCTCCAGCGGGAAGTGGCCGCGCAGGGTGGAATCGCCGCGGCTGACCAGCCACCAGCGCTCGAGCCCCGCTGCCGGCAGGGCCGCCGCCAGGGCCCGGCAGATCTCACGCACCCGCTCGGCCGCCGCCGCCGGCGCCAGCGCCCTGGTGTTGGCAAGCAGAAACAGCAGGGGCGATGGGTGCTCCAGCCCCGCCGCCAGGGAGGCCCCATCCCAGCGCAGCAGCAGGGGACAGCTGTGCACGGTCTGGGAGCCGGTTGGGTCATCGTCAAGAACGATGATCTTGAAGTTGGCGGCCATGGCACCATCGTGCCGTGATCTCCCCTGAGCCCGGCGAACTGCAGGAGCTGGTGCGCGAGCTGCACCGGCAGGCTGCGCCCTGGCAACCGGCCGGGCTGGGTAGCCGCCTGAGCTGGGGGCCCCAGCCGGAACAAGGCAGTGCCACCGTCAGTTGCCGGGCCCTGAGGGGCATCGCGGAGCACAGCCCGGGCGACTTCACCGTGACGGTTTGGGCCGGCACACCACTGGTGGAGCTCCAGGCTGAGCTGGCACACCATGGGCAGTGGTTGACCCTGGATTGGCCCTGGGGCACCGGCAGCAGAGGCGCAGGCAGTGGCGCAGCCAGTGACGACGCCAGTGGCGACACCAGTGGCAGCGTCGGTGGCCTGGTGGCCCGCGGCTTGGCCGGCGGCCTGCGCCAGCGTTATTTGGGTGTGCGCGACCAGCTGATCGGCATCGAGCTGGTCCGCGCCGACGGTGTCCGCGCCAGGGCCGGCGGCAAGGTGGTCAAAAATGTGGCCGGCTACGACCTGATGCGCCTGTTCACCGGCAGCTGGGGCGCCCTGGGTCTAATCACCAGCGTCACCCTGCGCACCCTGCCGCTGCCGCCCCAACGGCGGGGCCTGGGGCTCAGCGGCCCCCTCGAGGCCCTCGGCCAGCTGGCCAGCTGGCTGCTCGGATCGAGCCTCAGCCCCGAACGGATCGACTGGTGGCGCCCCGGCTGCGGCGGCTCCGGAGCGGGGGAGGGGACTGCGACTGGGACTGGGAGAGGGGGAGATGCGGGCCTGCTGATCAGCCTGGCAAGCATCAACGCCGCCACCCTCGAAGAGCAGATCGCCTGCATCAGCGCCAGGGGCGCCGCGCTCGGCATCGGGGCCCTGCCCCTGGAGCCGGCCGAACTCGAAGCCCAGGTGGCCCAGGGCCGGGGCCCGGGCCCCGAAGCCAGTGACTGGCTGCTGCGCCTGGCGGTGCGCCCCAGCCAGGCCCCCGCCCTGGTGGCCGAGCCAGCCCTGGCCCAGCTCCCCCTCTGCCTTGGCGCCGGCAGTGGGCTGGGGGTCAGCTGGGCCTCAGCAGCCGAGCTACCGGCCTACCGGGTGGAGGCCCTACGGCGCAGCTGCCAACAGTGGGGCGGCTATCTGACGGTGCTGCGCCAACCTTCCAGCAGCCAGCTGCCGGCCTGGCTGGATGCCCCGGCCCGGCCCATGGTTGAAGCGATCAAGCGGCAGTTCGACCCTCTCCAGCAGCTGGCTCGAGGGCGTCTGCCAGGGGTGCAACCGCCTCCTCTGGGCTGAGGCCAGGAGCTGGGCTGAGGCCGGCAAGCCACTCCAGCAGGGCGCTGTTGACCTGGTCTGGCACCTCGTCATGGGGGCAGTGGCCCGCCTCCAGCACCACCTCGGTGGTCGCAGCGGGGGCATGGCGCTGGAAGGCCCCGCGACGGCCGGCGGCATTGATCCAGGGATCGCGGATCCCCCAGAGCAGCAGCAGGGGGCAGGCGAGTTGGGCAAACAGCTCATCGAGGGGCTGGCCCCGGGGGATGTCGAACACGGTGCGGAATACCCCGAAGGCACCCGGATCCAGTGATGGCCGGCGGATCGCCTCCACCAGGGCATCGTCCACATTGGTCTTGTCGACGTACACCTGGTTGAGGGTGCGGCGGATCGTGGCCGGCCGGCGCAGGTTTTCAAAGATCAATCGCTGCAGCACCGGGCTTTTCAGCAGGGCGCCACCGATGGTCTGGCGGGCGATGGCAGCCCAGCCCTTGGGCGGAGCCTGCTCATCGCTGAACGGTCCGGCCGCATTCAGCAGCACCACTCCGGCCGCCTGGCTCCCCAGGGCCGCCCCGGCGGCCAGGGCAGAAAAGCCGCCTAGGGAATTGCCAACCAGAACGGTGGGCCGGCCGATGCGCTCGGCCACGTAGGCCGCCAGCTGGTCGCGCCAGAGGGCGCCGCCGTAGGCCAGCTCCGCCGGCTTGGCACTGCGGCCGAAGCCCAGCAGATCGATGGCGTGCACCTCATGGCGCTGGGAAAGCACGGGGATGTTGTGGCGCCAGTGGTCGGTGGAGGCACCGAAGCCATGCACCAACAGCACCGCAGGCCCAGCCGGCCCCTCGGGCCCCGCGGGCGCAGCCGTCACAACATGAACGGGATGACCGGCGTAATTCCAGGGCTGGGGGTCAGACAGGCAAGCCACCACGTAGGTCACCGGGCTGGTTGATGCTAGGGAGATCCGCGGTCGGCCATTGCTCTACCCCAGCCCCGACTGGACCCCGTTCCTGCCGGGGGTCGCCCTGTGGGCCCTGGCGCTCTACCTACCCCTGAGCGGGCCCCTAGGGCGCCTGGAGGAGGCCCTGGCCGCAGGCCCCCTGCCTGGGGCGGCCCAGCAAGTGCTGCTGGTGCTCAGCAGCCTGTTGCTGGCCCTGGCCATCGGCGTGCTGGCCGACCTGGCCCTGAGCTGGGCCCTGGGCCCGGACTGGGCCAGCAGCCTCGGCCTGATCGCCGCTGGCTGGGGGCTGTTCACAGCACTCGCCAGTCGAGCCAGGGAAGACGGGGAATGATCGCCGGGGTGCTTGCCCGGTAGGCGACGTAGTCGGGATGCAGGCTCTCAAGGGATCGCTCCTCCCGCCTGGCCTTGCCCCCCAGCACGGCGCAGAGCGCCAGCAGCAGGGCCAGGTGCAGCAGGCTGCCCAGGGCAAGGCTCACCCCCAGGGAGCAGAGCAGCAGGGCTTGATAGAGGGGGTGGCGGCAGCGGCCGTAGGGGCCAACGGTGACCAGGGCAGCACCGGGAATCGGATCGGGCAGGGGGGTGAGGCTGGCGCCTAGCCCCCAGAAGGCCTGGGCCGCCAGCGCCAGCCCCAGCAGAAACAGCAAGGCCCCGCCCAGGGCAACCGGCAGGGGCCAGGCGTAACCCCACGCCCCTGGAGCCGGCCAAGGGGGAAGCAGGTGGGCGGCTATCAGGGCCAACTGGGCCAGCAACCACCACTCGCCGTGGCGATTGTCGAACCAGCCACCCCAGCTCAGGCCCCAGCGCCTCGGCCCGGGGAACTCAGGTTGGGTTTTCGGCGAGCGGATCAAGATCGGGGCCTCCGGCACTAGCTCCTAACACCAGTCTGAGCAGGATCGGAGCCAGGAAGGTGGTGCCAATCACCATCAGCAAGATGGCGGCTTCCAGCGGCTTGGTGAGCAGGCCGGCCTGGGTGCCGAGGCCCAGGAAGATCAGGCCCACCTCGCCCCGGGGCATCATCCCCAGCCCCACCACCAGCCGGTTGGTCTTCTCCTTACTTATGTAGCTCCAGCCGGTTGCCACCTTGCCGGCAATGGCGACGATGAGCAGGAAGGCCGCCACGATCAGGCCCTCCCGGTTGGCGGGGTTGAAGGGGTTGAGCACCGAGAGATCCATGCCGGTGCCGATCAGCACGAAGAAAATCGTGGCAAACAGGGCCACCAGGGGCTTGACCGTGTCCTGGATGGCGTGGGTGTGCTTGGAGGCACTGAGGATCAGGCCGGCGGCAAAGGCGCCCAGGGCCGCTTCCAGGCCGATGGCCTGGGCCACGAAGCAGCAGAGCGACAGCACCACGAAGGCCGCCACCACGACCTCACCAGGGGCCTTGAGCTGGTCGAGCAGCCAGTCGAAGCCAGGGGCCGCGGTGCGGCTCAGAAAAAGGGCCGCCGCCACAAAAACCCCCGCTGCCGCCACCAGCTTGAGGATCGGGCCCAGACTGAAGCCCTCGCCACCGGCCAGGCTCACCACCACGGCCAGGATCACGATGCCGAGGATGTCATCGAGTACGGCCGCGCCGATCACGGTCTGCCCCTCGCGGGTGCGCAGAAACTTCAACTCGCCGAACACACTGGCGGTGATGCCGATGCTGGTAGCGGTCATCGCCGCACCGGCGAAGATCGACGGAATCAGGGGCACATGGAAGAGGTAATAAAGGCCCGCAGTGCCTAAGAAAAAAGGAAGCACCACCCCTGTTACGGCAACGGTGGTGGCCTGGGCACCCACCGCCACCAGCTCATCGAGCTCGCTTTCCAAACCGGTGAGAAACAGCAGGGCAAACAGGCCGATCTGGGAAACCGCCTCCAGATTTGGGAAGGTCTCGGTGTAGATCTCCTGCACCATTTCCGGTGAGAGATCGGCCAGGGAGCTGAGCAACCCCAGCCCCCAGCCGCTGAGCTGGGCCTGGGTGTCGGGGGGCACGATCAGGTGCAAACCGGATACTCCGATCAGCACGCCGGCCACCAGCTCGCCCAGGATCGTGGGCAGCTGGACCCGCACCATCAGCTCCGCCAGTAGGCGCGCAGCCACAAAAATGACCAGGAACTCACCCACCGAGATGAGGGTTTCAGCCACCTCGGACTGATGACTGCCGATTTCGAGCAGTAGCGCGGGCAGACCCATGGAAAGAGAGCGTGGGGGCGACCCTAGGTGGACCGGATCCCAGATATGGGAATCCCATCTTTATCCGGGCTTAAAGCTGCTGCGTAGCAGCCATGGCTACGGTCAAGATGAGGGATTCGTGCAAGGGCATGGCGGCAACGATGACCTCGGCCCAACTGCAACTGCTCGACGGCTGGTGGCGGGCCGCCAACTACCTGGCGGTGGGCATGATTTACCTGCAGGCCAACCCCCTGCTGAGGGAGCCGCTGCGGCCGGAGCACATCAAGAACCGGCTGCTGGGCCACTGGGGCTCCAGCCCGGGCCAGGCCTTCATCTGGGCCCATGCCAACCGGCTGATCCGGGCCCACGACCTGAGCATGATCTACCTCTCGGGGCCGGGCCATGGCGCGCCGGGGGTCCTGGCCCCCACCTACCTGGACGGCTCCTACAGCGAGATCTATCCCGATAAATCCCAGGACGCCGTAGGCATGGGCCGCTTCCTGAGGCAGTTCTCCTTCCCCGGCCACATCGGCAGCCACTGCACCCCCGAAACGCCCGGCTCGATCCATGAGGGGGGCGAGCTGGGCTATGTGCTCTCCCACGCCTGCGGAGCGGTGTTCGACAACCCGGAGCTGATCGCCCTGGCCTGCGTCGGCGATGGCGAGGCGGAAACGGGGCCCCTTGCCACCAGCTGGCACATCAACAAATTCCTGAATCCCGCCAGCGACGGCGCCGTGCTGCCGGTGCTGCACCTCAACGGTTACAAGATCGCCAATCCGACCCTGCTGGCCCGCATCCCCCGGGCGGAGCTGGCCAGCCTGCTGCGCGGCTATGGCTGGGAGCCCTTGTTCGTGGAGGGCAGCGAACCGCTGGCGATGCACGCCGCCATGGCCACCGCCATGGACAACGCCATCGACCGGATCCAGCAGATCCAAAGGGAAGCGCGCCGCAGCGGTGATCCCACCGACGTCAGCCGCCCGGCCTGGCCCATGGTTGTGCTGCGCTCCCCGAAAGGCTGGACCGGGCCAAAGGAACTCAATGGCAAAAAACTCGAGGGCTTCTGGCGCAGCCACCAGGTCCCCCTGCCAAACCCCAAGGGCGATCCGGCCCAGCTGCAGCAGCTGGAGACCTGGCTGCAGAGCTACCGCCCCGAGGAACTCTTTGATGGCCAGGGCCGCCTGCGGCCCGACCTGCAAGCCCTCTCTCCCAGCGGGCAGCGCCGCATGGGCTCCAACCCCCACGCCAATGGCGGCCTGCTCAGGCGCCGGCTGCTGCTGCCCTCCCTGGAGAGCTACGCCGTCGCCGTTGCCGGCCCCGGCCAGCTGGAACACGAAAACACCGCCCCCCTGGGCGAACTGCTGCGCGACACCATCGGGCTCAACCCGGATTCAGTGCGGGTTTTCGGCCCGGACGAAACCGCCTCCAACCGGCTCCAGGCCATCTACGAGCGCAGCAAGAAGGTTTGGCTCGAAGAGCTGCTTCCCGAAGACGCCAACGGCGGCGAATTGAGCCGCAGTGGCCGGGTGGTGGAAATGCTGAGCGAGCACACCCTCGTGGGGATGATGGAGGGCTACCTGCTGACGGGGCGGCATGGGCTTTTCCACACCTACGAGGCCTTCGCCCATGTCATTGCCTCGATGTTCAACCAGCACGCCAAGTGGCTGGAGAGCTGCATACACCATGCCCCCTGGCGGGCGCCGATCTCCGCCTGGACCTGCCTGATCTCCAGCACGGTTTGGCGACAGGACCACAACGGTTTCACCCACCAAGATCCGGGCTTCATTGACCTGGCCGGCAACAAGAGCGGCGACGTGGTGCGGGTCTATCTGCCCGCCGACGCCAACTGCCTGCTAGCCGTTGCCGAGCAGGCCCTGGTGGAAACCAACGTCTGCAACATCATCGTTAGCGACAAACAACCCCATCTCCAATACCTCACGCTCGAGCAGGCGCGCGCCCATGTGGCCAAGGGGATTGGCCTGTGGAGCTGGGCCAGCAACGACGACTGCAACAGCGACCCTGAAGACCCAGCCGTCGTCATGGCCTGCGCTGGCGACATCCCCACCAAAGAGACCCTGGCAGCTGTGCAAATCTTGCGCCTGGCGATCCCCAGCCTCAAAATTCGGGTGCTCAACGTGGTCAAACTGTTTGCCCTCACCCAACCCAGCGAGCACCCCCATGGCCTCAGCGATCGCGACTTCGACAGCCTGTTCACCACGGATCGACCGGTAATCTTCAACTTTCATGGTTACCCCTGGCTCATTCACCGGCTCACCTATCGCCGCACCAACCACGCCAACTTCCACGTACGTGGATATAAGGAAAGGGGCAACATTAATACTCCACTAGAACTGGCGATGAACAATCAGATCGACCGCTTTAATTTGGTCATGGACGTTATTGACCGAGTGCCCGGGCTTGGCTCCCGCGCCGCCCACATCAAGGAGCGCATGAAAGAATCGATCCTGGCCAACCGCGCCTACGCCCACCAGCACGGCATCGATGCGGAAAACGTGACGAACTGGCGCTGGGACCTCGGCTCCGAGCTGGCCCATGACGCAGTATTACCGCGATGAGCGATCTCCAACCCAGCAACCTGCGCCTGCCGACGCCTGGCTGCTACGCCGAACCCGACCGCAGTGGCCTGACCGCAGACGACGTCTTCGACGGCCTGACCAGCCACCTCTTCTACACGCTGGGAAAGCTGGCCCCCACCGCCAGCCGCCACGACCTCTACATGGCGCTGAGCTACGCCGTGCGCGACCGGCTGATGACCCGCTACCTGGCGGGGATTGAAGCGATCAGCGCCACCCCGACCCGGGTAGTCGCCTACCTCTCGGCCGAATTCCTGATCGGCCCCCAACTGGGCAACAACCTGCTGATGCTCGGCATCCAGGAGGAAGCGGCCGAGGCCCTGCGTCGCTTTGGCATCAACGACATCAACGACATCCTCGACGTCGAGGAGGAGCCGGGCCTGGGCAACGGCGGCCTGGGCCGGCTGGCGGCCTGCTTCCTCGAATCCCTGGCCTCCCTTGAGATCCCGGCCACTGGCTACGGCATCCGCTACGAATTTGGCATCTTCGACCAGCTGATCCGGGACGGCTGGCAGGTGGAGATCACCGACAAATGGCTCAAGAGCGGCTGGCCGTGGGAGCTGCCCCACCCGGATCAGGCCTGCTTCGTGGGCTTCGGCGGCCACACCGAGAGCTACCGCGACGACGACGGCACCTACCGGGTGCGCTGGATTCCCAGCGAGCACGCCATCGGCATCCCCCACGATGTGCCGGTGCTGGGCTACCGGGTGAACACCTGCGACCGCCTGCGTCTCTGGCGGGCCGACGCCGCCGAATCCTTCGACTTCTACGCCTTCAACATCGGCGACTACTACGGCGCTGTCGAAGAGAAGGTGGGCAGCGAGACCCTATCCAAGGTGCTCTATCCCAATGACGGCACCGACGAGGGCCGCCGCCTGCGCCTGAAGCAGCAGCACTTCTTCGTGAGTTGCTCGCTCCAGGACATGATCCGCAACCTGGATGCCCGTGGTCTCCCCATCACCGACTTCCCCGACCACTGGGCGGTGCAGCTCAACGACACCCACCCAGCAATCGCGGTCGCCGAGCTGATGCGCCTGCTGATCGACGACAAACACCTTGAGTGGGAGGTGGCCTGGAGCATCACCAGCCGCGCCCTCTCCTACACCAACCACACCCTGCTACCTGAAGCCCTGGAGAAGTGGGGGCTCGAGCTGTTCGGCTCCCTGCTGCCCCGCCATCTGGAGCTGATCTACGAGATCAACCGCCGCTTCCTGCAGCAAGTACGCCTGAAATACCCAGGCAATGAGCAGATTCTGAGCAAGGTTTCGATTATCGACGAGGAGGGCGGCAAGGCGGTGCGCATGGCCAACCTGGCAACCGTGGCCTCCCACCACGTCAACGGTGTGGCCGCCCTGCACAGCGAATTGGTCAAAACCGAGCTGTTTCCTGAATTCGCGGCCCTATGGCCCGAGAAGTTCACCAACGTCACCAATGGGGTAACACCGAGGCGCTGGGTGGCCCTGGCCAATCCCCAGCTCTCAGCCCTGCTGAACGAGTCGATCGGAGAGGGCTGGATCAACCGGCTCGACGAGCTGCGCAAGCTGGAGCAGTTCGTCGACGACACCGGCTTCTTGGAACGCTGGGAGGCCACCAAGCTGGCGGTGAAGTGCAAGCTGAGCCAATACATCCACAGCCACACCGGCGTGCTGGTGGATCCGGCCTCGCTCTTTGATGTGCAGGTCAAGCGCATCCACGAGTACAAGCGCCAGCACCTCAATGCCCTGCAGGTGATAGCCCAGTACCTGCGCATCAAGAACGGCCAAGCCGAGGGGATGGCCCCGCGCACGGTGATCTTCGGTGGCAAGGCGGCACCGGGCTACTACATGGCCAAATTGATTATTCGTTTCATCAACGGCATCGCCGAAACGATTAACGCCGACCCCGACATGGAGGGCCGGCTGCGGGTGATCTTCCTGGCCGACTACAACGTCAAGCTGGGTGAGCGGGTCTACCCGGCCTCCGATCTCTCCGAGCAGATCTCCACCGCCGGCAAGGAGGCCTCCGGCACGGGCAACATGAAATTTGCCATGAATGGGGCCCTCACGATCGGCACCCTGGACGGCGCCAACGTGGAGATCCGCGAACAGGTGGGGGCTGAAAACTTCTTCCTGTTCGGCAAAACCGCCGCAGAAATCTCCGACCTCTCCCGGGGCGGCTATCGGCCCTGGGAGCTGATCGGCGCCATGCCCGAGCTCGCCGAGATCCTGCGGCTGGTGGAGCAGGGCCACTTCAGCAACGGCGATGGCGATCTGTTCAGGCCGCTGCTGGAGAACCTCACCGGCCGGGATCCCTTCTTTGTGCTGGCCGATTTCAACGACTACCTGCGCGCCCAGGCCGAAGTGGATCGCACCTGGGCAAATCGGGGCCTCTGGAACCGCATGTCCCTGCTCAATTCAGCCCGCAGCGGCTTCTTCTCCTCCGATCGCTCGATCAAGGAATACGCCGAACGCATCTGGAAAGCTGAGAGCTTCCCAGTAACGATCACCTGCGAGACGGATTAAATCTTGCAAGACAGATTAAATCTTGCAAGACCAATTAAGACCTGCAAAACCGTTTAAGACCTGCAAATAGGATTGGGGCTCAGCCCCGATCCGGCAGGTCCGGGGTCTGGTGCAGCAGGCGATTTAGCCTGAGTCGATCGGCGTTGAGGGGGTCGGGGGCCAGCTCTCCGGCAACCTCGCGGAATTTTTGTTCCACCTCTTCAGGCACGCGCACATCAAAGATGCGCTCCATCAGCGCCTCGATCGAAAACAGATGGGCGTTGATGTTCTCCAGATCGGCCATGGCCTGCTGCACCGCATCGGGCTCCACGGCCTCATCGGCCACCGCCCCGGGGCCCTGGGGGGCAGGCACTGACTGATTGGCAGCCGAATCGCTTGCCTCCTGCTGCTTCTGCAACTCCTCCATCACCCGACCCGCCAGGGTGCGAAAGGACTGCAGCGCAGCCCAACTCAACTCCTGCTGCTGACGCAGGGTGGGATTTTCGCGGATCAGCCGGTCATGTTCCCGGTAAAAACGCTGGCAATCAGGGCATTGGCAGGGCTCTTCGGGCACCGCTTTCCCTTCAGTTCTCAGATTCCATCATGGCACTCATGCCGCCAGGGGGCCCCAGTCAGGCAGGTCTTCGCTGGAGTCGTCGATCTCGCCACTGGCAGCGGGCAGGGGAATCTCAATGGACGACACCACATTGATCACGTCGCGCAGGCGCATCGAATCGGCAAACCAACCCATGGCCTGCTCGGTGTCGCCGCGACGCTCCGCATCTGTGGCCTGCTCCTCGTGGGATTCAGCCAGAAGGGCCAGCCAGCAGAGGCAGCGGGCCTGCACCACTGAGAGATCCAGCTCGTCGGGCTGGCTGGCGGCGATACGTTCGCTCTCCTGCTGCACCAGCAGCCGCAGACGCAGGTCATGGAGCTGGGTCACCGCGATCAGACGATTGGGGCCACGCTAGCCCCGGTGGCCAAATTGAAAAGACCACTACCGGTAGTGGGCACTACCCGATTGCTCAGCGCCGTTGGCCCAGGGCCCGGCGCACCTGGCCGATCCAATGGCGCGGCTGATCGTTGGCCTGCATGCGCCAGCTGGCCATCGAGCGGGCCAGGGGAAGGCCGCCCCGCTGCAGCACCGCCCCCACATGCACCGCCACGCAGAGGGCAATGGCCAGCCAGGCCACCAGATGGACGCCATACACCCAGTGATCGAGCTCGCCCTGGCGCAGCCAGTCTTCCTGCATCAGCTTGCCGCTGCCCACCGCCAGGGCCAGGGCCAGCAGGGCCACGGCGTTGGCCGGCTGCTGCAGGCGCCGCCGGCCAACGCTGATGGCATAGACGCCAAACAGCAGGGCCACCGGCCAGAGCAGGACCCCGGTGCTGCCGTGGAGGTCGATCCAGTCGCCGCCGATCCGCCAGGGCAGGCGACCCCAGCGGCCATCGAGGTTGGAGTACACCAGCAGCCCACTCAGCCAGGCCAGGGGCACCAAAACAGCGGTGGCCCCGTGCAGCAGCCTCAGCAGGGAAGGTTGGTAGGGGCGGCCCATCGGAGCTGGCGGCTGCAGGGGACTACTGGAGCACGGGGCTGGCGGGACTCGAACCCACGACAAAAGCTCGTGGTGGACGTAGTGGAGCCCATAGGTGAGCGCAGGGATGCCATCCGCGGCGACCCGGTGACGGAAGAAGTGGCAGGTCATGCTCCCCTCTGCTGCATACACCTGCACGAGCAGGGCTCGCGATGGCTGTCAGCGCGGTGTGCCCATGGCGGCAAAGGGGCCAGAAGCACCAAAGCCATGGATAGAATGTCAGAAACTTGCGTACGCTTCTGACACGCCGGTGCACTAGAAGACACCCCAGATCCGCCATGACCGCCCTCGGTGCCCAAATCCTGGAAGCAGCAGGCCGCCGGCCTGAGGGAAGCCTGCTGGCGGCCAAGGAGTTCCTGGCGCTCGGCAAGCGGGACGCCGTGGATCAGTCCCTGCGCCGGCTTGCGAGCCGAGGCCAGCTGGTGAAGATCACGCGCGGCCGTTACGCCCTGCCGGTGCGCAGTCGCTTCGGGACACGCCCTCCGGCTCCCGAGCTGGTGATGGCCAATCTCAAGACCGAGCTGGGGGAGCAACTGGTGAGCAGCGGCGTAGCCGCGGCCAACGCCCTGGGCCTCACCACCCAGATGCCCGTGCAGCAGACCTTTCTGAGCCGCACCAGGAGCCGCAAGCGCTATCGCTTCGGCAAGCAGGAGATCAGCCTGCGCCAGGCACCCCCCTGGCAGTTCCTACTGGCCGATCGCCCTGCCGGCCAGGCGATCCGCGCCCTGGCCTGGCTGGGGCCCGATCAGGCCGGCGCTGCCCTGCCAAAGCTCCGCAAGGCCCTGCCCACCCCGGAATGGGACGCCCTGCTGGCGGTGCGGGCCGAGCTGCCCACCTGGCTGGTGGAGCTGCTGAACGAGCAAGAAGCGCAGGTGCTGCGTGGCTGAGGCCTGGTTCTCCCTGGCGGCAGACGATCAGCGAGAAGCCCTGGAGGTGGCTGCTTCCGAAAGCGGCTGGCCGGCCTACCTCCTCGAGAAGGACATCTGGGTGGTCTGGGCCCTGCAGAGCCTCGGGGCAGACGAGCAGCTGCTCGCCTCCCTCACCTTCAAAGGGGGCACCTCGCTCTCCAAGGCCCATGGGCTGATCGAGCGCTTTTCCGAGGACGTCGATCTGACCCTCAACATTCAGCACCTCTGGCCCGAGGTTGACCTGTCCCCCGCTGCCAACCCCACCCAGGCCCAGGCACGCCGCAAGGCTGCCGACAGAAAGCTCAAGCAATGGGTGAAGGAGATCCCGCTGCCGCTGCTCCAGCGTGCGGTCGCCGCGGCCGCAGTTCCTCTGGGTCTAACACTGAAAGCTGCCGAAACGGATCGCCGGCAACCACCCACCATCGTTCTGCACTATCAGCCACTGATCCCTCCTCCTGACAGGAGCTTTGGCTATGTGCGGCCCACGGTCTTGCTGGAGTTTGGCGCCCACTCCACCGGCGAGCCGCATGGAGCCATGCCCATTACCTGCAAGGCAGCGACTCACCTGCCCATGCTCGCTTTCCCAACCGCAAACCCCCTGGTGATGGACCCGAAGCGCACCTTCCTGGAAAAGGCCGCGGCGATTCATCTCGCCTGCCGCAAAGGCAGCTGGGGCAGCGGCGAAGGCGAGCGCTACTCCCGGCACTGGTACGACATCTATCGCCTGGCCAGTGCAGGCATCGCAGAAACGGCAATAGGCGACCGGAAACTCGCAATTGAGGTGGCCCAGCACAAGGAGGACTTCTGGCGGAAGCCGCCGATCGACTACTTCCAAGCGCTCAGCGGAGATCTGCAGTTGGTGCCAACCGGTAACGGCCGGAAGGCGCTGGAAGCGGACTACGCAGCCATGACCACCTCTGGAATGCTGCGCGGCCAAGTGCCGACATTCAGCGAGCTGATGGAGCGCATGGTTCTGCTGGAGCAGCAGTGCAATGCCATCGCCCAATCTCTCTGCTGACAGAGGGATGATGTCCAGCAGCGGTGCCAGGGGAGCGTCGTCGCGGTTTGGCCCACCACTGCGGTGCTGCTTCGGCTCGGAGCCTGGCGGATCGGTCGGTCGCCACTCGAGCTTGCCCCTACCCAATTTCCATAACAGTTTGCCTAACGCGAGAAGACAGCCTGGCCGCTTTCCAGAGGATCCTCTTCCTTAAGAGCCCTTGCTGAAACTGGGGGCTTGGACAACGGGGCTGGCGGGACTCGAACCCACGACCTACGGTTTAGGAAACCGTCGCTCTATCCGGCTGAGCTACAGCCCCATCCCGGCATTATGGAATGCGAAAGCAGGCGAGGTGATCGCGATCAGGGCTGCGGCACCTCCTAGGAGGTAGCTGGAGCGCTTGGTTGAGGAAAGTCCGGGCTCCCCAATGGCCAGGCTTGCTGGGTAACGCCCAGTGCGGGTGACCGTGAGGACAGTGCCACAGAAACACACCGCCGATGGCAGGGGGCTCGCCCCCCGCACAGGCAAGGGTGCAAAGGTGCGGTAAGAGCGCACCAGCAGCATCGAGAGGTGCTGGCTCGGTAAACCCCGGCTGGGAGCAAGGCCCAGGGACAACGGTTGGCCATGACACCCGT
>ERZ887942.1279-NODE-1279-length-17783-cov-56.881543_pt1 | contig 17783 bp, 18 predicted proteins | sample MGYA00521099_ERZ887942 | MGnify/ENA primary metagenome ERZ887942 (study PRJEB32303, sample SAMEA104408605) | aquatic metagenome | biome: Brackish water; feature: Pelagic; material: water | place: Baltic Sea | collected 2014-06-07T06:48:00 | depth 16,251 m ...
GCCCAGCCTGGGCCTGCCGGCAGCCCCATCCCTGTCCCAACGGCAGCCCAACCTGCGGCTGTCGCCGCCAGCAGCCCGGAGCTCGTGCTGCGCAGCCAGGAGCCCAGCTGGCTGGAGGTGAAAGCCGAAGCAGGCAAGGTCCTCTTCCGCGGCACCTTCAGCGGCGAGCGTCGCTTCCCCCTAGGAGGCGGGCTGCAGGTGCTCGCCGGGCGACCCGACCTGGTGCAGGCCCAGCTGGGCACCGCAGCGAGCCGGGCCCTGGGCCCGATCGATCAGGTGCGCTGGCAGCGTTTCAATGCTCCGGCACCCTGAGCTCCAGGCCGCAGGCCTCCCGCACCACATCAGCGCAGGCCTGCAGGCTCCAGCGCTCCAAGCTGAGATCCACCTGCGGCTGTCCGGGGGCAGCCGCCACGGGTTGCAGAACGATGCCGACGGCGCCTTCCTGCCGTTGCACCTGGAACGCGGCGATTACCGGGGCCGGCCGGCGGTCTAGGGCGGCGGCCAACCGCAGCAGCAGGGCCATCGAACTCACCGTGCGCCGCTGCTCGCGGCCCTCGATCAGCTGCCATGACTCATGCCGTTTCTTCGGCAAGCCGCGCCGGTGATAACGGCCGATCGCCGCCACCATCAGGTGCTCCAGCTCGGAGTAGCCCAGCAGCTCGCCATGACGAATCAGATACCAGCTGTGCTTGTGGTAGGCCGAAATATTGATGCTCTTGCCGCAGGTGTGCAGCTGGGCGGCGGCCCAGAGCAACTCCCGGCCTGGGCCGTCGTCAGCGTGGAGCAGCCCGCGGGATTGGTCGTAGAGGCTCAGGGCGTGGGCCGCGACCCGATCGGCCCGGGAGGGGTCAACGCCAAAACTCTGGGCCAGGTGCAGAACCGTGCGCTCCCGGATCGTGCTCTGGAAGGCGAAGCGATCGTCCAGTAGCCCATTGCGCAGCATCCAATCGACAATCAAGCCCTCCCGCAGGGCCCGATCACACACCACCAGCTCCCGCACCTGCAGCATGGTCATGGCGGTCTGCAGGATCAGCGCCCCGGGCACGATGATTTCGGAGCGCCGCTCATTGATGGCGCTCAGGGCCCGGCGCTGCTCCGGGGTCATCGCCAGCAGCCGGGCGGTGAGCTGGTCGATGCGCTCCCGGCTGAGCCGGTAACCATGGAGCTTGAGCGGGGGTTTGGGGTCTTCGGCCGCCGCCAGGGCCGCCAGGGCCATCGCCGTGCCGCTGGTGGCCACCATCAGCGGCTGCTCACCCGGCCGCAGGGCCGCCTTCACTTCGGCAACGGCCGGATCCAGGGCCCCCTGGATATAGGCCTGCAAAAATCCCCGGCGATCGGCGGGGAGCGGGTCCTGCTGGCAGAACTCCCGCTGCAGCCGCACCGCGCCGATACGGGTGCTGCTGAGGCAGCGGGCATCTTGACCGTCGGCCAGCACCAGTTCGGTGGAGCCGCCACCGATATCGATGATCAGGTGGGGCCGGTCGGCAAAGGCCATGCCCGAGAGCACCCCCAGATAGATCAGCCGGGCCTCCTCCGGGCCACTCACCAGATCCACATCCAGCCCCAGCTGCTCCTGGAGGGCCACCAGAAAATCCCGACCGTTGGGGGCCTCCCGCACGGCGCTGGTGGCCGCGGTGACGATCTGCTCCACGCCATGGCTGAGGGCCAGGTCGCGGTCGTGGCGCAGGGTGCGGAAGGCTCGCTCAATCGCCTCAGCGCTCAGTTCGCCACTGTGGGGATCCCTGTCGCCAAGCCGGGTGGTGGCCTTCTCGGCCAGCACCACGCTGAAGCTGCAGAGCTTGGGATCCACCTCCGCCACCAGCAGGTGGATCGAATTGGTGCCGATGTCGATTGCCGCCACCCGGCGCCGGCCGGCCGGCTGAAGGTTGGGGACCTGATCCATCGGGCTCGGCTGCTGCCGCTAGGGCGCCACTTTGCCATCCGCGGGCTATCCCAGCGGCACCCCTAGGGTGCGGCGCAACGGAAAAAGTGCATGGCCTCCTCCCAACTGCGGGCCTGGCTGGAGCTGGTGCGCTGGCACAAGCCCAGTGGCCGTTTGATTCTGCTGATTCCAGCCGGCTGGAGCCTCTGGCTCGCCCCCCATGCCCCGCCGCCAGCCCAGCTGGTGGGCTGGATCGTGGTCGGGGGCCTGGCCGTGAGCGCGGCCGGCTGCATCGCCAACGACCTCTGGGACAGGCGCATCGACCCCCTGGTGGAGCGCACCCGCACCCGCCCCCTGGCCGATGGCCGACTCAGCGTGGCCGAAGCGCTGCTGTTGCTGCTGCTCTCCCTGCTGGTAGCCCTGGGGGTGGTGGTCTGGGGCCTGCCGCCGGAGAGCCGCGGGGCCTGCCTGGTGCTGGCGATCGCCGCCCTGCCGCCGGTGCTGCTCTACCCCTCGGCCAAGCGCTGGTTTGCCTATCCCCAGCTGGTGCTTGCCCTCTGCTGGGGCTTTGCCGTCCTGATCCCCTGGGCGGCCCGCACGGGTTCCCTGGCGGGCGGCTGGCCCCTGGCCCTGGTGTGGCTGGCCACCCTGCTGTGGACCTTCGGCTTCGACACGGTGTATGCCATGGCCGACCGCGACGACGACCGGGCCATCGGCGTGCGCAGCAGCGCCCTCAGCCTGGGTGAGCACGCGCCCCTGGCGGTGGCCCTCAGCTACGGCCTGGCCAGCCTGGCCCTGGGCCTGGCGGCAGGACTCCAGGGCACGGGCTGGATCACCTGGCCCCTCGGCCTGGTGGCAGCTGGGGGCATGCAGTGGGAAGCGGCCCTGCTGAGGCGCCCGAATCTGCCCCGCTCGGCCTTCGGGCGCCATTTCGGCCGCCAGGTGCAACTCGGTGGTCTGCTGCTGCTCGCCCTGGTGCTGGGCCAACTGCCATGAAGCAGCCAGCGCCCCTCCAGCCCGGGGACCGGGTGCAGATGGTGGCAGCCAGTTCGGCCCTGATTGGGGACGCTGCCCTGGCCCGCCTGGATGCCGGCATCTCGGTGCTCGAGGGGTGGGGACTGGAGGTGGAGCGCCCCCCCCTGGCTGGGCGGAGCTGGGGCTACCTGGCCGGCCGCGATCAGGAGCGGCGCGGCGACCTGGAGGCCGCCGCCCGGCGGGGCGCCGACCTGCTGGCCTGCGTGCGCGGGGGCTGGGGCGCGGCTCGCCTGCTGGAGCAACCCCTGGCCCTGCCCTGCCGCTGGCTGCTGGGCTTCTCCGACGTCACCTCCCTGCTCTGGGCCCAGCTGGCCCAGGGCCAGGGCGGCGCCATCCACGGCCCCCTGCTGACCACCCTGGGGGCCGAGCCCGCCTGGAGCCAGGAGCGGTTGAGGGCCGTGCTGTTCGGCGAACCCCTCGCCCCCCTGCAGGGTGAGGGCTGGGTTGGCGGCAGCGCCAAAGGGCCGCTGCTGGCGGCCAATCTCACCGTGGCCACCCACCTGCTGGGCACCCCCCACCTGCCCGATCTGCGCGGCGCCATCCTGGTGCTGGAGGACGTGGGCGAGGCCCCCTACCGGATCGAGCGGATGCTCACCCACTGGCGCCTGTGCGGGGCACTGCAGCAGCTGGGCGGCATCGGCCTGGGGGCGTTCAGCGACTGCGATGGGAACTCGGGGGCGGCCAGTTCAGATTGCTTCTCGCTTGAGCAGGTGCTGCGTGAGCGCACCGCCGATCTAGGCATGCCGGTGGTGGCTGGCCTGCCCGTGGGCCATGTGGCCGGCAATGCGGCTTTGCCCCTGGGGGCCATGGCCGAGCTCGATGGCGACAGCGGCCAGCTGAGAATGGGGCCAGCTGCAACTCAGCCCTGGTGAGCAGTAGGCCTGGTCGAGAGCACCGCTGCCGCCACGCTGAGATCGAAGGGGGTGGTGAGCTTGATGTTGGAGGGCGGCCCCTCCAGCACCTGCACCGGCAGGCCAAGCAGTTCAAACAGGGCCGCGTCGTCGGTGACACTCCAGCCCTGCTCCCTGGCGCTGGCGTGGGCAGCCCGCAGCTGGTGCACGGGAAAGCCCTGGGGGGTCTGGGCCGCCCAGAGAGAGCGGCGATCGGGGGTGGCGGTGATCGTGCCCTCGCCGTCCACCTGCTTGATCGTGTCGGTGACCGGGGTGGCGGCAATCACGGCAGCCCCGCCGGATACGGCGGCGGCACAGCGCTGCAGCAACTCGGGCTCCACCAGGCAGCGGGCGCCATCGTGAATCAGCACCCCCTCCGCCTCGGGCGGCAGCGCCGCCAGACCCAGACTCACCGACTCCTGGCGCGTGTCGCCGCCGACGATCCAGCGGACCGGCCGGTCTGGAGACGCCGCCGCCACGATCGCGGCGATCGCCTCCCCATCCAGCGGCTGCCCGACGATGCCGATCCAGCTGATGGCAGGGCAAGCCAGGGCGGCCTCCAGGGTCCAGGCCAACACGGGCCGACCCGCCACTGGCAGCAACAGCTTGTTGCCCTCTGCCCCCATGCGGCGGCCGCTGCCGGCGGCGGCGATCAGCAAATGCACAAGCAACTCCCGTTCAGTGGGTCAAACCGGATCCAATCCATACAATCAGGCCGCAGACTCCATGCCCTTGCAATGCGCGCCCTGTTTCTAATTCCGGGCGGCAGCAGCGAGCAGCTGCAGAGTTTCGCCGCCGCCGCCGCGGTGGCCGACCAACTCAAGGCCGAGGTGCAGGTGGTCTGCCCGATGGCAACCATGCCCATCTGGGGCCTGCATCCGGCGGTGGGCCGGGCCCTGCCCTTCGCCTACGACCAGGCCACCCTGGCCGACTGGGCCAACCTGATGGGATCGGTGCGCGAGCCGGATTTTCAGCTGTGTTTCAACCTGGCGCCCAGCCGCCAGATGGACCTGATGCTGTCTCTTAGCCACATCCCCACCCGAATTGCGGCCAGCGGTTTCTCCGCCACCGAAAAGATCACACCCAGCGCTGACAGCTGGCCCAACCAGGCCCTCGCCGCCTACCTCCAACCGGTCGGGGTGCGGCTTGAAGCCGACAGCTTCCGCCTCACCCTGGCCCAGGCAGATCTCGCCGCCGCCGCCGCCACCCTGCCTGCCGGGGATGGGCCGGCCCTGCTGCTCGCCCCCTCAGGCGCGGCTGGCGACTGGCCCGCCGGCCAGTGGCAAGACCTGCCGGCAGCGATCCGCACCAAACTGCCCAACCTGCGGACCCAGGCGGCCCTGGGGGGCGCCACGGCCGGGGCCCTGCGTCAGCGGGCAGCCCAGATCGCCAGCGTCGATGTGGTGTTGGCCAGCGATCCGCTGACGGTTGAACTGGCCCTGCTGCTGGGAATACCGCTGGTGGCCCTGGGCCGGGAGGCCACCAGCCTGCCCAAGCGCGCCGGGGTTCAGGGTCTGGGCTCCGCCACCTCCCTCAGCCAGCTCACGGGCGCCGAGGTGCTGGCCGCCCTGGGCCTGGCCTGATCACTCCAGACGATCAGCCCACGCCATACGGTCAGCCCACGCCATACGATCAGCGCCAGTGAAGCCCTAGCTGCGATGCCCAGCCCCGCTCCCCTGGCCGACCAAGTCGCCCTGGTCACCGGAGCCAGCAGGGGTATTGGCCGTGCCATAGCCCTGGAGCTGGCCGCCGCCGGGGCCCTGGTGGTGGTCAACTACGCCAGCTCACCGGAGGCCGCCGAAGCGGTGGTGGCCGAGATCGCCGCGGCCGGGGGCCGGGCCTGGGCCCACCAGGCCAACGTGGCCGAGGAGGAGCAGGTGGAGGCGATGGTGAAGGCGGTGCTGGCCAAGGAGGGCCGGCTCGATGTGCTGGTCAACAACGCCGGCATCACCCGCGATGGCCTGCTGATGCGCATGAAAACCGCCGACTGGCAGAGCGTGATCGACCTCAACCTCACCGGCGTGTTCCTCTGCACCCGGGCCGTCAGCCGCACGATGCTGAAGGCCCGCTCCGGCCGGATCATCAACATCACCTCGGTGGTGGCCCTGATGGGCAATCCGGGCCAGGCCAACTACAGCGCCGCCAAGGCGGGCCTGATCGGCCTCACCCGCAGCAGCGCCGCCGAATTCGCCAGCCGCGGCGTCACCGTCAACGCAGTGGCCCCCGGCTTCATCGAGAGCGACATGACCGCCGAGCTCAACAAGGAGCCGATCCTGGCGGCCATCCCCCTGGGGCGCATGGGCCAGCCGGCCGAAGTGGCCAGCGCCGTGCGCTTCCTGGCCGCCGATCCCGCCGCCGCCTACATGACCGGCCAGGTACTGCAGGTGGATGGCGGCATGGTCATGCGCTAGGGCCTCAGGGATTGGTGATCGGCTGACCCAGCTCCTCGCGCAGCCGGCGAATTCTCAACAGCAAGCGCAGACGGCGGCTACGGGCGGTGAGTGTGAGAAACAGCCGCACCGGCACGTACACCAGGGCCATCAACACCCCGAACACCGCCACCATTACAAACACCATCGCATTGGCACTGGTGGCAGGCGCCAGCGCAACCGCCTCGTTTGCGCTTTCCAGGGCCGTTTGCAGCAGATCCTCCATCTCCCCGCTTTCTGCTAAGGCCGACCCTATCGAGGCTGGCGGGATTCGGCAGCCCAAGGAGGGGATCGATTCGGCTTTCCCCACCCCAACCCCCCCTGCGTGGAGCGGGGCTGCTGTGGGACCCTGAAATCACCCGAATCGACCCCTCTCCATGGCCAAGCTGATCAGCTTCTCGGACGCTTCCCGCGGCTCCCTTGAGAGGGGTGTCAATGCCCTGGCCGATGCGGTCAGGGTGACCATCGGCCCCCGCGGCCGCAACGTGGTGCTCGAGAAAAAATTCGGCGCCCCCGACATCGTCAATGACGGCGTCACCATCGCCAAGGAGATCGAACTCGAGGATCCCTTCGAGAACGTGGGCGCCAAGCTGATGCAGCAGGTGGCCAGCAAGACCAAGGACACCGCCGGCGACGGCACCACCACCGCCACCCTGCTGGCCCAGGCCATGGTGCGCGAGGGCCTCAAGAACGTGGCCGCCGGCGCCAACCCGGTGGGCCTGCGCAAGGGAATGGAGATGGCCTGCGCCCAGATCGTCACGGGAATCGCCGCCCGCGCCCAGGCCGTCGCCGGTGAGGCGATCCGCCAGGTGGCCACCGTGAGCTCCGGCAACGACGAAGAGATCGGCCGGATGATCGCCGAGGCCATGGACAAAGTCAGTGCCGACGGCGTGATCACGGTGGAGGAATCCACCTCCCTGGCCACCGAGCTGGAGATCACCGAAGGCATGGCCTTCGACCGGGGCTACAGCTCCCCCTACTTCGTCACCGACCAGGAGCGGCGCGAATGCGTCTTCGAAAACGCCCTGATCCTGATCACGGACCGCAAGATCAGCACGATCGCCGACCTGGTGCCCGTGCTCGAGGCCGTTTCCAAGGGCGGGCGGCCCCTGTTGATCCTGGCCGAGGAGGTGGAAGGCGAAGCCCTGGCCACCCTGGTGGTGAACAAAAACCGCGGTGTGCTCCAGGTGGCCGCCGTGCGGGCCCCGGGCTTCGGTGATCGCCGCAAGGCCATGCTGGGTGACATCGCCATCCTGACTGGCGCCACCGTGGTCAGCGAAGACCAGGCCATGACCCTGGACAAGACCGGGCTGGCCGAACTCGGCCAGGCGCGCCGCATCACCATCACCAAGGACAGCACCACGATCGTGGCCAACGGGGACCACCAGGCCGCCGTTGCCGACCGGGTGGCCTCGATCCGGCGCGAACTTGACAACACCGATTCCGAATACGACCGCGAGAAGCTCAATGAGCGGATCGCCAAGTTGGCCGGGGGTGTGGCCGTGATCAAGGTGGGCGCCCCCACCGAAACCGAGCTGAAGAACCGCAAGCTGCGCATCGAGGATGCCCTCAATGCGACCCGCGCCGCCGTGGAGGAAGGCATCATTGCTGGCGGGGGTTGCACCCTGCTTGAGCTGGCCCAGGGCCTCGATAGCCTGGCCGCTTCCAGCCAGGGCGATGAGCGCACCGGCGTTGGCATCGTGCAGCGCTCCCTGGCCGAACCCGTGCGCCAGATCGCCCACAATGCCGGCGCCGACGGGGCCGTGGTGGCCAACGAGATCCTGCGCCTGGGCAAGGGCTACAACGCCCTCACCGGCGTCTACGAAGACCTGCTCAGCGCCGGCATCCTCGATGCCGCCAAGGTGGTGCGCTTGGCCCTCCAGGATGCGGTCTCAATCGCTTCGATGCTGATCACCACTGAAGTGGTGATCGTCGACAAGCCCGAACCCGAAGCCCCCCCCGCCGGCGGCGACATGGGTGGAATGGGCGGCATGGGAGGTATGGGTGGAATGGGAGGTATGGGCGGTATGGGAATGCCCGGGATGATGTGAGCCCTAGCAGCAGGCCTGCACGTAGGCCGCCACCTGGAGGTCAACTCCGGTGATGGCGGTGCCCACCACCACCAGGTCTGCACCCTGATCGAGGGCCTGACGCACCTGCTGGGGGCTGGCGATGCCCCCTTCGCACACCAGGCTCACCCCAGGGGGCAGTTGCTGCCTGAGCAGCGGCAGCAACTGCCAAGCCGGTGGGCGCAGCTCAGCCGTTGCCTCCGTGTAGCCATACAGGGTGGTTCCCACCCAGTCACAGCCAAGGGCGGCGGCGCGCAGACCATTGGCAACGCTGTCGACATCGGCCATCAGCGGCGCCCCCAGCTCCCGCCTGGCCCGGCCGATCAGCTGCTCCAACTCCTCGCCGCCTGGCCTTACCCGCTCGGTGGCGTCAAGGGCGATCACATCTGCCCCCGCGCCCCACACCGCAAGGATTTCCTGCCAGCCCGGGGTGATGTACACCGAGCTGTCGGGGAAGCTGCGCTTCCACAGGCCCACAATCAGGGCATCGGGGCAGCGACGTCGCACCGCCCCGATATGTTCCGGGCTTTCCAGCCGCACCCCGCGGGCACCATTGCGCAGACTGGCCTCCGCCATGGCCGCGATCACATCGGGGTGGCGCATGGGGGAACCCTCCGGAGCCTGAACCGAAACGATCAGGCCGCTCGGATTGGGCCTAACTTCTGCCACCACTGGGCCTCCCTGGGGAAGATCTACCGCACTAGCCAGACTGACAGCCTCCAGCTTGACAGCCCCCAGCCTGACAACGCACCAAGCCAGGGGCGACTAGGAGAGCTTGCGATCGAGCAGGGGCCGAATCAACAGAAACAGTCCTGCCGCCAGCACCGCCAGGACCCCCAGGCAGGTTGCGGTGGTCATGGTGCCAAAGGGTGCTTCCAACACCACCGCTGAAAGGGAGAGCTCCCCGGCATAGGCGGCGCGGATCGGTTCGATCGCAAAGGTCAGGGGATTGAGGGCCGCCAGCCAGCCGAGCCAGGTGGGCATGAACGACAGCGGAGCCAGGGCAGTGCTGGCAAATAGCAGGGGCAGGTTGGCCACAAAGATCACCGCTATCAGCTCGATGTGCCCAGGCAGGGCGAAGGCCAGGCCCAGGCTCAGGGCAGTGACGGCAAACACGAGCAGCAGCAGGGTGACCAGCACCAGCAGCAGGCCCCCTGCCCCTGGCCAGCCGTAGCCCAGCAGGGCTGCGGTGCCCATGATCGCCAGGCTCTGCACCAGGCTGAGGGATGTGATGTAGAGAACCGAAGCAAACACGATCGAACTGCGGGAGCGCAAGGGCGCCACCAGCAGCCGGTTGAGGAAGCCAAACTCCCGATCAAACATCACCGGCAGGCCGGCATTGAGGGCCGCGCTGAAGGCGGTGAAAACAATCACGCCTGCCCCGAGGAAGCGTCCGTAACTGATGCCACCAGGCAGCAGACCCGCCGGGGCCTTGGCAAACAGGGCCCCAAACAGCACCAGCCAGATCAGCGGCTGCAACACCCCGGCCACCAGGGTGGAGGGTCGGCGTTGCAGCTGCACAAACAGGCGGCCGGTGAGGGCGAGGGTTTCCTGGCTGATCTCGGCCAGGGCTGAGGGGGCAGGAGAGGAGGTGACTGGAGAGGAGGAAGGGGAGATCGTCATCACATGCTCGCTTTGCGTTCGGCCTTGGGATCTCGGCTACCAGCTACGGCCAGCTCCGCATCCATCATGGTGCGGCCGGTGGCCTGGAGATAGACATCGTCGAGGCTGGGGCGACTCTGGGCCAGGGCAAACACCGGCAGGTCGGCTGCCGAGAGCTGGCGGCGCAGCTGCTCCACCACACCGTCATGCTCGATCACCAGGTTGAGGGAATAGCCCTGGGACTGGTTGACCACCACCTGGCGCACGCCAGCACAGGCGTGCAGCAGGGCACGCACCCGCTCAGCCTCTTCGGCATCACTGAACTCCCGCACCCTCAGGGTCACCCGATCCCCGCCCAGGGCAGCCTTCAATTCGGCAGGGGCGCCCTGGGCGATCACCCGGCCGGCTTCGATGATGGCCAGCTGATCCGCCAGGGCATCCACCTCTTCGAGGTAGTGGCTGCTGAGCAGCACCGTGGTGCCGCCGTCGCGCAGCTGGCGCAGCACCGCCCAGATCACGGCCCGACTCTCGATGTCGAGGCCCACGGTGGGCTCATCGAGCACCAGTACCTGGGGCCGATGCAGCAGCCCGGCCGCCAGATCGAGGCGGCGCCGCATCCCGCCGGAATAGCTGCCGCAACGGCGGTCGATCCAGTCGGCCATGCCGAGCAACTCGATCAACTCGTCAATTCGCTGGCTGCTTAGCCGCCAAGGCAGGTGGTAGAGGTTTCCCTGCAGCCGCATCAGCTCGCGGCCGGTGAGGATCTTGTCGATCGCCACCTCCTGGGCCACGTAGCCCAGCAGACGCCGCACGGCCCGGGGCTCGCTCAGGGCATCCAAGCCCCCCACCCGCACCAGGCCGCTGTCGGGGGCCAGCAGGGTGCAGAGGATGCGCAGGGCGGTGGTCTTGCCGGCGCCATTGGGCCCAAGCAAGCCATAGAGGCAGCCGGCTGGCACCTCCAGGGAGAGCTGATCGAGGGCTACCACCCCCTGGCCTCGCCTTCCGCCGCCGTAACGCTTGCAGAGCTGCTGCAGTTCGATCACCGAGCCAGGGCGCCCCAATCAGCCAACCAATGTAGGCAGCATGGCCAGCCGGACGTTGAGGAGCTCCGGACCCAGCAGGGCTGCCTGGGGCAGTCGGGCGATCAGCAGCAGCAGGCAGATGCCAAAGAGATAGAAAATTGACCAGCGGAACATGGCCTTTGCCCGCTGGGGGTTTTCCGAATCCCGGCGCAGCTGGGAGCTGAGCTGCAACAGGCGGGCGTTGAAGGGCAGCACCATCAGGCCATAGAGCAGGCCACCACTGGGCAGGGCCAGCACCCCGAGCAGGCTGAAGGCCACCGTGGCCCAGGCGTAGTGACTGATGGCCCTGGTGGTGACCAGCACCCCCTTCACCACCGGCAGCATCGGAATGCCGACGGAGCGGTAGTCATCCTTGAGCAGCAGGGCCAGGGCCCAGAAGTGGGCTGGCGTCCACAGCATCACCAGACAAAACAGCCACCAGGAGGACCAACCCAGGGCGCCGGTGGCGGCGGCAGCTCCTACCAGCGGCGGGATTGCCCCGGCGACGCCGCCAATCACAATGTTTTGGCTGGTGCGGGGCTTGAGCAGGGCGGTGTACAGCAGCACGTAACTGCAGAGCCCCAGCAGGGAGAGGCTTGCAGCCAGGGGGTTGACGCCGAACACCAGCACCACCACCGAGAGCAGCGTCAGCCCGATGGCCAGGGCGAAGGCCTGGCGCTGGGCCAGGCGGCCAGAGGGCAGGGCGCGACGACTGGTGCGCTGCATGCGGCCGTCGAGGTCTTGCTCCCAGAGGCAGTTGAGAACGCCGGCCGCTGCTGAAGCCAGGCTGCCTCCCACCAGGGTGCAGGCGATGGTGCGGGCTGAAAGGGAGCCGCCGCCACTGAGGGCCATCCCGCCCAGGGTGGTGGCGAGCAGCAGGGGAATCAAGCGGGGCTTTGCCACCTCCAGCCAGGCGGGAAGCTGCACAGACGGGCGGATCGGGGCCGGCCCCGGGGCAACAACGGTTGCACTAACCATGGATCACCTCCGGCGCCAGCCGGGCAGAGGACACCGCTTTGCCAGGGCTGCCGAGGCAACGGGCCAGCACGGCTGCCAGCAGGCCCACCAGCAGGGCTGCAGTGAGCTGGTGGCCAATTGTTACCAGGGGTGCCTGGAGCTGGAGCTTCAAGGTCCAGACCCCCAGGGCCACCTGCAACCCCACCAGGCCAGCGGCAGCTAGGGCCAGGGCGGGCAATTGGCCAAGGCCCCGCGGCAGCAGTGGGGTCGTGGCCGCCAGGGCCAGCACCGCCAGAGCGGCAGGCATGGCCAGTTGGCGATGGGCCAGTAGCCAGGAGCAGCCGTTGCCCTGACTGAGGCATTGGTCAGCTGCCCATTGGCTGGCCATGGAGCCGCCCAGGAGGCATTGGGCCAGCACCAGCCCCATGGCGATTGCCGCCAGAACCAGCCACCACAGGGGTGGGGCAGCAAGATCCCGACCCACAATGGCGAGCCTCTGGTAGAGGCCGCTGCAGAGGGCCACCAGCAACAGAGCTGTGGCCAGGTGGGCCGTCACCAGGGGGGAGGCCAGCAATTGGCTGACGGTCAGGGCCCCGAGGGCCCCTTGGACAGCTACCAGGAGCAGGGACCCAGCGGCGGCCCAGGGCAGCCAGCCAGGTAGGCGGCGGCGCAGCACGTAGCTGGCTGCGGTGAGCACCAGCAGGGCAACACCAACCACGAAGGCATCGAGCCGATGGAACCACTCCAGAAAAACCTGGACGTTCATCTGGCGGCCGGGCAGGAACTGGCCGTAGCAAAGGGGCCAGTCTGGACAGGCCAGGCCCGCCTCCATCACCCGGGTGGCACCGCCTATGCCAACCAGGGCCACCAGGGCCACTACCAGGTGGGAGGCCAGCAGGCTGAGGCGCTGGAGGAGGACCGGATCTGACCCAGGCCCCATATCGAATTGAGGATTCGCTGCCATGGCAACGACCGTCTCTTTAGTGGCCACAAGTTAGCCAGGTCGATCAGAGCAAGGGATCAGCAATCCCGCACATATCGAGGAGCGGGCCCATTGGTTTGGCAACCAATGCAACTTCCCCTGCGCAGCCACCGCTCCTGAGCCATAGGCTGGAGAAAAGCTTTGCGCAAAGCGTGCAGATCCGCACCACCTTGACTGTGCTGACGGCCGCCACAGCCCTTGTGCTCACAGGGCTTTGGGTAGGCAACAACGTCAACATGTTGCCCATCGGCGCCAGCAGCAACGCAGCCACCTACGACTCACTCTTTAAGGTTTTATTCAGCATTGGCACCATGCTGTTTGTCGGCATCGTGATCCTGCTGGTTTACAGCCTGTTCAAATTCCGTCGTCGCAGCGGTGATCTGAGCGACGGACTGGCAATCGAAGGAAACCTGCCCCTCGAAATTGTCTGGACTGCCATCCCCGCCGTGGTTGTGCTGTTTGTAGGTATCTACAGCTACGACATCTACGAGCGCATGGGCGGCATGGTGGCCCTCAATGACCACTCGGCCATGGATCACGCGGCCATGGCCCAGCCAGCCATGCAGGCCTCGGCATCGTCCAGAGTTTGGGGGGGGATCGGAGCAGCCGGTATGGATGCGCCAAGTGTGGGCAAGGTGTTGCCGGTGGAAGTGACCGCCATGCAATTTGCCTTCATCTTTCACTACCCTGACGCCAACATCACCAGTGGCGAATTACATGTGCCCGCCGGCCAATCGGTGGAACTGCACATGGAGGCCAAAGATGTGATCCACGCCTTCTGGGTGCCCCAGTTCCGGCTCAAGCAGGACATCATCCCCGGCCAGCCGACCGTGCTCTCCTTCACGGCCACCAGGGCGGGCAGCTACCCAATCGTCTGCGCAGAACTCTGTGGCCCGTACCACGGAGGCATGCGCTCCAATGTCGTGGTGCATGAGCCCGAGGCCTACAGCGCCTGGCTGCAGCAGAACAGCCCGATCAGCACCACCACTACCTGAATAGCCATGACCCTTGCCAATCCAAGTGATTTCAATGGCAGCCTCCAGCCCCAGGGCTGGCTCAAGTATTTCAGTTTCAGTCTCGACCACAAGGTGATTGGTCTGCAATATCTGGTTTGCGGCTTCATCTTCTACCTGATCGGCGGGGCCCTGGCCGGTGTGATTCGCACCGAATTGGCCAGCCCCATCTCCGATTTCGTCAGCCGCGAAACCTACAACGAAGTGCTCACCCTGCACGGCACGGTGATGATTTTCCTCTGGATCGTGCCGGTGGTTAACGGGGGCTTCGGTAACTACCTGATCCCCTTCTACGTGGGCGCCCGGGACATGGCCTTCCCCCGGCTCAATGCGGTGGCTTTCTGGCTGATTCCACCCGCCGGGATTCTGTTGATCAGCAGTTACTTCATTGCCGGGGCAGCTGCCCAGTCTGGCTGGACCGCCTATCCACCCCTGAGCCTCACGACCCCGGCGGCGGGTCAGGTGGTGTGGATCCTGAGTGTGCTGCTGCTTGGCGGCAGTTCCATATTTGGCGGCATCAACTTCATCGCCACCGTGCTCAAGTTGCGGCGGCCAGGGCTGAAACTGATGCAGCTGCCCATGTACTGCTGGGCCATGCTTGGCACCAGCATTCTGGTGGTGCTCTCAACGCCCGTGCTGGCCGGCACATTGATCCTGCTGAGCTTTGACATCATTGCCCACACAGGCTTCTTCAACCCGGCCCTGGGCGGCAACGTGGTGGTTTATCAGCACCTGTTCTGGTTCTACTCCCACCCGGCGGTTTACATCATGGTATTGCCAGCTTTCGGCCTGGTGAGCGAGATTCTGCCGGTTCATGCCCGCAAACCGCTATTTGGTTACACCACGATGGTGTATTCGATCATGGCGATTGTCTTCCTGGGCCTGATCGTTTGGGCCCACCACATGTTCACCAGCGGCACCCCCCCCTGGATGCGCCTTTTCTTCACGATCGCCACCTCCTTCATTGCCGTGCCGACCGGCATCAAATTCTTCAACTGGCTTGCCACCCTTTGGGGCGGCAAGATCGCCTTGAACTCGGCAATGCTGTTTTCCTGCGCCTTCATCGTCAACTTTGTCTTTGGTGGCATCACCGGCGTAGCCCTGGCCCAGGTGCCCTTCGACATTCACGTGCATGACACCTACTTCGTGGTGGGCCATTTCCACTACATCGTCTATGGCGGCACGGTATTCGTCATCTTCGGCTCCCTCTACCACTGGTATCCCAAATTCACCGGCCGCATGCTCAACGAAGATCTGGGCCGGCTCCACTTCCTGCTCACCTTTATCGGTTTTAATCTCTGCTTTGCCCCCCAGCACTGGCTTGGCCTCAACGGCATGCCGCGTCGGGTGGCCGAGTACGACCCGGCCTTCACCACCCTCAACCAGATCAGCAGCGTGGGCGCCCTGTTGATGGCCATCAGCACCCTGCCCCTGCTGATCAACGTCGTGCTCACGGCGATCAACGGCAAAGTGGCAGGCGACAACCCCTGGAACGCCCTGACCCCGGAATGGCTGACCAGCTCGCCACCGCCGGTTGAAAACTGGCTCGGAGAGGCCCCCCTAGTAACCGAACCCTACGGCTACGGTCAAAAGCAAGAGGTCACCCCATGACCAGCACCGCCCCCCTTCAGGACACCAGCACCAGCCTCCATGGCGACACCCCTGCCGAAGCTGGGGGCCACGGCGATTTCCGCCTGTTTGGCCTGGCCACCTTCCTGGTGGCCGACGGCATGACCTTCGCCGGCTTCTTCGCCGCCTACCTCACCTTCCGGGCCGTGAATCCCCTGCCGGAAGGGGGCAATTACGAACTCGAGTTGCTGCTCCCCACGATCAATACCGTGGTGCTGATCATCAGCAGCTTCACCTTCCACCGGGCCGGCAAGGAATGCAGGGGCGGCAACCTGGGCGCCAGCCGGCTATGGCTGGCCATCACCGCAGCTCTGGGCGCGGCATTTCTCGCCGGTCAGATGGTGGAGTATTTCAGCCTGCCCTTCAGCCTCACCGACAACCTATTTGCCAGCACCTTCTACGCCCTGACCGGCTTCCACGGCCTACACGTAACCCTCGGTGTGATCTGCATCGCCATCGTGGCCCTGCAGACCAGGGCAGGGGGGCGGATCAGCGCCAGTGACCATTTCGGCCTGGAAGCGGCCGAACTTTATTGGCACTTCGTCGATGGGATCTGGGTGGTCCTCTACGGGATTCTGTATCTGCTTTGACAGGATTGCCGGAGCCGATGGTCTTCACACCCTGGCATTAATTGCCATATCCGGCTTAAGTAGACAGAATCATCCCTAGAAACAACCCAGGGCGGGAGTTATCCATGGTGTCCAGGCCAGGAGACAGTCCATTGGAAATGCTGGCGGGCCAGGCCCTGCTGGATCGGGCCCGGGCCCTCAGCAACCAGCCGGAAGATCAGATCGCCCGGGCCTGCGGCTACGTGGGGCCCAGTGGCCGGGTGATGAAAAAGAGCTTTTATCGAGCCCTGGTGGCCGCCAAGGGATACCAGCTGCCCGATGTCCCCAGCGGCGGCGGCCGTGGCACGGGCCAGGGCAAGGGCCGCCAGGCCGAATTCCGCACCAGGGTGCATGGCAACGGCAACCTGCTGATCGGTCATGCCTACACCCGTCGGCTGGGGCTGGAGCCCGGCAAGGAATTCCGAATCGAAATTCACCCGGAGAACGGCTCAATTTCCCTCTCACCCCTGGAGGAATGAGCCGCCAGCTGGCCCTCAGTCGTCTCTGTGGAAACTGGCGCTGAAGGCCAGCAGGTCAAAGCCACTGAACAGGAAACTGATTCCTACCAGCACCCCGAGCACCCAGAGCAATCCCCAGCCCTGCATGCTGACAATCAGCACGCCGAGCACCAGGGTGACGATGCCGTTGACCAGGCCCCAGCCCCAGCCCATCACCTCCATATGGCCGAGGGAGACCAGCATCGACACGATCCCCTCCAGGATGAAGACGATGCCGATGGCGAAGGCCAGGCTGGCCACCACCACCCCACCCTCAAGCGGGCCACCGCGAAACTGCTGAATCATCCAGGCCCCGATCACCACAAAGAGGGTGGAGATCACCAGCCGGGAGAAGCAATACCAGCGGCCCAGCTGGCGGGAGCGGGCCAGATTGCTGATCCAGCCAACGATCCCTCCCACCAGGAAGCCAATCGCCACGATTACGGCGATCCAGGCCGAGGCCAGCACCGGGAAGATCAGGGCCAGCACCCCCAGCACCAGCATCAGTACCCCTTCAAACAGGGTGAAGGCCTTGAGGCCAGCCCCATTGGGAGAAAGCAAACTTGAGCCCATAGCTCTTTGAGCGGCCACTGCCCAACCGTAGACAGGGCATTCAGATCCAGCCGTGATCTGCCAGCCAGGACGCATTTAACGAACTGTCCATCCCCTGGCGGGCGGGGTCGCTGGATGGCCCCCGGGCCATAAGCAGCCGCTCGGTGTATTTGGCAAGCAGATCGGCCTCCAGATTGACTCCATCGCCCACCGCCAGCTGGCCCAGGGTGGTGCTCAGCCAGGTATGGGGGATGACAGCGATCCAGAAACCCACCCCATCGCTATCGCAGCCAGCCACCGTGAGACTCACCCCGTCCACCGCAACGCTGGCTTTCTCGCAGATGTAGCGGCCGTAGGCGGGGTCGCTCCAGGCCAACTCCAGGCGCCAGGAGGCCGGCTGCTGCTCCAGGGCCCGCACAACGCCAAGCCCATCCACATGGCCGCTCACCAGGTGGCCACCGAGGCGATCGGCCAGTCGCAGGGCTGGCTCCAGGTTCACCGCCCCACCCCGATCGGCCTTGGCGGCCAGGGTGGTGCGGCTGAGGGTCTCTTCGCTGACATCGGCGCGGAAGCCATC
>ERZ887942.1283-NODE-1283-length-17746-cov-5.526765_pt1 | contig 17746 bp, 12 predicted proteins | sample MGYA00521099_ERZ887942 | MGnify/ENA primary metagenome ERZ887942 (study PRJEB32303, sample SAMEA104408605) | aquatic metagenome | biome: Brackish water; feature: Pelagic; material: water | place: Baltic Sea | collected 2014-06-07T06:48:00 | depth 16,251 m ...
TTCGGGCCGCCACGCGACGTTCGATGCCCAAATCGATCTCAACGACCACTCGTGATGCCAGAGCCGCCCTCCTCGACGCCCTCGTCAATCCCATGCTGGATCTTCGCCGGGAGACCGACGGCCGCCTCACCACGACCCCAAGAAAACGCGGCGAGGGTGCCTCGGCGAAGGAGATCCGAACCAGTGATCTTGGCCCGGGGATCAATGCCGTCGAGCTAGAGGCCACGATGCTCTCGAAGACCGTGACCATCGGTCTCGACCCACTTCGCCTCGCATTGGGGGTCGAATCAATCGAACCGCAAGGTGACTCCGGCGTGATGTTGATCGGCGCGAATGCAGAGGCACTCGGCAATCGCCGGGGCGTTCTGGGAAATCGCATCGATGGCCTCTTCTCGGCGATTGACGGGATCAACTCACTGGCCACCAGCCTGCCTTGGTCGATCGAACGGGCTCGGCTCGTCGATCCCCAGAGCGCCCGACTCCGCGACCGATTTCCCATGATCCACGCGGATGGCCAATGGACCTTCTCCTCCAACGCACTCAAGGCATGGACCGCCGCCTGCGATCGCGGCATCCGGCGTTGGAACGGAGTCGGGATCACCTTCCGCGAATTGAACGATCTACAAAAACGCGCCGAGGCACTCCTGCAAGAACTTCGGGCGTTCACCCCGATTCCCGAGGACATCGACCGGCATGCCGCGGCGATCAGGGTCGCCCAGCCACTCGTGGCGTCGATCAAGACCAGCGTGCCAGCCTGGGAGACCACGCGAGCGAATGCCATGGCCGAAGTCGCTCGCCTCGAAAAACTCAAATCGAACCCACCGACGACGGCCCCGTAATCAAATTGAGTTCTCCGTCGAGCCGCGTGAATCGCTCGCAAAAAAAGCCACCGCCGACGCAAGCGGACGTCGGCGGTGGTTGACCGAATTTGGGAAATCGGCCTGGGAGCTAAAATTTTCTACGCGGTCTGAATCGCCCGGTCAGCCCATGGCGACCCGCTTACAAAAGGCCCTCTCATCGTGGTTCATCCAGTACACATTGGAGAGGCCTAAGAGGTACCGAGCGACCATGCGTTGCTTGGTCTTGGACCAGTCTTGGTCGTCGATGCCGGCCGCCAGTCTTTGCAAGAGTCCAGTCACGCCCGACATCCCGAACGGAAGACATTCCACCGGTTCTTCGATCTCTGAGTCTTCCAATTCACGCATCGATTCGTTCGCGGGGCTGTATGGATCGAGCCAGTGTCCGCCGCCGTGATCATTGAGTTGGTCTTCGTTCATTTGTAAGTCTCCCATTGAATGGACTTCCTCCACTACGGGAGAGACGTTTGACGTGTTCTCGTCATTCTCCACGCAAATCAAAAAGACACCAAGACCCCCCTGCCATTCACTTTAAAAGGCATCCCCTCGGCTCCCGCCGTTCATGGAGAACGATGGACATACCGATTCTGAAGTGGTGATTGATCACTGCTCGAGCGAACATTCAAATGAGCGCGGGGGCGATGTCGGCGGTCAATCGAGATAGCGATCGTGCACGGCTCGAATCTCGTCGATTCGTTCCATCAGAATCTCGACCAGCTCTGGATCAAAATGGCCGCCGGATTCCTCGGTGAGAAGGCTCAAGACTTTTGATTCCGGCCAAGCATCCTTGTAGGCCCTCTTCGAGGAAAGCGCATCGTAGACGTCGGCCAGTCCAACGATCCGGGCGAAAAGCGGAATCTCTTTCCCCTTCAAGCCTTTCCGGGTTGGAATCTCCGGCGGACCAAGTTCTGCGTCTGGCTCGATCGGTCCGGGATATCCCGTCCCATCCCAACGCTCGTGATGATGCAACGCGACTTCCCGCGCCACTTCGTCGAAATCAGTCCGCATTCCTCGGAAGAGCCTGGCCCCGATGACCGCATGACGTTGCATGAACGCAAACTCCGCGTCGTCCAGTTTCCCGGGCTTCTTCAGGATGGCATCCGGAATCCCGACCTTCCCAACATCATGCAGCATGGCCGCCGTCCGAAGCCGGTCACGGTTCTTCTCGCGCTCAACGTCTTCGACGCCATGTCGTCGGGCCCAGGCGTCGTAGAGCACCGTCGAGTATCCCGCGACCCGCTGAACGTGGGTACCGGTCTCAGTAGGGTCACGAACCTCGGCCATGGCAATCATTCGCATCACCAAGGCGCGGGTCATTGCGGTTCGCTCAATGGCCACCGTCGCAAGACCCGCAAAGTGTTCGATGATCTGCTGATCTTCGTCGGTGAACGCGAAGTCTGCATCCTCGCCACCTGGATTGGCGAGTTGAAGCACCCCGCGAATCTTCCCATCGCGGGTTCGTAGTGGAAGACTCAGCAACGCCTTGGTTCGATAGCCCGCCGCCAGGTCACGACCGGTGTCATAGGAGCAGTCAATGTCGGACGGGATCGCGTAGGCATCCTCAACCCGAATTGACCGACCGGTCAGGGCCACCGTACCGGCCACGCTTTCCAGACTGAGCGGCCGGCTCATCCGGTGCGTGAAGGACGTATCGCCACGGCCTTCTACTTTGTCGTTCTGGATGTGATGGCACTCCAGTTGCTCGCCGGCGATCGTGAAAATCGCGCCCGCTTCTGCGTCGCAGCACTTTCTCGCCTCCAGCAGGATGCGGTCGAGGAGCAATTCGAAGTCTTGATATCGATTGAGATCAGCCCCGAGCGTGGTAATCGCAGCGAGTCGAAGTCGATCCCGCCGGGCGCCCAGTTCGATGGTCTCTTTCTCGGCCGCGATCTGCTCATTGAGCCTGGCGATATCGCGATTGGCCTCCTCCAGCCTTCGGCGAGCTCGACGTTGCTCGAGCGTCGCTCGTCGTCGGTCGACGTGAAGGCGGATTCGTGCCACAAGCTCTACGACCTCGGGCATCTTCACGAGGTAGTCGTCGGCGCCCCGTTCAAATGCTTCGGCCTTGGTGGCACCCTCATCCCGACTGGAGAGCACGATGACTGGAACGTCCGAGAGCCCCGCCGTACCGCGATATGCCCGAAGCAGATCGAATCCATCGACCTCGGGCATCACGAGGTCCTGAAGAATCACGTCTGGCTCAAAATGTCGAGCCCGCTCAACCGCGATCGCCGGATCTTGTTCCGCCTCGAATTCGATCTCGGGATGCGCTGCGAGCATCCGGCGCATTCCTTCGATGACGATCGCCTGATCGTCCACCAGAAGTACTTTGGTTGCGGTTCCGTTCATTCGTCTCGCCGACCCTTTCGGACGGCGATTCTAGCCGGAACCCAAGGCTTGACGCTCGATTTTGTCTGCCAATTCAGGCGCTGAAGTAGACGGCATCGGGATGATGCACGATCAGGGCACTGGTGGACTGCTCCGGGTCGATCTGCCAGTTTTCGGTCAATCGACAGCCGATTCGATCTGGCTCCAGCAACCGAAACAGCGTCTCTTGATCAGACATCTCCGGACACGCCGGGTAGCCAAAGGAATACCGACAACCTTGATACTTCTGGCTGAAGAGCCTCTTGATCTCGGGATCATCATGGTGACCGATCCCGATCTCCGCTCGCATTCGCTTGTGCCACATTTCGGCGAGGGCTTCTGCGCACTCGACTCCGAACCCATGGAGGTAGAGATAATCGGCGTAGCGGTCCTCCTCGAAGAGCGTGCGGGCCCTTCGTGAGACCTCCTCGCCCATCGTCACACAGTGAAATCCGACCACATCCCGTTCGTTCGACTCGAGCGGCCTGAAGTAATCTGCGAGGCAGCGTTGCTGTCGCGTCTCCTGTCGGGGGAACGTGAATCGAGCAATCTCCCGATCCGCATCTTCCGCGTCGAACACCACCAGATCGTTTCCATCGGAATTCGCTGGCCACCAGCCATAGACCACCTTGGGATCGAGGATCGGTTGATCGCGACTGTCTTGCTTGAGCCGCTCGAAGACGGGTTCGGCATGTTCCGCGAGATGGGCCGCGTACTCTTCCGCGTTCATCGACCCCTTCTTGAGCCCCCACTGACCGCGGAACAACGCCGTTCGATTGACGTACGCGAAGACTTCATTAAGCGGAATCGACTCCACCAACCTTGACCCGAGAAACGGCGCTACGGGGAGTTCCGCGACTTCCGCCAGTGCCGGCGCGGCCGCCACGGTCCCCACCGCTTCGCCTCGATCCCGGGCTGCGAGACGACTCGACGCGACGGTTGCCTCCGCCGCAGCACGTTTTTCGAGTCGCTCAGAAATCTCCGAATCCAAAACGCCCAATTCGCCGTTCGCGAGTTTCTCGCACACCCGGAGGCCTTCGAACGCATCCTTGCCGTAATACAGCGGCCCCGCGTAGATGTCTCGCAGTCGTTTCTCCGCATGAAAACGCGTCAACGCCGCGCCGCCCAGAATCACCGGAACGGTAATCCCCAGATCGTTGAGCGACTTCAGGTTCTGTTCCATGACGGTCACCGACTTCACCAGGAGCCCACTCATCCCAATGGAAGTAGCATTCGTGGCCTTCAGCGCGTCGACGATCTGCTGCAGCGACTGCTTGATGCCGATGTTGTGGACCGTGTATCCGTTGTTGGTCAGAATGATGTCAACCAGGTTCTTGCCGATGTCATGGACGTCGCCGGAGACCGTCGCAAGCACGATGGAGCCTCGCCCGGTGTCTCCCTCGACTTTCTCCATGAGCGGCTCAAGTCTGGCGACCGCCTTCTTCATGACCTCCGCGGACTGAAGAACGAACGGAAGTTGCATTCGACCGTCACCGAAGAGTACCCCGACCACCTTCATGCCTTCGAGCAGATGCTTGTTGATGATGTCGAGCGGTGACATGTCGGCCAACGCCTCCTCCAGCGTCTCCGGGAGTCCATCATCTTCCCCGTCGATGATGTGCCGTTGAAGACGTTCGTGGAGTGGAAGCGATTCCAACGAAACCTTCTCGGCCGCGTCCTCGCCCTCTGGGAACAACCCGATGAAGTGGAGAAGCGGATCGAAATCTGCGTCCATCCCTTCCGGCCGATCCTCACCTCGCCGATCGAAGATGAGCCACTCGGCCGCGAGCCACTTTTCTTCGTCGATCTTTGTCCGCGGCAAGATCTTCGAGGCATGCACGATGGCCCCGGTGAGCCCGCGTTCCCGAGCATGATGAAGAAAGACGGAATTCAGGACCGCGCGGGTGACCGGTCGGAGCCCAAAGGAGATGTTCGAGAGGCCCAAGATGATTCCGCATTCGGGGAATCGCTCCGAGATCAGACGAATACCCTCAAGCGTCTCGTGTCCGAGTCGACGATCATCTTCCATGCCGGTCGCGATGGTGAAGGTCAAAGGATCGAAGAGAAGGTCCTGCTCATTCAATCCCCACTTGCCAGTGAAGAGATCGTGAATCCGCGTCGCGATCTCCAGTTTGCGTTCGGCGGTTTTCGCCATGCCCGCCTGGGGGTCCTCGTCGATGGTGAGTGCGACGCATGCCGCCCCGTGGGCCTTGAGCAGCGGACAGATCTCGTTGAGTCGTTTCTCGCCGTCCTCAAGATTGATCGAGTTGACCACGCACTTCCCGCCGAGACGCTTGAGTCCGGCTTCGATCGTGGGCGCCTCGGTCGAATCGATCATGATCGGCGCGTTGAGGCTGGTCGCATATCGACTCGCAATCTGGTCCATATCTACCGCACCATCACGACCGACGAAGTCGACACAAACGTCGAGCAGGTGCGAACCACCCCGGAGTTCCTCTCGCCCCATCGAGACCAGTGCATCCCAGTCTTCTGCATCCAGCAGTCGCTTGAACTTACGACTTCCGTTGGCATTGGTCCGCTCCGCGACAATCAAGAAAGAATTGTCTTGCTGGAATTCCGTGAACCCGTAAAGGCTCGAACAACCTGCGGGAAGTGGTACCGGCGTCCGTTCCGGGGGCGGACGATCGCCGGCGAGTTCAACCAAGGCCGCAATGTGCTCGGGCGTCGTTCCGCAACAACCGCCGATGATGTTGACCCCATATTCCTCGACGAATCGCCGCATCGCCTTCGCAAAGGGCTTGGGTTGGAGGGGATATGAAGCCTGCCCGTCGACCAGAACTGGAAGGCCGGCATTCGGGACCACCGAGACGAAGCGATCCCAGTGCTGGCAAAGAAAGTCGACGTGCGTCGTCATCTCCACCGGGCCGGTCGCGCAATTGAGGCCCAGGCTGGCAATCGGCAACATTCGCAACGCGTTGACGGCGGAAGCGATGTCACTTCCGAGAAGCATGGTGCCGGTCGCCTCGATGGTGATCGAGACCATAATCGGCACCTGCTCAGGTCCCATTCCGCGTTCATCGAGTGCTTTGAGACACGCGTTGACCGCGCAGCGAACTTGAAGCAGATCCTGACAAGTCTCAATCAGAAACGCATCCGTGCCACCATCGAGCAGCCCCCGCGCCTGCTCTTCATAACTCTGGAGCATCAAATCCCAGTTTGTCTGCCCGAGGCTGACCAACTTGGTCCCCGGCCCCATCGATCCGAGCACGAATCGAGGTCGGCTGGGCGTTGCAAATTTCTCACAGGCTGCTCTTGCTAACTCCACACCCTCGCGATTCAGCTCCCGAGTCATCGCGACGACCTCGTCATCAAACTCCGCACCGACCAAGAGGTTGGCCCCGAAAGTGTTGGTCTCGACGCAGTCTGATCCTGCTTCGAGGAACGACTCATGAATCCGCTGAATCATGTCCGGTCGGCTCTTGGTCAGAATCTCCGAGCAGTTCTCGCGTCCCAGCCAGTCGTCCAAATGGCAATCCGGGCACGACTGAAGGCTCGTTCCCATCGCACCGTCGATCACTAAAACCCGCCGGGAGAGTGCATCAAGCAGTGGACTGGCAGACATTGGATCAGGCCCCTTAATCAGTTACCGGACATCCGACAGATCCCTTGAAGAGGTTGTCGGCAAGGATGACGGTAAAGCATCCTGAGTGTTCCTTCAACCGTTCATCCGGATAAACGGATAAAGAGGGGCCCCGCCGCGCTTCGTGCAGATCCTGCGTAGGGACCCCAACCGTGGAGGTTCATCGGTTGAGATAGGATGCCTATCCAGCTGATTCATCACGAATCAGCCCTCATGACTGCTTCTTCAGTTCTCTCGACAGGATTTTGTTCGAATGACTTGGCTTCGATACCTCCCCTACCCCTCGGGGCTGTTGCTCGTCGGTCTCCTTCTGTGCGGCTGCAATACCCCGACGCCGGCCGGAAACACCTCCGCTGCCGGGACGCGACCGGCCCCCGCGATCGGAGAAAACCCTCGACCCGGGTCACCGCCCCAGCACGCCTACGAGACCTTTGACGTCGTTTGGGAGACGATTGAAGAGACGCATTTTGATCCTGAGCACAATGGCGTTGACTGGTCAGCGGCCCGCTTGGAGTATCGGCCTCAGATTGAAGACACTCGATCGATGGGTGAAGTCCGTCAAGTCATCGAGATGATGATTCGTGAACTCGGTCAATCTCACTTCGTGATCATCCCGGGAGGAATCGAGGAGATTGAAATCGAGAAAATGGCGGTCGGCGACAACGCCGGTGATGAAACCAATCCACCATCGATTGACCGACCTGATGGGGCGCCAGGAAACAACGGAATGCGTCTCGACTGGGTCGAGGGCGCCCCAACCGTGGCATTCATTCGCCCCCAGAGCCCCGCCGACCTTCAGGGCGTCCGTCCTGGATGGAAAGTCGCTCAGGTTGATGGCGGTGACCCGAACGCCCGGCTGACGTCGATCCGCGCCGCCGCCGAGGCGAGCGGCGCGTCGATCGCGGATTTTGAGGCCTACATGATGCTCAACGGCATCGCCCGAGGCCAGGTGGGCAATACCAGACAATTCACGTTCATCGTGGAAGATGAAAGTACGACCGAACTCGAGATTGGTTTCGAGGTCGAGCCGGGAATCCCCGTCAAGTTCGGCCACCTTCCGCCGATGACCACGCGGTGCGAGTCGCGGGTGCTCTCCCGCGATGAGCTCGAGACACTGGGCGCGTCGTTCACTCCAGGACAAGCCACACCGCGAATCGTTCTGCTCACCTTCAACGTCTGGATGTTCCCGATCATGGTTCCGATCGCCGCTGCGGTCGATGCCGATCGTGACGCGGACGGCTTCATCATTGACCTTCGCGAAAATCCGGGCGGCGTGGGTGGACTTTCCATGGGGGTTGCCGGACAGTTTCTCGATGAACGACTCAGCCTCGGCGACATGATCACCCGCGACACCACGATGCACTTCTCCGTGAACCCGCAACGCGCGACACCCGACGGCCGAATTGTGAAACCCTTCGCTGGACCGTTGGCCATTCTGATTGATCAAGGATCCGCGAGCACTTCTGAGATCTTCGCCGCGGGCCTCCAGCAACTCGGCCGGGCAACGGTGATTGGCCGAAATTCCGCTGGCGCCGCGCTACCCGCGACGCTGATCAAACTCCCCAACGGTGATACCTTTATGTACGCGATGGCGAATTTCATCGGCCCTGAAGGTACGAGCATCGAAGGCGGTGGCGTGAAGCCGGATATCGACGTCACCCTCACCCAGACGGCCTTGTTAGAAACCGGCGACCCGGACCTCTCGGTCGCCGTCGAGTGGATTCTGACTGAAGACTCCTCTGGTTCCTGAAACACCCCACGAACGTTTCCGAATAAAACCGAATGGTCCCTTCGGACCCGTTCGACTCTTTCCTTCTAAGGACGCCCAGCCCATGCGCCGATTTCAATTCTTAACGCTCATCGCATTTGTCGTCTCGACGGCGGCGTTTCTCCCCTCCGCGTCTGCATTCGCCACCGCGACCGCCATTCAAGACGACGTGAAGATCGCACCGCTGCCGTCTGCCAAAGACGTCGTGGCGATGATGATCAAGGAACAAGGTGGCGAGGCGGCCATGTCCAAGCACCCTTCGTCCACCATCAAGGGCAAGTTCTCCATGCCCGCGATGGGCATGGGTGGTCCGATGATGATCCAGAACGCCAGCGGCAAGATGCTCGTGGTCATTGACATCACCGGCTTCGGGAAGTCGACCCAGGGATTCCGCGACGGAATCGGCTGGACCATGGACCCCGCCAGCGGCCCGGCCCTGGTGGAAGGTGCCATGCTCGACGCGATGAAGCGACAGGCCAACCCGAGGGGAGACCTCGATCTCTTTAAGACCTGGAAGTCCGTCAAGGTGACCGGCCGCGAGGTCTTTGCCGGGAAGAACTGCGTGGTTCTTGAGTTGCAGACCGGCGACGAAAAAGAAGTTCGTCTCATCGAGGAGACCACCGGAACCCTCGTCGGCTCTCGAACCACACAAACATCGCCGATGGGCGAGATCCCGATCGTCACCACGATTCAAGCGTGGACGGAATTCGACGGCTTGAAAGTTCCAAGCAAAATGAGCATGTCGATGATGGGCCAGCAACAGTTGATCGAATTCGACTCGATGAGTTTCGACCCCATCACGCCAGAGACCTTCGACTTCCCCCCCGCGATCAAGGCCCTCATCGCCGACCAGAAAGCTCGCGAAGCGGAGGCCAAAGAAAGTGCGACTGACGTCGCGGCCCCCGCCGACCCGACTTCCCCATCGAAAAGCGAGGGCTCGAACTCAAGTTCAAGCCCCAAAGGCAACTGATGAGTGAACCCTGCATTGATCTGAGCGGCGTCGCCAAGACGTTCGGAGATACCAGAGCCGTTCGGGATTTGAACCTTCAGATCCCGTCCGGCTCGTTGTGTGGTTTCCTCGGCCCCAACGGCGCGGGAAAGAGCACGACGATCCGCATGATCATGTCGATCATTCGACCGGACCAGGGATCGCTTCGGGTGCTCGGCGGCGACGCGCTCGACCACAAGGATCGGATCGGATACCTGCCCGAAGAGCGTGGGGTCTATCGCAAGATGAAGGTCGGCGATTACCTTCGGTACATCGGACGATTAAAGGGCGTCGATGCCGCCAGCCTTCGCACCCTGATCACCGATTCCCTCGAACGAATCGGACTCCCAGACGTCGAAAAGAAGCGATGCGAGGAACTCAGCAAGGGCATGCAGCAGAAGGTGCAGTTTCTCGCCGCCATTATCCACAAGCCGGAGTTGATCATCCTAGACGAGCCCTTCTCGGGTCTGGACCCCGTGAATGCGATGCTGCTTCACGACTTGATTCGCGAACTCCACGACGAAGGGCGGACGATTCTGTTTTCGACCCACGTGCTTCATCAGGCCGAACGAATGTGCGATCGGATCGTGATGATCGACCAAGGAACCAAAGTGCTCGACGACACACTCGAGACGATCCAAAAACGCTTTGATCCGAGAACCATCATCGCCGAACCGCTCGGTGATCCGACCGCCATGGGCACGCTTCTTGAGGGTGCGCCCGAAGTCGACTCCATCAAGATTGACGACCGTGGGCGAGTGCATGCCAGGCTGCGCGACGATGCCGATGCCGACCGGCTGATGGCGACGGCCCTCGCCGGCGGCTCGCTGCGTTCGATCGAACGAGCTCGAACCACACTCGACGAAGTGTTCCTTCATCTGGTCAATCGGCCGCTTGACGGCGCACAAACCGGCTTTGCGGAGACCACGCTTGTCTGATCGAAACCTCTCAAAGATCGGGATCATCGCCTGGCGGGAGTTCCGTCACACCGCCTTGACGAAGGCCTTCCTTTTCGGAGCCGTGATCCTTCCGATTGGGATGATGGGGATGCTGCTGGTTCTTCCCTTGCTCTTCGCTTCGCAATTCAAGCCACTCGAGGGCGATGTCGCCGTGGTGGATTCTACCGGCCGTTTTGCGACCGCTTTTGATGCACTGGTGGCCGAGCGACGAGATCGGGATCGCTCCGGCGACGCCGAGGAGGTCATCCGAAAACTGGGCATCGACGATCGTGGCGGCATGCTCAGCGGGAGCATCGCTGCCGCCGCGGAGGATGCGACCTTTGGCGTCGTGACCGCTTCAGAGTTCACGCCAGACGCAGACGAGGTGATTGATCGTCTCAAGGAAGAAGCCCGTGATGGCCGTTGGATCGCGGTCGCGGTGATTCCCGAGCAACTCGTCGCGGCCGCACAATCCGAAGACGACAACGCCCCGATGATTGACCTCTTCCTTCCCAAGGAAACTTCACCCCGCCACGGCGAGGAGATCAGCGACTTGATTCGATCCACCACGGTTCGGGTCCGCTTTGCGTCCGCGGGCGAGGATTTCGCTCGCGTCCAAACCATGCTGGACCGCCCCAGCGTCGATGTTCGTCGTCTTGGCAGCGAGGCCGGCGCGGAATCCAGCGACTCCAAACTGCGAATGCTCGTTCCGTTTGGATTCATGATGCTGCTCTGGATCGCGACCTTCACCGCCGGCAACTTCTTACTGACCTCGACGATTGAGGAAAAATCCAACAAGGTGATCGAAGTCGTGCTGAGCGCCGTCGGCCCGCTGCAACTTCTGTGGGGAAAAATCCTCGGACTCGCCCTGGTCTCGCTGGTGATCTTGATCACCTACGGCGGCCTTGCCATCGCGGGCATCGCCGCCCTCGCCCTCACTGAACTCTTGTCAATCTCCGTGCTGCTCTGGGCGGTGGTGTTCTTCTTGATTGCGTACTTCACGGTCGCCGCCCTCATGGCCGCGATTGGAAGCGCGGTCAACGAACTGAGCGAGGCCCAGACGTTCATGGCGCCAGTCATGGTCATTCTGATCACCCCCATGCTGCTCTGGATGCCGATCGGCGAAAACCCAAACGGCACCCTGGCCGTGGTGACCAGCATGCTGCCACCGATCCTTCCGTTCGCCATGGTGATGCGGATCGGCGCTGCGACCGACCCGGTTCCGATCTGGCAACTCCTGCTCTCAACCGCCATCGGCATCGTCTCGGTCGTGGGACTGGTCTGGGCCGCCTCCAGGATCTTCCGAGTGGGAATCCTGATGCAAGGAAAACCGCCTTCCCCACTGGAATTGCTGCGATGGATTCGCCAGTCGTGAGGCGACAACCGTGAGTTCGTGGGCGGCGTGGGAGCCGTGGATCATCGGTGGTTTCATCGCGTTGATCCTCATCGGGTTTATCACCCGGGCGCTCTTTGGCGATCGAGCACGAGGACAACCCCGTTGCTTTCGATGCGGTCATGCCTTCGGACATGAGGACAGCATGACCTGCACCGAGTGCGGGTGGACCGCACGAAACTCGCAGCAACGATTGAAGACCCGACGTCACTGGCGGAAGGCGACGCTGGGCGCGATTCTTCTCTTCACCTCCGCCGCCCTCATCAGACTCAACGCGGCCGGTGGCAATCCCATGTTTCTGGTTCCCGACCGGATTCTGATCATGCTCCTCCCCTTGGATCCGACGGCCGATGCCACCATGCAAGGGCCATTGGCAGAGGAACTTCGGCGCCGCTTGCTCCTTGAAGAACTCGACGCCGGCGACGTCGCCGCCCTCTTTGATCGAATCGCCAGCGGTGACGCGTGGGCAAGCCCCGGAAGTGACGCGTGGCAGGCGAGGTACGGCGGACTCGTCGACGCCTGGCGGAGTCGTCTGGTCCGCCCTGGTGATCCTGAAGCCGCGGTGCTTCTTTCCATCCCGCCACGAGTCGATATTGAGGTGCCGAGTGAGTGGCCGCTGGATCTTGTGGTTCCGGCAGAACTCAACGTTCAAGACTGGTGGCCGATCGGAACCGAATGCGTGATCGAGCTGCGTTGGCGCGACGCCGGCACCGATGAAACACCACCCCCACCGATCGCGGCGGTGGGCTATCGCAACCGCGCCTCCGTCGGCCGGCCCCATGCCATCCAACTTCCGCCGATCGACCAGTGGCCGAAGGATGCGACGATGGAAGCCACCATCCGCGCTCGATTCGTCGATGCCGAAGCCCTTCTGCTCGCCGACGCGGGGATCGACGCCACCAGCGACCTCGACCCGAGCGGTGAGCTTCTCCCGGACATCCCACCGTTTGCATCGATGCCGGTGGTCCGGTCAACCACGACCATCCTTCGACCCGTGGATCTTGGACTCCCGAACGCCGTCGCCTGGACCGGTGACGACTCGACCGACCAAGCGATTCGCGACATGTTCGCCCCTGGCCTTCGCCGCTGGGAGAAAATGCCCCGCCCCTTTGCCATCCGCTTTGATTTTCGCCGCGCGGCGGATGAACGCTTTGATGCGATCCTTCTGGGCTTCGTGGTGGACATCATTGAACGCCAGCCAGATGGGACCGAAGCCGTCCGCCGACGATCGAGAATCTGGATGCCGGGCGGAATGGGCCCCAACGGAAACTGGCGGTCCCGATGGGGAATCTCGGAGGAAGAGATCGAGGCCCTCGCCCGTGCCTTTGACCCGACGCCCGGCTCACGTTGGTTCATGCGGATCACGGGCGATACCGACCTCGCTCGGCTCGCGATGGCCTCGGTCGTGCAACAAGGCGGGGATCCCGCGGTCTTTACCCGCTGGTGGTCGGGCTCGGTCGAACGTCCGTTACGGACGACCGAGGAGACTCGACGACCGTTCATCCGCCGCTGGTTCTATCCAGAGGGGGTGCGACGACCCAATGCCGCCGAACCGGCCGAGGCATCACGGTGACCCACGGGCCTCTGGAAGCCTGAATCCTCCGGTGATCTCCGGCGAGACGAATGACGCCAACCCCGTGAACCACGGCCGTCATCACCACCCCCCCCACCCGAAGCAAGCACAACCAACGGCGGCACGGACCACTCGAGACCCCGAGTGGATCTGCGAATGTCGCGGCGCGATCGGTCTCCGCGATGGCGCTCGATTGTGTTGCCATATTCCCATATTTATGATATGGTTTTCCATATCAGATGAAGACGACCCTGAACATCGATGACACGGTTTTCACCCGGCTCAAAACGGAGGCGGCGAGCTCTGGTCGGACCATGAGCGAGCTTGTCGAGTCGGCGTTGCGTCTTCTTCTGACGAGGGGTACCGGGGCAAAGGAACTGCCCCCCCTTCCCTCGTTTGATGGTGGTGGTACCACCGTTGATATCGCCGACCGCGAACATCTCTGGCGTGCCAAGGAAGGCCGCTAGCGATGTTCGTCGTCGACGCCAATGTGCTTGCGATCGCCGCGGATCGCACCGATCCCGGCCACGAAGCCTGTCGCCTGCAACTCGATGCGTGGCGGGCCCAGGCCGGGCCCTGGTATCTCACCTGGCCGATCGTCTTCGAGTTTCTGACGCTCACGACCCATCCATCGATCTACCGGCAGCCATGGACGGTGGAAGCCGCGTGGGCGTATGTCGAGGCGATTCTCGCCGCCCCGTCGCTGTCGATGATCGCCGCGGGCGAACGCCATCAGGAGATCCTCGATCGGCTGCTCGTCGATCTCCCCGATCTCCGCGGAGCACAGATGCACGAGGCCCAGATCGTTGCCACGATGCTGGAACATGGCATCCGCCGCATCGTCACCCGCGATACGGCGTTCCATCGATTCCCGATGCTCGACGTCGTCGACCCGCTCCGGGCCGCGTAGCGGGCGCACTTCCGATAATCATTACGCCCGGATTCTTGCGTCAAATCATGATAATTATCGCGCCGCGGCTGTCTCGCTGATACTTTCAGCCTTCGGAATCTTTTTTGGTTTCGGAGCGTCGGCGGTGATCCCCACCCCCGACTGAAAAGTACACGGCTTCAGACGCCATCACATCAAACGACCGGAGAATGAAAAGAGGAAACGATCTCACCTCACCGCCACCACGATCGCCGTACTCGGCATGGCGTCCACCAGCATCGCCGGTGTCGTCCCCACGTTCGCATCCTGGACCGACACCGGGAACGGATCTCTGAACGGAGTCAACTTCACCGTCGTCCCGACCGCAGGAAGCTTCAATAGCGCTTCCATCCAGAGCGCAAACTTTTCTAGTGGTAACGCATGGGACAGTGCCGGCTCCCAGGATTACCTGGACTACAAGACCGCCGACAACTGGACCATCACGTTCGACTCGGCGGTCTCGGGTCTCTCCCTCTACACGTACTACTGGCGAGGAACCAGCGTTTCCGGGACTGAGCAAACCCTCAGCGAAGCTTTTACGACCAACGCGAATTTCAGCGGGAGCACGTCTGGAAACACTCTCAACGGCACGAGTTACAACAGTGGCATCCTGTCGTTCTCCGGACCGATGACCACGTTGACGGTCACCGGTGGTGTCGGAACCAGCTTCCAAGGCATGACCTTGGCCCAGACCGCGGGCTCCCAGGCGGTGCCCGGCATCGGTGGTCTCGCCGCCATCGCAGGCGTCGGGCTGGTCGGCCGTCGTCGCCGTCGCTGAGTTGAGCTGAGTTGAGCATGAGCGATGGCAACGCCCACCGCTCATGATCGATCGGCCGCCCACCACGGGTGACCGAACAATCCACCATCCATCACCCGGGCGTCGCGACCAGATCGCGGCGCCCGTGTGCATTCCCTGTCGGCTGCCCCCCATCGACGCGGCGGTGTGGCACAACGACACCATGTTGATCTACGCGGGCATCGACGAAGCGGGATATGGCCCGATGCTGGGACCATTGTGCGTGGGATGCTCGGTCTTTACGGTCGAAGACGCGGACCCTGCGGACGGACCGCCGAACCTCTGGGAACGCCTCGACGACGTCGTGACCCGTGGCGGCCGCGACGCTCGCCGACGCATCGCCGTTGACGACAGCAAGAAACTCAAGGGTTCGAATCAGGCCAAGGCGCATCCACTGCGACATCTTGAGCGTGGCGTGCTGTCATTCCTCTCCACTCGGACAAGCCCCGAGCCGGGCGAACGGGGGCATGCCCCACCCGCGACCGACGACGCGCTCTTCGCCCTGACCGGGACGGACCTTCCGACCACCGTCGCGACACCTTGGTACCAGTCCGACACGCCGCTTCCGGTCGCCCACGACGCGGACGCGCTCGCGATCGACGCGGCCCGACTCGATCGAGGCATGACCGCCGCGGGCGTGCGACTGATCGATCTGCAGTGCGAGGCGATCGATGCCGGCGAGTTCAACCGGCGACTCTCCGCTGGGTCGAACAAGGCGTCGATCAATCTCGACGCCGTGGCCCGCCACGTGGTGCGGATCCGGGCAGTGAGTCGCGCGGTGGATCACGCCGCGGTTCCCCGAATCATCTGCGATCGCCAGGGTGGCCGATCTCACTACCGCCAGTGGTTACAAGACTGCTTTCCGACCGCCTCGATCCGAATTCTCGGCGAGACCGTTTCGGTGAGCCGCTACCGGTTGGATGACGCGGACGGGAGTTTCGTGATCGGCTTCGAGACGGGTTCCGAGGATCGACACCTGCCGATCGCCCTCGCCTCCATGACCGCGAAATATCTCCGCGAACTGGCGATGGTCCGCATGAACCGGTTCTTCAAAGAGCACATGCCGGACCTCAAGCCCACCGCGGGCTACGTCCTCGACGGCCGTCGCTTCGTCAAAGAGGTGGCACCAGTGATCGAAACCGCAGGAATCGACCGATTGCAGTTCATCCGGACATCCTGAGCCAGATCCCCCGAAAACCCCGTTTAGGGGACGATTCCGACGATTGGACCGACGCCCACCCGCACCTGATTTCCGGGATTCGGCGTCGCCACTCAACTGTCGCGCTTGATTCACCCGAGGGTTTCCCTAAGATATTGAATTCGCCACTCGGGGCTCCGTCCCCGCCATCGCCAATGGGCGATGGAGTCGAAGGAGCGATTCCGATGCCAGGTGACTCCGACAACGATGACGACGCCGGCTGCTAACCCAGTCATTGCGTCCGTATCGCCCCACCCCGCAACGGTCTCCAGAAAACAATCAAAGTCCCGGATGTTCGGAACGTTTCCGAGCTTCCTTCGCCCCGATCGAGGCCTGCGATCGGAACGTGATCTTCCAAAGAGCCTCTTGGCTCGCTCAGGCCGAGTGACAGTTCCAGGAAACAACGATGTCCATCGACCTCACCCGCGTCCGCAATATCGGCATCTGCGCCCACATCGACGCTGGCAAAACCACCGTCACAGAGCGCATCCTGTTCTACACCGGCATGAACTACAAGATCGGCGAAGTGCATGAAGGCACGGCGACCATGGACTTCCTCCAAGAGGAACAGGAGCGTGGCATCACGATCCAGTCCGCGGCGACGACCTGCCCTTGGACCTTCAACGATGTGGACTACAAGGTCAACCTGATCGACACCCCCGGTCACGTCGACTTCACCATTGAAGTCGAGCGGTCACTCCGAGTGCTCGATGGTGCGGTGGCCGTCTTTGACGGAAAGGAAGGGGTCGAAGCCCAGTCCGAGACCGTCTGGCGACAAGCCGACCGCTACGAAGTCCCCCGAATGTGCTTCGTCAACAAGATGGACAAGCTCGGCGCGGATTTCGACTACAGCTTCAAGACCATCAAAGAACGGCTCGGAGCCAATGCGATCGCGATGCAGATCCCGATCGGAAGTGGCGACGACCTCGCGGGAATCATCGACCTACTCGAGATGCGGGCGTTCTACTTTGACGCCAACGAGCTCGGTGCAAAGGTCGACGAGAAGGACATCCCAGCGGAACTCCTCGATGACGCTGAGCTTTGGCGAGCCGACCTGGTTGAGAAGGCCGCCGAACTCGACGACTCGCTCATGGAAACGTACCTCGAGGCGCCAGACGACGTCACGATCGCCCAGATCAAGGCTGCCATTCGCAAGGGAACCGTCGCGCTTGAATGCAACCCCGTCTTCTGCGGCTCCGCACTGAAGAACATCGGCGTGCAACGACTGCTCAACGGCGTCATCGAATACCTTCCGGATCCCACCGAGGTTCCCGCCATCGAAGGCACGGATCCTCGTGATCCTGACGTCAAGATCCTTCGGACCCACAGCGAAACCGAT
>ERZ887942.1285-NODE-1285-length-17734-cov-5.852820_pt1 | contig 17734 bp, 13 predicted proteins | sample MGYA00521099_ERZ887942 | MGnify/ENA primary metagenome ERZ887942 (study PRJEB32303, sample SAMEA104408605) | aquatic metagenome | biome: Brackish water; feature: Pelagic; material: water | place: Baltic Sea | collected 2014-06-07T06:48:00 | depth 16,251 m ...
GAACTAGCTCGTGACCCGTTTTACAGTTAATAAAATAAAACCCTTTTTCTGAGGACTTGATCTATGAGACGAGTACCTAACGAGGAAACACTGTTTCCCATAATTGTCTGCGTTGTTGTGGAAATGATGCAGCCGGAAACCAATCAGCTATGAAAAGCGTATTGGATTTCCAAAATAAGAAAGCACTTGGTGAAGCCATTTCGATGGTAACCAGCTATGATACCTGGTCAGCGAGAATCGTTGGAGATTCTGCCATCGATTGCATTCTAGTTGGTGATAGCGCTTCCATGGTGATGCACGGCTACCCTAGCACTGTCCATGCAGACCTGAACATGATGGAGGCTCATGTGCGAGCTGTTGCAAAGGGCGCTCCGCAAAAATTCATTATTGGGGATATTCCGTTTTTAGCGCATCGCAAGAGTCGTGAGACGCTAATGGAAGGTGTCGACCGGTTAATGAAAGCGGGTGCACATTCGGTCAAACTGGAAGGAGCAAAAGGCCAATTGGATGACATTGCTTATATCGTGGAATCTGGGATACCCGTAATGGGACACCTCGGGTTGACCCCGCAATCAGTTAATCAGCTGGGTGGATTCAAAGTGCAAGGTAAGAGCGAAGATGCCGCACAGTCCATAATGGAGGATGCCAAATCGCTGGAGAAAGCCGGTTGTTTCTCGATCGTGCTAGAGTGTATTCCGTCGGCATTGGCTGAAGAAATCACTAACACGCTTGAGATTCCTACGATTGGAATCGGATCGGGACCTCACACGTCCGGCCAAGTGCTGGTATTACAAGACCTGTTAGGCATGGATCCAAGTTTTCAACCTAAATTTGTCCGGCGTTACCTCGAGGGGTATGACTTGATCAAAGAGGCGATGAATCAATTCGATTCAGATGTTAAATCAAAGTCTTTTCCGTTGAAAAAAGAGAGTTTCGTATGACTTCGATTATCGAAACTCTGGACGCGTGGTATGCGTACCGAAATGACCTGAAGGCATCGAATGTTAGTATTGGATTCGTTCCTACGATGGGGGCTCTCCATGAAGGGCATATGGAACTGATTCGGCAAGCTCGATTGGAGACTGAATGTGTGGTCGTTAGTGTATTTTTGAATCCCACTCAGTTCGATAACCCTGAGGATTTTGACCTGTACCCAAGAACCTTGGACGAAGATCGGATATTGGCTTCTGAAGCCGGGGCAGATGTTATCATTGCACCAATGAAAGAGTCGCTCTATCCGGACGGTTATCGGTACAAGTTAACAGAAACAGAATTCTCTCAGCAGTTGGAAGGTGCGCATCGTCCGGGGCACTTCGACGGTGTGTTAACCGTCGTTTTGAAATTGTTTAATATTGTTCAGCCGGAACGAGCCTATTTGGGGGAAAAGGATTTCCAGCAGCTCAGGCTGATCGAAGGGATGGTCGATGCATTGTTCATGAATGTCCGAGTAGTTGCAGTGCCGACTGTGAGAGAAACGGATGGGTTGGCTAAAAGTTCTCGCAATGTATTGTTAACGGTAGCGGCCAGATCGAAGGCGCCGGCATTTTATCGCAGCCTGACCAAAGCTCCAACTACGGAGGCTGCTCGCAATGAATTAATCTCGGAAGGTTTCGATGTTGAATATATCGAAGACCTCGAAGAACGCAGGCTCGGTGCCGTCGTAATCGATAACGTTCGCCTTATAGACAATGTCGCCATCAAAGATACTATTTAAACTTTCTGGCTCGATTGCCTGTTACAAGGCTTGTAATCTAATATCGAAGTGGGTCAAAGAAGGTCACGAGGTCCAAACGATTGCAACCGAGGCCGCTCTGAAATTTGTCGGTGCTTCAACGTTGGAGGGGCTTACGGGTAAGCCTGTTTATCACGACCTTTATGAACCTGGAAAGCAGATGGCTCATATAAATTTGGTTAAATGGGCTGATCTAACGGTACTCTGCCCAGGGACTGCCAATACGATAAATAAGCTAGCGCATGGTTTGGGTAACGATCTCCTGAGTAGCTTGTTCTTGGCGCACGATTTTTCGAAGCCTTACTTTATCGCACCGGCCATGAATACGGCCATGTTTCAGCACCCAGCTACGCAGGCAGCTATGAAGAAGTTGGAGTCCTGGGGAGTTCGTGTTTTGCCAACTGGTGAAGGGCGGCTTGCCTGTGGAGATATTGGGGAGGGAAAGCTCCTTGAGCCAGAGTTGATCGCTGCCTCTATAGAGCAAGTGCTTTCAAAGCCTTTGAATATAGCCGGCAAGCGACTTCGTTTCCTGATAACTTCTGGGGGCACGGAAGAACCAATCGACGGTGTGCGCTCAATATCAAATTTTTCGAGCGGGAGAACGGGCGTGGAATTTGCAGAGTATTTTTTCGACCAAGGCCACGACGTTACCCTACTGCGTGCGAACCGAGCGATGGCTCCTACGAAGCCCGTTGAGCAAGTCACTTTTAAGTCGTTTCACGATTTGGATAGACAGCTAAAAGATCAGCTTTCAAACCAGAAATTTGATTGTGTAATCCATTTGGCAGCGGTGAGCGATTATTCTGTGGATCATCTCTTGATTAATGGCGAGAAAGTGGCTCCCGGAGCGGCGACTAAATTTAGTTCTGATCACGAAATAACGCTTAATCTCGCACGGAATTATAAGATCGTTGATCGCATCCATCAGTATAGCAGCAATGCGGACGTCGTACTCGTTGCCTTTAAGCTAACTAACCATGCGTCTGAAGAAGAGCGGGAGAAAGCGGTGCTTCATTTACTCGAGCATTCACTGGCAGATATCGTGGTGCAAAATGATCTCACCGAAGTGGATCCTGAGAATGGGCGCCATGCAGCTGCTCTTTATTTAGGGAATAGGCTTACGAAACGGGTAGAGAAGAAAGCGGAGCTGATCCGTTCAGTGGAGCAGTTGGTGTTGGAGCGGTTGAAAGATTAGAAAAAAGCGATGCTACTTTGTTTAGATATTGGTAATACAACGATTCATGGAGGCGTCTTCAAAGGAGATGAACTCATTCTTCATTTTAGGAAAACGTCTGAGGTAAAAAACTCATCCGACGAAATTGGGATCTTTCTCCGCAGCGTACTTCGAGAGAATGAGATCGAGCCGAAGGACATCGCCTCTATCGCATTGTGTTCAGTAGTTCCCTCACTGCTTCACGCGATTCGGAATGCCAGTTACAAGTTCTTCTCGCTAGAGCCGTTTATTTTGCAGGCTGGAGTTAAGACAGGGTTAAAAATAAAGTACCGCAACCCGCTCGAAGTGGGGGCTGACCGAATTGCAACAGCTATTGCGGCCACCCATCTGTATCCGGAGGAGAATATTATTGCGGTCGATTTCGGAACGGCGACTACCTTCTGTGCGATTACCTCAAAGAAAGAGTACCTGGGAGGGGCGATCATTCCAGGTATTGCGATCTCAATGGAAGCTCTGGAATCGCGCACTGCCAAGCTACCCTCAGTAGAGATTATCAAGCCAGTTGAAGCGGTGGGCCGCTCGACGGTCGAGAGTATTCAGGCGGGTCTATTCTATTCCCAGGTCGGGACTGTGAAAGAAGTTACCAAGCGGTTTGCGGAGGAGTCCTTCCGAGACTCGAATTTGGTAATAGTGGGTACTGGTGGGTATGCCCGCTTGTTTGAGGGCGAAAACCTCTTCGATCGAATCTTCCCAAATCTCGTTCTGAACGGTCTCTATCTCGCCTACCATATGAACCAATAATTTTTGTATGAATATTACCTTACTAAAATCTAAAATCCATCGTGCTACCGTCACCGGTGCAGACCTTGATTATGAAGGTTCGATCGCAATCGATCGAGAGCTCTTGAAGGTTGCCAATCTCCGTGAGTTTGAGCGGGTAGATATCTACAATTGTAATAACGGAGAGCGTTTCTCGACCTACATTATTCTAGGTGATCCAGGGCAGGTTGAGCTGAACGGTGCAGCGGCCCGCAAAGTTTTACCCGGTGATGAGGTGATCATAGCTGCTTATACTCAAGTGACTGAAGTTGAGGCTGAATCGTTTGAACCCACCGTCGTTCTCGTGAAAAAGGATAACAGTGTAAAATCGATAAAGAGAAAGATTTCAGACCTTTTGGTCGAAGTGGACCGCTAGTAGCTGGGAGTCTAGGTTATGAAACGAACACTTGTTAAATATGCGTTGGCCAGTAAGGGGCCTCAGGAATCCGTTTTCATTCAGGGCTGGGTGCGTACCCGCCGTGATTCAAAAGCGTTTTCATTTATAGAGGTAAACGATGGTTCTTCGCTTAAGAATCTCCAAGTAGTCGTGGATGCTGCGCTGCCTGACTACAGTCACATCACAAAAGCGACGACCGGTTCATCCGTGGAAATTACGGGCGAGTTGGTTGCGTCTCAAGGAAAGGGGCAAAGCTGGGAGGTGATTGCGAAAACGCTGTCCGTGATAGGTGAGGCTGGAGATGAATATCCGTTGCAGAAGAAAGGTCATACGCTTGAGTTCTTGCGGGAAAATGCCCACTTGCGTCCGCGTACGAATTTGTTTGGAAGTGTCTTTCGAGTTCGTAGTCGCGTGGCATACGCGATTCATCAGTTTTTTCAGGAGCGCGATTTTGTGTATGTCCATACGCCTTTGATTACAGCCAGTGATTGTGAAGGGGCGGGGGAAATGTTTCGTGTATCGACGTTGGACCTACTAGATGTTCCTCTTGCAGATGGTGAGGTTGACTACACGGAGGACTTTTTCGGTCGACCGTCCTATCTTACGGTTAGTGGACAGTTGGAGGGGGAGGCGTTTGCCACCGCGTTATCAAATATTTACACATTTGGTCCAACGTTTCGTGCAGAAAATTCAAATACAAGTCGGCACGCAAATGAGTTTTGGATGATAGAACCAGAAATCGCTTTTTGTAACCTCGAAGGTGATATGGATTTGGCCGAGGAGTTTGTAAGGTATCTGGTCGAGGATGTGCTGGCGCATTGCCAGGAGGAGCTCGATTTTTTTAACCGCTTTGTAGATAAAGGCCTGATCGAAAGACTCGAGTTCGTAAAGGAACGCCCGTTCGTAAGGATCAGTTATACGGATGCCGTCACGCTGTTAAAGGAGAGTGGTCACGCGTTTGAATATCCAGTGGATTATGGAGCGAATCTACAATCTGAGCATGAACGCTATTTGACCGAGGTACATTTTCAATGTCCGGTCACCGTTCACGACTATCCGCGGGAGATAAAGCCATTTTATATGCGTTTGAACGATGATGGAAAAACCGTAGCCGCTATGGATGTTCTAGTTCCGGGAATTGGCGAAATTGTTGGAGGAAGTCAACGTGAGGAACGATTGGAGTTGTTGGACGCAAATTTTAAAGCCCACAACATATCGCAAGAAGATTACTGGTGGTACCGTGACTTGCGGCGATTCGGTACAGTCCCTCACAGTGGATTCGGATTGGGTTTTGAACGTATGCTTATGCTGGTGACGGGTGTATCAAATATTCGAGACGTAATTCCGTTTGCGCGTACACCGGGTAACGCTGAGTTTTAGGTGACTCGTTATTCACTCCCACTGATCTGCTGAAGGAGCCGTGAATGGGGCAGATATCTGAGGCTGGGAGTGCTTTATGGATTTCGCTAGCCGGTCCAAATTGGTGGCTACTATGTCCCCCATGGAACGACAGTTATTGAAAGCTTTGAACTTATAAAATTCCGCGAGTGAACTGCTGAGTTGGTTCACCTTTTCGGGAGTTGATAGATCGGTTGATCGCATCGTATTAAGTAGTGCCTCAAGGCGTTTACTGCCGAGACTCATGCGTCGGTAAATATGAGATTGTTCCTCGCGTTGATACTGTAGGGACGTTGCAATATTCAAGTGTTTGGTGCAGAAAAACACGAGTTCGTTATTTTCTTTGAAGAACTGTGGTCGGTAGAAATTTAGGCGGCCATTGTAACACTGCTGGTCAAAATCCATCGGACGTATCATCAACTGTATGTCTTCGAAATCCGGGGTGATATCTACAATGAAGTTATAGGCCCTCATATCTCCGAGGAGGCGTATGAAGCACCGTTCGTTAAACTTGACCAGCTCTTTTGCTATTCGGACTGACTTTAGTCGCTTACTATTAAGCCACTTGTCTATAAATACATCACCCGGTATTCCCACGATATGTTCTTCCGCTAAAGTATTGTGGTAGGTGAAATAGTGCATCCGGTTGGGTGACAGAAGGTGCTCTAGTTCGAGACCGAAAATGCGTGAGGCGTCTGCTTTCTTGATGTAGTAGTAATCTTGATTTTCGTTGTGCGAATTCACAATTCGGATACGAAATGGATTAGAATTACCAAAGGTGCAAAAATCGATGCGGTCCACGTAGAGGTGCTCGATAAAGCTTAGATCCCCGTCGGTTTTAAGCATCGCATAAATCTTCTTTAGGCCGATGGAGAACTCTCTCATTTTTTCCGGAGAATAGACGACGGTTAGCCAGAGTGTATCTTCGCCATTTTTATCGTAGAGAGGCATGGATTCTTCCCAATGCCTGAGTTGTGAGTATCTTACGGGAAGCACTTTTTCGCGACCGAATTGCGTTAGATAGTCTCTTAAGTCCTCTTGGATGGGGTAGGAGGGTTTCTTGTCGGTAGCTCGCCGTAGGGGACTTAATTCACTCATAATGTTCTTGTGTTATTTAAGTCCGAATTCTGCAGATAGCAACGCGAAACCTGTTACTAAAGACCGAGCTTTGAGGTGGAATTTTGGGCGTTAAAAGTTACAGCCGTGTTACGTCGGCAACGATTCGGTCACAGGACCTTTTTTCGGTTGTTTTAGCAAATGAGCCCTACCATACCGGTGCCAGTTTTAACTAAAAACTATCACATGGGAATGCTTCAAACAAAACGGTTGGGTCAGTTATGCGGCCTAATCTTAACACTGGTAATTACTACCTCTATTAACGGGCAAGACGCGCCTGTGGCTCCGATTGGAAACGGAGAAACAGGCACTTTGACAGGAAAAGTCATTGATGTCGATTTTGCCGACGGCGTTCGTGGAGTATCTGTTTCGCTAGAAGGCTTGGAATCCGGCTTTGCGTATACGGATCTCGAAGGACGTTATATTGTTCGCGACGTGCCAGCTGGCACCTACGCAGTTGTCTACAAGAAGGAGGGCTTTCAGACTCAGCGAGTTACCGAAGTAGAGATCAAATCTGGAGAGTCGTTTACACTTGATGTGCCGTTTCAGGCAACGGGTGCGGACTTCACGCTCGATGTGTTTGAGATTGCAGTGGATCAGGTCGTATCTCAGAGCGTAATCTTGCTGGCAGACCGGCAAAAGTCGGCTTCCTTAAGTGATGCTCTAAGTGCTGAAGATTTCTCCCGCGCCAGCGCTGGAGATGCGGCGGAAGCAATGACAAAGATTACTGGAGTCAACATCGTGGACGGCAAGTATGCGGTCGTTCGCGGTCTGGGAGATCGGTACTCCAACACATTGATGAACGGAGCGGTTCTACCAAGTAATGATCCGAGTAAGAAGACGGTCCAACTCGATATCATCCCGTCAGATCTATTGGAGAAGATTGTCACCACCAAATCATTTACGCCTGATAAACCGGGAGACTTTACAGGCGGTTCGGTGGAGATAACCACAAAACCCTTCCCGGATCAATTCGTCTTGAATGCGAGCGTTGGTGTCGGATACAACGAAGCAACTGGCGAAGATATATTGGGGATTCCGGGGAGGGATATGGATTTCTTGGGAAAGACAGGAGACGGTCTACCGGCAAGTATTCCGTCTACGCCCAGTGAGTTCGCAGTTGCCACCAGATTCTCGACCTCCGATGAAGCGAAAGGACTTTATGGGGACCTACATGATTCGGGCTGGTATCCAGTGGCCAAGAAAGCCGACCCGAACGTTTCTTTCGGGCTTACCGTTGGTGATAGTATGCCAGTGTTTAAGTCAGGTAACTTTGGGTATTTGGTGAGTCTCACCCATGACCATAATTATGAATTACTGGTTGGAAAGCGGGTCGAGAGATGGATTGGTGCTCCTGATAATTTGCTCGCAAAAAGCGGATTCGACCGGACGGATGCAACTGAAGAAGTGAGTTGGGGTGGGTTGGTGAACTTGGCGCTGCTTCCGAATCCTGAGCATGAGATTACCTACAACTACATTATCAACAGTAAGAGTACTGATGCTGTTACATTCGGTGATAACGGATTTGAAAACGTAACAAATATCACTGAACCAGGTCTGCCGGTCAGAGATGCAGACCTGCCGACCGGTAGAGAATCGGCTCAAGAGTTTCTGACGGTTACAAATTTGAAATATACGGTGAGAGAGTTGGAGCTCCATCAGTTCAAAGGGAAGCACATCTTTCCTACTCTGTCTGAGATGGAACTCAAATGGTCAGCCAACTTTTCTGAGACGAGTGAGGATAATCCGGATCAACGATCCTACACAGCCAGTAAGTTTCTCTATCCGGACGGATCCTCTGACTTTAGATATCTTTCGGAAAATCCCCGGTTCCCATTTAAGTCTTATGAGAACTTGGTGGACGATAAGACAAACTTCATGGTTGATCTTACGATTCCATGGGATCCGACATTCCTAAACTCAGGAGAGTTTAAGCTCGGTGTTTTTACATCGGACGCAGATCGGAATTCCTTGGGACGCTACTATGCGGTAGGGGGGTTCAATCGGATTGTTTCATCACCAGATTCTAAAGTAGAATTCTACGAACGGTTCGAAGAAGAGGTATGGATTGATCAGACCTATCCGATTGGAGATGGTTTTCGGACCGGCCAGCTGGATTATGATGAGCAGACTGCAATTCGTGGAAATGTCCAATCCTATACCGGTAATGAGGGTATCGATGCCGTCTATTTCATGAGTGATATTGAGCTCAAGAATGGGCTTCGATTTATATTCGGTGCGCGTCGTGAAGAGACTGAAATGAATGTCGTAACCATTGACGACTTCGTAAATGTTGCCCTGAGAAATTCTGGATCAATCGAGGACGAGACCTGGCTACCGGCTTTTCACGCTGTGTATCCGATCGGCAAAGATAAAAGCCAAAACCTGCGTTTCTCTTATGGGAAGACACTCGCCAGACCGACTTTCCGTGAATTTTCGCCTTTTAGAGTAGAGGATCCACAGAGTGGAGAAATCTATACCGGCAATCCTGATTTGGAACTGACCTTCACCGATAACTTTGATCTACGGTGGGAGTGGTTCATTGGTGAAGCCGACTTGATAGCCTTTGGAGTATACTATAAGGACTTTTCTAATCCAATCGTTCAAACGGTAACCAGCGGTGTTAACTCACGTCCTTTGTATTCATGGGAGAATACAGCGTCTGGAAAAATTGCCGGTGCTGAGTTTGAAGTAAGAAAAGCGTTTGGCGATTTTTGGAGTGTGGGAGGTAATGCAACCTATATTGATTCGGAAATCGATCCGTTGGCGGTCGAAAGTTCTGGAACGGTTTTTGAAGGACAACCGGAATATATCCTGAACGTGAATGCCGGATACAACAATCCGGATACCGGTTGGTCTGCGAACTTGTTTCTCAACCACGTTGCGGAAACATTACGTTTCGTGGGTGATGTGGTTCCTAGTATTTATGAGGATGCCTATTCTTCGGTTGATTTCAATATGGCCAAAGCTTTTGGCTCTTGGACCATTAAATTTACTGCCAAGAACCTCACGGATGAAGAGCGCTTACTCTTCTACGACGGCGTGAATCTCAAGCCCACTTATGAGTCTTGGAAACCAGGAATTTCTTACAGCCTCACTGCAGGCTATCGTTACTAATCCTAAAATTAATTCACAATACAGAATTCGATAACCAGAACCTATCCACAATGAAAAAACTAATAACGACCCTAATATTGGCTGCGAGCGCAACGACTGCGTTTGCAGCCGATGTCCAAGTGACTGAGAATATCTCAGTTGATACCACTTGGACCGCAGATAATGAATACATCTTCGGAAAGCCGATTTTCGTAGTAGATGATGCAACGCTCACCATTGAGCCAGGAACTACCATTTACGGATTCGAAGATATCGCGAATCAAACATTCGGTTCTTTGGTTATCACTCGTGGTGCTAAGATCATGGCCGACGGCACTCCTGCAGCTCCGATTGTTTTCACAGCACTTGAAGAGCGTGATGGAGTTCCTCTCGAAGGAGGAGGCACTCGTCCTATCACAACCACTGACAACATGAAGTGGGGGGGAGTCATCCTATTGGGTAAAGCTGTCGTGAATGGTCCGGGCAATATCTACCTGGACCCTACCAATACAGATAACCCTCCTACCTTTGAGATCGAGGGATTTCCTTCAGGAAGCTCTGATCTTATTACTTATGGGGGTATTGACGATACAGATAATTCGGGTGTCTTGCGTTTCGTATCAATCCGGTATGGTGGATTCGAGTTCGCCCAGGATGAAGAAATTAACGGCCTGACACTCGGAGCCGTAGGAAGCGGAACGACGATCGAATTTATCGAAGTCTATAATAACTCTGATGATGGAATCGAATTCTTCGGTGGCACGGTGGATGTCAAATACATGGTTATGGCTTTGAATGAAGATGAGTCATTCGACTGGGACCAAGGATGGCGTGGAAAAGGCCAGTTCTGGTTGGCCGTTCAAAAAGACAACGGTGTAGGCTCCAACTACGGTGCTGAAATGGACGGTGGAGATAGCGATCCTAAGACTTTGATGCCTTTTGCAACTCCGGTTATCTACAATGCGACCTACATCGGTTCAGGTGTTGGTGGATTGAATGGCCAAACAAACGCCACATGGCGGATGAAAGACAATACGGGTGGATTCTATTATAATTCTGTATTCACTGACTTCAACGAGTATGCTATTCGTATTGATGATGCCGATACCGAAAACATGTTCACCATCGGTGAACTTGGAAATGGCGGTAACGTATTCGGCACTTTTGGTGATTACGATGGCACGGTAGCGTCTCTTGCGAGAAGCGGTTCTGCTGCTGAGCTCGGAATGCTCGCTGGTATGGATAATACCAACGTAGTTTTGGGAGACGAGCTCGTTGTAGCTTCCGTCGTTCGGGAAACAGTGGAGGAAGATGCTGCTGCTGGCCAGGATGGGTTGGATCTCCTTAGCTTTGACCCACGCATTTTGGATTTCGACGGCCCTGCCTACGATCCGGCTACTATGATTGAGTATCCTGTGGACGACGCATTTTATTCTGTCGTTGATCACAAAGGCGCTGTTGGAACTTTCAATTGGCTGAGAGGATGGACCTATCTTGATACGGGCCTTAACCTTATGCCCACGTCGTCTGAAGATCTTGATACAGATGCAGAATTTTCGAATATCTCAACGCGTGCGCTCGTCGGTACTGGAGACAACGAGGAAATGAATATCGGTTTCGTAATCGAAGGCACTGAACCACAGACGGTTTACATCACCGGTAAGGGGCCAAGCCTGCCACCTGCCCTAGTTGCAAATCCGCTGGCTGATCCAAAGATCACGTTGGTTGATCCTAGTACTTCCTCGGTGATTTCCGAGAACTCAAGCTGGAAAGAGTCCTCTAATCGTGGATTAATAGAAGCGACCACGATTCCACCCTCCGACGATTTGGAAGCAGCTATTGTTGCGACGCTTGCTCCCGGTTCCTATACGGTTCTCGTTGAATCCGAAGGCGCTGAGGGTGGCATCTCGATCGGGGAGGTATTCCTATATCGCTAATTTTCCAAGCCAGCATAATACCCATGTGGCCTGCCGTGTTTTATAACACGGCGGGCTTCTTTTTTGTTCGACCCCTGAACGGGTTTTCCAAAACTCCACTCCCTTATGATCACACCACGATTTTTAACACCCGAACAATGCAAGCAGATCGCTCGTGAGTTTCGTACTCCGACTTATGTATACGACGAGGCTTCATTGAAAAAAGCGGCGCAGGAGGTATTAGACTTTCCGCGGCCCTATGGGTTTACCGGGCGCTATGCGATGAAGGCGTGCCCAACGGGCGCGATTCTAACATTGTTGCGTGATTGGGGAATGCATTTCGATGCGTCAAGCGGGTACGAAGTATTACGTGCTATTAAATCAGGTATTCCAGCTGAGCGTATAAGCCTTAGCTCCCAAGAGTTTCCGGAAAATATTACCGATTTGGTAAATCTCGGTATTACAGTCAATGCGTGCTCATTGAAGCAGGTTGAAGAGTTTGGAAAGGCCTTTCCTGGTGGACGTCTTGGCTTGCGGGTAAATCCGGGTGTCGGTTCTGGTGGTACGTTAAAGACCAATGTCGGGGGCCCTTCGTCTAGCTTCGGGATATGGTATGAACTGTTGGATAAGGCCGCTGATTTGGTTGAGGAATACTCACTCCAGGTTTTTAGAATTCATTCCCATATCGGTTCTGGAAGCGATCCGAATGTCTGGGTAAAGGCAGCCGAGTTAACCCTTAAGCAGGTTCGGCGGTTTCCAGCTGTCACGCACGTAAATCTTGGAGGTGGCTTCAAGGTCGGCCGTATGCCGGATGAGACATCAACGGATCTTCAGGTCGTAGGTGCACCTGTCAAGGTGGCCTTCGAGGCCTTTGCAGCAGAAACGGGACGAGAGCTACATTTGGAAATTGAGCCAGGAACATACCTCGCCGCTAATACGGGCTGTTTACTGGCTTCTGTACAGGATAAGACCAGTACAGGTGACGATGGATATGTGTTTTTGAAGCTGGATACTGGAATGACAGATATTTTGCGTCCGACGCTCTATGCATCTCAACAGCCGATGTCAGTGGTACCTCTGGAAGAACCACCCACGAAAGAAACCGAAGCGGTTATCGTCGTAGGACATTGCTGTGAATCAGGTGACCTGCTCACGCCAGATCCGTCTGATCCTGGATTGTTGAAAGAACGCTTTATGACCAAGGCAGAGATTGGAGACCTGTTTGTTATCGATGGAGCTGGGGCTTACTGCTCGAGCATGCCCAGCAAGAATTACAATTCGTTTCCTGAGGTTCCTGAGGTACTCGTTCGTGAATCGGGTGAGCTGGTGCTCATCCGGAAGCGTCAAACCCTGGATCAGGTGTTCCAGAACGAGGTTCCGCTGAGTGGGAGCTAGTCTTTAGAAACGATCCTACTGCCAGACCACGATATCTGCGACCCAGTGGTGAACGGATAGACCCCGGTAGTTGCCTACTTTTACCGCACGAATATTCACGGCTGCCTGGCCTTTGACCTTCTTGCCTTGTTTGGTGAAAATGTCTTTAGCTTTCTCAACATTGGTGGTTTCTGCGGTCACCTCTGCGATTTTGATGAAAGGCCTATCCTCGGGAGCGTTTCTGAACACCTCGAACCTGTACTTTGCGATCCTTGTCGCTTCAACTCCGGGAACCGGTGTGACAGAATATTCAACGGAGCGTTTCCCGCATCCGGAGAACAGAATCAAGGCGGACAATGTGATAATGGAAAAATTCAAGATACGCTTCATTAGAAAGTGGTTAAAACGACTGCCTATTAGACTGTCAAAATTTCATTTGCCGGAATTTATTGCTAATGAGTGGGCTGATTGGCCGGGTTTTGGCAAAAAAGGAGAATGTTGCCCTTAGCAAAATCACCTTATCATTCGATTATGTCGGCGGAATTTCTCTGAAATTCGCCGACGAATTGCTCGAGCGCATTTACCGCGTTTGCGGGTCCATCTTCCTCTGAAAGCGTCTGTTGAACTTCCATAGCTCGAGCCAAGTAGTGAGTCTGCTGTTCCATATAATATACCTTGGAGGACAGCGTCTCAGGCCATTGTTTCTTCTTTAGAATGATTCCCACTCCGAGCCTATTCATCTCAGCAGCCCAGAAATGCTGATCCGCAATATGCGGAATGATGATGTGGGGTTTGCCGGCTGAAAGTACAGATCCGGTGGTTCCCGCGCCTCCATGGTGAATAACGCAAGAGGCGTGACGGAATAGCTGGTCATGGGACATCTTTCCGACCACGAGGATTTCAGGTCGCTCAACTTCTACGGAGAGTCCTGACCAACCGGTTTGCACGATGATTTTTTTACCCTCTGGCCAGTTTCTTTCAAACCGGCTCATGATGGCGTGGGTATCGTCGAAAGCTACGCTACCAAAGGTAAGTATAGGAACCTTTTCTCCACGGCAAAACGCCACGATTCGTACCTCCTGTTCTTCCGATTCCTCGGCCTGCCATCTCAGGAAACCAGTAAATCGAAAAATGCTATTCGTCGTCCCACGCTCGGACATCAGAGCCTTGGACACAGCCGCAAGCACAATTTCGGCGGGCTGAGTGAGAAACCCTTTGGCGAGTGGAAGATTCTTCTCTTTGAGCACCTTTCCAATCACTCGGTTAATGGTCTTATCGACGACAAAATTCGCCATATGCCAGAAAGCCATATTCCACTTGGATTGGATGGCATAAGGCAGACCTCTTAAAGCGGGAATCAACTCCGGTGGGTAATCAGGGGAGGGAATGGTGTTATGGCAAAATGCAAAAGAGACGAACGGTTTTCCCTGCCGGGCTGCGATTACTTTGTAATGAGGAAACAGATACGAGCTTACCAGAACATCATTCTCCTGGAGGGCTTCGTCGATGCGATCAATAAGCTCAGACAGAAATGGGAGGGCACCTTTGTAGATTTCACGTAGCTGCAGAATCGGGTGGTTTACTCGATCCAGCTCTCGCATAAACTCTGTGAAGGTCTCCTGTTCCCATGTCGGGGGGAGTTGAAAATAGGTTAACCCCGCGCGAAGAATTTCAGATTCGTAGAGTGGGGCAGACGCAAATGTAACGGTATGGCCGGCATTAAGAAGCGCTTTGCCATAGGCGATTACTGGATAAATGTCGCCGATCGAACCGTGAGAAGTGAGAAGAATACGCATATTCAGACGTCTATCTTGATGGGAGCATCCGCCTGCGCAATAGCGTTAGAGTTACGATTGCTTTTCAATTCGGTGACGACCATGCCCCGATCCGAGTGAGTGATGTCCAGCTTTATTCCCCGGCCTTGAGGAATAGAATGATTCTTAGGATGAGGTATGCCACCCCGACGCCTAGAATAACGTAGATTGCGAGATTGGAGCTCGGTTTTCGTCCTTTAGGAGACTCTTTTGCGTTGGGTGTTTTTGGCGACATGCGAGTAGAAAGTAGGTTAGATATTGGTGGTGTCAGATTCATTCATCGATGACAAAACGGCTTCAAAATTGGCCAGAACTGTTTCTGGAGAAAAGCGCTTTACCCAGTTGAACCCTGATCGTGAATAGTCCGTGAGCGTTTCACGATCTTTCGCTAAGGCGATAAGTTGCTGCACGATTGCTTTGGGATTTTCTGGATGAGCAGTCACTCCTGCCTGAGCTTCCGCAAGTGAATCGTGCAGGGGGCTTTCCTCATCGCATACTGCCAGAATGGGGCAGCCCGCAGCCAAAATACTTAGTACCTTACTTGGGAAAAATGCCTTACCTGAACCGAGTACCTGCGTAACCAGACTTATATCAATAGCAGTTAGGATCGCTTTATAATCCTCGTAAGGAAGCAGTGGTGTGAATTTGAGATTATCGAGTCCGAGTTCTGTAGCCTCCTTCACAAGGCGGACTTTTTCAGCACCGTCGCCGCATATCATGAGTGTGACTTCGCTCGATGGAACCTTCGATTTCTTCAACTCCTGAGCGGCATCTAGTAGGACATCGAGTCCTTGTTTGGATCCGAGGTTGCCGGAATAAACGGCCAGGAACGTATAATCATCAATACCTAAAGTCCGCCTTACTTGCATTCCGGATTCAGTGCGCCGTTCGGGCAATACCGCGTCTTTGCTGATTGGGATCCAGTTCGGAAGAAGCTTAACTTTATCTCGCGTCAAATTCTTCTCAAGCAGAACACTCACCATGGCTGGAGTGATTCCGCTTACGACATCCATCCAACTGTAGGTGAGTGCTTCGAACCAGTAGAGTGTCTTGATCAGCCATTGTTGCGTAAGCATGCCCAACCAAACGGCGGCATCGGGCTGAAGATCTTGAATGTGAAATAAGACCGGTCTCCCCTTGAGTCGGGCAATAAAACCGATGGCCAAGCCTGAGAGCAACGGCGGAGCTACGACTATGTAGACATCGGGTGCTTTTGAGAACAGAGCCCGGAGGACAGAGGAGCCGATGAAGGTCAGCTCGTGCACCATGCGCTTTATCGCAGTGGCTTTTGCAGGCACGTAATGCCAGCCTCGGTGAACGGATACTGCGTTTATTTCGTCAGTTCGACTTAGTAGCTTTTCTTCGCCAGGCTCCTTTTTCCACAGTGGATAGTAGGAGAAGGTGGAGATCATCTCTACCTCATTATTCTGGCTCAGGTATTCGCAAAGTCCTTTATTGAAAGGTCCGATACCAGTCGTCTCGGGATGGTAATTTATGCCTATGACCGTTACGCGCATGTGGGAGCGTATGTTTCTGAAAGGTTATTAGAAAGGCGTGTGTATAAGGAACTCGCCGGTCTTTTCACTCATTTATCGACGGCGACCTTTTAGGTTAAATGGCATCGTGTCAGCAGGAACGTAGCCACGATTGCGACCGCGCCTTACGGGCCTGGAGACTTCTTGTTTTTGAAGGAGCGTAGTGAACTCGTATTCAAAATCCTCGAGCACAACTCGTTTCAAGGGCTCTTCGATGTAGGCTTCGATAGCCTTTGCTTGATCCATTTCATCGGCGCTGAAGAGCGTTATAGCATCACCTTCGGTGTTAGCTCTTCCCGTACGACCGATACGGTGGACGTAGTTTTCAGCGTTACGGGGGACATCGTAGTTAAATACGTGGCTGATGCCCGTGATATCAAGTCCGCGGCCTGCAACGTCTGTTGCGATCATGATTTTGTGTTCGCCACTCTTGAAACCTTCCAGTGCCTGTTTTCGTTCCTTTTGAGTCCGATCCGAGTGCAGGGTAATTACTTCGTGATTATTATTCTCCAGTTTCCTGGCGACTACCTCCGCATCCAGCTTACGTTCTGTAAAAATTAAAACGCTGTCGTAGTTTACGCCATTGAGCAAATGAATGAGTAGTTCCATCTTCTGCTGACGAGCGACTGGATACAGACAGTGGTTGACAGTCTCTGCCGCTGAGCGGCGTTGGCCTACATCTACCGTAAAAGGGTTGGTCAGCGACCATTGGGCGAGGTATTCGATTTCGGATGGTATTGTAGCGGAAAAGAAAAGGGTCTGCCGATTCTTGGGAGTCAGCTTAACGATCCGTTTCACATCGGGTAGAAAGCCCATATCCAGCATACGATCCACTTCGTCGAGGATTACGATTTCAATGTCCCTAAAGTTGATGGTCTTTTGCTGGTAGTGGTCGAGCAACCGACCAGGAGTAGCGACAACTACGTCTACGCCGTTTGCCAGAATTTCCTTTTGGCGACCAAATCCGACTCCCCCTTGAATAAGTGCAGTTTTGAGATTGGTATACTTTCCGTATGTGCGGAAGGCATCGTTGACCTGATCAGCGAGCTCCCGTGTGGGTTCCAAAACGAGACAGCGGAATTTTCCGTGCTTAACGAGATTCGAAATTACGGGTAATGCGAAAGCAGCTGTTTTACCGGTTCCTGTCTGGGACGATCCGATGACATCCCGTTTCTTAAGGACGACGGGTATGGCTTGTGCCTGGATGTTTGTGGGCTCTTGATAGCCACTATTGGCCACCGCTCGAACCACCTTGTCTGACAGGCCAAGGGCCTTGAAAGGATGGTCATCTAAGGAGTCTTGAGACTCTGCGGCGGGCGTTTCTTCTGATTCTGACATAATTGTTTTGCTGGGTGCTATAGTT
>ERZ887942.1288-NODE-1288-length-17690-cov-5.609753_pt1 | contig 17690 bp, 17 predicted proteins | sample MGYA00521099_ERZ887942 | MGnify/ENA primary metagenome ERZ887942 (study PRJEB32303, sample SAMEA104408605) | aquatic metagenome | biome: Brackish water; feature: Pelagic; material: water | place: Baltic Sea | collected 2014-06-07T06:48:00 | depth 16,251 m ...
CAATAAAGTCAAGCGCCCTCGAAAAAACGCTCAGCTCCGGCTGCTGGGGCGGAGAGGCATCCCGTCGGGCAGCGTGATATCGGCTACCTGTTCGGCGATGGGGTCATTGCTGAGCGGATGTGCTTGCGCATCGTAATCGGCGGGGTTGCGCATCTTCTCCCACGCGCCGCCCACATAGACCTCCAGCCCCGAAAAGGCTGATTTATAGCCCATCTTCGCACTGCCCGGCACCCAATAGCCCAGATAGACGTGGGGCAGGCCGCTTTCGCGGGCGATCCCGATATGATCGAGGATCACATAAGTGCCCAATGAGTTGCGCTGCCACTCAGGCTCGAAGAACGAATAGACCATGCTCACCCCGTCATCGAGCACATCGGTCAGGCACACGCCAATAAGCGCGCCGGTCTCGGCTTCTGTATACTCCACCACCCGCGTGCGGATCGGTGTCTCTTCCACCATGGCGGCGAATTCAAACGCATCCATATCCGCCATCCCACCAGCCGCGTGGCGGCTCTCCAGATAGCGGCGGAAAAGTGCGTATTGATCCTCGGTCGCCCAGGGCGAGGACGTGCGCCGCTCCAGCACCGTGTTGCGGCGCAGCACGCGTTTCTGGCTCTTGGAGGGTGTGAAATCCGCCACGCTGATTCGCGCCGACAGGCACGCCGCGCAATCTGCGCAGGACGGGCGGTAGAGCACATTTTGCGAGCGGCGAAAGCCCTGCTTCGACAACCCGTCATTCAGACGCTGCGCACCATCGCCTTGCAAAGCGGTAAAGAGCTTACGCTCCATCCGCCCCTCAAGGTAGGGGCATGGTTGTGGGGCCGTCACATAAAATTGCGGCGCGAGGGGCAGGGTATGGCGCATAGGGGCTCAGTCGGACTTGTTGTATTTCGCGTTTCTGAGAAAAGCGTAACAAGGAACTCAGCGCCCGCCAAGTCTTGATGAAAAAAAACCTTAACGCCTGGCCGGGCCCGCGCGGCGGTTGATGGCCACCGTGCCAAGCATATGATCGGTCAGTCCTTGGGCCCGCGGTGTGCTGAGCATCATCACAATGGAGGCGATCTGGGCCGGGAACACCGCGATGGAGAGCGAATAGCCCAGCGTATGCAGCGCGGCCATCGGCAGATCAAAAAGTTGCCCGTCAGGTCTGCGAAACTCGATCGCCATGACTTGCATCCCCCATGTGGCGGATCCGCGCGCGATGGTGGCCGTGCGGTAGGCAAAGCCCAGCACGACATAAAGAGCGGGAAAGATGAACAAGCCGATGCCCAGCGTGAAGACCACGGCAACGAGGCACATCGCCAGAATCACCGCCGTATCAATCACCCAGGCCAAAAGGCGCTTGGTTGGGATGTCGGCGTAGAACTCGGGCTGCCGGTCGGGGTCGGGGAGGTGGAGGGTGTCGGTCATCATGTGCTCTTATACGGCAACGCACCCGCCTGTGAAAAGGGCGGGCGCATTTGGGGGTTGGTCTTTGTCGGGTGTTACGCTGTGGCGTCGTCGGCTTTGGGTGCGCGGGCGCGCTCTTCCATGAAGCGTTCGAATTCGGCTTTGTCTTTTGCGTCGCGCAGACGCCCGAGGAAGGCGTCGAAATTGTCTTGCTCTTCTTGCAAGCGGCGCAGCGTATCGGCGCGGTAGGCGTCGAAGGCGGTGTTGCCCGAACTTTGAGGGGCCGTGGCGGCGGTGCGTTTGAGGCTTGAGAACATGCGATTGCTCCAGATCATGTAGGCCAGAAGGGCAAGGCCGATGGGCCATGCGATGATGAACGCAAGCAGGGTGGCTATGATCCATCCCATTTTGCCACGCGCATCGAGCCAATCGCGCCCGCAGCGCAGAAGCGTCATAGGCCCTGCCGCGCTGTATGCGCAGGGGGTTTGGCAGGTGGTAGAGCTCATTTGGGGCGTCCTTTCAGGTTGATGTGAATGTCTTTCACATTACCAAGATTGGGACTTTGACGGCCCAGTGCAAGAGGGTATGTAAATAAAATTTACATTATGGGCGCATTGCGGTGTAATCACACTGTAAATTCCGCAAGCTGCGCGCCAGACAGGCGCAGTATCTCGCGCGGGGGTGCGCCGAATAGGTGCCTCGGCGTGCCTGCGGCGGCCCATATCTCGGTAAATTCCATGAGACGCGGATCGAAAAAAGCGCGTGGCGGCGTCAGATGCCCGATGGGCGACACGCCCCCGATGGCAAACCCGGTCTGCGCGCGGATCAGCGCCGCATCGGCGCGTGTGAGTGTTTCCCCGGCCAGAGCACTTGCGCGCGCGCCCTCCACCTGCTGCCCGCCCGCCGTGATGAAGAGGATCGCGGCCCCGCTCTGAGATCCTGCGAAAATGATCGACTTCGCGATCTGGTCAATCTGGCATCCCACCAGATCGGCGGCCATCTGTGCGGTCGTCGCTTGGCCCATCTCGCGCGGGGCCACGTCCAACCCACCTGCGCTCAGCGCGGCGATCACCCGTTTGAGGCTTTTGCTCATGTCGTTCTCCTCTCGTTACGCGCCAGCTTAATCCCCTGCGCCCCATTGACCAGCCCCGTGCGGCGCGTATCACTGACGCCATGAACCTCGCGTCCCGCATCACGCGCCTGCCGCGCCCGTATGAGCCCGCTCCGGGGGCGGAGGCGCGCGCGCTTTTTCCTGCGCTGGATGGTGATGTGGCCATGCTGATCGAAGGGGCGGCCGGGTGCAGCCCTTACCTGCGGGGTTTGATTCACAAAGAGGCGGAGTGGCTGGGGCCCGCTCTGAACGGTCCCGAAGCGGCCATGGAGGCGCTGATCGTAGCTTTGCACGCCGAGACAGCCGACCCCGGCACGATTTTGCGCCAGACCAAGCGCCGGGCTGCTTTGCTCATCGGCCTCATGGACCTCGGCGGGGCATGGACGCTTGAAGAGGTCACTGGCGCGCTCACCACGCTCGCTGATGCCGCCTGCCAATGCGCGCTGCGCTTTGCGGTGGGGGCTGAGATCAAGCGCGGCAAGCTGCCTGGCAAGATCCTTGAGGATGCGCAGACCGCCGCCGGGATGACCATCCTCGCCATGGGCAAGATGGGCGCGGGGGAGCTGAATTACTCCTCGGATATCGACCTGATCTGCCTTTTTGACGAGACGCAGTTCGACCCGGATGACTACCACGATGCGCGCACCAGCTTTGTTCATGCGACGCGCCGGATGTGCGCGCTTCTGAGCGAGAATACTGCCGAGGGGTATGTGTTTCGGACCGATCTGCGCCTGCGGCCCGATCCCGGTGTGACGCCCGTGACCATGGCCATGGCGGCGGCGGAGACTTACTACGAGAGCCTCGGACGCACATGGGAGCGCGCGGCCTACATCAAGGCGCGCCCGGCGGCGGGGGATCTGGAGGCGGGCGCGCGGTTCATCGATACGCTCCGGCCGTTTGTGTGGCGCAGGCACCTCGATTTCGCGGCCATCGAGGATGCGCATAACATGCGGCTGCGTATCCGCGCCCATAAGGGTCTCGCGGGGCCTGTCACATTGCCGGGCCACAATATGAAGCTTGGCCGGGGCGGCATCCGCGAGATCGAGTTTTTCACCCAGACCCGCCAGATCATCGCGGGCGGGCGCGATCCCTCATTGCGGCTGCGCGGCACGGTCGAGGGGCTCGCGCAACTGGCCGTCAAAGAGTGGATTCCCGTGGCCGTGGCGCAGGACCTGACCGCGCATTACCGCTTTCACCGGGAGGTGGAGCACCGTTTGCAGATGCTGCGCGACGCCCAGACGCACACATTGCCCACGACGCAAGAGGAATTTGACCGGTTGGCCGCCTTCATGGGTCGCGAGACAGATGACCTCAAGGCCGAGATCACGGCCCGTCTCGGCGCGGTCGATGCGGTGATCGAGCGGTTTTTTCGGCCTGAAGAAAGCCCGCAAGGAGGCGACGAGGACGTGCCCGGTATAGCGCTTGATGGGGGCGTGCTGGATGACGCTGTGCTGGCCCGCTGGCAGGGGTATCCTGCGTTGCGCTCGGACCGGGCGGGGCAGATTTTTCGCCGCCTGCGCCCCGATATTCTGGCGCGGCTCAATGCCACGTCTCATCCCGGAGAAGCGCTTGTGGCGTTTGATGCGTTCCTCGCGGGTCTGCCTGCCGGGGTGCAGGTCTTTTCCCTTTTTGAAGCCAATCCGCAGCTTATTGACCTGATGGTCGATATTGCAGGGACTGCGCCGGGGCTTGCTGCATATCTCGCGCGCAACGCCGCCGTTTTTGATGCGGTTATTGCGGGCGATTTCTTCGCGCCGTGGCCGGGTGTGACCTCTCTGGCCGGGGCTCTGACCTTGCGCCTGAAGGCCGAGCAGGATTATGAGCACCGGCTTGACACCGCCCGCCGGTGGCGGCGCGAATGGCATTTCCGCATTGGTGTGCATCTTTTGCGCGGGGTAATCGACGCAGGCCAGGCGGGGCAGCAATATGCCGATCTTGCCGAGGGGGTGCTGGTCGCCCTCTGGCCAGTCGTAGGCGCTCATTTCGCCGAGAAATATGGTGAGGCGCCGGGGCAGGGCACGGGGCGAGGCGCGGCCCTCATCGCGATGGGATCGCTTGGCGCGGCGCAGCTCAATGCCGGGTCTGACCTTGATCTGATCGTGATCTATGACGCGGGCGGTGTAGAGGCCTCCGAGGGCCGTCGCCCGCTCCCGGCGCGCACGTATTATGCGCGGCTGACGCAGGCAATGATCACCGCTTTGACAGCCCCCATGGCCGAAGGGCGGCTTTACGAGGTGGACATGCGTCTGCGCCCGTCGGGAAATCAAGGTCCAGTGGCGACGGGTTGGCAGGCGTTTCAGGACTACCAGCGGGAGCAGGCCTGGGTCTGGGAGCATCTGGCCCTCACACGCGCGCGGGTGATCGCGGGACCCAAGGCGCTGAGCGCTGAGATCGAGGCGTTTCGTCTGGAGCTTTTGAGCCAGCCAGCAACGCCTGAGCATGTCCTCAAACAGGTCAGCGAGATGCGCGCGCGCATTGCAGCGGCCAAGGTGCCGGCGGGTTTGTTTGACCCCAAGCTGGGACCCGGGCGGCTTCAGGACATCGAACTGGTGGCGCAGGCTGCGTCCCTCATGGCGCAGACCGCAGAGCAGAGCGCCGAGCGCAGTATCGAGGGCGGGTTGGCGGCCGGTGTCGCAATCGGGTGGCTGGAGGACGCGGATGAGGTGGCGCTCCGCCGCGCGGCAGGGCTTTGTGCAGCTATGGTGCAGGTCTTGCGTCTCTTGGGCCCCGACACGCCGATGCCCGATGAGATCGGTGCGGGCGCGCGTGCCCTTTTGCTGCGCGAGACCGGACAGCAGAGCATGAGTGCGCTCGAGACGGCGATTGACGAGGCCACGGCGCAGGCCGCCACAAGTATCACAGCCGCGCTTGCCCGCGTGCCGCGCAAGCCCTGAGGAGGCCCGCCGATGGATCGCGACCCGCTTGACCACAAAAACTTGATGCGCGAGGCATTTCGGATCGAGGGCATCACGCCTGAGGAATGTCGCTCGATCTTTCTCGACTGGGCGTTGTCGCTGCCTGATGGCACCGAGATGCAAGGTGCGATCGCCACGATCCTCACCCGATATGCCGCCGCACCCGAGGAGCACCCGATGTTGCAAGTGTTGCGCGAGGGGCAGGAGACCGCTGCGCGTCCGCGCCGCCGTGGCGGCTGGAAGTCTCGCCCGCGCGGCTAGGAAGCCGCCGCACCCGGCCCGATAGCATCACCTGACTGCCGCAAAGCTATCCCCATCTTACCTTGGGATTAACGCCGTTCTGTCTAAAACCCGCCCCATTTTGGCGCGATCTTCTTCCGTAAGTATAGGGCAGAACGCCCAAGGAGGATCGCGTAATGAAACCGCTTCGTTTGATCGCAGCCATGATGATGGGTCTCGCCGTTTCGGCCTGCGCCACACCAGACACCGCTTCGCGCAACGCGCCGTTGGAGGCGCCCGAGCGTGTGGCCCCGATAGCGCTTGATGTGCAAAGCGTCACCGTTTCCGTGCCCCGCACGCTCGAAGTGTCCGAGAAGAACCGCTATTACCCCGGTGGCGATATCGTGTGGCGCGGGGACGCGCCCGGCAACCGTCACGCACAGGTGCAGGCCATGGTGCAGGCCGCCATGGAGCTCGGCACGGCGGATATGACTCTGGGCCTTCCCGTGGCTGTTGAGGTTGAAATCACCCGCTTTCACGCGCTGACCGAAAAGGCGCGCTACACTGTGGGCGGGGTGCATGATATTGAATTCATTCTGACCTTGAAGGATCCGGTGTCCGGAGCCATCATTGCCGCCCCGCGCGAAATCAAGGCTGATCTCAAGGCTTTCGGTGGCACCCAAGCCATTCAGGCCGAACAGCGCGGCCAGACCCAGAAGGTGCGCATCACCGGCCACCTCGCCGAAGTGATCGCGGCGGAGCTCAATGAGCCCGGCAGCTTTCAATCCGCCAATCTGGGGATTATGGGCCTGATCAACGACCTGTGATCTTTCGCGCAGCAAAGAAAGCCTTTAAGGGGGTGGCATGCAGCCATCCCCTTTTCCCGTTATTCGCCTCAAACCCAAAACATCCCCGCGGGCCCTGCGCCACGGGTTTCCTTGGGTTTATGACAATGAACTTGTAACCGACAGGCGCACGAAGGCGTTGGAGCCGGGCTCCATGGCCGTGCTGGAGGACGCAAATCGCGCGCCCATCGCCCTTGTATCGGTGAACCCCACCTCGCGAATCATGGCCCGGGTGATGGACCTTGATCCCGCGGCACAAGTGGACGCGGCTTGGCTGAAGGCGAAGCTTGCCCGCGCCTATGCGATGCGCGCGCAGCTATACCCTGCGCCATTTTACCGCCTCGTTCATGCCGAGGGGGACGGGCTGCCCGTTGTGGTCATCGACCTTTTCGGCGACACGGCGGTGGTGCAGCCTAATGCGGCCTGGGCCGAGGCGATGATTGACGATCTGGCGCGCGTGCTGGTGGAGGTCACAGGCGTGACCAACGTGCTGAAGAATGCGGCGGGCCGTGCGCGCGGTCTTGAAGGCTTGGATGATCAGAGCGGCGTCTTGATCGGCAGGGCGCCTGAGGGCCCCGTGCCTGTGCCGATGAACGGGGCCATTTACATGGCCGATCTGACCGGCGGGCAAAAGACCGGGCTGTTTTACGATCAACGCCCCAACCATGCTTTTGCCGCAGCCCTTGCCGCCCCAATGGTGGCCGGTGGTCCGGGCGCGCGTGTGCTCGATGTTTTCACCCATGTGGGCGGTTTCGCATTGGCCAGCCTTGCCGCTGGGGCGGCCTCTGCTCTGGCCGTGGACGGATCTGCCCCCGCGCTGGACTTTGCGCAGGCCGGAGCCGAGGCGATGGGAGCCGACGCGGCATTTGAGACGCGCAAGGGTGATGCGTTTGACGTGTTGACGGCGCTGGGTGAGGACAAGGCGCTGTTTGATCTTGTGGTGTGCGATCCGCCCGCGTTTGCGCCGAACAAAAAAGCGCTGGACGCCGGGCTTCGCGCTTATGAGCGGACAGCTAGACTGTCCGCGCCTCTGGTGGAGGCGGGCGGCTATCTGGTCCTGTGTTCCTGCTCTCATGCGGTGGATCTCGATGCGTTTCGCCGGGCGTCCATTCGCGGCATTGGCCGGGCCGGCCGTCAGGCGCAGTTGATCCATACAGGCTTTGCGGGGCCTGACCATCCGATGCACGCGCATCTGGCGGAAACGGGCTATCTCAAGGCGCTGTTCTTCCGCCTATGAAGGCTCTGCTCGACACGTGCGTGATCTATCCCACCGTGATGCGCGAAATGCTTCTGGGGGCGGCGCGCATGGGGGCATTTTCTCCGCTCTGGTCCGAACGCATCATCGCTGAATGGGTGCGCGCGGCGCAAAAGCTCGGGCCAGCAGGCGCGGCCCAAGCAGAGGGAGAGGCGGCCCTTTTGCAAGCCGCATGGCCCGAGGCTGTGGTGAGCTATCCGCCGAGTCTGGAGGCGCGGCTCTGGCTGCCGGACCCTGCGGATACCCATGTTCTGGCCGCCGCTATCGCGGGATCGGCGGATGTGATCGTGACGCTTAACGCCAAGGATTTTCCGCGCAACATTCTGGCCGAAGAGGGGGTGAGCCGCGTTGATCCGGATGCGTTCTTGCATGGGATTTGGTCGGCGCAGCCTGAAGCCATTGCAGAGGTGGGAGCCCGCGTTCTGGCCGAGGCGCAGCGTCTGTCCTGCGACGATTGGCAGATGCGGGCGCTTTTGAAAAAGGCGCGGTTGCCGAGGATGGCCAAGGCTCTGGGCTAAAGCGTTTCGAGATAAGCTCGCCTCACGCGCTTGTCTCGAAACGCCTACACCGTCGATACGTTGCTTGGCGCTTCGCCCTAACCCTGTCACGGGTTTAGGGCGAAACGCTTTTGGGCGTCAGCCCCATTTGGCCTCATGCCGTTCGATTGCCGCGATACGCTCGTCCGTTTTGGGATGGCTCAGGAGCCATGCAGGGGCCGCCCCTGCGCGCTGTTCGGTCAGGGCCTCAAGCTTGGCGAACAGCGATTTTTGCGGCGCCGTGCCAATCCCTGCCTTGATCATCAGCGCGGAGGCGTATTCATCGGCTTCATACTCGTCCCCGCGCGACAGGCGCGCGGCCAGAAGGGACATCACGGCCCCCGCGATCCACGGTCCTACAAACGGAATGAAGCGCCCGATCACCATCGCCAGCGCCGTGCGCAGGGCGTTCTGGCCCGAGAAGTCGATCATCCGGCGGCGTGAATGGCCCAAGGCCACATGACCCAGCTCATGCGCAATGACGCTGGTCAATTCCTCGGCGCTGACCTCACCGGATTGGAACTTGCGGTAAAAACCACGGGTGATGAAAATTCGCCCGTCCGGGGCGGCGAGGCCGTTTACCGGATCGAACTCGTAGATATGCACACGGATGCGCGGCAGATCGAGCGCCTTTGCCAGACGGTCGGTCATGGATTTGAGCTTCGGGTCGGCCAGCTCGGTCGATTTATCGTTCAGCTCGCGCGTGGTCCGCCACACGGAGAAGCGATACATCGCGAAGGCGTAAAGAAGCGCCAGAAGGATCGGGGTGAACTTGATCATGAATTGTATATAGGGCGGCCTCCAAGCCTCATCCAGCCCTTGCGGGCTGCCTTCGGCCTCAGGCGGTGAGCATAACGAGCGGATGGCGCGAGAGACGCTCCACGCCAGTCTCGGTCACAAGCACCGAATGGCCCAGTGTCATGGCGAGGCCGGCGTCGCTATCCATCAGGATCATGTGCAGGAAAAACACCTGACCTGCCTGCATCGGCAGGGGGTTGCCCTCGTAGAACATGGGGAAATCCACCCAGATCGGGTTATAGACCGCGCCCATGCCGTAGCCGCAGGCCTGAAGTCGTGCGTGGCCCAAACCGCGCGCGTCGAACACTTTTGCATGGGCCTCAAAGACATTGCCCATCGGGTCACCGGGGCGGATGGCGTCTTCGCAGGCCTCAATGGCCTCCTTGGCGGCATTGAACATGTGGGTTTGGCTGGCGTTTGGTTTGCCCACGACCATGGTGCGCATCATGGCGGCGTGGTACCGGGCATAGGCGCCGGACCATTCTAAGGTCAGTTGGTCCTGGGCGTCCAGCGTGCGGCGGCCCGAATAGTAACGGCACAGAAGCGCGCCGGGCCCCGAGCCCAGAATGAACTCATTGCCCGCGTAATCGCCGCCGCCTTTGAAGACAGCCCCTTGCATGGCGGCGAGGATGTCGCCCTCAAAGGCGCCTCCATGGGTTGTCTCGATGGCCGCGTCGAGCGCGTCATCCGACAGCGCGGCGGCGCGGCGGTGCATTTTTATCTCGGCGGGTGATTTGATCCGGCGGAGCGCGCGGATGAGGTCTGAGGCATCACTGAGGCCGGGCAGGGCGGAGCGCAAAAGCTGCCCGTTATAATCGGTAAGCCCGGCGGTCTGGCTCTCGAACCCGATGCGTTTGCCGGTGAGGCCCATGCGCTCCAGCAGGTCTTTCAGATGCGCGGCAGGGTTGCTGCCTTCATGCTCGGGCCAGATGGTAATTTGATCCTCGGCCAGGGTGGAGGTGTGGCGGGCCTGCCGCAGGTCGGGTATCCGCGTCATCAGGTGGATATCGCCATTGGCGCTGAGCACCATCGTCTGAAACATCGCGAAGCCGAACGTGTCGTAGCCCGTCAGCCAGAGGTGGCTTTCGGGGGCGAAAAGCAGGATCGCGTCCAGGCCTGCCTCACGCAGGGCGGCGGTGGCGCGGGCTTGGCGGGCGTCAAATTCTGGTCGTTCAAAATGGATGGGCATGCTCTATCCTCGCTTAGGGGCCTCCGGCGGGGATATTTGAGGCAAGAAGAAGCGGCGGCGCAAGCTTTATTGCGGCCTCAGGCGGAGCAGCTGGCCCCGCCAAGGACGCAAAATTTGGCGCAATGGGGGTGGTTGAGGGCCACGTCGCGCTCGGCCTCTTCCAAGGTGCGGCCCAGCTCGAACTCGGGCGCGTATGGCAGGAGGGTGCAGGCAAGAACGGCAGGGGCGTCCGCGCCCTTGCGTTTGACCACCATGCGCGAGGAGGCGCACATCACGTCATTCGGGGATTTGCCCAAGATGCTCCAGCACTCTGTCGTGATTTCGGGCACGTCGACGCTCTCGTCCATCTCGGGGAAAAGCACCGTCTCAAAGGGGTTGCTTGCGTCGATGGCATAGCCGCGCGCGGCAAAGAGGGTGGCATAGCCTGCGCGGCTGGCCGCGTCGCTGTCGCCCCAGACGGTGCGACCTGCGACGGCCATGCGCGCACCGATGGAATGGAGCCAGTCCATGCCTTCCAGTGTTCGGGCAAAGGCGCCAGTGCCGCGCTCTTCGTCATGAAGCGCCTCGGAGTAATGATCGACGGAGATGCGCAGCGTCAGGCGGTCGCCGAACTCCGCCACCAGCGCCGCAAGCCCGCTTTGCACGGATTTACGCATCATGGGGCGCATGGCGTTGGTCAGGATCAGCACGTTGAACCTGGCCTCAAGCGCGCTGCGCGCCATCGTGTTCATCTCAGGGTTCATAAAAGGCTCACCGCCGGTGAAGGCGATCTCGCGGATGGGCCATGCGCGCTCGGCGATCTGGGCAAGGTAGTCACGCAGATCAGCATCGGTGAAATAGAGCAGACGGTCGTTCTCGGGCGAGCTTTCGATGTAGCAATTGGCGCAGGTGATGTTGCAGAGCGTGCCGGTGTTGAACCAGAGCGTCTCGGGGTTGCTGAGCGCTACCGTGGCGCGCTTTTCGCCCTTGGCCGTGCGCACAGGGTCTTGAAATTTGCCCATATTCACCGGGGCTTCTGTGCCGTATTTCATTCGTGTCGCCCCTTGCAGTCAACGTGGTCAACATGCCCTAGCCTGTCCGGGCGCTTGAGAAAACCCGCGTGATGGGATTTGACATAGTTGTGAACGCGGGCGTGGCTGATAGACTGCACTCGTGCGGGCAGTCCGCCCAGCAAGGAGGCTCTCATGGTATCGCGCGTCATTCCGGTCGAGCCGTTTGATCTGGTTATTTTTGGCGGCACAGGCGATCTGGCGCGGCGCAAGATTCTGCCCGCGCTGTTTCGACGGTTTTGTGCAGGCCAGATGGGGCCGGAGGCACGGGTCATTGGGGCCGCACGCAGCGAAATGGACACGCAGGCTTACCGCGAATTTGCGCGCGCTGCGATTTTGGAATTCGATGACGACACAGTCTGTGCCGAAGAGAGCCTGAGCGGATTTCTCGAGCAGCTCCACTATGTGACCCTCGATGCGCGCGGCGACACCGGCTGGGATGCCCTCTCGGGGCTGATGGTGGAGGAGCGCATCCGGGCGTTTTACTTCTCTGTGGGGCCGGGGCTTTTTGGCGATCTGGCCGAGCGGCTCCACGCGCATGGCATGGCGGATGCGCAAAGCCGGATCGTGGTGGAGAAACCCTTTGGCCGTGATCTGGCCTCGGCGCGCGCACTGAACCAAGGGCTGGCCCAGCATTTTGACGAGACACAGATTTACCGCATCGACCATTATCTGGGCAAAGAGACGGTGCAGAATCTGATGGCGATCCGGTTTGGCAATATGCTTTTCGAGCCGCTTTGGAACAGTCAGTATGTCGATCACATTCAGATCACCGTGGCCGAGGCGGGCGGGGTCGGCTCGCGCGGTGGGTATTACGACAAAGCCGGCGCGCTGCGCGATATGGTGCAGAACCATATGATGCAGCTTTTGTGCCTGATCGCGATGGAGCCACCTGCAAAGTTTGATCCAGACGCCGTGCGCGACGAGAAGCTGAAGGTGATCCGCGCGCTTGAACCAGTGGGCGCGGACGACGTGGTGCGCGGTCAGTATGAGGGCACCAAGGAACGGCCGGGATACCGCAATCAGGTGGAGAGTCGCGACACCCAAACCGAAAGCTTTGTCGCCCTGCGTGTCCATATCGGCAATTGGCGTTGGTCCGGCACGCCGTTTTATCTGCGCACAGGTAAGCGGCTGAAGGCGCGGGCCAGCGAGATTGCGGTCGTCTTCAAGGAGGCGCCCCATTCGATCTTCGGGCTTGAGGCGGGGCGTCATGCCAACATCCTCACCATCCGGCTACAGCCCAATGAGGGGATCGAGCTTGGCGTGACCATCAAGGAGCCGGGGCCGGGGGGGATGCGTCTGGTGGATGTGCCGCTGGACATGACATTTGCGGAGGCTTTGGGTCCGGATACGGCGGATTTCCCGGATGCCTATGAGAGGCTGATCATGGACGTGGTGCGCGGGGATCAGACGCTCTTCATGCGCGGAGATGAGGTGGAGGCGGCGTGGCGCTGGACTGATCCCATCATAGAGGGCTGGCAGAATTCCAGCGTGGCCCCGATTCTCTATGCAACGGGCAGTTCCGGCCCTGATGATGCGCTCATGTTGATGCATCGCGACGGGCGCCGTTGGCGGGAGATACGGCCGTGAAATTTGTTGAATATGCTGATTCCGAGATGTTGGCGATAGATCTGGCCAATGTGCTGGTGGGCGAATTGGGCGCGGTGCTGCGCCACCAGGACCGCGCGCTTCTGGTCGTGCCGGGGGGCAGCACGCCGGGGCCGATCTTCGACAGCCTGTGCGCCGCAAATCTGGACTGGGGCCGCGTCGATGTTCTGCTCAGCGATGAGCGGTGGCGCCCCGAGGAGCATGTGCGCTCCAACACGCGGCTGATCCGTGAGCGGTTGTTGGTGGGGCGGGCGGCGGCGGCAAACCTCTTGCCGCTTTACATGAAGGACCGCACCCCCGCCGAAGCAGCCCCGCAGCTCGCGGGGCGAATTGCGGGGCATTTGCCGATCTCGGTGATGCTCTTGGGGATGGGTGCGGATATGCATACGGCCTCGCTTTTCCCACGCGCGCCGGGGCTTGAGGCAGCACTTGATCCACAGGCGGCGATCCTTGTGCCGGTGGAGATGCCAGACGCGCCCGAGCCGCGGATCTCGCTGAGTGCGGCGGTGCTGAATGGGGCCATGTCCAAACATATCGTGATCACGGGAATGGCCAAGCGGCGCGCGATTGAGGCTGCACGGGGCCTGCATCCGCTTGAGGCCCCCGTGGCAGCGATCCTGAGCGATGCGACCGTGCATTGGGCCGAAGGATGAGCGATATGTGGGCGGGTTTGAACGCACAAGCCAAGGCGGCGCTGGCGCGGGGGATTGCACCGCTCTTTGAGGAGAGTGGACGGGCTGAGGCATTTTCGATTCGTGCGGATGGGATGCTGTTTGATTACTCGAAGACCCATCTGGACACGGCATCCCGCACGGCGCTCGTGACGCTGGCCGAGGATTGCGGCGTTGCGGCGCGGCGCGAGGAGATGTTCACCGGGGCCAGGATCAATGAGACCGAAGGGCGCGCGGTGCTGCACACGGCACTCCGTAACCTCTCTGGCGGGCCTGTTATGGTGGATGGCGTGGATGTTATGCCGGATGTGCGCGCGACGCTGGCGCGGATGCGCGCCTTTGCCGACGCTGTGCGCAGCGGGTCGTTCCAAGGTGCGGGCGGGGCGATCACCGATGTGGTCAATATCGGGATAGGCGGCTCACATCTGGGGCCCGAGATGGCCACGCGGGCATTGCGGCCCTTCCATGATGGCCCGCGCTGTCATTTCGTGTCGAATGTGGATGGAGCCGACATTCACGACGTCCTGCAAGGCATTGACCCAGAATGCACATTGATCATTGTGGCCTCCAAGACATTCACCACAATCGAGACAATGACAAACGCTGAAACCGCCCGTGCATGGATGGCGGGTGCACGCGAGGATACAGGTGCGCAATTTGTGGCGCTGTCGTCGTCTGAGGAGCGGGCCGCCGCTTTCGGCATCCCGTCCGAGCGGGTCTTCGGGTTCGAGGATTGGGTCGGCGGGCGCTACTCGCTCTGGGGGCCGATTGGGCTGTCTTTGATGATCGCCATCGGGCCTGATGCGTTCGAGGAGATGCTGCGCGGCGGCGAGGCGATGGACCACCATTTCCGCGAGGCCCCGTTGGACGAGAACATGCCTGTGATGCTGGCGCTTCTTGGGCTCTGGCACAGCCGCGCCTGCGGGTTTTCAACCCGCGCCGTGCTGCCCTATGATCAGCGGTTGGGGCGGCTTCCGGCCTATCTGCAACAGCTTGAGATGGAATCAAATGGCAAGCGCGTGGCGCTGGATGGCAGCACGTTGCAGGGGGCCAGTGGGCCGATTGTCTGGGGTGAGTCGGGCACCAACGGGCAGCATGCGTTCTACCAGCTTCTGCACCAAGGCACGCAAATCGTGCCCTGCGAATTTATCGTCGCGACCCAAGGGCATGAGGCGGATCTGGCCCATCACCACAGGCTTCTGGTCGCCAATTGCCTCGCGCAATCCGAGGCGCTGATGCGGGGGCGCAGCCTTGACGACGCGCGCGCGTTGATGGCCGAAAGCGGGCTGAGCGGGACAGCACTTGAGCGGCAGGCGCGACACCGGGTTTTCCCAGGCGGTCGGCCCTCCAGCACGCTGATTTATGACCGGCTGACGCCCTACCGGTTGGGGCAAATCGTGGCGCTCTATGAGCACCGGGTGTTCGTGGAAGGCTTGATCCTCGGGATCAATTCGTTCGACCAATGGGGGGTGGAGCTTGGCAAGGCTCTGGCAACTGAGCTGGAGTCTCTGATGGAGGGTGCTGACGCGCAGCACAAGGACGGCTCTACACAGGCCTTGCTCCGGTTTTACCGAGATCACCAAGACTGAGCGAGGCGGGCGCTCAGACCCGCCGCCGTATCTCAGCCGCGCATGATCGAACGGCCTGCATAGATCGCACTCTCGCCCAGCATTTCCTCGATACGGATCAGTTGGTTATACTTGGCCAGCCGGTCCGAGCGCGCGAGGCTGCCGGTCTTGATCTGTCCGCAATTCGTGGCCACGGCGAGGTCTGCGATCGTGGCATCCTCCGTCTCGCCCGAGCGGTGGGACATCACATTGGTATAGCCCGCGCGATGCGCCATCTCGACCGCTTGAAGTGTTTCCGTCAACGTGCCGATTTGATTGACCTTTACCAGCATGGAGTTGGCGCATCCGCGCTTGATCCCATCTGCGAGGCGCACAGGGTTGGTCACAAAGAGATCATCGCCCACAAGCTGGCAACGGTCGCCCAGAGCCTCGGTCAGCATCTTCCAGCCGTCCCAGTCATCCTCGTCCATACCGTCCTCGATGGAGATGATCGGATAGTCATCAACCAGCGCGGCAAGATAGGCGGCGTTCTCTGCGCTGCTCAGAGTTTTTCCTTCTCCGGCAAGTACATATTTGCCATCCTTGAAGTACTCTGTCGCCGCGCAATCAAGCGCAAGGCAGATATCTTCGCCCGGCACGTATCCGGCCTTCTCCACGCTGCGCAGCACGAAATCCAGCGCCTCGCGGGTGGAGGCGATGTTTGGGGCGAACCCGCCCTCATCGCCAATCCCAGTGCTGAGGCCCGCCGCCGTCAGCTCTTTTTTCAGGGTGTGGAACACTTCGGCCCCCATGCGCACGGCCTCGCGGATATTCTCTGCGCTGACGGGCATGATCATGAATTCCTGAATATCGATAGGGTTATCAGCGTGTTCTCCACCATTGATGATGTTCATCATCGGCACAGGCAGGGTGCGCGCTGAGGTGCCGCCGACATAGCGATAAAGCGGTTGCTCGCAATATTCAGCCGCGGCCTTGGCCGCGGCAAGGCTCACCCCGAGGATCGCATTGGCCCCGAGGCGCGCCTTGTTGGGCGTGCCGTCAAGCTCGATCATCGTCATATCAAGGCCGACCTGCTCGGTCGCATCCATCCCCAGAAGGGCCTCGGCAATCTCGCCAATCACGGCCTCGACCGCCTCCAGCACGCCCTTGCCCATGTAGCGCGCCGCATCGCCATCGCGCCGCTCCACCGCCTCATGCGCGCCGGTGGAGGCCCCTGAGGGGACGGCTGCGCGGCCCATCGTGCCGTCCTCAAGGATCACGTCCACCTCCACCGTGGGGTTGCCCCGGCTGTCGAGGATTTCGCGGGCGTGGATGTCTATGATGGTGCTCATGGCGGCTATATCCTTCGGTGTTGCGTGTGTCGCTTTGGCAATGCCCTAGCAAAACTGCGCGCCAAGGGGAACCATTCAGATAGCGGCCAGCCGCGCCAGACGCCGCTCACGCAGGAAAGTGTAGAGGCCCGAGGCGATGACGATGGCGGCCCCCAGAAGGGTCATCAGATCGGGGCGCTCACCGAAAACAAGAATGCCGATGGCGAGCGCGAAGATGAGCCGCGTGTAGCGGAACGGGGTGACCACGGCGACCTCGCCCACGCGGGATGCGGCCACGATCCAGTAATAGGCGAGCACACCGATGAAAAGCGCGGCGATGAGGCTGGCCCAGACCACAGGGCTGGGGGTCACCGGGCCGTTGCCCATCATCAACATCACCACGCCGCAGGGCACAATGATGGCATAGGCATGGACCGAAAGCTGTAGCGAGGAGATATGCGGCGGCACGGCCCGCGTGGCCAGATCGCGGATTGCGATTCCGATTACGCCCAGAACGGCGAAGAGCGAGGCGGGCGCGAAGCCTTCGGTGCCGGGGCGGATGATGATCAGCACGCCGATGAACCCCACGATGATCGCCCCCCAGCGGCGCCAGCCCACCTCGGCCCCCATAAAGAGCGCGGCCCCCAGCGTGACAGCCAGCGGTGTGGCCTGAAGGATCGCGGCGGCTGAGGAGAGCGGCGTCAGTGCGATGGCTGTGACATATCCGATGGCGGCGATAAGCTCACCAAAGTTGCGGATCAGAACAGGGCGGGAGAGCGCGCCTTTGAAGAAGATCACCTGACCGCGCAGTTTTGCCAGCACCGCAAAGACAATCGCACCTGCCGTGCCCAGCATCACCAAGATCTGCCCAACGGGGAGCGTGCCCGAGATGATCTTGACGAACGTATCCTCAAGCGCGAAGCCTGCCATCGACAGCGTCATAAGCGCCGCCCCGCGCAGATTGTCCGAGGCGGTCATGCGCCGGTCATGCCCGCAGCTTTACCCAGATCGGCACATGGTCCGATGGTTTGTCCCCTGCGCGGGTCATCTTGTCGATCTGGCACTCCTCCAGCAGATCGGCGCAGGCGGGGCTGAGCAGGAAGTGATCAATGCGGATGCCGTCATCGCGGTTCCACGCGCCGGCCTGATAATCCCAGAATGTATAATGACCCGGTCCTTGGGTGCGGGCGCGGAATGCCTCGGTAAAGCCCAACGCCATCAGGCGGC
>ERZ887942.1292-NODE-1292-length-17679-cov-6.601680_pt1 | contig 17679 bp, 15 predicted proteins | sample MGYA00521099_ERZ887942 | MGnify/ENA primary metagenome ERZ887942 (study PRJEB32303, sample SAMEA104408605) | aquatic metagenome | biome: Brackish water; feature: Pelagic; material: water | place: Baltic Sea | collected 2014-06-07T06:48:00 | depth 16,251 m ...
CATCCGGATGAACCCCATCCGGCAACAATTCTGCGATTCACCGGAACAGTGGCCCCATGCCGTCTCTTTTGATCCCAGATCGGGAGATGAAACATCCTATTGAATTGGCAGCCCTCTCCCCCACTCTCCCCCACTCTCCCCAGCGCGAAGACGGCGTTGTGTGCAGCCCGTTTTGTGAAACGATTCGTCATGCGCTTTGCGATCACCTGTCTTCTTGCCTCAGTTATCTTTCTGCCGCGCATTTTTGCTGATGACTGGCCGACCTATCAGCACGACGCAAAGCGCAGTGGTTTCACGACGGACGCATTGTCCGATGATTTAAAAGTCCAGTGGGTTCACACTCAGCAGGCCCCTCCCCGACCGGCGTGGCCGCGATCGGATCGCATGATGTTTGATCGAGCGGCTCAACCAATCGTTGCCGAGGGACTTGTCTTTTTCGGCGACAGCGTGGACTGCTCCGTTCACGCAGTGGACGTAAAAACCGGTGAGAAAAAGTGGACGTTTCCGACGCGGGGACCGGTTCGCTTTGCTCCGGCGTATCTCGATGGGCGACTATTCGCGACAAGCGACGATGGCGATCTTTATTGCCTGAAGGCGACGGACGGCTCGCTGATTTGGAAAAAACGCGGTGGTCCCGGCGATGAATTGATCCTCGGAAATGATCGTATGATTTCACGTTGGCCCGCGCGAGGCGGAGCCGTCATCCGCGATGGGATTGTCTATTTCGCCGCAGGGATTTGGCCTTCGGATGGTGTCAGTCTCTATGCTTTGGAACCGGCGACGGGAAAGGTGCTGTGGGTCAATGACACGGCGGGTTCGATCTACATGGGCCAGCCGCACGGAGGTGCCTTTGCGAAAAGTGGCGTCGCGGCGCAGGGCTATCTCGTCGCTTCTGATGATCAACTTTTCATGGCCACAGGGCGGGCCGTTCCAGCTTCGTTTGATCGTAAAACGGGAGCGTTTCAATACCTTTCGCTTCAGGAAAATACCCATCGGGGCGGCTCCGAGGTGCTTCTTTCAGATGAGTTCTTCGTGAACAACGGCAATGCCTTTGTTCAGAAAACCGGCGCGTTGCTCAGTCGCATCTCCGCATCCCCGAACGTTGAAATGAACGGCATTCTCGGTGGATTTACCGGCAAGGCTTTTGTTGGGCAACGGTGGGTAAACAAGGAGGACATTGATCGGAAAGGCAAAGCGCAGAACGTTCGGGCCCTTGAAGCCGCCTTCACAATCCCCTTCACGAAACAAGCCGTCAGCGCGATTGGTGCGGCGGATAAAATCGTGATCGGGGGCGAGAACGAAGTCAGCGTTTTCCATTCCGACGGAAAATCGGAAGCATGGACCGCCCCGGTTGAAGGAAATGTTTACGGACTCGCCGCCGCGAACGGCCAGCTGTTTGTCAGCACGGATGAAGGCAACGTCTATTGCTTTGGCGCAGGCGCCCCGTCATCCAAGGTAGCAAAACAGAAAGCTAAAGCGACGCAGCACACGCCTGGTTCAAATAGTGTTAGAGCGGCAGAAGAAATCATCACGAAAGGCAAACTCACAACCGGCTTTGCGCTGGACATCGGATGCGGTGACGGACAACTCGCGATTGAACTGGCAAAAGCGACTGACTTTTTCGTTTACGGAATTGATTCGGATTCTGCGAACATTGCCAAGGCTCGACAGAACGCGATCAACGCCGGTGTCTACGGATCGCGCGTGATGTTTCTTCAGGCAGATCTTGATGACACCAAGTTGCCTGATTTTTTCGCGAACCTCGTTGTTTCTTCAGCGTCACTTTCCGATCCGATTTCATCCGGCGCACAAACCGAAGCGCAGCGCATCTTGCGACCGTGGGGAGGCACGTTCATTTCTGGCCCCCTCGACAACATGAAGGTCGATGAACGCGGCGAATTAAAAGGTGCCGGGCAATGGACCCATCAGTATGCGGATCCCGCGAACTCGGTGAACTCCGACGACGAACTGATTCAAGGGCCGCTCGGGATGCTCTGGTTTAGCGATCTCGAGCAGTCGATGACGCAACGCCACGGCCGGGCGCCGGCTCCCCTGTTTAACAACGGCGTGCTCTTTTCCGAAGGATTAAATACGATGATCGCGGTGGATGCCTACAACGGGCATCTCATGTGGGAATATGAATTGCCGGGTATTCTCGCGTCCTTCGACGGCGATCATTTGATGGGAACCAGCGGGACCGGCAGCAACTATTGTGTCTCGGACGACGCGGTTTTTGTGCGGCGCGACGACAAGTGCCTGCGAATCGATGCGCAGACCGGCAAGCTGCTTTCAGAATTCACTGCCCCCACAGCCAAGGCCGGTGGAAAAACCGTGTGGGGCTATCTCGCTCATGACGACGGCCTGCTGTTTGGATCGCTATCTGACACCGAGCACGTGCCGACCTTCCGCTATCGAGCGGGCGGCGACATGAACGATCAGCTCACCGAATCAAAAACGTTTTTTGCCCTCGATGCGAAAACCGGCAAGCTCGTTTGGAAATATGACGCCGAGCATTCCATTCGCCACAACACGATCGCCATTGCAAACCGTGCCGTTGTATTGATCGATCGAGCTCAGGCAATTTTTGATCGCACGAAGGATGCCAAGGCAACTGAAGCCGAGCACCCCACTGGCAGCCTGATTGCTTTTGAAGCGGCGACCGGAAAGGAACTGTGGCGAAACAGCGGCGACATTTACGGAACCGTTGCCGCGATTTCAAAAGAACATCACGCCGTGATGATGAGTTACCAGCCAACGTCGTTTCGACTGGCCAGCGAAGTGGGCGGGCGGCTCTCCGTTTTTGATCTGTCCGATGGCAAACTAAAATGGGAAACGAAAGCGGACTACAAGTCGCGTCCCCTTCTCAATCAGGACACCATCTACGCGCAAGGCGGTGCCTGGGATGTGTTAACCGGTGCCGAACAACCCTTCAATTTCAAACGTTCCTACGGCTGTGGAATTCTGGCCGGCTCACGCCACATGATGGTATTTCGATCCGCCACGCTCGGCTATTTTGATCTCACACGAAACGAAGCGTCCGAAGATTACGGCGGCATTCGTCCCGGTTGCTGGATCAATGCCATTCCCGCGGGCGGCCTCGTTTTTGTGCCCGATGCATCCGCTGGATGCAAGTGCAGCTACTTGAATCAGTCGTGGATCGCCCTTCGACCCGGCGGGATTCGTGCCCCGAAGTTTGAAGCGGCATCGTTCTTTGATAAAAGCGAAGTCAGCGTCACGATCGAACCCGATTCCCCGGCGACAAAAACGATTCGTTACACGCTCGATGGAAGTTCCCCGACAATCGATTCCCCACGCTATGAGACCGCGTTAAAAATCCGTGACACCCATTTGTTGCGGGCGCGGGCCTTTGGCGAAAACGGGCAGCCCAGCCAAGTTGCTGAACAGCAAATCCGAATTGATCCCTACCTGATTTCAATTGATCCCACAAAATGGCGAACCGCAGATTCCGCCAAGTCAAAACCGGCGAGCAATTGGGATTTCAAAAGTGGCGTCATCGAACAAACCTCGAACGTGATGGTCGGCGGAAAGCACACCATGGAAGACACCGCAGATGTCGAGCGCCCCGGCAGCTTATTCCTCTTTGATGGAGCCGACAAATTTGGCGACGGCGAAATCACATTCGAAATTCGCTCAACCGACAACGACGCCCTCGGGTTTGTCTTGCGGCATCAAGGCCCTGAGAAATTTTATCTCTGGTCGATGTGCGCCGAGCGACCTTACCGCGCCTTGGCCCTCAAAAATGGTGCCGATTACAACGTGCTCGGCGGCGTAAAAGAAGGCTTCGATCTTCGCCAATGGCACGAAGTTCGTTTGGTTCTCGAAGGCTCAAAGATCACCGGTTATTACAACGGCGACAAAGATTTCACCGTCGATGACGCCACCCTCAAAAGCGGAGCGATCGGCTTTTACACTTGGGGGAACTCCGGCTCCTACTTTCAGAATCTGCGATTCGTTCCTGCTGGCAAGGAATAGACACCGTCCGGGAGTTCATCTGGGAGGCCGACCAATTTACGAACCAATCCTATTGGTTCATCGAACAGATCCTGTTTGATCGTGGAGATGCGAATCCACAAAAATCATCTCACAAGCTTGAGATAGGTAGGTACGATTGTCCTCAATCGTCCGCAAAGCCCATCAGCGGAAGGACCAGCACGGACGATTAGGGACAATCGTTCCTACCCCCTTTTGCAGAAACCCGACTTGTTGAACCCCCTTCTCGTAACACGCAAACGCCCAAAGCACTCCGAGGTGGGGCGAAGCGTCCCGCTGAGCTGTCGAATAACATTTATCTCGCAGGGACACCGAACATCACCACGTTAACCTTTCGATACCCAACGGCGAATTTTCATGCTAAAACCGTTGGCTCATGAGTTCTGATCCATCTTCCAAAACCATCGGCGTCGGCATCATCGGCACGGGCAGTCGCGGCATAACTTGTATCGGACGACAGATCGCGGAACAGGCTTCGGAGCTGAATCTGACGATCACAGCGTTCTGCAATCGCACGGCGAGCCGAATGGATATCGCGCTGGATGAGCTGAACAGCGTCGCGAAGGAAGCTGGGAATGGAGCGTTCGCAGTGAGCTTTTATGAAGACCCGTTGGATTTGATTAGCGATGACCGGGTGGACTTGATCGTGATCACGTCGCCAACGGCGGCTCATGCCGAAGCGGCGATCCCGGCGCTGAAATCGGGGAAGAAAGTGTATCTCGATAAACCAATCGCGCACACGCTGGAGGATTCGCGGGCGATCAGGCAGGCGGAGGCGGAATCGAACAATCCAATGATCATGGGTTTCACCCGCCGCTACGAAACCCCTTGGCTGAAGCTCCACGACATTGTCAGCAGCGGGAAGATCGGCGATCTAAAGATGATGCTGGTCCGCGCGGTGCTGCCGTATTCGTTTTATTTCCAAACATGGCACCGGACGCGGGCTGTAAGCGGCGGAGCGCTGAATGACAAGGGCTCGCATTACACGGATGTCTTCAACTGGTTCGGCGAAATCGCGAACAGCGGGCGGGCAACCCAGGTCAATGCTTTCGGCGGGCGGAATGTGTTTATAGAAGAGGACAATGCGCCTGAGTTTTGCGCCGAGTGCGAGCGGGATTGTCCGTATCGAGTCGGTGTCGCGATGCCGGATACGCAGGATCAAATGAAAGGCGCGGTCGATGCGAGTTACGAAACGGAGACGGACCCGTTGAAGCGAAAGGACAACTGTGTTTACAAATCGGGCGCGGACATTTTTGATCACGCATCGATCCACTATCAATACGAAAACGGAATCGTCGCGAGCCTGTTTTACAACGTCTACGGCCCGCAAGCGGATGACGAGGAGACGCTGGAGCTGGTGGGTACTAAAGGCCGGATCATTCTTACGCGACTGCGCGGCGAGATCGATGTGGTGACGGATTATGGCGAGAAATCACACGAGGTAGTCCACTGCAAATCGGATGACTTTGCGACCTCACATTTTGGAGCTGACAAGAAGCTGGTTCAGGAGATCGCAGCATTCGCACGCGGAGCCCAATCGCCAGTCGATGGCGGCGCGGGACTCGAAGCGTCGCGGATGATTCTGGCGGCGATGCAGTCTATTGATGAAGGCGGCGTGACCGTCCAACTCTAGTAATCGTATTTGCTCCTCATTCATTTTCGGACAGGTCGCACTTGCGGTGTGAAATCTGTTTACGGAATTTCTAAAACTGAATACCCTTTTCTTATGCTTTCTGTCACCCCTCGCCTTTGCCTGATGATGTTTCTCCAGTTCGGCATTTACGGGCTGTGGCTGCCGATCGCGGGGAAATTTCTCACCGCCAGTGTCGAGCAAGGCGGGCTTGGTTTTTCCGAAGGCCAAATGGGAGCCATCGTCGGCATCGCGGCATCTGTCGGAGCTCTGTTTTCGCCACTCATTGTCCAGTTCGCCGATCGTCGTTTTCCTGCACAACGCGTCCTCGGTATTTTAATGATGATTGGCGGCGTCCTGAAAATCTCTGTTTATCCGCAGTCATCCTTCTACGCATGGCTGCTGCTGTCGATTTCGTTCACGTTGATGTTCATGCCCGCGACGGCAATCTGCAACGCGCTGGCGATGCGGCACCTTAAAAATCCATCTCGGCAATTTCCCGGGGTTCGTGCATGGACCGCAGTGGGTTGGGTGCTGATGGGCTGGACGTTTTCGCTGCTGTTTCTAAAAACCAATGTAAGCGGAAGCTGGCTCCCTCCTTTTTTCAAAGGCGACGATGTGCCGCTCGTTCTCGGTGAAATGAAGAAATCCGTCTTGTGGTCCGGCATCATTGCTTTCGGTTACGGAGTTTGGGCGTTTTTCCACCTGCCGAATACGCCGCCCGTCGAATCAAAATCCCAGCGTCCCGCCGTTGCCGATGCCTTCGCGCTCCTGAAAAATCCATCCATCGCGGCGCTGCTATTCGTGACGCTGATCATCAGCCCGATGAACACGCTTTACTTCATGCAATGTGGCAAATTCCTGAGCGAAGCCGGACTTGACAGCGCCTACATTTTACCGGCGATGGCGCTTGGCCAGATTTGCGAAATCGTGATGTATATCGTGCTTGGCCGCGTCCTGCCGAAGATTGGATTCAAGGCCGTGCTCACCTTGGGAATTGCCGCCTACGCCTTCCGTTTTTTCCTCTTCGGGATGATAGGGATTCCCATGTGGCTGATCATTCTTGGCCTGGGAGTTCACGGATTATGCTACGCATTTTTCACGAGCACTTGCTTCATTTACATGAACAAAATCGCGACCAAAGACGTCGCCAACACCGCTCAGTCCGTTTTCAATTTCATCTGGTATGGAATCGGACCGCTCATCGCGGTCGGCCTGAACTGGTTGCTCTTTCGCCTATTTGCTGATGGGGAAAAATTCGCTCTCGCCGAGTTTCAAGGCTTCTGGTGGTCGCTCGGTGGGATTTCACTGGCGGGGATGGTTGTGTTCTTGCTGACATTCCGAGCGAAGTCCGATTCGCCAGTTGAGCAATGAATCGCCATTTTCTATTCAAACCGACCACTGATCTTTTTGCATGAGCCCCTATCAGTTATCCTTGGGAAAAGGAGCAAAGTCCGCTTCGTCCGCTCCGACGCTAACCAGTTTGAACTCCTCATTTTCTTCGACATCTTCTTGCATGGGAGCAAATCGATCCGCCCGAAACCCCAGTTCCTGCTTGATACTGGAATGTGGATCGTCTGGATTGTGAAGCTCCTCAAGAAGAATCAGGATGTCGTATTCTGCCGCCCCAACGGTGATCTTCGCGTCATCATCGACGACGAATTGAGGGTTGGAGCGCCCTGACTTCAACGTCCGCACTGTGAAAGTTGAGTTCTTCTTGGGAAGCGATTTATAAAGATCGAAAACCCAGGGATCAAAAGAGTCGTCGATACAGACAACCCGCTGGCCGGTTTGAAACATGGTGAAAAATGAAAGGGAATGCCGAAGAATCAAGCGCCTTTCGCCATCTATTTTTTGTTGCAACGATAATTGTGCTTCCATCTACAAAATCCGGCGAAAGCAAAAACGAGCGCACCCAGAAAGCATGTGTGAGCCATCCAATTTATCTTAAGGTCCGTCCAAACTGATAAACTTTCCGCAGGGTAGTGAGTCATCGAAGAGGCTACGAGCAAAAGAAACGCAATCCCTAAATGGTTCGCGCTACTTACTTTGATTTCTCTGCCCGATTTCTTCATTTCATTTCTCCCGCGACATCTGGTTCGCGTGAATCCCGCCATCCACAAAGATCGTTTCGCCCGTGATGTACGACGCGTCATCGCTCAGTAAAAACAAAGCCGCGCCAACGCAATCTTCCGGCCGTCCCAGCTTCTGCAGCGGAATATTTTTCGCTGCGTGATCTGACATTTCAGCCGAAGCCGCGACTTCTTCTGTCAACCGCGTGTGAATCAAACCTGGAGCAAGCGCATTAAAGCGAAGCCTCGGAGCACAATGCACAGCAAAGGCACGAATCACTCCGCCCAGAGCGGCACAAGCGGGATCATACGCCAGGTGGTCAGGCTCTGATTGCTCGGCATTGATCGAAGTGATTCCGACAAAGCTCGCGCCATCAGTCGCAACTTTCGCAAATTCTGTCGCCAACAAATACCCTCCCCGCGCCTTGATGTTCACCGTTTCATTCCAAATTTGCACTGCATTCCGATCACCGGGATTCCCTTCCAAATAGACGCCGGCGCAATGGATCAGCCCGTCAAGGCCACCCATCAATTCATGTGACCTCCGAACCAATTCGCCCGGCTCAGTTTCCGTTCCCAAATCGGCATGCAGGTAACTCGCTCCCTTCGATTCAAATTCCTCCCAGCCATTCGGCTCGGTTTCTTCTGCCGCGACTACCAAGCCACCGATACCACGATCCAAAAGCCCTAGCGCGATTGCACGCCCGATGCCCCACGTTCCACCCGTCACGAGAATTCGTTTTTCACTGAAGTTCACACCATACTTTGCCAAACCCGAAAAGCTTTAGCAATTCACAAAAACCCTTCGATTCATGAATTCGTTGGAAACTCAGACAAAAACAGCGTTTTCTCTATTATGGAATTGAATCAATTCACCGACTATTCTTTGAGAGCGCTTATTTTCGTCGCCCTCAAGAATGGTGAGTTGGCATCGGTAAAAGAGATTTCCTCCGCCTTTTCAATTTCAGAAAACCACTTAGTCAAAGTCGTGCACAACCTCGCCAAGCTCGGTTACCTAGAAACCTTTCGCGGACGATCCGGCGGAATGCGTCTCGCAAAAAAGCCAAGCGAGATCGGAGTGGGCGAAGTGGTTCGCGCCGTCGAAAGCATGGCTGTCGTCGAATGTATCTCCCCCCGGAAAGGAACCTGCTGCATCAAAGGCGTCTGCGAATTGCAGATGGCGTTGGGCCGTGCGACAGCCGCATTCCTAGCTGAATTAGACAAGCTCACACTCGCCGATCTGGTGACCAACGAGCAGGAACTGAAAGCACGAATGGTTTAATTCCACCCTCCGCAAGGACGTGAAGTATTCCTATTTGCATTTTAAATGCATGTTTTAGCCCATGATTAAGACTCTTACCAAAATCACCCTCGCAGCGGCCATTCTGTTGACTGCAAATTTTCAATCCAATGCGATCCCTCAGGATAAGAAGGTCGATCCAAACAGCATCTATGCTCGAATTGTTGGCCAGCCTTCGATGGACGCTGCGATTGAACTCTTTTACAAAAAAGTCCTCGCCGACGAGCGACTGAATTATTTGTTTGAAGACGTGAACATGAAGGCTCAAAAGCGGAAACAGAATGAGTTTCTCTCCGCTGCATTCGGTGGACCAAAGGCCTGGGAAGGTAAAGACATGCGCACAGCCCACAAGAATCTAGCCCTCAATGATACCCATTTTGCAGCGATCGCTGAGCATCTTCAAGCAACTCTGGTTAAGCTTAAAATCGACGAGAAGATCATCGGTGAAATTATAACCATCGCCGCTTCCACCAAAGACGCAGTGTTGAACAAGCCAGAGAAGAAGGCTGAGTAAAATCAGAGTAGAGATCAGGTCATTCGTAGAAAACCAAGTTCCACAAATCCACCCGATGCCGCCAGAGCTGGAGATCCAAAACTTTTCTTGGGCCTTCTGCGCTTTTTTGCGGCTAAAAAAATCCCCCTCACAATTTCTGCCCGCAGCCCTTGCAGTGGCTCGCTTTCGGATCGTGACCTGAAATCCCGCACTCACTGCATTCTCGCGTGTCCATCTTAACTGCGGCGAGCTTTAAATTCAGCTCAGCTGTCATGATCCCCGTCGGCACAGCAATAATCGCGTAACCCAGAAGCACAATCAGCGACGTGATCGCCTTTCCAGTCGGAGACGTCGGAATCACATCACCAAAACCAGTCGTCGAGACCGTCACGATCGCCCAATAGATCGACTGCGGGACACTGCTGAATCCGGGGTTTTCACCGAAAATCCCCTCCACCACATACATTACCGTTCCCAAAATCGAGGAAATTGCGATCACACAGAGCATGAAAACCGTGATTTTTGGCCAACTTGCCCGAAGCGCATTCCATAAAATATTCGCCTCTGAAACATGGCGAACCATTTTGAAAACTCGAAAAACCCGTAGTAACCGCAGAATTCGGATCACCACCAGATACTGCGTATCGAAGTCAAAAAGCATCAAATAAGTAGGAATAATCGAGAGCAAATCGATCACCCCGAAAAAACTTGTCATATAAGCCCGCTTATTTCGAACCACCCAAATTCTGGCAATGTATTCGATCGTGAAAATAATCGTGAATACCCACTCCAGAACATGAAGCAGCTCCGAGCTATTGTATTTCTCAACGCTCTCCAACATGATCACAAGAACCGATGCCCCGATCAGCCACAGCAACACCACATCAAACGCCTTGGCCTTTCCCGTGTCAGAAAGGAAAATAACCCGCCAAAGTCGCTCTTTCAGTGAGTTGCCCTGATGATCTTCCGCTCTTTCGTCTAAATTCTTCAAGATCAATACCTATGCCACAGGTTTATGGCCCGTCAAAATACACAGCAGTGTAAAAATTGGAATCGACACGCGTCTAAATTCACGTGGTTTCAGCCTCTTGACGAAGGCTTCACAAATCACTACGCTTCGGGAAACCCAACCCCTTTCGACTATGAAAAACTCCATCGCTTCGATCATTGCAGTCACCGCATTCTTCATTGCAATCACCGCCTCCACCGTCGTTGGCGAAGTCCGGACCTGGACTCAAGCCGCTTCTGGAAAGAAACTCGAAGGCGAGTTCATCAAGATGAAAGATGAAAAGACAGTCATCATCAAATTTGGCACCGCTGAAAAACCTGTACCCATCGTAATGCTTTCGGAAGAAGATCAAGCATTCATCAAAGCCCAGAACGATCCAGCACCCGCGCCAGCCGGAGATACCGCCAAGCCTGCGACGCCAGCCAAAAAAGGAGCCCTTCCAACAGGTGAAACCACCGTCATTCTCAGCGGAGTCCATTTGTGCTGCCGCGACTGTGAAGAACTTGCTGAGAAATCAGTCGACAACGACAAAATCATATTTGCCGACAAAACAGCAATCAAAATCGAGCCCAATCGAAAAGACAAAACAATCACCGTCACGGCTCCTACGGGAAAAGAAGCCAACATTGCTCTCGCTGGATTGATGCAGGCCGGTTTCTATGGGAAATCCAATCATGATGTCGTCATGATCAAAGACCTCAAGCCGGATGATTTCACGTCAGACATCATGAGCATTCGCGATGTCAAAGCGTGCTGCGGCAAATCAGTCAAAGAAATCAAAAAAGCCGTCGAATCCGTTGACGGAGTCAAAGACGCCGAAGTGAAGGATGGTTCCAACGGTTTTAAAGTTACCGGCGAAGGCTTCAAGCCAACCTCAGTCATACAAGCCCTGCGCGATGCAGGATACGGCGGCAGCTACCGTTAACAGATTCAGTTTTCACGCACAGCTCCCGCAAAAGGGAGCTTCCGGCTGTTCCTTGAGTCGCGCAAAAGCGATCCATTGCCTACAGCCATTGCATTTCCCGTATTCGTCCATGTCGATACGATCCAGAGCGGCCTTCAATCGGGGAAGACGCTCATCACGCCGACGCTGGGTTTCCTTCGCGATTTCTTGAATCTGCATCGAATCAAGCCGCGACAAGCGTCCGATCGACACATCCGGGGAAATCGCCTCCCGCTCCACTGCTGTGCTCTCTGATTCAGCCTCCAGATTCTCGATCTCCTCACTGATTCGCACTTCCAATTCGATGATTTGGTCAACTGTGAGCATCGCCAAGCGTAACATTTTCGGTGTCGAACGTCGAGAACCTAGCTGGATCGACTTTCAAATCTCCGCGTGACTTCCGACCATTCGCTGGCACATTCCCCACCCACAAAAAACGGACCATGCCAAAACCGAAACCCAGACGTGACGGACGCGAAGCTGCCCTGCAGTTTCTCTTTTCCCACGACATCAATACCCTCGATGAAGATGATACCATTGAGGCTGCTATTGCGGCATTCTGGGAAATCCGCAACGTCGGCGTCGATCAGGCCCGCAAATTTGCCAATAAATTGATCAAAGGCGTTCTCGAAAAGCACGACGTCATCGACGAGAAAATCATCGAATGCCTCGAAAACTACCGGATGGAACGCGTCACCCTTGTCGACCGAAACCTGCTTCGACTCGCCGTTTACGAAATCGCATTTTCCGATCACATCCCACCCCACGCCGCAATCAACGAAGCCATCGAAATCGCAAAACGATTCGGAGCCGAAGGCTCCCCGCGATTCATCAACGGCGTCCTCGATCGCATCGCCAAAAACTCCGCCCCTGCCGACTGATTTCCACCTTTACGAACCAATCCTATTGGTTCGATGAACATACCCTATTGATTCGAAACGCCGTTTCGATAAGCCCTAATTTCCTTGCGTTTTTTGCGCTTTTTTGCGGCTAAAATAAGTCCCGATAATTCTCCGCATGAGCCTTTTCAAAAACATCCTCAACCGTTTTAAAAGCGGCGAGCCAGTCGATTGGGACGACCTCGAAGAAACCCTCATTACCGGCGATCTCGGGATTCGTCTCACCACCGAAATCGTAGACATCCTCCAGGCAAAAAAGGGGCAAATTACTGCCGAAACCATCGTCGAAGCCTGCACCGAAGAAATCAAAAGCATTCTCGGTGAATCCCCTGCCCTTCCTCAAAAACGTGAAGACGGACTGCCCACCGTGATTCTCGTAGCCGGTGTCAACGGAGTTGGAAAGACCACTTCGATTGCAAAACTCGCGCACCTTTTGAAAAAGCAGGGCAACTCCGTGATGCTCGCCGCCGCCGATACCTTCCGCGCCGCTGCCATCGAGCAGCTCACCGTTTGGGCCGATCGACTCGACGTTCCCATCATCAAAACCCAGTATCAGGGCGATCCCTCCGCTGTCTGCTACGACGCTCACAAAAGCGCCATCACCAACAACGTCGACTTTCTAATTTGCGACACCGCCGGGCGACTTCACACCAAGAGCAATTTGATGGAAGAGCTCAAAAAGATCGAGCGCACCATCGCAAAACAAGACGACACCGCGCCGCACGAACGCTGGATCGTCGTCGATGCCACAACCGGTTCCAACGCGCTGAACCAAGCTCGCGAATTTAACAAAGCCCTCGAACTGAATGGCCTCATCGTCACCAAACTCGACGGCTCCGGCAAAGGCGGATCTATCGTTGCCGTGAAGCACGAACTCGACATTCCCGCGCGATTCATCGGCACCGGCGAAGGCGAGAACGATTTTTCGGCGTTTGATTCCGATGCCTTCATCGCCTCGATTTTGTGATATTCTGACATCATCGAAACGCTGCCGAACAAAACTCGCGGGACCCTAATCCGCAAGACCGCGCTATCCGACACCAGCTTGATTATTCATTGGTGTTGCGGCGACGCAGGCATCATCAAAACAGTCGCCAAAGGCGCCCGCCGGCCCAAAAGTCCCTTCGTCGGAAAGCTCGATTTATTCTTCGAGTGCGAGATCGAAATTCATCACGCCAAGCGCGGTGACCTTCACATTTTAAAAGATCTCGTCGTCGAAAAAAACCGGCTCGGCATTCGCAAAACCTACGGCCAAACTTTGGGCGCATCGTATTTCGTAAAACTCGTCGAACTCGTTTCCGAACCCGAAAACGAGCTCCCCGTCGTCGCCGACTTGCTCGACCGCGCCCTCGATTACCTCACCGAGAATCAGCCCGACCGCCGCGCCGTTTTATTTTTCGAAAAGAAACTCGCCGAAGAACTTGGCATCGGCGAAGAGCACAAAGAAGGCATCGGAGCGATCGAAAGCACCTTCGGAAAAATCCCCGTGCAGCGGCGGGAGCTGACGGGGCGCTGGTGAGTGATCAGCCTAGAACAACGGTTCGCTCATTTCGCTGTTCGTTTTCGCCCAGATCTTAATCAGTTCAGCAAGGCGCTCGGGTTCGGTATCGGCAAGGTTGTTTTCCTCGGAAAGGTCCTTGGAGAGATCGTAGAGCTCCCATTTCGCTTTGCCAGAGTTGAGCCTTCCACCCATGCGCAGCAGCTTCCAATCGCCGTGTCGCAACGCAGTCTTTCCGCCCTGACGCCAGAAGAGAGTCTCGTGCGGAGTCCCCTCGTTTTTGCCAGTAAGATAAGGAATCAGATCCACGCCTTCGACTTGCTTCGGGGCGGTAACTCCAGCGCTGTTGGCGGCGGCAGTCGCAAAGATATCGCGGGAGCTGACCGGCTTGTCGTAAATCTGGCCGGCGGGAATTTCGCCTTTCCACTGCATCATGAATGGCACTCGAATCGCTCCCTCATACATCTGCCCTTTGGATCCGCGCAGGGGAAGGTTGGATGAGGTGAGTTCTTTGGTCGGGCCGCCGTTGTCGCTCAGGAAAAAGACGATGGTGTTTTCTTCGAGGCCGGATTTCCGCAGCTGTTCCATCACTGAGCCAACGCTGTCGTCCATATTTGCCAGCATCGCCGCGAAGATGCGGCGGTGGATATCTTCGATGTGGGCGAACTTTTCCATGTAGGCATCCGCGCCCTGGAGCGGACTGTGAACCGCGTTGTAGGCGAGGTAGAGAAAGAACGGTTTGTCGTCGTGACGATCGATAAAGTCGACCGCTTCGCGAGTGAGGGCATCGGTCAGGTATTCCGTTTCCTCGACCGGTTGCCCGCCTCGGACGATAGGATTGTTCGCATCGTAGTCAGGTTCGTCGCTCGGCCAGGTGTGATAGAGCAGATTCTTCTTCCCGATCCAACGACCTTCCACTCCACCCGGAAGCATCTTGCGGCGCAACAAAGTAGTCACACCTTTGTAAGGAGGTGGAACGAAATAATGACCTTCGTGCGTGAAGCCGAAAAACTCGTCGAAGCCGTGACGATGAGGATGATATTTCGCAGTTCCGCCTTGATGCCATTTTCCAATCAAGCCGGTGGTGTAGCCACCGTCGTGAAGCGACTCAGCGATGGTGATTTCCTTCGGCGGCAAACCAAATTCCGGCTCTTCATTGAGAGGTCCGGTCGGATTGAATTCGTATCCGAAGAGAGTTGGCGTGCGCCCCGTGAGCAAACCGGCGCGAGAGGGACTGCAGTTCGGCCCGGCCACATAGCCCGAAGTGAAACGCACTCCGTTGTTCGCAATAGAGTCGATGTGAGGCGTCGGGATTTCCGGATTTCCCTGACAACTCAGTTCGCCGTAGCCGAGGTCATCGGCGAACAGGACGATGATGTTGGGTTGTCGGTCAGCCGCCGTCGCGACGGTGAACAGGGCAGTAAAAATCCAAAGGGATGCCAAACCGGTTTTTCTATTAGTGATCATGAATTGTTTTCTATCGGGCGGTGTTCTGTAATTCCTCAAGCGTCAGCTTTCCATCGCCGTTTAAATCCGACTTTTTGAAACGCTTCGTCAGAGCGGGAAGGTTGCGCCCCTTGGGATCGCCAATGAATTCCTCCAGCGTGACGGCATCATCGGCGTTGCGATCCCGGGTTTTAAAAAATTGCTCCGGAGAACGTTGCTTTGTTGCCGGGGCGGGCGGTACTGGTTTGGTTTCGGGCTTTTCTTTCCCCGATCCGGCTGCGTTCTCCGCGCCAGGATACTCTGAGTTGATGTTGGCGAAATGGTCGATCAATTCTGCCTTGAGAGATTGATAGACTTCCGGAAGCTCCGTTCGCAGATCGTTTTTCTCTGCGACATCTTTGCTCAAATCAAACAGCGCCAAATCGGTGTCCTTCAGTTCAGCAACCAAGGCGGCCCAATCCGGGGACAGATCTCTCCCGATATCGCTCCAAAGTTTGTAGTCGTTTTTTCGTAAACCGATGTTGCCCCAGAGTTCGAAGATCATGGTCCGCTCAGCGATTTCTTCTTCCCCACCCGAATCGGCATGCGGCAGCAATGAGGTCCCACGCATCGGGTTTTGGCCATTCGTTTTCGGAACCGGAATCGTCGCGGCATCCATCAAGGTAGCGAAGACATCGCAATGCATCACCTGAGCCTCCGAGACGGTACCTTGCGGCAGTCGGCCTTTCCAATTCATCAGAAACGGCACGTTCAGTCCGCCTTGATAGGTCGTGGCTTTTCCACCCTGGAAAGGACCATTGTTGCCGGGGAATCTCCCGCCAGCGGCGGCTTCTTCCATGGTGCAGCCTCCGTTGTCACTGACTAAAACGATGAGTGTGTTTTCGGCGATGTCGAGCTCATCCAAGAGGTCGACCAGGCGACCTATGTTGTGATCCATGTGTTCGAGAATCGCGACATAATCACTGCGCAGGAAACTGACACCCCGGTCGAGCGCCTTTTGCACCCACTCCTCAGGAGCGGAGGCGGGCTTCGACTTTTCCGTGCGAAGCGGACCGTGCACGGCGTTGTAGGAGAGGTAACAAAAGAAAGGGTCATCCTTGGCGGCGTTCTCTCGAATGAATTCTTCAGCCCACCCGGTGAACAATTCGGTCGCGTGCCCTTCGGTGGCCTGATCTGCGCTGCGATTGTGCATGATCTTCGACCTGCCCGGCTTGATCCAATACGTATGCGCCCCTCCGAGAAATCCGCGAAACTCATCGAAGCCGCGGTCATTGGGAACTTCTCCCTCCAGCGAACCCATGTGCCATTTGCCGTAAGCGCCCGTCTTGTAGCCGGTTTCAGAGAGATGCTCCGAGAGCATTTTAACATCGCGCTTGATGCCGCGATATCCCGGTGAACCGAGCGGCTGACTTCCGGGGCCGCGCCACATGCCGTTCTCACTCGAGTATTGCCCGGTGAACATGCAGGCGCGCGACGGTCCGCAGAGTGGCACCGTGTGGTAGTTCTGAAACCGCACACCTTTAGCCGCCAGACCATCCAGCGTCGGCATCTGCACTTCGGTCTTGTCCCAATTCGACGGTAGATCGCCCCAGCCATGATCGTCGGAAACGATGAACAGAATATTAGGGCGGTCGGCAGCGTTGGCTGAAATCGAAAGCAGGAACGCCGACGCGATTCCAATGAACATTTCTTTTTTCATAAACATTTTTTTACTCGAAGATTAAGCGCTGCTTGATTGGATTGGTTGCACAAAAATAGGCAGGCAAAGGAAGAAACGGTCATTTCTTGTCCTGCGCTGCAATTTCTCGTCGAATTTCATTCAATGCTTTCCCCGAGGCTGAATACCCTTTCGAATCCAAATGCAGCTGATCCCGTTTGTAGAACTCTCTTTTGAGTTCTCCGTTTTGGTTGAGAAATATTTGATTGATATTCCTTTGAAAAATCGTCTTCCCATCAGCAATCTCGGGTAAAAGAACATTGAGAGCATCAACCCGGTTTTGTTCAGGCTCTTTGCGGGGGAAAACATGGAATACGACAATTTTCCCGCCTGGCCCTGCCTCAACTCCCGCGCCGGGTTCGCCGCGGGCCCCTGGTTTGAAGTTGGGACGGAGCACACCAAATTCGACCTTCTCTTCGGTGAAAAGCAAGGCAACCTTACCTTCGCCCTCCTGCTCATTGAGCGCGAAGGAGAAACCTATGAGGAGACCACCTGGGGCCAGCCCAAATGGCCACTCTTTCTCACTCGTGTCCCTAACACTCCTCAACGTGTGGCTCTGGAAAATCTTCAGGGATTCCTTGATGAGAAATTGCTCGGCGGATTTTCGTTGGATGAAGAGAGCATTTGGCGGATGCTCCCTTAAGGTTGAACAACGACAATG
>ERZ887942.1295-NODE-1295-length-17636-cov-6.286502_pt1 | contig 17636 bp, 13 predicted proteins | sample MGYA00521099_ERZ887942 | MGnify/ENA primary metagenome ERZ887942 (study PRJEB32303, sample SAMEA104408605) | aquatic metagenome | biome: Brackish water; feature: Pelagic; material: water | place: Baltic Sea | collected 2014-06-07T06:48:00 | depth 16,251 m ...
GTGCACGGATCTAGTTCTGACGCCGGCCATCGCGCCGGTGCTGCCAAAATTGAGGAGTTTCTCGGTTGGTGTGAAGAAGCCGGGGTAGAAGTGGTCACGCTGTGGCTACTTTCCACCGACAACCTGACCCGTCCCGAAGCTGAACTCAATCAACTGCAGGGAATCATCGACGATACGGTGACCGAACTTGCCAGCACCGGCCGCTGGCGGATCAACCCCGTGGGCGCACTAGACCTGTTGCCTGATCCCACCGCGGTGCGGTTGAAACAGGCGGCAGAATCCACCGCCGAGGTGAACGGAATCTTGGTGAACGTTGCCGTGGGCTATGGCGGGCGGCGCGAGGTCGTCGACGCGGTGCGTTCGATTCTGCTGCAGCACGCGGCCGAGGGCACCGAACTAACTGAACTCGCATCGGTCCTCGACGTGGAACATATTGCCGAGCACCTCTACACCAAAGGTCAGCCAGACCCAGACCTGGTGATTCGCACCTCGGGTGAGCAGCGCCTATCTGGTTTTCTGCTGTGGCAAAGCGCCCATTCGGAGTACTACTTCTGTGAGGCCTACTGGCCCGATTTCCGTCATGTTGATTTTTTGCGTGCCCTGCGTGCCTATGCCGCCCGGCAGCGACGCTTTGGAAATTGATAACGGCCGTGTCGCAAGAGAAGTAATTTGTGTGACGTAGGTCACACTGCGCTTTGACCATCACCGGCTAATCATTCCGAAATGTCCGTTTCGACGTGCGTGTTATCCACAGGTGCGCCGTGACCTCAGCGTGACATTTGTGCGATCTGCGTGCATCGTGGAGTCTCGTTCGACCCGCGCTAGGCCCGGCCTAGCACCGTGCTCCACCGCCTTCCCGGACGCGTGGTGGTGCCACGGCAGGTGGGTAAGTCACGCCGTTAGTGGCCCCGGAGCCACTAACCCGTCGAAAGGCTGTTCGTGCGTCGAAGTTCAATGAAGGCCGCTGCCGTGTGCACCATGAGTGCGGCACTTTTGGTGGGCGGTCTTGCTCCCACCGTCATGATGTCCCAGGCTCTGGCCGCAGAAGGTGATGAGTCTGTCTCCACCTCAAACGAGCGCATGCCGCGAAATACTCCCGGAGCCGACGGGCTGCCCTGGTTGACCGAGGCCGGTCAAGACATCAAGGGTTACCGCGTGAGCGCCTATGAAGGCTCCTATTACGACGAGCGCTTCGAGCAGTACCGGCTCTGTGTTGTCCAACGTGAAAGTGGCGGCAATTACGACGAATCATCCGGCGGTTTCGTCGGTGCCTATCAAATGGGTTCCTATAACTCCCCAAGCCGAGTCACCGGCAAGTTGCGGGCGGAGATGGTGGCCGAATACGGCCAGGACGCCAGCAAAGAACTTGATCGTTTAGCTGCACAGCCGCTGTACAAGTGGAACCGGTTCTGGCAGGACGCCGCATTCTGGACGATCTTCAATAAAGGCGCCGGGTGGCGTCAGTGGTCGGCCGAATGGGGCGCAAACTGGAATTGTGATCATCGAGCCAATGCCGAAAGCGGTTGGCCGAATAAGTCTCGCTATAACTACACACCCATTGAGCGTTCGACTGCGAGTGAGTCCACCGCATCCACCAGGTCGAGTAAGGCCCTGCGCGGCACTCGACATAAGGCGGTTGAGCGACGCTTTGGCCAGACCAAGCACGAGGTCGGTTCAGCCGATTACAGCCAATGGCTTGCCCGCAAATTTATCAACGCTGAATACAACTGGAAGTCGCGAGAGTTTCGGGCGTTGAAGAGCATGTGGTGGAAAGAAAGCAACTGGCGCTTTGAGGTTGTCAATGGGCAGGGGCCCTGGTACGGCCTCGGTCAGGTCAACGGTCCGTTCATTGAGTCCACCGGGTTTAAAATCTCCCAGTACCGGTCCAGCCCGTATGTGCAGATCAAAGTAGGTGCCGCCTACATTAAACAGCGCTACGGAAGCCCGAAAGCGGCCTGGCAGTTCTGGAAGGCCAACGGCTGGTACTGACCTTGTTCAGGAACTGACCTGGCTTAGGCGGGTGGCCCCACCGGGATTGTGGTGGCCACCGGTCGCAGCGTCTCGGCAAAGAAGTCATTTCCTTTGTCGTCGACCACGACGAAAGCCGGGAAGTCCACCACGTTAATTTTCCACACGGCTTCCATGCCCAGTTCTGGAAAGTCGATCACCTCCACCGAGGTGATGTTGTCCTGGGCCAAAATTGCTGCTGGCCCACCGATGGACCCCAGATAGAAGCCACCGTTCTCAGCGCACGCCTTGGTTACAGCAGCACTTCGATTTCCTTTGGCCAACATGACGAATGAGCCACCGGCCTGTTGAAACTGATCGACATAGGCATCCATGCGACCGGCCGTTGTCGGACCAAAGGATCCCGACGCGTAACCCTCGGGGGTTTTCGCTGGCCCGGCATAGTAGACGGCGTGGTCTTGCAGGTACTGCGGCATGGGTTCACCCCGGTCGAGCATGTCCTTGATCCGAGCATGGGCGATATCGCGGGCCACGACGAGCGGACCATGCAGCGAGACGCGCGTCTTCACCGGCAGGGCCGAGAGTTGCTGACGGATCTCGCTCATGGGACGGTCGAGGTTAATGCGCACCACGTCGGTTGCGGTGTCCTCCTCGCTGACGTCGGGCAGGTACTGCGCTGGCTCAGTCTCTAACTGTTCCAAGAACACACCGTCGGCGGTGATCTTGGCCAGGGCCTGCCTATCTGCCGAACACGAGACCGCGATAGCGACCGGTAACGACGCGCCATGTCGGGGCAGTCGGATGACGCGGACGTCGTGGCAGAAGTACTTTCCGCCGAATTGAGCGCCGATGCCGAAGGTGCGGGTCATCGCCAGTACTTCCGCCTCCATTTCTAGGTCTCGAAATCCGTGTCCATCGGCGGAGCCGTGAACGGGCAGTGTGTCGAGGTATCGGGCGCTGGCGAGTTTGGCTGTCTTGAGGGCAAACTCCGCGGTCGTGCCGCCGACCACGATGGCCAGGTGGTAGGGCGGGCACGCGGCAGTCCCCAGTGACCGTAACTTTTCGTCGAGGAACGCGGCGAATCGAGTTGGGTTAAGCAGGGCCTTGGTTTCTTGGTAGAGAAAACTTTTATTGGCCGAACCACCACCCTTGGCCATGAATAGCAACTCATAGGTCAGCTCGTGGCCGGGTTTGGTATCTGCATAGATATCGATTTGGGCGGGCAGGTTGGTGCCGGTGTTTCGTTCGTCCCACATCGACGTTGGTGCCATCTGCGAATAGCGCAGGTTTAAGGTGCGAAATGCATGGGCCACGCCGGCGCTGATAGCCGCTTCGTCTGGCCCGGTCGTGATAATTCCCTGCCCGCGTTTACCCATTACGATCGCTGTTCCGGTGTCCTGGCACATCGGCAGCACCCCGCCGGCGGCGACATTGGCGTTCTTCAGCAGATCCAGTGCCACGAAGCGGTCATTGGCGCTGGCCTCCGGGTCATCAATGATGGCTCGCAACTGGGCGAGGTGGCCGGGGCGTAATAGGTGTGAAATATCCCGGATCGCAGCGCTTGTCAGGTCCTTGAGTACCTGAGGTTCAATGCGTAACCACCTTCGGCCTGCACCACTGAGGACTTCGATGCCGTCACTGGTGAGTTTCCGATACGTCGTGGTGTCTGGTCCTAGGGGGAGCATGTCGACATAGAAACTGTCATCCACCGCGCGTGAGTCCATGTGCACAGCGTAGGACGTCCACACTCGCGGCCCTTAGGTGAACCAATGCCCGCGCCGCTAGGGTTATTTCTATGGTTTCAGTGGCAGTCTTGGGGGAGCGGGTCATCGATCTCCTGCCCGGGGCTGACGGGCGCTACCAAGCACTGCCCGGCGGTTCTCCGGCCAATGTTGCCCTAGGCCTGGTTCGACTTGGCCTGACCCCACTGCTCCTCGCCCGAGGTGGTGATGATGGATTTTCCGCCCTACTCGATGAAGCCCTCGCTACGGCAGATCTAGATCGCAGCGGTGTCATCGGCGCGCCCGGACTTGCCATGTTGGCCGTGTGCACATCGACGTTGGACGGCGCAATGGCCTATACCTTCTACCATCGTGATAGCCCGGATTTGTCCTGGACCACTGCTGACCTGGAGTTAGCGGAGGTGCTCATGAATCGGTCGCAGGTGAAGGCATGGCACACCGGTTCATTGGTGAGTTGGCTAGGTTCTGGCGTCCCGGCGCTGCTCTCATCGTGGCAAATGGCCGCAGCGCAAGGACAGATCACCTTAAGTTATGACCCCAATGCGCGACCCGGCGCGCAGTCTCGCGACGCCATGGTTACCTCCGCTGAGCAGTTCATAAAATCAGCGCACATTGTGAAGGCCAGTGATGAAGACGCTGACTTCATGTATCCCGGACAGTCCCTAGATGAGGTGGGAAATTCTTGGCTTGCCCTGGGTGCCCAAATCGTCGTACTGACCCGAGGCAGTGCCGGTGCCTGTGCCTGGCGATCACGCCACGACGTGATTGAAGTGCCCGGATTCGAAGTTCCAGTGGTTGACACCGTGGGGGCCGGAGACACCGTGAGCGCGGCGCTTATTGCTGGGCTGCAACATTATTTGGGTGCAGACTCCGGTAGTCGAATGCGGGAACTATCCGATGGGCAAATGGCCACGATTCTTACTCGCGCATGTGCTGCTGCGGCCATTACCTGTTCACGTGCCGGAGCCCAACCGCCAACCTTGGCAGAACTCGATCAGTTTTTGCTGGCTCAGCCGAGGGAAATTCAGTCCTAGGGCGCACCGTCAAAGTCGACCGATGAGTACGTCATCAATTTGTCGAGTCGGTGTTCACTGGCCACTTCTCGGATGGTTCCGCTCTTGCTGCGCATCACGATGGAGTGAGTCTGTGCTCCCTGTGATCGATATCGAACGCCCCGCATGAGTTCACCATCAGTGATGCCGGTAGCGCAGAAGAACACGTTGTCGCTTCGCACGAGGTCATCGGTGGTCAAGACTCGGCTGAGATCATGGCCGGCATCGAGTGCGCGCTGGCGTTCAGCCTCATCGTGGGGGGCGAGCATTCCCTGAATCGTGCCGCCCAGGCACTTAATGGCGCAGGCCGTAATGATTCCCTCGGGTGTACCGCCGGTGCCGAGGAGGAGATCAATGCCGGTGCCTTCACGTGCGGCCATGATGGCACCGGCCACATCGCCATCGGTAATGAACTTGATTCGAGCGCCGGCCTCGCGGATGTCACGCGCGAGTTCCTCATGTCGGGGGCGATCGAGGATGCACACGGTCAGATCAGCGATCCGTTCACTCTTTGCCTGAGCGATCCGGCGCAGATTCTCAGCAACGGGGGCCGTGATATCCACCACATCGGCCGCCGCGGGTCCGGTGACCAACTTCGACATGTAAAACACCGCGCTCGGGTCATACATCGACCCGCGCTCAGCGACCGCCAGCACTGATATCGCATTCGACATGCCCTTAGCGCACAGCGTGGTGCCGTCGATGGGGTCGACGGCGACGTCGACTGCGGATCCGGTTCCGTCACCTACTGCTTCGCCGTTGAAAAGCATTGGGGCGTCATCTTTTTCGCCCTCTCCGATCACAACGACGCCGTCCATGGAGACACTGCCGATGAGTGAACGCATGGCGTTGACCGCTGCGCCGTCAGCCCCGTTCTTATCGCCGCGGCCCACCCATCGGGCAGCTGCCATAGCTGCTGCCTCGGTGACCCGAACCAGTTCTAGGGCCAGGTTGCGATCGGGGGCTTGGGGAGTACGAGGTGTGTGGTGCGCTGATGGGGCCGACATGACCTGAGCATGTCATGTTGGCCGATATGGGAGAGGATCATTACTGTGACCGAGCCAATTCCTGACCATGGCGATGATGTGCGCCCCACCGGACGCCGCAATGCCCGCCTAGGGCAAACAGTGGCCGATATGACCCGGTCCCTCGTGGTCGTGCTCGTGGTTGTGGGGGCGATATTGCTGGTCACCTGGCGTCCACAGCCTGAAGCCGTCAAAACGATCGACCCCACCACCGCCCTTGTTTCAGCGCGTGTGGTGGCAGATTTCGAGATTCTTTATCCGGCCGGTCTTAACCCTGATTGGCGCAACACCAGCGCTCGGTGGGACACACCGCCCACAGCCGCACCGGATGCAGCGTGGCACCTTGGCTTCGTGACACCGGCAGACGCCTATGCCCAGTTGGGGCAATCGGCTACGACAAATGCTGATTATCTGGCGGATCAGACCGCCGGTGGTCGGCTTACCGGTGACGATTTTGGCCCGTGGCAGCGGTACGCCACCGGTGTGAATAGCGCCGAACCCACCCGTTCTTTGGTGCAGATCGTCAATGGGGTAACCATTGTGGTGAGCGGCACAGCGGAGTGGGCAGAGTTGGAATTTTTTGCCGACCGGTTGTCGCCGTCAGCGTTTCCTGACCCGGGCGATTAATCCTCGTGGGTCATGATCGTGCGATCCGCCGCGGCGTCAAGCCAGCGCTGACAGTGCACGGCCAGTACCTCGCCGCGCTCCCACAGGGCGAGCGCATCTTCTAGCTCTGCCCCACCAACCTCAAGCCTTGCCACGATGGTGGCAAGTTCGTCGCGGGCTTCTTCGTAGGTCAGTGCCGCGATATCTTCGGGAATGATGACGATCTGCGGCAGTTCTGCGGGAGAAACTTCCGTTTCCTTGTTCTCGCTCATGACTCAACCTCGTCTTTAGGCTCAACAGTGTCATTAGGCTCGTCAATGTCTGGGCTCCGGGTTGCTGTGAACTTGCCCGCAAACACCCGGATGCTGACTGTGTCATGCATGGCGACCTGTTTGGGCGAATAGACAATCTTTTTTGACGATTGTGTCTTCATGGGATCGATCAAGGACACCACCGCATAGCCACGTTCTAGCGTTGCTAGAGGGGACAGTGCGCGTGTTTGAGCGAGAAGTGAGACTAACTCGGTACGTGCCTGCTTGAGCGCCTGGGTCGTGGCCCGGTGGGCACGGCCGCGAAACTGCTGGATCTTGGTTACTTCGCGGGTGAGCGCATGGTGAAGTGCACGCTGGCTGCGGGCGCGTGCCTGATCGATGAGGGCCTGCTGCTCGACTAGGTCAGGGACCACTCGCTTGGCCGCATCGGTGGGGGTGGACGCGCGAAAATCAGCGACGAGATCGATCAGGGGGTGATCATTTTCGTGACCGATAGCGCTAATGACTGGAGCTCTAGAGGTGCTCACCGCGCGGATGAGCCGTTCGTTGCTGAAGGGCAGCAGGTCTTCGAAACTGCCCCCGCCGCGGGCGAGGATGACCACATCGACGAGGGCGTCAGCATTGAGGGTTTCCAGCGCCGCCACCACCTCGGTGACCGCGTTTACACCCTGCACCGCCACCTCAATGGTGTGAAAATCAACGCTTGGCCACCGCTGGGTCGCGTTGGCCACCACGTCGTGCAGGGCGGCGCTAGCCCGCCCGCAGATGAGTCCGACGCGCCGGGGAAGAAAGGGCAGTTGTCGTTTGCGTTCAGCGGCGAAGAGGCCCTCGGCTTGGAGTAGGACTTGGAGTCGGGCGAGTTCCTCGCGGAGTGCACCCAAGCCCACAGCACGGATTTCGCGTGCGCGAATTTGCAAGGTGCCACGGCCGCCATAAACCTCGGCCTTGCCGTGGACGATGACCCGCTGGCCCTCGATGGCCGGTGGCTGCATGCGATCAAGGAGTCCGACGTTGGTGACGACAGAAAGCGACATATCGACATCCACATCGCGCAGGGTGACCCAGGCCATAGACATGCCGGGGCGACGGCTGATTTGGGCAATCTGACCTTCCAGCCACACCGGGCCTAGTTGATCTACCCATTCGCCAATGCGCGTGGAGATCACCCGCACGGGCGCAGGCTGTTCCGGTGATGTCGCAAGCTTCATATCCGCTGATGCTAACGCCGCGGTCTGATACTGCGGCGGTGCTCTTCCCGGATGGCCATTCGCCCATTGCACAAAACACGCCTACGATGGACGGGTGACCGAATCAGATGACCAAGCACAAGGCCAGCCCAAACGGCGAGGCACGGTCCTGCTCGCGCAACCTCGTGGATACTGCGCCGGGGTAGATCGCGCGGTCGTCACGGTGGAGAAAGCCCTTGATCTTTACGGGCCCCCGGTCTATGTACGCAAGCAAATCGTGCACAACCAGTACGTTGTCGACACCCTGGAAGGCCGCGGCGCCATCTTCGTGGAAGAACTCGAAGAAGTGCCCGCCGGAGCCACGGTGGTGTTCTCTGCTCACGGGGTCGCCCCCACCGTGCATGAAGAAGCTGCAGAGCGTCAGTTGAAGACCATTGATGCGACCTGCCCGCTCGTTACGAAGGTTCATGCCGAAGCCAAACGATTCGCGGCTGAGGGAAAGCAGATTTTGTTGATCGGCCACGAGGGGCATGAAGAGGTCGTGGGGACGATGGGTGAGGCACCTGAGTCCATCACTCTCGTTGAAAGTCCAGCAGACGCCGACACCGTGGTACTAGATCCGGATCGGGAGATCATCTGGTTGTCCCAGACCACGCTGTCGGTTGATGAAACGATGCAGACGGTGGAGCGGTTGCGGTCGCGCGCACCAGATCTGCAAAGTCCACCCAGCGACGACATTTGCTACGCCACCCAAAATCGCCAGGTAGCGGTCAAAGTGATTGCACCGCGCTGCGATGTGTTGATCGTGGTGGGTTCTGGAAACTCGTCCAATTCGGTGCGCCTCGTTGAGGTCGGGTTGGAAGCCGGAGCGAAAAGTGCTTTCCGGGTGGATGGCGCACACGAAATTGATGCAACCTGGTTCGACGGCGCGGAAACGGTGGGGGTCACCTCCGGGGCCTCGGTGCCTGAATCCCTCGTCGAAGGGGTACTCACCTGGCTCAGCGAGACTGGTTTCGGCGATGTCGAACCGGTGATTACGGCAGAGGAGACCCTCATCTTCGCGCTGCCGCCAGAACTTCGTCGCGACATCAAGGCTGCTGCTGCGCGCGAACTGACCTAACTAGGTCCGTTTCTGGCGTCGGTGGCGCACCCAGATGGTGAGCGCGGCCACAGCGGTGGCGACCAAGATCCACACCACGTTTTGTCCCAGGGTAAAAGGAATGAGTAGTCCCTGCTGCACCCAAAATCCGCCGGAGTCGGTGGTGGTTAACTGCCCGGCGGTCACGGTGGCAGTCAAAAATGCGATCGGTGGGGTTACGACCGCCCAGAACCGATCCCGCATTGACACGGTGGCGGCCGCGTATGCGCTTACCACTACCAGGGCAATCCCGGTGAGGGCACCGATACTGTCGGTCAGGATCGCGTTGGCAAATGCGATGAGCACCGTGAATCCGGTGACGAGAATGAACACAGCCACCGCGCCCAGACCGCCCTGCTGCGCCCGAGCCTCGGCGCGTCGACGTTGGCTGGGGGCTGGAACCAACCGCGGCCCGGAAGCCAGCATTGCCTCCTCCGCGGCTGGGCCAGCGGCTCCACTGGAGCGAAATAGCCGGCCGGTGGGCGGCCCATCCGGGGCCGAATCGTCCGGTTGATCCACATGGTTCACGAGGGGAAGGCTACGCCACCTCCGGGGCTGACTACGCTGAGATGGTGGTAGCCGTGGATCCGACATCGCTTGATCCTGTCTCTTTTGGCTATGCCGGCCTCATCGTGGACTGGGGCGGGGTGCTCACTGAAAACCTCAAGGACGCTGTCAATCGATGGGCGGTGGCCGACGACATAGACATTGATGCCTACGTCGCCATCATGCGGTCATGGTTGGGCGAAGACGGTGAAATCGAGGCGAGGCTCAATCCGATTCATGCACTGGAACGTGGCGAGATGCAGGTGCCGCATTTTGAATCACGTCTGGCTGAAGAGCTCACCCTGCGCAGTGGCCGACCAGTTGTTGAACAGGGACTCCTTGCCCGGATGTTTTCCGCTTTCGAGCATTCCCACGACATGAATGGGTTAGTGCGCCGGGCCCGCGCGGCCGGTATTCGAACCGCGCTGCTGTCCAATTCCTGGGGCGAGCACTATCCGCGCGACCTGTGGCAGGACATGTTTGATGTCACGGTCATCAGCGGCGAGGTGGGTATGCGTAAGCCAGAGGAGCGGATCTTCACCCATACTTTGGAGTTGCTCGATCTACCGCCCACCGAATGTGTTTTTGTCGATGATCTCCCGCACAACATCCGGGCGGGGGCTGAACTTGGGTTAACCGGGGTGCTGCATACGTCCTTTGCGCAGTCCCAGATCGAACTTTCTGCACTGTTCGGGGTGGATCTGTCCTAGGTGTGGCCGCCGATCGTGACACGATGGCATCGTGACCGAACGGTTGAGTGCACTGGACGCCTCATTTCTTTACCTTGAGACAGCCAATGCCCCGCTACACACGGGCAGCGTGGTGCTCTTTCAGGAGTCACCCGGGGCCCTGGACCACCAACGCGTCGTGAAGTTGATCCAGGAGCGCATCGCCTTCCTGCCGCGCTATCGACAGCGCCTTCGTGAAGTGCCCGGTGGTTTGGCGCACCCGGTGTGGGTCGACGACGCGCATTTCGACGCCACCTACCATGTGCGTCGCTCAGCTTTGCCGGCCCCGGGCTCCATCGAGTCGCTATATGACCTGGTCGGTCGGATCATGAGCCGACCATTGGATCGACGCCGCCCGTTGTGGGAGGTGTACCTGGTGGAAGGCGTGCAGGGCCGCCGATTCGCGTTGCTTACCAAGACTCATCAGGCCATGGTGAACGGTCTTTCTGCCCTTGATATCGCCGAGGTCATCCTCGACGAATCTGCGACGCCGTCTCCCCAACCGGTCTCTACCTGGCAGCCATCGCCGGAGCCGAGCAGTGCAGAGTTGATGGTCGGTGCGATTAGCGAAAATTTGCAGCGGCCGCGTCAGTTGTTTACGCGTTTGGGCGCCACCGTCAGCGCCGGTTCCCGCACGGTGGGCGACGTGTGGGCCACGTTGCGCGAAGCGGCTCGACCTGCGGAGCACAATCCGTTGACGGTATCCATTGGTGCGCAGCGACGCTTCGCCACTGTGGACCTTCGGCTGGAGGATTTCAAGACTGTTCGCCAACGCACCAGTGGGTCCATCACCGATGTTGCACTGGGAGTGGTCACCGGGGCGCTGCGATCATGGCTATTTAGTCGGGGAATTCCGGTGACGGCAACGACCACCGTACGCACACTGGTGCCGGTCAGCTTGGCTGCGAGCGATCCGCGCTCAGCTGAAGTCTCGGCGGTGGTTTTAGATTTGCCCGTGGGTGAGGGCGACCCGGTGATTCGTGTGCAACGCATCGCCTTCGATATGGCTCGCCACGGTGCTGACAGTCATGTGACCGGGGCACGGGCAATGAGTGAGCTGGTGGGCTTCGCCCCGGCAACGCTGCATGCCCTCGGAGCCCGGGTGGGTGCTGGCTTAGCGGCCCGCGCGTACAGCCTGATCGTGACCAACGTGCCTGGCCCGCAGGTGCCGCTGTATGCAGGTGGCGCACGCATGCTGGCTACCTACCCGGTTGTCCCCATCGGTGAGCGGCAGGCGATGAGCATTGGGATCACCTCGTATGCCGGCGGAGTATTCGTTGGCTTGAACGCTGATCGTGATGCGATGGACGACCTCGATCTGTTCGCCACGGCAATGCAGGAAGCAATGTCTGAACTTCTCGACACAACACGGGCGCGTAAAGACCGACGTTTGCAGGTTGCGGGTGGACAATCAACGGTGTCCACCCGTTCGACCAAATCGCGAGCGAAGAAGCAGGTGACCAGCGATGACTGACCCGGCACCCAAGAAGGCTCTGGTGCTGGGCGGGGGCGGTGTCCTTGGTGCGGCCTGGTCGGTGGGCGCGCTATGTGCCCTGGAAGAGACGCGCGGTCTAGGCCTGGAAGATTTCGACATCATTGTCGGCACATCCGCCGGTGCGGTGCTGGGTTCACTCGTGGCCGCCGGTGTCACTCCTCATCAACTGAAACAGCATCAACTCGGTGAACCGGTGACCACCGGCCCGCTGGCCGGGTATTCCTGGGACTACGAAACAGCCACCGGTGGTTCACGTCCTAGTATGCCTAAGCTGCTTGGCCCTGGTTCATTTAAGTTGATAGCAAACGGTTTGCGTAGTTTGGCGAAGCGGCCGCCTACGGCATTTCTTTCTGCGTTTATGCCACTGGGCACCGGTTCCCTGGAGCGAGTGGGGCATCTGGTGGATGCGATTACTCCGATGGATGCCTGGTCGCCGCATCGTAATCTTTGGGTCGTAGCAATGAATTACACCGAGGGCACCCGAGTGGTTTTTGGTCGACCCGATGCACCGGAGGTGCCACTTGCCGATGCCGTCATGGCGTCATGTGCAATCCCTGGCTGGTTTGAACCGGTGGAAATTCATGGCACGCCTTACATTGACGGTGGTGCATGGTCGGCAACATCGGTGGATGTGCTCGTGGGCTCTGGCGTCGACGAGGTTTACGTCGTCGCACCGATGCTGTCCTTTGCCGATGATGAACCAGTTGGTTTCCTCACCCGGGTTGAACGCCAGTGGCGCCATCGAGTAACACGACGCTGCATGAACGAGGTGAACGAGGTTGAAGCCGAGGGTGCCCAGGTGCACGTCTTGGGCCCCGGCCTCGAGGATTTGCAGGCCATGGGCGCGAATATCATGGACACATCTCGACGAGTAGGCGTGATGGAAACATCGCTGCGCACCAGTCGTCGCGCCTGGGAGGGCGGCACTCCGGGTAGCTTTGCGGCGACCGGTTAGTGGTCAATGATGTCTGATGCACTGGTATCTGATCTGCTGAGCGAAACTGCGCGCTTGGCAAAACAGACGCACGTAGAAGAATCTGGAATGGCACTGCTACACAATTATTATCGCCACGTTGCTCCGGCAGACCTAGAGCATCGAACTCCGGCAGACCTGCTTGGTCCTGTGGTCACGCACCTACAGGTGGGAAAACATCGCCCTGATGGCACCAGTGTGGTTCGTGTTTTCACTCCCACAGTGAGCGACAACGGTTGGTCGGTGGGTCATACCGTTGTGCAGATCGTTACCGATGACATGCCGTTTCTGGTCGACTCAGTGTCGTTGGCGCTCAATGGTTTAGATCGCACGATCTATCTCGTCATTCACCCGATCGTCACCGTGCGCCGCGGCGTAGCCGGTGATTTGCTTGAAGTATATCCCGACAATGGTGGTCCACCGAAAGGCTGTGAGGCCGATCCCTTTATTCGGCGCGAGTCCTGGATTTGTGTTGAAATTGATCACAGCACGGCCCATGTAGAACAAATCCACCAGGCCGTAAGCACAAGTGTGCGCGATGTGCGTGACGCAGTCGAAGACTGGCCACGACTGAGTGCGAGGGCCGAAGAAATCGCCGAGCAGCTGCGCACGGACCCGCCACCCCATGTTGATTCGATCGAGCTTCACGAAACGGCGGCGCTCCTTGACTGGCTGGTCAAGGACAACTTCACCTTCCTTGGTTTTCGCGAGTACGACCTCGTCGGGGACAGCGGCGAGGAGGCCCTTCGCGCCGTACCCGGTAGCGGTCTGGGGATCCTGCGGGCGGATCAAACTCAGTCGGGCGCGTTCGCCACACTGCCTGCTGCGGTTCGCTCGCGGGCTCGGGACCCGCAACCACTAATCCTGACCAAAGCCAATAGTCGTTCCACAGTGCATCGATCCGGATACCTCGATTACATCGGGGTGAAACGCTTTGATGCTCACGGCATAGTCACCGGTGAGCGAAGATTCGTGGGCATTTACGCGGCCTCGGCTTATGCACAATCGGTGATGACGATTCCCGTTATCCGCACTCGGGTGGATCGGGTTTTTCAACTGTGTGAAGTATCCAGGACTTCACACACGGGCAAGGCCATCGAACATTTTCTCGAGACATTTCCGCGCGAAGAGCTCTTTCAATATGGCGCCGAAGAGTTGGCCGATGTTGCGCTGGCCGTGCACCAGATGGCAGAGCGGCGACAAACGCGATTGTTTTGCCGAAGAGATCCATATGGTCGATTCGTTTCCTGCCTGGTTTACATCCCACGTGATCGTTATACGACCGCTGTTCGCCTGCGCATCCAAGGCATCTTGCGCGAAGCCTTCGGAGGAAATGATGTGGATCATGCTGCTTTCGTGTCCGAGTCTGTCCTAGCTCGACTACACATTGTCATCAGAGTAAAACCAGGCGAGCAGCTGCTTAGCCCCGACCTTCACGACGTGCAAGACCGACTCATGCATTCGGTGCGAAGTTGGGATGACGACTTCGCGGATGCACTGCGAGATCGCGTGGGTGAACATGCAGCGGTGGGCATCCTGTCGGTTTATGCGGCTGCGTTTCCCGAAGGCTACAAGGAAGATTTCTCCCCACCGATGGCTGTTGGCGATGTATTGGCACTGGAATTAACCGATGAACGCAGCGGCATCTACCTGCATCTATATTTACCCATCGGGGCTGACGCACAGATTCGACGCCTAAAAATTTATCGCGATGGCGGCGCCATTTCACTGTCGGTCATACTCCCCGTACTTAACAGTCTTGGCGTGGAGGTCATGGATGAACGTCCCTATGAACTCCTGCGCCCTGACGACACATCCGTATGGATCTATGACTTTGGGTTGCGTTTACACGCTGATGAATTACTCGCTGCCCAGACGCTGCCGGATCGATTCGAGGAGGCCTTCGCAGCGGCCTGGGCCGGTGATGCCGAGGTAGATGCGCTCAACGCTCTCATTGTTCGCGGCGGACTCAACTGGCGGCAGGTATCTGTCCTGCGTGCATACACGCGCTACCTACGTCAGGCGGGCACTTCATTTGCGCGCGACGATATCGAGCGTGCGTTGCTCGCCAATGCCAGGGTGGCCGTTGACCTGGTGCACCTGTTTGAAGACCTTTTTGCTGTGACGCCGGATAACACCCCCGCGCAACTACCCGAATCCCGCTGGCAGCACTTTGCCGATGAAATTGAGGCGGTGGTGAGCCTGGATGACGACAGAATCCTGCGCGCACTGTTGTCGATGGTTGCGGCAACGCAGCGCACCAATTACTACCGCCGCGACGAAGCGGGTTCTTTCCGCAGTGAAATCAGCATCAAACTTGACCCCGCTGCCATCGACGTGCTGCCAGAGCCACGACCTCGTCATGAGATCTGGGTGTATTCCCCGCGGGTTGAAGGTGTCCACCTCCGTTTCGGCGATATCGCTCGGGGAGGATTGCGGTGGAGTGATCGCCGGGCAGATTTTCGCACCGAGGTCCTCGGTCTGGTCAAAGCCCAAGAGGTCAAGAACGCTGTGATCGTTCCGGTGGGCGCCAAGGGTGGTTTCGTTGCCAAACAACTACCCGACCCGCATGATGATCGGGATGCATGGTTGGCCGAGGGTCAAGCGGCTTATCAGGCATTTATCGGGGCTCTGATGGACCTGACCGATAATTACGTGGGTGGCAAGGTCGTTGCCACTCCTGAGGTAACTCGACGCGATGGCGATGATGCCTATCTTGTTGTAGCGGCCGACAAGGGAACCGCATCCTTTTCCGACCTTGCGAACAAGATCTCGGTAGACCGTAATTTTTGGCTCGGCGACGCGTTCGCCTCCGGTGGATCAACCGGCTATGACCATAAGGCAATGGGCATCACCGCACGCGGTGCTTGGGTTTCGGTGCAGCGACATTTTCGTGAATTGGGCATTAATATCCAGTCGGAGGAGTTCACGGTTGCCGGTATCGGCGATATGAGCGGCGATGTGTTTGGTAACGGCATGCTGCTATCACCGCACATTCGATTGCTCGCAGCTTTCGACCACCGGCACATCTTCCTAGACCCCAACCCGGCTGCCGCAGCATCCTTTGCCGAACGTAAGCGACTGTTTCAGTTACCTCGGTCCTCCTGGGCCGACTACGATCCGGCGCTGATTTCCACCGGTGGTGGAGTCTTTGACCGTTCAGCGAAATCAATTGCCATCACACCTCAAATCGCCCAGGCCCTGGGTCTTGATTCAGCCATCACGGCGCTGGTGCCGGCGGAATTAATACAGGCGATCGTGACCGCGCCGGTTGATCTGCTCTGGAACGGTGGAATCGGCAGCTATGTGAAGTCCAAAACTGAGACATCCATTGATGTTGGCGATAAAGCCAATGATGCGGTCCGCGTTAATGGCGAGCAGTTGCGTTGCAAAGTGGTGGGCGAAGGTGGCAATCTCGGGTTCACCCAACTCGGCCGGATTGAGGCTGCGTCGGCGGGAGTTCGGATCAATAATGATGCGGTCGATAATTCCGCCGGGGTGGACACCTCTGATCACGAGGTAAACCTGAAAATTTTATTGGATTCCCCGGTGCGATCTGGGGACCTGACCATGAAGCAGCGCAACGATCTGCTGCACAGCTTGACCGATGAGGTTGCCGAACAAGTTTTGGCCGATAACTATGCGCAAAATGTGTTGCTGGGCAACGCTCGGCGCGGTGCCGCAGCTTTGATTTCGGTGCACGGCCGCATGATCCGCGACTTGGAAGAGCGCGGTGTGATGGCTCGGGCGATCGAGTATCTGCCATCGGATGAAATGATGGCAACACGGCTCGCGGCCGGTCAGGGCTTGACCTCACCAGAACTTGCCGTACTCATGGCCTACGCCAAAATCTCCCTCTCCGCGCAGCTGCCAGCATCTTTGGCGACCGAGGGCTGGTTTGCCCAATGGCTGCCAAGTTACTTCCCCAAAGCGCTCCGCGATCCCTTCGCGCAAGCGATTGTTCAACATCCCCTGGCCGAGCAGATCGTCATCACCAGCGTGGTGAATCACCTGATCAATACCGGTGGTATCAGCATCGTTTTTCGCGCCTGTGAAGAGACCGGGGCTAGCCCGGCCGAGGTGGTGCGGGCGAGCGCGGCGGTACTGGCTATCTTCGGCCTCGACAGGTATTTCGCCGCCATTAATGAACTTGATAACCAGATTCCTACCGGGGTGCAGTCACTTCTCCATCTTGAAGGTCGACGACTACTAGACAGAGGCATTCGCTGGTTCTTACAGACTCGGGGCGACACCCTAGATGTGGCTACCGAGGTATCGACGTTCGGTACGTGGGTTGAACGGTTGATGCCACTGGTGCCAAATGCGTTGCGGGGCATTGAAAGGCAGCGACTTGACCGAAATACGCAACGTCTGGTTGATCTGGGTGCGCCACCGGATCTAGCCCAGCAGGCGAGCGCAATGCTTGATTACTTTGCACTCCTAGACGTCGTGGAGATCGCCGGGCGCGCTGAGCAGGATCCAACCGAGGTAGTTGACGTGTACTTCGCCGTGTCCCAGCGCTATGACGTGGATAGGTTCCTCGGTCAGATCACAGTGCTGCGCAGGGCAGACCGGTGGACGGCACTTGCACGGCAGGCGCTGCGCAGTGATCTTTACGGGGCGCTGGCCGGGTTCACCCTCGGTGTCATTCGCGCCACTGAACCGGGTGTGCCTGCGACTGATCGCATCGAGATTTGGGAGACCGATAACGCCGAGGGTTTGGCGCGGGCGCGCACCACGCTCGATGAGATTGCCGCCCAGGAGAATGCCGATCTGGCCATGTTGTCGGTGGGGCTGCGGGTGTTGCGCACGTTGGTTGCTCAGGCCCGACTGCGTCCCTGAGTTCGGGGTGTGGATCGCCAGTTTTGGTTGGTGAGGGTGTTGGTGATGACGACGTTGTGGTT
>ERZ887942.1296-NODE-1296-length-17630-cov-5.942361_pt1 | contig 17630 bp, 14 predicted proteins | sample MGYA00521099_ERZ887942 | MGnify/ENA primary metagenome ERZ887942 (study PRJEB32303, sample SAMEA104408605) | aquatic metagenome | biome: Brackish water; feature: Pelagic; material: water | place: Baltic Sea | collected 2014-06-07T06:48:00 | depth 16,251 m ...
CGTCGCTCTTCCGTGGATGGAACGTGTGGGGGATCGTCAAGATGCCGGTGATGATCGTGCTGGTCACCGTCGTCCTCCTCGTGATCTATCACTTTGCGGTGCGGGGGACCGGCCTCGGCGTCTTGCTCAATGGACGTCGTTATCCGGTCTGGCCGTTCACGAAAGGGCGGCCGGCGGAGCCCGCGCCCACCGAGTGATCTCACCAGGTCGAGCGGACCAGACGACGAAGACCATCATCGGCGGCGAGATATCGAAGCCGGAGCCGCTCGGCCGCAGTTCCCAGCCAGGCCGCTCGTCCGGAGGAGCGATCGATTCTTCCCAGTGCCTCGCCGACGGACTCCAGCGTGACGACTTCGTGGCCTTCCCCCGCGGCGTGTGCCCTTGCGAGCCACCCGAGACAAGCCACGTTGAGCGACAGCCCCTGGACGCCCTCCGCGATCGTCCAACCGTAGTACCCGCTTCCCCAAGCTCTCCCGCCTCGGATCGTCGAACGCAGCCATCTCATAACCAAGTCGGCAATCTCTGGCGTCCCCGGCACGCTCGGCATTAACTCCACATCCCGAAAATCCGCGGGAACCGACCAACCTCGCGCCAATCCAGGAATCGGTCCCCGGCCTCGCGCGAATCGTCGACTCCGCGACCACTGATCCAGCCGCGCGGAGAGCGATGCCTTCTTCTCGTCACCCGTGAAACGAGGATCTTCGATGCGGGCAAATGAGGCCTGCCGAAGTTGCCTTCGCTGCCCGCGCCCCGGCGAATCGACCGGCAGGTGCAGCAGCTCGTCCGGGAGCGCCGACACCAAGAGATCAACCAGCTCGGTGACCCGCGGCCCGCGAACCTCGGCAAACGACGCCGCACCAAGACTCTGTGAGAGCCACGCCAGGCCGTCGAGGCGGATCGACAGTGGAACTTCAACGGCTCCCAGCCATCGATCGAATGCGGAGACGACCGCGTCGACTTCTTCCACGTCGGCACGGAGATCACCAGCCAACCGTGGTGGCGAGATCGCCTTGGATTCCGGAACTTCACGGAGTGCCCGCCGCAGGTCGTCCCGATGCGATTCGAGCGACGCGCCGCGATTCGCTCGCACGCTCTGGCAGGCGAAGTTCAATCCCGCATGAGTTCCGGTGGCATCCGGGGCGAGGTTGAACGGAAACAGACGACATGCCACGGGTTTCTCATGAAAGCCGAATTCGCCATGAATCTGACAAAGCCCGTCCTCCTGAAGAAAGAGACAGGCACCGTCCGCCTGCTGCCGCAGGTAGCGACGACCTCGGAATTCGACCGTCACCGACTGCCCCAGTTTTTCTTCCCAGCCTTGCTTGCCGAGCCGTTCCAGATCTTCATCTCGCAACTGCACGCTGAAGTCACGGCAACAATCGCCGCACCCATGACAGGAATAGCGTTGGTCTTTCAAATCGAGGATCTCAAGCGGAATGCGCTTTGCCATGTCAGTCTCTGCTCATCGCCTCCAACAGAGGAACCATCGCCCGCGTTGCGGCGCCGCGATGACTTCGAGCGTTCTTTTCCGCCGGAGAGAGTTCGGCACTGGTCCGCCCGTCTTCCGGGAGATGCAGATACGGGTCGTAGCCAAATCCATTCTCGCCACGCGGTTCAAGCGTGATGACGCCTTCGAAGGTTCCTCGTGTCTCTGCGAGCACCCGGCCGTCCGGAGCGGCAAGACACATCGCGCAGACAAACCGAGCTGTCCGCTCGGACTCCGGGACCGCACGCAACGACTCGACGAGTTTTCGATTGTTCGCCGCATCTCGCTCTTGACGTGATCCATCGACCCCAGACCAACGAGCGCTTCGAACTCCAGGCTGACCGTCAAGCGCATCGACCTCAAGACCAGAGTCATCGGCGAGGGCGTTCCGGCCAGTGTCCCGGGCGTAGGCGATTGCTTTGATTCGAGCGTTGGCTTCGAATGTCGCGGCATCCTCGACGGGCTCCTCAGGGATGGCGGGAAGATCCCCAAATCCGAGGACCTTGATTCCCAGCGGCCCGAGAACTGCGCGGACCTCATCCAATTTGTGAGGATTGCCACTGGCCAAAAGGACTTCTTCCACAGGTTACTTCCAGAAAAAGAGGGGAGGCGGGAATCGGAGCGATCGCATCGTATGAATCATGCGGTTCGAATTCCGAGTAATTGCATCAAAAAATGGCGACTCGTTCTTGTGCTTCCGAAAATTGCCACCATCTTCCTCATCTCCCACGAACCTTTCGAGAGTGAATCCATTGAAGAACCAGACCCCAATACTTTGCCTTGTCGCCGCGATTCTCACCGTACCCGCGACCGGGGATCTGATTTCTTTGGAATCCAATCGCCATGGCACCCTGTACGAGACCGACGGATCGGCAGTCGCCAACGGACTCGGCCAGCATCTCTTCGCTGGCGTGACCAATCAGAATTTCCGCCGACGCGGCCTTCTTGACTTCGATCTCTCGCCGCTGGCCGGCCAGTCCATTGACATCCTCTCGGTCACCCTCCGACTCCACATGTCGCAGACTGGCGCCGGTCCCGAGAGCATCGGTCTTCATCGAGTGCTGAGCGACTGGGGCGTCGGTACGACCGACGCGGGCGGCGGCGAGGGCGGCGGCGGTCCCGCGACCCCTGGCTCCGCGACCTGGACGCATGCGTTCTGGGATGTCACCCCGTGGCAGACCGCCGGCGGCGACTTCGACGCGCTGGCATCTGCCTCAAGCTTGGTCAATGGGGTCGGCTTCTACGATTGGACCAGCAGTGGCCTGATCAGCGACCTTGAGGGGATGCTCGCTGGAGAAACCCAGGATTTCGGTTGGATCCTGCTCGGGAATGAGACGGCCTCCGGTACCACGAAGCGATTCGATTCCATGAACATCAGTACCGCAGAATTCCGACCGGAATTGCTCGTCGAGTACGCGGCGGTCCCGGCGCCGGGCGTTCTCGCTCTCTTTGGCCTTGCCGGAATCCGGCGTCGAGCAAGACGCGGGTGATCGCTTCGGGCATCGCCCGATCTCCAGACGATCAATTCCTGAGGGCGATCGCCTGCTCAGGTCTGAAGAACGCCGGTCGCGAACGGACGCGAGGTATCAACCCCGCTGGCGAGCATGAGCGCTTCGCCGAGTTCTCGGCGGGTCTGGTTCGGCTCAATCATCCGATCGACCCAACCTCGAGCAGCACCGTAGAGAACATCCTGTTGCTCGGAATAACTCGCGGAGATGGCCGAGAGCATTTCATCCCGAGTTGCTTCATCGATTTCTTCGCCCCGTCGTGTTCTCGCCGCAAGATCGATCTGGAGTAGGACGTTCGCGGCCTGCGCCGCCCCCATCACCGCACAACGTGAACCCGGCCATGCCAGCGTCAGGAAGGGATCGAACGCTCGACCGCACATCGCGTAATTGCCCGCGCCGTAGCTTGCATTCGCGAGTAACGAGATCTTGGGTACCACGCAATTGCTCATGGCATTCACCATCTTGGCCCCGGCTCGGATGATCCCCCCCTGCTCACTGTCTCGACCGACCATGAAACCGGTCGTGTCATGAACGAAGACGAGGGGAATTCGCTTCTGGTTGCAGTCCATGATGAACCGAGCCGCCTTGTCCGCAGCATCGTCATAGATGACCGCGGGCATGTTCACGGCGTCGGTCGGCCCCGACTTGCCTCCGGGCATCCGCCGCTTGGTCATCATTCGCTGGTTCGCAACGATCCCGCATGGCCAACCCTCGATCCGCGAGTAACCACAAACCAATGACCGGCCAAAGTCCGCGCGATACTCGTCGAAGGAATTACCATCAACAACGCAAGAAAGCAGATCTCTCATGTCGTATTGCTGCCCGGGCTCTGGTCGGAAGACCTCCAGAATCTCCGAGGCGGATCGCGACGGCGGTGACGCGGAGAACGGTGGCTCCGGTCGAGTTCTCGCGGACATGCACGCCAACATGATGCGCTGCAATCTGGCGATGCAGGCATCATCATCTTTCTCGTGAAAGTCGATCGTGCCGGAGACCTCCGCGTGCATCGATGCCCCACCGAGATCCTCGCTTTCGACCTCTTGCCCGATCGCCGCTTTCACCAACGCTGGACCAGCGAGATAGAGACCGCTTCCTTCGGTCATCAGGAGCGTGTCGCAGAGCACCGGCAAGTACCCGCCACCAGCGACGCAATTTCCCATGATCGCCGCGATCTGCGGAATTCCTTTCGCACTGATCACGGCGTTGTTTCGGAAGATGCGCCCGAAGTCGTCGGTGTCCGGAAAAACATCCTCCTGCAACGGAAGAAAGACACCGGCACTGTCGACGAGGTAAACCAATGGCAGACCCGCGGTCTCTGCGATGGTCTGAGCGCGGATGATCTTCTTGCAGGTCATCGGGAAGAAGGCGCCGGCTTTCACGGTGGCGTCATTCGCCACGATCATCGTGGGTCGCCCACCGATCTGACCGATCTCGGTCACCACGCCAGCAGAGGCCGCGCCGCCATATTCGGAGTACATCCCATGGGCGGCAAAGAGGCCACATTCGAACCGCGGTGCCTTTGGGTCGACCAGTCGGTCGATTCGCTCGCGTGCCGTGAGGCGGCCATGGCGATGCTGGCGTTCGATCCCCTTGGAACCCCCACCGAGGCGAATCTGCTCCGCTTGAGCCAACATTGAGTCAATTGCTGTCTGGACAGAATCAGCCGCCATGGTGCTTTCGGTACCTTCCTGGACGCACTCATTGGATCTTGAGAGCGGAAAATCTGTGTTCTAGGGGTGAATATCGGCTTTTCTAAAGGGGCCGGTGCTCAGGATACCGCCTCCAAGGCGAGGCAGACGGGATCAAATTCCGGCCGCGGGGTTGATGACTCCCGGGGGAACGTTACAATCTCCGATTCGAGAAATGAATCGCACCACATCAGTCGGCGGTCGAGACGGCCGCCCAACCGACGGGATCGAAGAATCACATGAGTATTTCCATCGCTCGCAAGGCCGAAGTTCGAGAAGACCATAGACGACACGACTCGGACACCGGATCGCCGGAAGTCCAGATCGCCATCCTGACGGATCGGATCAAGAGCCTTCAGGAGCACTTCGCTGGGCACAAGCACGACCATCATTCGCGTCGCGGACTTTTGGCGATGGTGAGTCGTCGCAACAGCCTGCTGCGATACCTGAAGCGGACCAACCGCGACAACTACCTTGAAACCATCAAGAAGCTCGGCCTCCGCAAGTAGGGCCGATTTGCCGTGGCAACCGCCTCCGGCGGCAGTCGACGGAGTGCAGTCTGAAAGCACGAACTGCGCTCCGCCCTCTGCCTCCCAGTTGCGGTGCTGCGATCCCGCGCTCGGATCCGGATAGGCCGGAACCGACGCACAACCCGCGACTCGCCGGACCATTTCACGGTCCGGAGTTGCACCCATCACAGAGAGGCAATTATGCCAGTCACCTTCGTTGAACGAGAGATCGGCGGCCGCATCATGCGGCTCGAAACCGGTCGTGTCGCCAGGCTCGCGTCAGGCGCCGTCATGGCGAGTTACGCCGATTCCACCGTCATGGCCACCTGCGTCCGAGCCAACCCCCGACCGGGAATCGATTTCTTCCCACTCCAGTGCGATTACCGCGAGAAGTTGACTGCTGCGGGCAAGTTCCCCGGCGGATTCCGCAAGCGTGAAGGCGCCCCGAACGAGAAGGAAGTCCTCACCATGCGGATGATGGACCGCCCCATCCGCCCCCTCTTCCCGGACGGCTTCATCGACGAGATCCAGATCCAGGCGTGGGTCATGAGCCATGACGGACAGAACGACACCGACGTGCTCGCCTGCACCGCCGGTTCCGCCGCGGTCTGCCTCACGGATGCACCTTTCATGGGCCCGGTCGCTACCGTCCGCATCGGTCGAATCACGACCGAGAGTGGCGAAACCTTCGTCCTCAACCCCACGGTCGCACAGATGGAATACTCGGATCTGGACCTCGTCCTCTCCGGCCATCCCAACGGCATCAACATGATCGAAGTCGGCGCCGCCGAAGTCGAAGATGACGTGATTCTCGAGGCGATCCGCTTCGGATACGAAGAAGGCGTCAAGCCCATCGTTGAACTCGTGCTCGAACTCCGCGAAAAGTGCGGCGCCCCCGAAGCCAATCCCGGCAAGCTGCATCTTCCCTCCGAGGAAGTGATCAAGGCCGTGAAGGATCAGGTCTACGACCGACTGGTCGAAGCTCGGAAGATCTCGAGCAAGAAGGAACGAAGCGCCGCGGTCGGCGAACTTCGCGAAGAAGCGATCCACGAGTGCTTCCCACTGCCGCAGGACGCCCCCTACGCCGAGTACAAGACGGCTGAAAACAACCGCTCACAGGCGAAGGACGCCTTCCGGAACCTCGAGAAGAAGATCACCCACATGCTCGTCGCCGAACACGGCATTCGAGCCGATGGCCGAGGTCTCAAGGAGATCCGGGCGATCGAGATGGAGCCGGGAATCTTCAGCCGAACCCACGGGTCGGCGTTCTTCCAGCGTGGCGAGACCCAGTCACTCGTGACCTGTGCCCTCGGCACCAACAAGGCGGAGCAGATCGTTGACGGCCTGCTCCCCGAGTACGCGAAGAAGTTTTATCTCCATTACAACTTCCCGCCCTTCTGCGTCGGCGAAGCTGGCCGGATCATGGGCCCCGGTCGACGCGAAGTCGGTCACGGCGCCCTGGCGGAGCGATCGCTTCTCGGAATCATTCCGAGCACCGAAGACTTCCCCTACACCATCCGCCTGGTCAGCGACATCACCGAGTCCAATGGATCGTCAAGCATGGCGTCGGTCTGCGGCGGCTGCCTCGCGTTGATGGACGCCGGCGTTCCAATCCGGAACACCTGTGCCGGTATCTCCGTCGGCCGATTCACCTCGACCGAGGGCAAGGTTTCGCATGTCACGGACATTCTCGGCGAAGAGGACTTCTTCGGCGAGATGGACTTCAAGGTGTCCGGCACCCGCGAGGGAATCACCGGTATCCAGCTCGACCTGAAGGCACTTGGCCTGTCGGTCGAGGAAATCGGAACCATCTTGGTCCAGGCGAAGGAAGGTCGATTCCAGATCATCGAACAGATGGAATCAGTCCTCGCAGCTCCCCGCGAGGACATCTCGATGTACGCCCCGCGGATCATTACGGTCAAGATTGACCCCGACAAGATCGGCAAGCTCATCGGCCCCGGTGGCAAGACCATTCGCGGCATTCAGGAACGGACCGGTTGCTCGATTGACGTTGAAGAGGACGGAACCGTCCTCATCGGCTCAACCGATGCCGAGATGGGACTGCAGTGCAAGGCAGAGGTCGAGGCGCTTGGTGCCGAGATCCGAGTCGGAACCGTTTACGACGGCAAGGTCGTCTCGGTCAAGGACTTCGGTGCCTTCATCGAACTCGCACCGGGCACTGACGGTATGTGCCACATCTCCGAACTCGCCCATGGATTCGTGAAGTCGGTCAGCGACATCGTCTCCATCGGTGATTCAGTCAAGGTGAAGGTGATCAACGTCGACGACACTGGCCGGATCAAACTCTCCCGGCGAGCACTCCTCGAGCCGGCGGCCGAGGGTGAAGGCAACGATCGCTCCGGGGCGCCCGCCTGATCTGATCTGATCGAAGACGCATTGACGTCAGACAACGCGAGAAGCCCCGGGCCTGCTCAAGAGGCCCGGGGCTTTTTCGATCTCGGATGAAAATCAGGCCTTAAATCCTCATCGAACGCAAACCTAGTACTGAGCGGGCCTTGTGATCATCGACGGGGAGAGTTCCAAGAATCTCGCGGACAAAGGGTTGCGAAAAACCAGTTTTCTTCTGAGAATCTAGGAACCAGTCGGGGCTCATGAAACTGTCGTTCGCATGATGCCCGTTGGTGTTCAGCCTGAATCGTCGAAAGAGCCGCTCTAGCTTTCACGATCATCAAGGGCCCGCGCTCGTGCGAACTGGTTTTTTCATCAGTTCAAACCCAACATCCCGACCCCTTCAACCTCTGACTGAGAGAACCAAAGATATGTCCGACTCGAGCCTGATTGAAATCGAAGGTGAAATCAAGTGGTTCGATCCCCGAAAGGGCTTCGGCTTCATCATCGGCCCGGCGGAGCAGGACATCTTTGTTCACTTCACGGTGATCGAGCAAGAAGAAGGATTTCGGACGTTTCGGGATGGCGAACGCGTGATCTACGACGCGAACAACGGATCCAAGGGATGGTCGGCCACCAAAGCTCGAGCGGTTTCGCCAAGAGCGATCGAGTCTTCGGTCACCGAAGCAAAGCCGGACTCTGCACCGGTCACCGAACCAAGCGTCGATTGATCGACTGAAAGAACCTGTGCGGCCTCGAACACTGAGATCACGATCGGTGGGTTTTCGCGCCGACCTTCCCACAGACGCTTCGGATGTCGACCCTCTCTACCCCCGGAAACAGTGAGCCGCCACGATGACCCTCTTCCTCGGACTGATCATCGGGGTGACGGTCGGAGTGACGATCACCCTGGTTTCAAACCGACAGGCGAATCGAACTCGTGAGGCTCGAGCTCGCATTGCCGAACGCCGAGCAGCGGACGCAGAGCGGTTGGCGGAACTTGGTTCCCTGACCAGCGGCCTCGCACACGAGATCAAGAACCCACTGTCCACGGTCATCTTGAATGCACAGCTGGTGGACGAGGCGATCCGAGACCTGGAAGCAGCCGAAGATCAGACGGCGCCGATTCTCCGCAGAGTTGACGCCCTGGTTCGAGAAGCCGACCGGCTTCGGACGATCCTCACCGACTTTCTACGATTCGCCGGGAGATTTCAGCTTGATCTCCAACCGACGGACTTGATTCGCGAAGTCGAGGATGTCTTGGATTTCTTCCACCCTCAAGTGAATGCCGCCGAAGTCGTCTTGAGACCCGACCTACCCACGGGCCCCCTGATGATCCCGATTGATGCGGGGCTCTTCAAGCAGGCATTGCTAAACCTCTTGATCAATGCCGTGCATGCCATGGAACAGAATCCGCCCGGCCACCCGCGGGAGCTCTTGGTCAGAGTGTTGGAAGGCTCAGAGGGTGCTGCGGTCCATGTCATTGACAGTGGACCGGGCGTGCCAGATGAGATCCGAGAGCGGATCTTCCACCCCTATGTGAGCGGGACACCCGGTGGCTCCGGGCTCGGGCTACCGACCGCAAGACGGATCATCGAGGAGCATGGCGGCCGGATCGGACTCGACGTGCTTCCTGGCCGCGGAAGCGACTTTTCGATCGTCCTGCCTCGATCGATCGCAAACGACGATACAGAGACCGCGAAGGACGATGGGATCAGTCAATCCAGTCCTTCGCCTTGAGTCGCTCCGGGACGTACGTCTCGGTCACATAGGAGATGTCCTTGGTGATCAGAGACTCGACTTCCATCTTGAATCCGTTGGCGAGCATCCTCTTGATCTCCTTCTGCCAGTGACGGCGATCCGCGAACCATGGATAGGCGGCAATCTGCTTCGCCCGATCGCGGTCCCGATCATTGAGCTCGATCTTCACGTCATCCGAGAGGTCGCACCGCTGGTAGTCATCGGACCGGATGCCGAGGTACTTCGCTTCCGGCACCGCCATCCGGCCGCTCTCGTACGCGAGGTTGATCGACCCCTGCTTGATCACGCTGTAGATGTAATGGCCCCAAGGATCACAATCCAGGAGGCAGTAGATTGGCAGCCCCAGTTCGGCGTTGAGCCGGTGCAAGAGTCGGCGAACGCCTCTCGGAGGTTGGCCAGATCCCTCGGTCAGGATGCAGTTGTGCGTCTCCCAGAATCGATCCTCGTTGAATCGACTCCAGACAGTGTCCTTCTCGACGTGAAGAACAAAGTCGGCCTCGCACTTCCCAAACTTCAAAACGCTTGGCTCACAGATGGATGGAATGGCGTAGCCACCCGTCCCCATGCGACGGCAATTGATCTCGTCGCCATTATCGAAGACCGTGATGTTGCCGACCATCGTCCCACGCTTCTTCGCGAAGACGTGCAGATTCTCTCGCAGCGAGTCGATGGCGACTTCGAGATCCTCCAGGACGACATCTGACTCGTCCTGCCCGTCGAAGGTCTTCTCCTTCGTTCCGGCGATCGTGTGCAATGACTTGTAATACATGCCTCGAAGACTGAGCGTCTTACCCGACCGAACCAGATCGCGACAACCATCCGCAACCAGCAAGGTCTGCATGAACTTCTTCGCTTGCCCGAGATTGAAGAGGGTACGTCGCTGCTTGGCGTCACCCATCTCGAGCAGTCGTTTCGATTTGTTGAAATTGACGTTCGAGATGGACCTCGTCGGAACATCGACAAAGGGATCGGCGAGTTTGAGGCTCTGGCGAACCACGGATTCTCCAAGCCCCTCGATCCGTTCGACGGTCCTCGCATCCACCCGGAGTCGATCGGCCTGATCGGCCTTCGAACCACCCCTTCGGACATCCGACCCCGTCGCCTTCGTTTTCTTTTTCGAGGAAGCGGCCACCTTCGACTTGCCGGCCCCGGCAGCCTTGGCGCCAGCCTTCCGCTTGGGAGACTCGGACTCGCTCTTCCCTGGTTCACCTGCCGGCTTCAGTGCCATTGAACTCGACTCTCCCCGCTGATTCGCGGAATTCTCAACCGTTGCTTCCGGTGGTGTTGGTTCGTTTCTTCTGACCGACCTTCTTGCCCGTTTTCTTGATGGTCTTCTTGCCGGTCTTCTTGCCGGCTTTCTTGAGGATCTTTCCTCGCGTCTTCATCGGAGGCGAGTCACTCGCGAAGAGGCTCTCGGCGACCTGCTCCGCTTCGACCCCTGCCTCAGGGCCGTCCTTGGTTGCATCGATGATGATCACTGAGTCGTCGACGGCGAGTCGTCCGCCGTCATCAACCACGCGTCCCTCATCGTCGAGTTGCTGGTCAGCCTCCGCGGTCTTCCGACTGGCGATCGCCTCGAGGGCGTCCCGGATACCACCCGCGTCAGACCCCGTGATCCGTTGGCAGGCCATCGAGATTTCACCGATATATCGAGTGAAGACATTGCGACGTTCGGACTCCCGTCGCATCTTTTGGCGGCGCCGAAGATAGGTCCCAAGTTTGCGACCGCACTCTTGGAGCGCCAAACGCATTTCCTTGCGAATCTCGTCGTAGTCGGCGATGGCTTCCTTTGACTCGCTGGTGAAAGGCACCCAAGTACTTGCCATGTGGATCATCACCACCACCGGTCCGGAGGGGAGGCTGCCACGCGCTTGCTGGAGTCCGTAATTTCTCCATCCGGCTTCGATCACCGCCTTGAATGAACAGCATGCCGACTGCTGATAGAGCAATGGCACCCGATTGGCAAAGCGAATCACCCGGCCAAGTTCATCACCCGGCAAATTTCCGCCATAGGCGATCCCAACTTCGATCTGGAATGGATTGCCACGATAGACCGCGGCGGGCCGAGTACTCGCCGCGAAGAACTCGGCTCGTACCTCTTTGAGAAGCCCGGCGAGCATCGCCTTGGTGCCGATGGGCACCAGACAGTCCGTCGGCGGCGACATGATCTTGGCCGCTTGGATTCCCTGGTAGAGCGCCTCTGCTTGGGTGTGGCCCACTTGCTTGATCCAAGTGCGATCGGTCAGATCAGCATGAGCGCAAATCTGTTTGGCGACCCTCGGCCCTACCCGGCAGAAGTCCTCCTTGAAGAATGCCCCCAACTGCGTGCGTTCCGTCCGTTCCAGCATCTGGATGAGCGTTCCAAGTTCGATCCCTTTGGGATGCGGCTTGATCTCTTTCGCTTCCGGGGGGAGTTCATCGACCGCCCTCGGGTACTCAATCTGCTCGTTGGCCGGGGTTACATAGGTAAATCGAGCATGGGGATTCGCGATCGCCGTTTGCTCGAGGTATTCGTCGACGGATGCCCGCCCCTTCTGATACCGGCCTTCGAGCTCGATGGTGACCTGCGTTCCATGGCCTTCGGCGAAGAGCACGTCATCCTCCGCGTGCTCCGTTTCGCTGATCACCTCGGCGCGATTCCGCGCGGTGTCCATCTTCAGAAGAACCTCATGCGCCGGTTTCCGTCGGCTGGTCTTCGAGATAATCAGAACCGGCTTCCCGGTGGTCATGAGCCCGTACATCCCGGCGGCGGAAATTCCGATCCCCTGCTGACCCCGGCTCATCTTCATCCGATGGAACTTCGATCCGTAAAGCAACTTCCCGAAGATGTTCTCAATCTGCTTCCGAACGATGCCTGGACCATTGTCACGAATTGTGACTTTGAACCTGGTTTCCGCGATTTGGAGGAGTTCAACGCAGATGTCGGGCAGAATCCCCCCCTCTTCGCAAGCATCGAGCGCATTGTCGACCGCCTCTTTCACGGTGGTCAGAAGCGCTTTTCTAGGGTTATCAAAGCCCAGCAAGTGGCGGTTCTTGGCGAAAAACTCGCTGACCGAGATCTCCCGCTGCTTCGACGCCATTTCTTCGGCGGTCGCGCGGCTCCCGATCTTGCCGGAGGACTTCTTCGGTGGGGTTGGTTGGGTCACAGTGCTCGGCATTCCATTGCTCACGACGCGGTCTCGGATCTTCACCCGAACGGGATGAACCAGCCAGTGGAGAAGGCGGGCGTACCCGGAGACGAGGCGGCTTCCTGCCGCCTGACTAAGAAAGTACCGGATTCCGGGCTCGAGCGACGAATCCGAATGGCTTTCCCCCCGATCGGGACTCTATCCGCTATCGTCCCCCACCCACCGCGGCCGATCCGCGGTCTTGCCGAATTTCCACTCTGGAGTGGATCGGCCTCCGGACTCGTTCGCAAGCCAGTGGAGATATCAATTGGAAACCACCCTCATCATTTTGAAGCCCGACGCCGTTCAGCGGGGTCTCATGGGACGCATCATCAGCCGATTCGAAGACAAGGGTCTTCAAGTCGTCGGCGCGAAGTTCATGAAGATCAGCGATGAACTGGCGGCGACCCACTACGCCGATCACAAGGAACGCCCGTTCTACGCCGGCTTGGTCGGATTCATGACGTCCTCCCCGGTACTCGTCCTCGCCCTCCGTGGCAACGGTGCCATTGCCATCTGCCGCTCAATGATGGGCGCGACCTTTGGATTCAAGGCTGATGCGGGAACGATTCGAGGTGATTTCGGGGTCTCGAGCTCGTTCAACCTCATCCACGGCAGCGACAGCCCGGACGCCGCCAGTCGTGAGCTCGGGTTGTTCTTCAGCGACGGCGAGGTTCTTGATTGGGCGCGGCCCGGCGATGCTTGGGTCTACGACATGTCCTCTGGCAGTCCCGAATGAGCCAACGGCCGTGAAAAAGCGGCCGAAATCCAAATGAACGAGGCGGGGCCGATCAACGAATCACGTTGATCGGCCTGTCTCTTTTTGTCGTTCTGGAAATCTCGCCCTTCGGAACGACCAAGGGTTCTGGCATGGATGAAGCCTCATTCCGACCATCACCGCCTGTTCTCGGTCCTCAGCCCCAACATCACGGTGCAACCGAGCGAGCCAAGAGTGCGAATATCGAAGAGAGACGCCAGAGAAGAATCCGAACCAGACGAGGCGGCGAAGCGTACGAAGAGTGCGGCCAACAGGTCGTCACCTTGCACGACCCGCCACTCCGATCAGGGTGAACGGAGGAGTTTCGACGGGTGATCGACGTGAGTGTTCGCGTCGGATTCCAAGAGGTGGCACAACACACGGGGGGCTCAGGTCGTCAGGACCGAGATCACAAGACCATGCCACGAACTCAAGACACTATTTCATTGATCGGACGGAACTCGCCCCTGGAACGAGCCCGGTCCAGAGCCAGAACATCCGGACCAGGTCTCACCAGCCCTCGCGGAAAGCCCAGCGACGGAACCCGGGCGGGTAGACGATCCGCCACCAAAGACCTCCGTCAACTTTCTCGGAGGGAGGAGCACTTCCTCGGCAGACTCCTTGAGAAGGAAATTGACTTCACCGATGCGCCCATCTTCCAGCAGGAAGATGCGGAAAGAACGATCTTCGGGCTCGACGAAGTGGAACGACCTGACGTCACGTGGTACCGCCCGCTGATGGACGACCTCATTCCCACTCGAAGCCGAACGGATGCCCCGCGAAGCGGCAAGTCGGTCTTGCTCACGGGAGCCCAGGAGCGAATCCTCTTCCTCAAATTCAACTACGCCCGCTTTCGCATGCGAGCGGTCCAGATCAAAATTGGAAGTGGCCGCCCCGATCTCGCGCACGCCCGCGACCTCCTGCAGTGGCACACAATCGCGGCCGGCTTCCGAGAGCAGATTGCCGAAACCAACCTCGCACTGGTACTCGCGATGGCCAAACGCATCCGCATCATGGACGGCGAATTCGCCGATCTCGTGAGCGAAGGAAACATGGCGCTCATGAGGTCGGTCGATAAGTTTGACTGCGAACGGGGCTTCAAATTCAGCACCTATGCATGTCGCGCCATCCTCAAAGCCTTCAGTCGGCACGGCATGAAGAGCACTCGTCATCGTCAGCGATTCATCACCGACTTCGACCCTGCCTTTGAACGATCGGATCATCTCGAGACCCGACGGGCTGAATTCATCGCCGACTCCGCCGCAGAAGTCCGGCATCTTATGGATACCAACGAAGCTGATCTCACGTTGGTGGAACAAACCGTCATCGGGCATCGGTTCGGAATCGGCGCCCCAAGCCAAGCGCCGACCCTGACGCTCGAGCAGGTGGGGCAAATCATCGGCGTCACCAAAGAGCGGGTCCGTCAAATCCAGAACAAGGCACTTGAAAAACTGCGCTCAACTATCGAGGAACTGCAAAGTCCGGAAGAGTTTAAACGGCCCCGGGACAACTGAGCGTTCCGAAACAGATTTGACCCTCCATTCCAGTCGCCCCGTATCTCCATTTGATGATGATGCGAGGCGGCTTGTTTATCGCTCAAATCGAGCGACGATCGTGTCGTGCCAGCAGTGGGATCACGAGGGCGGTACAGCAGAGATGCATGATCGCAAACCCGGCAATGACACTCGCGTATCCGAAGCTTGAACCTTCACCGTCTCCAAGCATGTGGATCAGGAGACCGGCGACTGAAACGCCAAGCAAGAAACCGATGTCCCCAGCAGCACGAAATCCCCCCATGCCGACGAGTCCACCATGAAGCCGATCGAGGAGTGCGAGTGACGTCGGGAGCAACGTTGCGCCCCCGACGCCAAGGAGCAACATGGTGGCAGAGAGGCTCGACAGATCGCTGGCCGCCATGGGGAGAACAAAAAGCCCGATCGCGAACGTGACCCCTCCGACGGCCCGCACGAACAGATCACCGAACCGATCGGAGATCCAACCTGCAGGGATCGCGCCCAGCCCCATGAGTAAAAGTACCGATCCGATCAATCCCCCGCGAAGGGAAGGCTCCAAACCAACGGCTTCCGCCAAGAAGAGCCCGAGCGTTCCAGTGAGCAGTCCACCGGCGGCCCGATCGGCGCCCGCCATCAGCATCAGCGGCCAGAGCGGCGCTTTGGCCTTCTGAGTCGGTTCTGGTTTTGATTCCTCTTCGGTCGAAACCGCGGCGATTCCCTCGAGCCGTCGAAGTCGATTTCGACAGGCGAATGCGATGATGCCGGCCATCAGACACGCCGCCGCACCAACGAGGTAGACCGCCCGAGCAGCATCCTCGGACCCCGAATCTCCCGCAAGTTGTCCGCCAAGAATCGCGCCTCCACCCAGCGCCATGCTCAAGAGTGCCGCCCCAAATCCGAAACGGAGCCCGGCCCCCCGCCGCCGGCCGGCCTGCCCGATGAGATCGAAAACCACGGCGAAAACCATGACATCCGCCGCGCCTTCCACGGCACGCAGCAAGATCGTCGGACCGAATCCAATCGGGAGCCACATCGCCGCGAGGAGCGCCGCGTCGGCAACCGCGGCGATCGCGACCGCCAGAATCGGTCGACCGCGTCGCATCGCGACCCGAAGAAGCGGCAGCGCGCACAGTCCACCAACCAGATTGATCGAGATAAACGCATGCGACAAGCCTGGATCGACGTCGTACCGAACAACCAGAAGTTCCTCAAGAATCGGAACGACCATGGCATCCGGAAGGGCCGTGAGAACCAGAAGCAGTCCGATGACCAAAACGTCACCTGGCTGGCGATTCCGGATGCGAGGCCCTTCGACTTCGTTCTTTGAGGGTTGCTGAGCTGAGGTCAAGAGATTCCGACCCGCTAAGGGGATGCATGGACGATCGAGGGGAGATTCGCGAGTCCGAGGATACCGGGGAAGGGGTACACTCTACGGCCGTTAAAACCGCATCGAAGCCAAACTGGAACGGGTTTCGATGATGTTCAGTGGAAGGATGCCGCCATGCTCGACAAGGTCTTCGATTCACCGTCCGCGGCACTCGCGGATCTCGTAGAAGCTGGCATCACGGTCGCGGTGGGTGGCTTTGGACTCTGTGGTATCCCTGAGCAGTTGATCACGGCCCTCCGAGACACCGGGGTTCGTGATCTGGTCGCCGTCAGCAACAATGCTGGCGTAGACGACTGGGGCCTTGGCCTGCTCCTCAAGACGAGGCAGATCCGCAAGATGGTATCGAGCTACGTCGGTGAGAACGCCGAGTTTGAGCGGCAGTTCATGGCCGGCGAATTGGAAGTTGAATTCAACCCCCAGGGGACGCTGGCCGAGCGAATGCGGGCTGGCGGCGCGGGAATCCCCGCTTTCTTTACCAAGACCGGAGTCGGAACCCTCGTCGCCGAGGGAAAGGAGACTCGAGACTTCGATGGCGAAACGTATGTCATGGAGCGGGGAATCCGAGCTGATCTGTCCCTCGTAAAAGCGTGGAAGGCCGATCGAAGTGGCAATCTGGTCTTCCGTCGGACCGCGAGAAACTTCAATCCGATGGTGGCTGCTTGTGGGAAGCACACCGTGGTCGAGGTCGAAGAGCTCGTCGAGATCGGCCAACTTGATCCGGACGGGATCCACACGCCTGGCGTCTACGTGGACCGGATTGTGGTCACGGGGTCCGAGAAGCGAATCGAGCAGAGAACAGTCCGCCCCGGGTAGGCAAACTCAAAATTCTGGCTTTGTGACCGCGCTAGGTCCCCCAAGTGATTAAAAACTAGGGTTCTCAGTCCAGAATCCGGCCGCAACCCCGGATTCATGTGTCCTTCGTGCCATATTCTCTCCGCTCCCGCGTTCCTCTTCTCGAGGACCAAGATCCTCCGATCGATGGCACCCTGCAGGCCCTGTCGTGCTTGCCAGAGTGTCTCAAGCCTGTTCTCGTCAGGAGTTCCAGAACCATGCCGTTCCGAAGATTCAAGACCTATCTCCTCACTGCTGTCATCTCCGCTGGATCGGCATTCTCGATCGCGGCACCGGCCCAGGCCCAGTTCGGCGCGCAAGCCGGTTTTGCCGATTCGTTTCGGCCTGAATTCCTCGATCGAGACATGCCTCTCTTCGTGGAAATCCTGAAGCTCGAAAACTGGCAACGGCCCATCGTCGAGGTCCTTCTGCAGGACTACATGATCTCCTTCGAGTCCGGGGTTGACGATGTCAAGAACAAGATGCGGGCGCTTCAGGGCCGAATTGGCAACGCCCGTCCCGACACCGTGATGGAACTGATTCTGGAACCGCTCGAAGATTGGGACACAGAGCGGACCGCGTTGGGAGCCCTCTTCCTCAACAATGTCAGGGCGCAACTTACTGGCGACCAGATTTCTCGCTGGCCTCGATTCGAACGAACCATCCGCCGGGA
>ERZ887942.1298-NODE-1298-length-17604-cov-7.899424_pt1 | contig 17604 bp, 14 predicted proteins | sample MGYA00521099_ERZ887942 | MGnify/ENA primary metagenome ERZ887942 (study PRJEB32303, sample SAMEA104408605) | aquatic metagenome | biome: Brackish water; feature: Pelagic; material: water | place: Baltic Sea | collected 2014-06-07T06:48:00 | depth 16,251 m ...
CCGTCTGGGCCAGTAGATTTGGAGTCTCTAGTAGTGAGCTTTTTTAGGTCTACAGATCTACTAATCCCAAGGAGAATAGAGAATTTTAATTTTTGGATCTGTTGGAAGGCATTTAAGCCTTAAACATCTATTACATCTGACGTAGGGAAACGACTAAACGGAAATGGTCGCCGGTCAGAATTAAAAGTAGCGAAGCTTAATATCTCACTAACGTACTTGCTAATGCTGTCCCCAGCATTTTTTAGATAATCATTTGGGCTGCCGGTGATAAGCAAAAATGCACACTGACCAACAACGATCGCTAACATGACCAATTGAGTTAGGTAAAAAATCATCCAGAACACCGCGACCATAAATACACGCACCCACATTGATTCGTCTTTGTCATCGTCGTCAATTTCAATACTTTCGCTAGCCATTTTATGTCCTCAATATCATTTCAGTTATCACTACTAAGTGAGGTCATATTATTTTATTTAAACCCATCATTTCCAAGTCAGGTCATAACATGAGATTAATCTGAAGGCTCCAAAAACCTGCTGGTGCTTTCCGGGTCGCAGCCGCCTTTAAACATTTTCATTTGAGGCGAGTAAATCAGTTCTCTGGAGTGGGTCATTGGCTCAGCCAGATACTCGGGGTCTTCCAGCAGGAATTCAGCTGCGATTCGAGTACCATTTTTTATCAGTCGGTACTTTTCGACTACGTGCTTCTGACTGCCAGATGGTACGCCGACCTGATAAGGAGAACGATGGTCTTCAAAGTTTCGCGTATCGACTATCAACGTGTCGCCTTCCCAATATCCAATTGAGTGGCCACTAGTAAATCGCTGTTCTGGATCCGGGTGCTCTCTACCATCCATGTATATGTCGCGTTGTTCATCGAACCACTCACTCCTAATACGAACTACTTCATCAGCTTCGCTCATATCTATTTCCATTAGATATATCCATGTGGAAACTAGAGCGGCCGGGGTCGGTCGGCCCACACAGGTCGATTCCGGGTTTTCACTGGATAACGGATTATAGCGATCCTTTGCTTTTTGACCCTTCTCGGTAAGCTTAAGGAACGCGTTAAAGAATCCGTCGAAGCCACCAGGATATTGGCCGAACATTGATCGGTCACCGATCCACGTACCGCTTAGAGAGTCTGTACTAGCTTGCGTTGATTGTGTAGCTTCCAGATTGGTTACCGGCTCACCCGATGCCATCATTATCGATTCCATTTTTGCGTATTTTCGCCCACTACGCATCACATGTGTTCGAAGGAATATCTTATCTCCGGGCACCAATGAATCTTTGTTCCACCCAGCTCGTCTGGCTAGGACGTTCGGGGCGCCCATTTCAATTTCCCATTCGATTGGCTCACCGCTTTCTTCAGTTTTAACAATTATGTATGCGTGCGGCTGACGCCAACTGAAGCGAACAACCTCCGCCTCAAAAGCATATATCGAATTCAGGTCCATACCTGCATCACTATGATGGGCTTGAACCACACTTAATATGAATAGGGCATGGAGGAGGGTATAAACGCTGGCTCTCCTCAGGGCCTTCATCCAAAATGACCTCGCGAGTATATTTGACATTTGTGGCTCCAATGGTTGGTTAAGTGTCAACGATACTATAGTCTTACAGTGAACTGAAAATAGCCGAGGTGGCGCCTACTTGAACAGTTAGCTTAGACTGGTCGTTGCCAGCCTCCACCTAACGCTTGATAAAAAGATATGATCGCGTTGAGTCTTGCAAGTTTATTATCCAAAAATGCGTTGCGGACTGAAAATAAAGTATTCTGCGTATTCAATACGGTTTGGTAATCAGCTACGCCCTCACGATATCTTACACCGGCAATCCGGTACGCTTCTTCAGCTCTCGCAAGATCTTGCGTTGCGACTATGGCCAATGATTCCAGAAGAGAGATATTTCCCAGTGAAACTTCAATATCGTTAAACGCAGTAATTGCCGCTTTTCGATAATTGTCTAATGCTGACCGTAGGTCTAGTTTACTGTTTTGCAAGCTGCGATTTCGCGCGCCATTATCTAATAACGTTAGTAGAAAGTTGGCGGTACCGTTTGCGGTAGTAATGCCATTATCCAGGACGCTTCCCAGCGAAGAGCTGACTGCCCCAGCCGCGGCGGTCAACGAAATATTAGGTAGGAATTGCAGACGGGTTAAGTCGACATTGGCCCTAAATAAACGTAAATTCGCTTCTGCACTTACCAAATCTGGTCGACGCAATAGTAGTTCTGATGGAATTCCCGGCTGTACGGATGGCACTGTTACATCTTGCAAAGTTGTTTGTGCTATTTGCACATCGTTTACTGAAGATGCTAGTAGGGTTGCTAGAGAAGCGCGTGTTGATAACTCATTTTGGTGCAGCGTTTTTAGATTATTCTGCTGTTGCTGTACCGCAATACGCTGCTGTAACGCGTCGATAGGGGTTACCGTTCCCGCGTCTGCACGTGCCTGAATAATCCGATAAATGGCTTCCGCATTTTCGAGGTTTTGTTCTGCCGCCTCGATTCGATCGCGAATTAATAGCACCTGAAAATAGGTAGACGCTGCAGTACCTAAAGTATTTAGTCGAAGGTCAGCTAATCGGGCAATATCACCGTCGTAACGCGCGACCGCTGCATTGTAGCTTGCCGGTTTGCTTAATATGTCGGTGTACATCAAACCCGCGGATAAATTCGCGCTTGTACTATTGTTTTCCCTAAAACTGCCGTCATCTGCTTCGAAGCCGTTGTAGCGGCGGCTAAGGCCAGCTTCGAGTATAGGAGTAGGCAGTAAATCGAAACCGGCGTTACGCAACGATAGCTGTGCTTGTTCCAAATTTCGCACATTCGTGGCTAAATCGAGATTTTTGGCTTCTACCAAAGCCATAATCTCGGTTAATTCACTACTTTTAAAGTTATTCCACCATTCTAGTTGAGGCCAGCTTACTGCTCCCTCATCATTTACGGCTTGCCACTGTCCAGGTATATCACTGGCAGGCAATTCGGGTAATTTAGTCATTGCACATCCGGTAAGCAGATAAAGAAATGAACCAAGCGTGACCAATCTCATTATTGCAATAGGCCGGTGTGGAAGTGGAGCTGTCATGATTTCTAATCGGTTGCTAATGCCACAACGGGGTCTAGTTGTGCTGCTTTACGTGCGGGAGCAAAACCAAAAATAAGGCCAATACCGGCGGCACAACTGAATGCCAGAATCATTGGGCCAGAGCTGAACACAACCGAAGTACCGAGAGTTCGAATTAACATCCCTGCGCCGATACCTAGCAAAACGCCAAGTAATCCCCCTAGTGCTGAGACCACAATTGCTTCGGAAATGAATTGCAGCAGAATATCCTTCTGCCGTGCTCCGGTAGCCATGCGAATGCCGATTTCTCGGGTGCGTTCTGTCACTGAAACTAGCATGATATTCATTACTCCTATACCTCCAACCAATAAAGATATAGCGGCAACCGACCCGAGTAAGATAGTAAATGTTTCCCGTGAGGCAGATGCATTTTCCAATAGTTCGGCGCTGTTGAAGAGTCGAAAGTCTTCTGACCCATGACGTTGTACCAATAAGCTAGTAATAGCTTCTTCGGTATCATTGATGAGATCGGGGTCTTCGACCGCTACTGTTAATGTACGTAAATAGGCACGGCCAAATAGGCGCATTCCGCCGGTTTTTAGCGGGACAAAAACCACGTCGTCTTGGTCTCGCCCGCCAAAACCGGAAGAGCCTTTGGAAGTCATTACTCCAATTATCTGAAAGGGCACGTTTTTTATCATCATGTATTTACCGATAGGGTTTTCACCCTCGCTAAATAGGCTGTTTTTGACGGTTGCGCCTATAACCGCGACAGGAGTGTATTCTTCACTATCTTCGTCGGTAAAGAACACACCTTCAGCCAATGGCCAGCTTCGTGTCACAGGTAGATTGCTTGTTGTTGCAGTAACGGAGGATACATAGTCTTTGTTGCCAACTCGTAAAGTCTCGTTACCGGTAATTTCAGGCAGAGCGGCTTTAACGTTGGGTATTTCGGACGCAATTGCGACAGAATCTTCCACCCGCAACGTCTGAGATGCTGTTCCTCTGCGTGCACTAGGACTAATGGTCAGCATGTCTGCGCCCAGCGACGTTATTCGGTCGATAATATCCTTTTGTGCGCCTTCACCAATGGCTAACATTGCCACAACAGATGCCACCCCGATTACAATTCCCAAAAGGGTTAGTACAGTACGAAACACGTTGGCCTTTAGAGAGCTAAACGCCATGTTGATGGCTTCAAACACTTCGGCGAATGGTGCACCCGTTTTGGGTTTAGACTGCATTTCGTGAAATACGCGGGCCGCGTCTTGCAATTTTTCACTGTATACCGTTCCCGAATCACTAAGAACTTCTCCGTCAAGTAGCTCGATTTGTCTTTCCGCATTCTTTGCTACATCATGATCGTGGGTAATAAGAACAACGGTGTGCCCTTGCTTAGCGAGATCTTTAAGTAGCGCCATAACTTCAATGCCGCTTTGTGAATCTAATGCCCCGGTCGGCTCATCAGCAAGAATTACCTGGCCACCATTCATGAGTGCACGAGCTATCGAAACACGTTGCTGTTGGCCACCAGATAACTGGCTAGGACGATGATCCATGCGGTCGCCTAAGCCTAGGGAGGTAAGCAATTCTGCAGATCGAGCGGCACGCTGAGATTGTGGTACCCCAGCATATATTGCAGGTACTTCAACGTTTTGATCAGCGGTAGCGGTACCTAATAAATTGTAACTCTGGAATACAAATCCGAATGCTTCACGGCGTAACCAAGCGAGGCCATCAGCGTCAAAGCTACGAATGTCTCTACCAGCAAATACATAGTCGCCACTGGTTGGTCGGTCTAGGCAGCCAAGAATATTCATCATGGTAGATTTGCCTGAACCCGACTGCCCGATAAGTGATACAAATTCACCAGCATAAATACGAAGTGAAATGCCCCGCAACGCGTGAACTTCTACTCCGCCACCAGTAGTGAACGTTCGAGTAATGTCCCGAAGTTCAATCAAAGGAACTAACTCAGAGGACAGTTGACTTGGTTTTTCTGTAGAAGTAGATATATTCATCTAATCTGAAGTCGCTAAGTTTGCGCCTATCGGGTCCTAGAAACGACGTCCACCGCCGCCCCCACCACCAAGTCCCGCTGGTGTGGTACCCAGTGCTGGTTCGCTACGTGTCTGGATGATACCAGCGACCACCTCATCACCAACTTTCAACCCGCTTAACACTTCAGCTGCGATTCGAGTGCGCACACCAACTGTAATTTCGCGTTTTTCGAATCCACCGTCCGGTTTTACCAGCAGCACAGTCGCTTTAGTAGTAGTTGTGTTTGAGCGTTCTAGGCTTCGGGTCTCACCACCACCAGATCGTCCTCCACCACGATTGCGTCCCCCACTATTTCCGATGCCTCCGCCACGACCGCCATTTTCTGCTACTCGTTCGCGGAACCGCGCAAATTGTTCTGGGCTCAAATCTCCAAAATCAGCAGGCAGGTTAGCTGATCGATTTTTTAGGCGATCCCCAGCAGGGATACTATTTTGAGTTTGGATTTGGGGTGTCACTGCTATGGTTGATTTAGAATTGCTTAGTTCAGTGATGTTCGGAGCTAAGCCCAATAGGTTATTTGTATCTTTAAAATTCAGCGCGCCGACTGGTACTCGAACTACGTTAGTTGCGGCCGAGGTAACAAAAAAGATTTGTGCGGTCATATCTGAGAGCAGCGCATTGTCAGAATTGTCGACATCAAATAAGGCTGTGTACAGAACAACGTTATTGGTGACTACTGGTTTGGGTAAGATTTGGCGCAGCTTTCCATACCAGCGTCTGCTACCTCCACCAAGCGTGGTGAAATAAACATCCATATTGGTGCTAAGCTTGCTCACATCGGCCTCTGAGACTTCGCCTTGCACAGTCATGGTGGAAAGGTCGGCGATTCGAAGGATTGTAGGTGCTTGCTGCGAAGCATTAAGGGTTTGGCCCACTTTTTTATCAATTGAGATTACCGTACCGGCAATCGGTGCAGCAATTTTGCTAAATGCTAGGGTAGCTTCATCGCTCGCCAGGCTCGCACTGCTTTGAGCAATTTGAGACTGCAATTGGATTAAACTGGATTGTGCGGAAGCCAATGTGTTGATTGCCGAGTCAAAATCTGCCTGACTGGTCGCATCCTCTTCGATTAAGCGTGTTTGTCTATCAGCGTTAGCCTGAGCTAGTTTTAACGAGGCTGAGCGTGCGGATAACTGTGCTTCAAGTGCACGTAAGCTGGCGCGGCTAGCTTCGACTCTATTCAACTGCACTGTGGCGTCAATCTCGGCGAGTAACTGCCCGCTGCTAACCTTGTCTCCGATTTCGACGAGAAATGTTTCTAACTGTCCCGATACTTGTGCGCCAACGTCTACATAGTCACTTGGCTGTAGATTGCCAGCGGCAGTGACTGCGTTTTCCAGATCCCCTTGATCCACTGTCACGATTAGCGGTTTGGCTAATGTTGTAGCGTTATCTTGAGTAATCCACCACCCAAGAATGGCGCAAACGATTAGTAGCAGAGTCAGTAGTGATTTTCGTTGCAGAAGAGAATGCAACGATCCAGTCAACGATCCTTTAGAAGTCGATTGTAACGTACTACTTTGACTGTTGAATTGATCCACTACAGTACCTCTTGAAAGTATGTCGTTTCTTGATGTTAATCTATAACGATCTGCACAATATACCAGTCGTCAAGCCGGCAATGATGGAGACATTGTGTAAGCCAGACGTTTGTTATATCAGGTTGCATCATGCGTTACGCGAGTTGATTTTGTCTATGTAGCACATTAATCAAACTCAAAATAAGCTAGGATTTATTCCTATAAGTTTTCTTCGGAAAGTTTCTAGATACACCTTAGATAATTAATCAATGTCGGTAAAAAGAATTGGAATATCGGTGATATACAAATCTATTACCAAATGTAACAAGTCATCCACAAGCAATGGATTGCCCTTCCAAGGAAAAGGTATGATTGCTACGATTCATACGCTAATTATGTCTGATATAGCATTAAATGCGTTTGTGCCTTTGAAATATATCACTTGGCCATGGCCAGGTAATTGCAGACGCTATGAAAAATTGGTGCGTTTTGACAAGCTGGTATTCTTAATATCCGACTACTCCGAGGAACTACAATGGTTGTAAACAGGCAGTTATTCATACAGATGGTTCTGGTTTTAGCCGGTTTGTTTTTCGCACAGGCTTCCATAGCACAGTCGGCTCCAGATACCGTGTTTGTAAACGGGAAGGTACTTACGGTCGATGCTGAATTTTCTCAAGCCCAGGCGGTGGCCGTGACGGGAAATAGGATTTCTGCGGTGGGTACAAGTGCTGAAATTAATGCACTGGTCGGCGAGACTACTCAGGTGATTGATTTGGATGGTAAGACATTGATACCAGGCTTAATCGACAACCATAATCATCTTATTTATAACTCTCCAACCTGGCCTAACGGCGTTAGGCTAGGGCGCGTACGCAATCGTGCAGAAGCACTGCAACGTATAGCGGCTAAGGCAAAAGAGATCGGTCCTGGAAACGACGCTAAACATATAGTGTTTGCACTAGGCGGTTGGAATCCGGTGCAATTTGCAGATGACCAAAGCGAATTCACGCGTGCTGAGTTAGATGAAATTGCTCCAAATAATCCGGTCTACACGCAGATTAGTTGGGGCACAGCTGTATTAAACAGTATGGCGATGGAGTTAGGCGGCATAAGCAACGATATGCCGGAACCAGACGCGAGCACTCGAGGCAAAATTTGGCGTGATGCCGACGGCAACGTGACCGGCAAATTTACCGGTGCGATTTTTCTCAAATGGCAATTGCGTCCCCTTTTTCCTGAGGTCACTGGAGAGTCCGCAGCGGCAGGGTTGCTAGCCGAGATTGCAGATTATTCAAAACTTGGCGTTACAACTTCGATGACTTATAACGGGCCAGAGTTTCCTGAAAATGGTTTAGCTTACATTCAAGAGCACCTTGCCGATACAGGCAAGCTGGATATGCGGATCTATTATCCACCGCACTTCAACCGAAACGTTAGCGCCTGGACGCCAGAAGAAGTCCCAGCCGTGGTGGCAGGGCTTGAGAAACACAAACCTTATAGTGGGTCTGAGATGTACCAAATGCTCCATTTTGGTGAACATATGTATTTGCCGGTATCGGATAGCTGGGCTAGGATGGGTGATAAGCCTTATCCGGACGAAATGATGGATCAGTTTCGTACTGTAGTAACAGCGGCTGCGAAAAATGGTTGGCAAGTTGCCGAGCATTTGAATCGTGATATCACAGCAAATCAAATGTTGGAGATCTTTGAGGAAGTTAATCAAACCTATCCGATTACAGATCTTCGTTGGCGTTTTGAGCATGCGAAAGGGCTATCGCAGGCGACTATCGAACGAGCTAAAGCGCTTGGGATGGCAATGGGCGTGCATAGTGCTGCGGGTATGAGCTCACCGAAATCACGCGCAAATGACGCCTATCTCACAGAACTATTGACGAGGCAGGATGCCCCACCGCTGCGCTGGTATCAAGACAGTGGTATACCTTTTGGGCTTGGGTCAGACGCACAGGTGGTTGCTCATGACTCGCCTTTTTTCACGCTCTATTGGGTGGTGAGCGGTAAAGATACCTCCGGTCAGCCCTATTTCAAACACGGCACTTTGACTCGTGAAGAAGCGCTAATCGCGCATACTCGATCCAACGCGTATCTTATGCATAAAGAAGACCTACTAGGCTCACTAGAGGTCGGCAAGCTAGCGGATATTGTCGTGTTGGACCGAGATTATATGACCGTTCCTGTAGATGATATTCGTGACTTGAACTCGGTTTTGACGATGGTTGATGGCCGTATTGTCTATCAGGCGATGTAAAAAATTGCGTATTACTTGACTAGGCTCAAGATTTTAGTAAAAAGAAACCAATATAACTGTAACCAAGTAAGAGACTATTGAGGATTAACACATGTGGAAGCCAGTAAAGCTTGCCTTCGGGTTGGCAGTTTTAGCTTTAGTACCAATCGTTGTGAGTGCACATCATGGGTTTGCGGCGCATTTTGACAATAATACTGTGATTAGAATTGAAGGTACCGTCAAACAATTCGATTTTATTAATCCACATGGCTTTTTACACATTGACTCGGTCAACGAAGCGGGGGAACCAGTTGTTTGGGTCTGTGATTTACAAGCTAAAACTCAATTGGTTAGACGCGGGGTGGATGAAACACTCTTTACGGTTGGTGAGCCGATAGTGGTTGAAGGATATCCAGCTAGGCGCGACCCGTACGGGTGTGAATACGGTACTGGCCATTTTGCCGACGGCAGCACGTTTACTATGCGCTTGGTCGGAGATAAGCCACAAACTCAATTTGCTGAAAATGAACGCATTCCTTTAGCAGAAGGGGAGACACGCTCAATATTTGGAGTTTGGATGCGGCCCGGTATGTTTGGTGATGCTAGCGGGCGTGGTAAGCGTGCAGGTCAAGATTCTATTACGGCTGAAGGTCAACAAGCGGTAGATGCATTTGATCCCATTAACGATAATCCGGTGGTTAGTTGTGAAGGCGGTAGCCCGATGCGTAATTGGACTCCACCTGGGTTGGCGACCAAGATATCTCAAGAAGGTGAAAAAATTTATATCTATCACGAATCTATGGATATCACGCGTACCGTTCATCTGGATTTAGATGAGCACCCGGCTGACGTAGAACCTAGTGATATGGGCCATTCAATAGGACGATTTGAAGAAGGGGTTCTGATAATTGATACAGGGGTTTTTAACGCAGGTGTGTTGACTGGATCGATTTTAAATTCCGATCAAATGACAATGCAAGAACGCATGTCAGTAACACAAGATAGCGGTGATCTTCTAGTTGAGATGACCGTTAATGAACCGCTTTATTATTCCGAACCGATAACTGATAGTCAGACTCTACAAAGCACTACCAAAGAATTAATTCCTTACGAATGCATTCCAGGTACACCGATGGGTAGCTATCAATAGATTACTAAAAAGCCAGCCCGTGCTTGGGCTGGCTTTTTTATAGAAGCTACTTTAAAAAAAGTGAGCGTTTGAGTAATTGTTACTCAGGGCGCTAAAGAGGCGATATAGGCCGTAATATTTAACATATCTTCAGCTGATAGCTCTGCAACAATTGGGTCCATAACTGGGCTAATCCGTGTTCCTTGTTTGACGTCCCATAGCTGACGCATTATGTAACTAGCGGTGCGGCCTGCAATTGCTGGTATGTCTCCTAATCCTCGCATGCCTTCGCCGTGGCATAGACCGCATTGAATCGTTTTCCCGCCCCCGGTAGTTGCTAGTGCTGCACCTTTTGCAACACTACCGATTGGAACGTAAGCAATAAATCCCGCCCTAGGGTCTCTTAGGACGTGGGTTCTTTCGGGGTGTTCGGCAACTTCAATGATTCTTTGACCTAATTCCATTTCTGGTTCGTCTTCAAGTGGCAAGAGCAGTCCATTCATGGTTGCTTGAACTTGTGGAACTATATCGGTCTCGACAACCTTCACGTGTGGTTTGTATTCAATAGATGAAAAATATTCAGCAGCTATTTTGCGTTCTTCGTCGGTGAGTAGGGCGGCTATCCTTCCCATTTCGTTCGGATTTGCTTTACGTAAATCTGCACTGTAGCGTTCACGGTTCGCGAAAGCATCAAGTTGCTGTAGAAAATAGTTAACCGGTAATCCCGCTACGTGCCCGTTTTCCATTTTGCCTTGGCCACTAGCATAATGGCACAAGGAGCATGCACGAATTTCCCGCTCCTTGTCGCCGTAGGCGACGATATCAGGCGTTTCAGGGTGATCCTGGGGATACCAGTCGCCCGGTCCATAATCATTATCAGCTTCCGAAATCTCAAATGACTGTGGGCTTTCGTCCAGTGTATATTTGGGTCCACCTTTTTCAGGTGGAGGACCGTAGTATGCACATTCTAACGGGGTAGCATTTTCAGGGCAGGGCGGTGCAACTTCATCACCTAGCTTATAAGGGCCTATTTCACCATATGCCCAGTTTGGCCAATCCGGGCCATGCTGTATTGAATCAGCTGGTACTGTTTGGGCATTAGCCGAGAGAGTTAGGAACACGAGGCTTGTAACAATTAGAGATTTCAATTTTTGAACACCTTTTTCGAATGGTTATATGTTACGGGTGCGAGATACGTTTTTGGTTTACTGAATAAACCGATGATACATGAAATTCGTATGCTATAAGGCCATGGGTGGATGTAACATTTGGTTTCTACTTGCTTGCTTCTGAGTGGGTGTTTGTTGGTTCTGTGTTGCTATTCTTGCACTGGGTTTGAGATGTTGCATAATGCATTGTGATTCTGGATTTGATGCTTTTCGAGGCGGTATGAAAAATATAACTGTATTGGTTTGTTCGGTGTTCTTCGCGGCAGTTTATGCCAGTAGCGTCGTAGCGGAACCCCGTTTTTTACGTTCTACTTATGATCTAGAGGACCCCAGCGGCTATTGTTTGGATATTCCCGGGTTCGGCCCAAGGATGAGAAAAGACGCCCCAATTGGTACGCATACCTGTAAATATAGTATTCCTGGGTTTTACGTAGATGAATTGTTCGAGCTGACCAGCGTAAATTATTTAAGACTACCAGAATTCGATTTGTGCCTGGCGGCACAAACGATGGCAGTCGGATCGCATATCAACACTATCGCTTGTGAGCTGGATAATGTTCATGCATGGAGTATGGGTGCGGACGGAAACGTTACACCTGAAGGGAACTCTGAGTTGTGCCTCACTATGTCTCACGAAAAAGTATATGTAAATACATCGGTTGCTAATTTGACGCCTAACTCAGGCCGTGCGGTGTCGCTTCAAACTTGTGATAGTAATAATCACGAATATCAAAGTTGGAAGTTATCTGATCCCCATGAACTTAAGACCGAAACTGCAAATACGCTTCGAAGTGGGATGGGTATAGAAGCCGCAAAGATAATTAGAGAACTAGGAAACGAGATTCGCCCGCAAGAAACAGAAGAAATTTATGCGAATCAGCCTCGAATGTTCAGCGTAGGTGACGTTAATATAACGGACGAGATCGCATATGGCGAAGAGCAGGGGCAACAATTACAGGTCTATACTGGCATTAACCGACACAATCCGCAGCGCGGTGCTCCAGTGATTTTGCTGGTCCATGGTGGCGGATTTCGTTTCGGAGATTTGAATAGTTTTGCTAGTACAGCAACGCATTTTGCTGGTCTCGGTTACGTCGTGGTCAATATGACTTATCCTATGGCCCCCAATGCCAATTGGCCAAGTGGTGGTCTAAGTGTAGCAAGTGCGATTCGCTGGATTACGGAAAATGCGGCGGATATCAAAGGTGATCCAAATGGTATTTTTGTGTTGGGGCATTCCGCAGGCGGCACACATGTCGCTGATTACGTGTTTCGATCTGAAATTTATGAAGAAGGAAATTCAGAGATAGCTGGCGCAATTATTTCCTCTCCTGTGCTTGCTGTTACCGACTTTTTGTCCGGCGCCAGCTACTATGGCGACAATGCTAGTGAGTGGCCGAATCAACAAATTTTAGGGAATGTTGACAGGTCGTCTGTTCCGGTTCTCATACTGACGGCAGAATTGGATCCAGTTCCATTTCAGGTTTCGGCCGTTAAATTGCTAAACGAATTGGTCGTAGAAAACGGTGCAAAGGCTGCCCGCTTTAGCCAATTGGCAGGGCATAATCATATTTCCTACATCTCTTCAATCGGCACTTCAGATACTCAGTCCGCTGAGCAGATAATCGATTTTATCGCAGCGACTGGCCGGAACTAAGCCGATGACTGAGAAAAACCTGATGGTTCGACGACAATTTTTAAAAGCTTCTGCCATGCTCGGTGGAGGGTTTATAACTGCGGGGTCTTCAATTTCGAGTGCTAATGCTCAGGAATCGAATTTAGGGGGAGTTACAAAACCTTTCCGCATTGTTATGGGGGGGTATGGCCCATCAACATCCAGCTTTAGTCAGGGTTTAAAACGTATAGGTGACCGGCTAGAGGCACGCTTTAGCGATGATGTCGAAATTAAGTATGTGTACAACGTTATGGACCTTGGTTACGACGGCGCAGGTGGTTTGGCGACGCTGGTAGACCATGGTTGGTTATCCCTTGCTTATATGACTATGTTTGCCGGTATTCCGGCGTTAGAGCTGGCTGCATTGCCCTTTTTGTTTTCGGATAGTGCAAGCGCTAGAGCAGCGATGGATGGCGCTCTAGGGCGGTCTGCAATAGAAACGATTGAAAACGATACAAATTATCGCGTTTTAGGTTTTTTCGAAAACGGATTTCGTCACGTTTCGAATAACACCCGACCGGTGCAATCGCCGGATGATCTGGCTGGCCTCGCCATCAGGGTGCTTGCGGTGCAGGCCCGAACCTTTGAACTATTAGGTGCTAAGCCTACCAATACGCCATTACCGGGAGTATTTAAAGGGCTTGAATCCGGTCAGTTGGATGGGCAGGAGAATCCGTTCGAGAATGTCGTTACATATAGCTTGTACAAAACCCAGCGCTATTACACAGAGACCTTTCATTCGTACTTGTCCCGGCCTATTTTTGTAAACAGATTATCATTTGATGCCTGGCCTACTGAATTACAAACTGAGTTACGTTCGGCTGTGCAAGATGCAGTTAGTTTTCAGCGAGGCCTACATGATGAGGCTGAAGTTAGCGCAGCCGAGACCATACGGGAGTCTGGTGGCGAGATAATTCAACTCACGCCTGCACAGCGTGCTAAGTTTATTGATGCAGTAGCGCCCATCTATGTGGACGCACAATCGCTATACAGTCGTGAGTTGCTGAGTTCGGTTGGTTTGTAACTGATTTAAATAAATGCATCGTCAGTTCCAGACAACATTATCGCACAACGTGTTCGACTCGAGCTGGACCATCCTCAATACTGATAAGGCGGAATAGGCGTTCGTCCCACAAACTGCCAGTTAGCATGTTTAATACAAACTGAGGGTCTGGATTGACGCCGCTATTGGCCCTGATACCAGCCAGTTCATCACGGAAGGCTTTTTTATCTGGTTGTGATTGATGGGCCGCCTGGGCACCAGCATCCTCCCACATTTCAACTACCGTCATATGGTTTGGTCTATTCGACTGAGTTAATACGTCGTAACGAAGATTTCCATCATGATTGCGGCTTAGTTTCGCCATATCGGTTATTAAGTCGTTACCACAAGGTCCATTTGGGTCCGGTCGGCGATCACAGGGTGCAAATTGCTCCGGCGGAATGATGTCTGCGTGAGTAATCACATATATTGTGGATTCATTTCCATCGGGCATATATTGGGGACTTGGCGCTAGTAGCGCAACATGCGGTCTCTCATCATATGGGGCATATAGCATCGGCTGCAATTTTTCGCGAAAGGATACAGTATGAGTAGAAGCAGCATGAGCGGCACGTGAATTTCGGCCAGCCCAGGCCTCCATGATAACAAAGTGATTATTACGGTTTATACGCTGTAAAGCTTCGAATCGTAGACTTCCTGCCTCGGCTTTGCTCGCAGCTGCATGCTCTTTTATTAGTGCAGCGGCTGCGTCTGCTGAATCATTAGCCACCTCAATATATGTGATAACCCAAGTAGGTGAATCTCTTAGTACCGTGCCGTCTGCCAATGTGACGTCAGCATGGGTATTCGCGGCCCACATAATACTGAGTATTCCGATTAATATTCTGTACATATTTTCCTCTCAAGCGTGTCGTTGTAAGCTGGTTATTTATACCATTTCAGTAAAGAGAATCTGAAATGTTTGCTTAATATCCGTTGCTAATCATATCTGTTTTTCTGTTTGAAGCTATTAAAATTGGTAACAAATTTGTATATCTATGGGCGACCCAGCCAAGTTTATTATCTGATTCTTAAAGCCGTCTTGCCGCGCATAGAAATAGCTGGCGCTACACCGTAAAGAGATAGACTCAGGCTATAAAGATGGCTATTCTTCTTGTGCCTTAGCTATTTAGTTCTGCGTGCCGTGCGTTATTAACTACAATACAGACGTGTAATGCTAAGCGTATCTAACACCTAATTTATTTAATGGAGATTCTCGTATGACCGACAATCAAACCAAAAGCCGTCGACAGTTTCTAGCAGGCAGTGCCGCTGCTGCCGGAGCGGCGTTGTTCACTGAACCTGTAGCCGCACAAGAAAGCGGGTATGTTATTGATGTGCCGGAAGTTATATCGATGGAAATTGACGGTACGAGTGACCGGTTTCCAGTAAGACGCGTATTCGCTTTAGGCCGAAACTATCGCGCACATGCTATTGAATCAGGAGATGATCCTGATGTGACTCCGCCATTTTTCTTTATTAAGCCTCGGGATGCTGTAGTGGAAGCGCGTAACGGGCACCCATACCCACAAATGACTAAAGAATTGCGCTATGAAGCCGAGATGATCGTTGCTTTGAAGAGCGGCGGTAAAGATATTGACCCTGATGATGCTCTTGATCATATATATGCGTACGGCGTTGGGTTGGATATGACGCGCGAAGATTTGCAACACGTTGCGCAAGAATTATCTCGGCCGTGGGCAATTAGTAAGTCTTTTGATAACTCAGCACCTTGTGGTCCACTTTACCCAGTAGAAACCAATGGCCACGCCGTAGACGGCCGCATTTGGCTAAGCGTCAATGATGAAATCAAGCAGGATTCTGACCTTTCTTTGCAGCGTTGGTCTGTATCCGAGGGGATTTCTATTCTTTCACAATATTATGAGCTGACTGCTGGCGATATTATTATGACCGGTACCCCAGCGGGAATAGGCCTAGTGAATAAAGGTGACGTGATTAAGACGGGCATCGAAGGTGTCGGTGAGATCGAAGTAGTTATTACGTAGTTAGTAGTGGTGTATTGGAGGGAAAGTATGTCAAGACGAGATTTTTTACGCAGTTCCGCGGTAGTTGGTGCAAGTTCGGTTCTTGGTGGTTTGGGAGTGTCAGAATTAAAGGCGCAGCAAAATCCACCAGAGGGTCCAATTCGAATTATTATGGCGGGGTACGGACCACCGACGACGAGTTTTAGTCTTGCTTTAAAGCGTATGGGCGACCGGATCGAAGCGAAGTTTCCTGGCAATGTAGAAGTAAAATACGTCTACAACATTATCGATTTGGGTTACAAAGGGCTGGATATACTTTGGCTTGTAGAAGAGGGCGTACTTACGTTGGGCTACCAGTCAAGCAGTTACTTGACCGGTCGCGTACCAAACCTCGGGTTAGTAGATTTGCCATTTCTGTTTTCTGACAATCTAACCGCAAGATCGGCGATGGATGGCGAGTTGGGTCAAAGGCTCACCGAAAGCATCGAACAGGATATGGACTATCGGGTTCTCGGATACTTTGAGAATGGACTCCGACATATGTCTAATCGAGTTAGACCTGTGCGAACACCCGCTGATATGAAAGATCTCTCTATTCGAGTACTGCCCAGCAAAGTGCATGAGCGCACGTTCCAATTACTTGGGGCTAAGCCCGAAATTATGGATCTTTCTGAAGTTATCGAGCGCGTAAAGGCGGGCACCATTGATATGCAAGAAAACCCGTTTGCAAATACCGTTACCTACGGTGTACATAATTTTCATAAGCACCACACAGCTAGTAATCATTTTTATATTTCGCGGCCGATATTTTTTCATCGGCCGACATTTGATTCTTGGCCAGAGGAATTACAAACGGAAATGCGGGCTGCCGTTGCTGATGCAGTAGCTTTTCAGCGTAGCTTAAAAGATCAAGAAGAAACCGATGCTGCGGCGGCTATTCGTGAAGCAGGTGGTGAAATTGCAGAATTAACGCCTGCAGAAACCCAGCTATTTATCGAGGCGGTTAGACCGGTGTACGAAGATGCGCAAACCCAATATTCGCAGGAACTGCTCGACCTGCTGGACTTGTGATTTACTGACTAGGAATTTAATACCATGAAGGCAAATACTATCGTAGCCGCTGGGGTTTTAGGGCTTCTAGTATCGATTGCTTGCGCAAACGTTAGCGCACAGTCGATAAATACTGAAAACTCGTCCAGTACACAATCAGTTCCCTATGCGAGTGATTTATTGGAAAGAGTTCGTGGCGCAGCCAGCATGGTTCCTGGGGAATTGGCGGCAGCAGTAAATTTTGCCAAGGTTGCTGAGAGTCATCGTACTTATGCAGGGATCATTGATGGCGGAGCTGATGAGTTGTTTGTGTCTGCCCGTACAGCCTTTCAGGTTGTTTATCCAAATGGATCTATTATGATAGATAGTGGCATGGACGAAGAGGTGCATCGCTACTATGGTTTTGGAAGAGATGAGCCTTATTGGCAGGATGCGAATGACCGGGTTCAGCAAGCCTTGCAGAGCGCGCAGATGATTATTATTACCCACGAACATGGCGATCATGTGGCTGGAGTGATTCGTAGCGATTTACGTGATCAGCTAGCCACGAAAACGGTGATGACCCAGCATCAGGTAGATACCCTTATATCTGCGCATCAGCTGCCTCAGATTCAGTTAACTGAACAACAAGCGAGTGATTATATCGTTGT
>ERZ887942.1305-NODE-1305-length-17576-cov-20.867587_pt1 | contig 17576 bp, 12 predicted proteins | sample MGYA00521099_ERZ887942 | MGnify/ENA primary metagenome ERZ887942 (study PRJEB32303, sample SAMEA104408605) | aquatic metagenome | biome: Brackish water; feature: Pelagic; material: water | place: Baltic Sea | collected 2014-06-07T06:48:00 | depth 16,251 m ...
GATCCCTGAAGGACCTCGCCGGAGAGATTTGGAGTCTCCGCGATCTTAAGGATGGTTGACTCATTCCTCCGCCGTGAATCACTCCCCTCTATCCTCCTCCTTTGCCTCCTTGATCAGTTTGGATAAAGCCTGATCCAGTTCTTCTCCTCGTATGTCCACATGCCTGATTACACCTTTGTGATCCAATACGTAGACCGTAGGCCAGCCTTGGATCTTCCACTTGCCGGATATCTCGCCGCCCACTCTCTCGTCCCTAAAATTCCGCCAGGTTGTCGTGCTATTTTTCACCAGCCTGGAGAGCGTTTCCGGGGGATCGGTATTCACTCCCACCACCGCAAATGGCTCCTTCTTCCACTTCTCAACAAGCGACCGCTTGTGTGGCAACATGGCCCGGCAGGGACCTCACCAGTATCCCCAAAAAGGTAGAAGCACGACCTTGCCCCGATACTCGCTCAAGCGGAATTTTTTTCCCTCATGATCGACCCCTTCAATCTCCGGAGCCTCGCAACCCACCACCAAATGAGTGACCTTATACAGCAGATCCTCAATCCACTTTCCGAGTAGTTCTTTCAAGCCCTCCTCTTTCCCTAGCTCTTCCAACAAACCCACGGCCTCCTGATTCCTCGCGGCACGCTCCGCATCAGTCAGAGTTAAGTTTCTCTCCGCATCCTCCGCCATCAACGACGCGAGTCGAAATCTTGCTTCCTGTAGCAAGCCTCCCTCTTCCATCTTGCCGATCACCGATTTCAATTGCTCCTCCTCCCCGAAAAAACCCAACACCCTCACATACTTTAACATCAACTGATCGTTTCCAGGCACAGACGACAAAATCTCCCCCACTCGCTTCCTCTCTTTCGCGCCCCCATTCTCGATCACCCACCCGATGACCTGATCCACTCCTTTTTCAGTTAAATCACCTTTTACCAGATCGAGAACCTTCTTCGCCACCGACACTCCGTCCTTCGATTCCCTGACCAATTTTTTCGCCTCCTCAACGCCTCCTCCAAGGGCCGACCCAATCGCCAGCCACAGGACCGCTATCGTCAATCTCGCTATCATCTTCCCATCATACCCATCAGCCACCGAAAAAGAAACATCCAACTCCACTATTCGAGCTCGAACTCATTGCGCCTCGACCTCGGCTGCGGCGCCAACAAGGGAGCCCCCAACGAAGTAAAGAAATCTATGTCTCCAGCTCGAAAACCGATAGGCTTCAGAGTCTGATTCCCGGGATCCAGCGCGCCATCGACTTTCCGGAAAACGGATGAATGTCCTGCGAAAAGGTGAAAGGAATCACCGGCCATGGACAACGCGGAGCCCATGGTCGTTAGCAGAAATTTTCTTTTTGGGTGGTGCCCCTCTTGAGAGCGGCGTTGAAGGGAGCGGGCGTCTTTGAAAGGAGCTCGGGAGCGGGAGCTTCCTTTTTAGACTCGGGAGTCTCCTTTTTTCCGGTCTTGGCATTCTCCTTATCCGACTCCTTATTTTTAAAGGTGTCCTTCTTCATTTTCTCCCCATCGATTACAGGGAGCACCACATTCTCATCTCCGTTTCCTTTGTTGGAATCGCCAAAGGAACCTTCGAGGTCACGGCGAACTTTGGCGACCGACGGGTAACGTTGGGTAGCCCGGTCGATGACGCGAACGCTTGTCTGAATACCGTGAGTATCCGGTTTCCAATCCGGAAGGAGGCACAGTGTGCTCTGCCTCGCGAGGCGGACTCCAGCCTGGTCAAAATCAGACAGAAGCTCCTTCGACTCTGTCACCCAAATGCTCGCATTGTAGGCAGCTGTCGAAAGCCAGACATTTTCACCGAAGGATTCAGCATCGGACAACTTAAGTTGATACTGTGAATGAATCATCTCGATCGCTTGACGAGCTTCGTCGTCAATCTCAAGCAATTCGTCGATCTCCCTGATGAGAGACATCATCGTTTCATTCGGCAGAGCTCCGCCATTCTCGCTCGAAAGGGCGAGCTTCTTGCAAGCTTGTCCAAACGAATCCGAGTAGTGCTGATTCCATTTCTTCACCTGAAGGCTTCCGGGGCCCCAGATCTTTCTGACACGAGAGTTAAAACGAGCCCGGGCATCGTCAGAAAGGTGGTAGTAGTTGCTCTCATTATGAGAAATGGCGTGACTCAACAAGACCCGTCCATCCGAAGTTCCAAAGATGTTACGATGCTGTTCCGCGGGCTCTTTTTCTCCGGCAGCGCGGCTTCCATCGAAGTGATCCCAAAAGTAATTCGAATACCCGGTGAGAGCGAAAAGGATGAGTTGAGCATGACGCTCTTCGTCTTCACGCTGGTAGCCGATCCCAAAACCACTCGCCGTAGCCGTGGTGAGAGAGGGCAATTTCAGAGCGGTCTTGAATGCGTCGTCATCCAGACCTTCACTACGGGAATTGACAGAATCAAGAAGGCGCTTGCTGACATTCTCTCGAGTCTTGAGATCTCCCAACCTTGCTTCAGCGGCGATGAGCTTCGTCTGATATTCAAATCGGAGATCCGCCTGGAGCTGCTTTCTAACCGAGAGGATTTCTTTCCAAGCTCCACGTGCTTGCTTCGCGAGTTCCTCGAGCCCCTCATAGGAACCTTTTAAGACCGTTGGGTCGACCGAGCCATTTTTTTGAAGTCGAACAAGATCACGAATGGCACTCTTGGTCCGCTTGAAGTCACTTTGACTGAGTGTCTGCCGTGCCTTTTGCTTGAGATAGGCCTTCCGGAGAACGGGTTTTTCAACGGCATCGATCTCAGGATCATCAAGGTAGTTCTGATAGCCCTGCATGAGCAAATCGGCTTCTTCGAAGGTGCTAGCCGCTTCTCTGTTCTTCGTCTGAAGGGCTTCGATCAGTTTGGTATACTCGGCTTGCGCAAGGCTCACGGAGGATGTGAGGCCAAAGGCCAGGCCAAAAATGGCCGGGAGGAATCTTGGGGGTATTTTCATAGTGCTTGTAGGTCGAAAGAGTCAGGGGTGCAGCCGGAGAGGCGCTGTTAATACGGTCGGACCAAGCACGATATTTCTTGCGAGGATCTCCCCAAGAGCAGAAATCCCCGTAACCCATTTTTTTTCAGGGAGTATTGAGCCGAGACACGAGAAGGATAACTTCCTCAATACGTCCGTAGTTGAAGGGTTTGGATCATCTTAACGCACCTGGAATACGGGCCAGATTTTGAAGGCCTCTGCCGGAGCAGTCCGGGGACGACTTTGTTCGTTTGAGAAGTTGGCAGTGGAGTGGGGTGCCCATTCGCAACAAACGTGAAACTGCAGGAATTCTCTTCATTCCCGCGGAGATTTTTATCGGCGATTTCAGCAGCACCGCGAATAAAGCCCGTCACCCTTTGCCGCCAGGCAACACTCCCGCACAGCCCGGGGAGCGCAGCGAGGAAGGAAACTCCGCCCCCGCTGCCTCGTGACAATCTCGCCTCAAAATTGTAGTCGCGCGAAGACCTCACCCCTTTAGTCTCAATTTATGGAAAATCCTTATACCCAAACTCCCCGCCCCCCCGCTCACCACTCCGACATCCCTCCGGCCGAGCGCCAATGGGCCATGTTTTCCCACCTCACTTCGCTCTCCATGTTTCTTGGAATTCCTTTTGGCAATATCCTCGGCCCCCTCATCATGTATCTCATTAAAAAGGACGAGATGCCTTTCGGTGGAGGCCAAGCGAAAGAAGCACTCAACTTTCAAATTTCGCTGACGATCTATGGAATCGTCTCAGGGATTTTGGTTCTCGTCTTTGTCGGTGTCTTGCTTCTGGCCGCCCTGTTGGTCATCTTTATTGTCTTCACCATCATTGCGGCCATTAAGTCCAACGAGGGTGAATTTTACCGTTACCCCCTCACCATCCGGTTCGTCAGCTAGACGTTTGGCCCCGGTCCTGCTTTCCCCCTTTCATGCGCGTCCTGATTGCCAACGACAAATTCAAAGGTTCGCTCCACGCAAACGAGGTCTCCCAAGCGATCATGGCCGGGCTGCCCGCATCCTGTCAGGTTGACCTGTGCCCCATCGCCGATGGAGGAGAAGGCTTCACCGGCACCATGCTCACCGCGCTCGGAGGCAAGTGGGTTGAGTGTGATACCGTCGATGCCCTTCATCGCCCCGTGAAAGCACGCTACGCCATCACCGACAACGGCCTCGCCGTCATGGAAATGGCCTCGGCTTCGGGCTTTGAACTCATCGAGCAACAGGACCGCGACATTCTCCGGTCATCCACTTACGGAACCGGACTCATGATCCGTCACGCCGCCGCTCAAAAGGGCGTCGAACGAATTCTGATCGGCATTGGCGGCAGTGCCACCAACGATGGCGGAGTGGGCATGGCCGATGCCCTCGGCATCCTCCTTCTGGACGATGAGGAGGATTCCCTCCCGCCCTTCCCCGCCGGACTGTCAAAGCTCGCCATCATTGATCGGGAGCAACTCATCCAACTCCCTCCAATCGACGTCGCCTGTGATGTCGACAACCCTTTGCTCGGGCCCAACGGAGCGACCGTAATCTTTGGCCCCCAAAAGGGAGCCACCCCCGCTGAGCAAACAATCCTCGAAGATTTCCTCACCCGCCTCGTCAAACTCACCGGAGCAAACGATCTCGCCGAAAAAACAGGTGCCGGAGCAGCTGGCGGCCTCGGATTTGGCCTGATGCATTTCCTCAATGCCGAACTCCATCCCGGCTTTGACCTGGTCTCCAATGCCCTCGACCTCCCCGCCCGCATTGCCGATTCCGAAGTCGTCATCACCGGTGAAGGCTCCCTCGACGCCCAGTCCCTCTCCGGAAAAGGGCCCGTTGGCGTCGCCCGACTGGCCAACGAGCTCGGCAAACCCGTCATCGCCCTCGCCGGGGACATTTCCGATGAAGTCCGGAAATCCGGCCTCTTCGTACATTACCTCGCTTTGACTGACTTCGATCTCCCGCTCGAAACACTCATGTCCGATGCCGCGAGCCTCATCACCCAAAAAGTTCGCTCGCTTCATGACTTGCTCCTCTTGCTTGAAGAAGGTTAGCTCGCTTCAACATGAGTAAAGCAGTTCTCCTCTTCTCCGGACAGGGTGCCCAGAAAGTAGGCATGGGAAAAGACCTCGTCGAAGCCTATCCCTCCGCCAAAGCCCTCTTCGAAAAAGCCGACGAAATCCTTGGCCGCGCCCTCACCTCCGTGATGTTCGAGGGCCCTGCCGAAGATCTCACCCGCACCGGCAACTGCCAGCCCGCTCTTTTCCTCCACGGCCTCGCCTTGCTTGAAGTCCTCCTTGAAAAAGTCCCCTCCCTCGAACCCGCTGCCGCTGCCGGGCTCTCTCTCGGCGAAATGACCGCTCATTGCGCTGCCGGAACTTTCACTTTTGAAGAAGGCCTCAAACTCGTTGCCCGTCGTGGTGAACTCATGGACGAAGCCTGCGAAACCAACCCCGGCTCCATGGCGGCAATGATTGGAGGCACCGCCGAAGATGTCGCCCGTCTTGCCAAAGACTGTGACGTCGATGTCGCCAACTTGAACTGCCCCGGCCAAACCGTCCTCTCCGGTAAAGAAGATGGGATCAATGAAGCCGTCTCCAAAGCGAAAGAATATGGTCTCCGCATGGGCAAAAAACTTCAGGTCGCCGGGGCTTATCACTCCCGCCTCATGGCCGGGGCCCAGGAACAGCTCGGCGAGGCCCTTGCTGCCACTGAGATCAACAACTCTAAAATTCCCGTTGTTTCCAACTTCCTCGCAATGCCGGCGGAAGGCCCCGACGCCATCCGCGCCTCTCTCAAAGATCAAGTCACCGGTTCTGTTCGTTGGATCGAATCGATCCAGCTCCTCCGTGAACAAGGGCACGATCTCTTTATCGAGCTTGGACCAGGCAAGGTTCTCGCCGGATTCATGGCCCGAATCGACAAGGAGGCCCGCATCATATCCATCGAAGATGCCGATTCACTGGAAGCCGCCATCGCCGAACTTTCCTAAGCGAAAAAAAACACCGAAATGGGCAAATTAGTTCTTGTCCAACAAGGCGGGTCGCCATAGCTTCCCGCCGTCTTAACCGACTATGCGGAGCGGTAGCTCAGTTGGTTAGAGCGCCGGCCTGTCACGCCGGAGGTCGCGGGTTCGAGTCCCGTCCGCTCCGCCACTTCTTAAAAGGTTTTTGAAGTGCCCCTACTCCCGGTCACCCCGGGATTTTTTGGGCCCCCGCGTAGCACGCACACCCTCAAAAGGCCTGGCTTCCGCCTCGCAATTAGCCTTTTGCCGCTCTTCTCACTGAACCGGACCACAAACGGACGAAAAAACCAGGAGACTCACTGCCAAGCTCCAACCAAAGCCGCAAAACTTCCCCTTTGCGTCCCAGTCCAACTACGCCATTCTTCCTCCATGCGATTTGCCTTCATCCCCTTGCTCTTCACTCTCCTCCACGCTCAGGAATCCGAAAATGCCGAACCGGAAAAAAACGAGGAGCTAAAGGCCAGTCAACAGGCCTCGGTCACCATCGACGGTAAAAAGATCGACTACCGTGTCACCGCCTCAACCCTTGTCCTCAAGACCGAGGACGACAAAGACCGAGCCTCCATCTTCCACGTCACCTACGAACGCATCGGCCTGCAAGACCGGCACAAGCGCCCCGTCGTATTCGCCTTCAACGGAGGACCAGGCTCTTCTGCGGTCTGGCTGCACATGGGAGCCCTCGGACCACGCATCGTCCCCACCACTCCGGACGGCACCAAAACCCTCCCGCCTCCCATCACCGTTCAAGAAAACCCCCAATCCATTCTCGATATTGCTGACATCGTCTTCATCGACCCTGTCTCCACCGGGTTCTCACGCGTGGAAGGCGAGACCAAAGCCAACGAATTCCACGGCGTCACGGGAGACATCCGCTCCGTGGGTGACTTTATCCGGCGTTGGATCACTGAAAACGACCGTTGGGCCTCCCCTAAATACCTTCTTGGTGAAAGCTACGGCGGAGTCCGGGCCACCGGCCTTGCCGATCACCTTCAAGACGAATACGGGATGAGCCTCAATGGGGTCGTTCTTCTCTCCTCTCTCATTGACTTCCGCACCCTGCGCTCAAACAAAGCCGACGACCTCAGCTACGCCGTTTTCCTCCCCGCCCTCACCGGAACCTCCCACTACCATAAAAAAATCTCCGGTGACCGCGACGCCCTCGTGAAAGAAGCCCACACCTTCGCCTTCGGTCCGTATTCGCAAGCTCTCCTCAAAGGAGCGGACATTTCTGCCGAGGAAAAGTCAGCCACCGCCGCGCAGCTCGAAAAATTCACCGGGCTCCCTGCTTCTCTCTTTATCGAAACCAACCTTCGGCTCTCCTCAACCCGCTACCGAAAGGAACTCCTGCGCGATGAAAAGAAGGTCCTCGGTCGTTTCGACGCCCGTATCGCGTGGCCTGCCACCAATTCCTCGGAAGACTACCCCAGCTACGATCCTTCCTATGCCGTCGCTTACGGAGCCTTCTCCACCGCCATCAATGACTACCTCAGCCGCGACCTCGGTTGGGAGGGACATCATCCCTACAAGATCCTCACCGGCGACGTGAGGCCCTGGAACTGGGGCACCAGCAACAGCGTCCTCAACATGACCCGTAATCTGGAGAATGCCATGCGTGAGAATCCCAATCTTAAAGTTCTCGTCATGTGCGGTTACACCGACCTCGCCACGCCTCCGGCCAATATGCAATATAGCATTTCCCACCTCTTCAACATTCCCGACGAACGCCGTAAAGCCATTGAGTTCGTCTGGTATGAAGCCGGTCACATGTTCTATCTGAACCAGCCGGACCTTGTGAAAATGCGCCAGGACCTCGTCAAATTCATCAAATAAAGTTTGATGATTAAATGCCACCTTCCAGAAAATTCCGAGGGAAGAGTGGCAGTCCCACAAGGACTCGAACCTTGAATGACTGAACCAAAATCAGCTGTGTTACCAATTACACCATGGGACTGGCGCTTCGCCTGCGCTTTCACGCGTGCGGCGGAGGGATAAATTCACAGTCGCACCGTTGCAAGACTGAAATGGAAGGAAACCTTCTTTTTCTTCTCTGGTCTTGTTCCGACGATCTGCAGACTTCCCCTCAAAATCCCCTTCCTTCCAAGCCCACCCTTGACCTCTCCGCCAAAACCCAAGACCTTCTTGACCTGCCCATGGACTACGGAACCCTCATCGAAAAACGCAAAGCGCGCCTCATCGAGATTGAAAAGCTCATGGAGGATCCCGGGTTTTTCAACGACCAGAAAAACTCCACCCAGTTCATGCGCGAGCATCGCGGTCTCAAAAAACTGCTCGCTCTCTGGGACGATTACCAACAGGTCATCAGCGATATCGAAGGAAACGAAGAACTTGCCAAAGGTGACGACGAGGAATTCGCAGCCATGGCAAACGAGGAACTCCTCCCCCTTCGAGAACGCCTCGAAGTCCTGGCCCAGGAAGTCCAATACGCCCTCCTCCCCCGCGACGAGACCGAGGACCGCGACGCCCTCCTTGAAATTCGTGCCGGTGCCGGTGGTGACGAAGCCTCCCTCTTCGCTGGCGAGCTCATGAACGCCTACCAACGCTACAGTGACAAGCGCGGCTGGAAGTGTGAGCACCTCGGAAGCTCCCCCTCCGATGTTGGAGGTTATAAAGAGGTCGTCCTCAAAGTCACCGGAGAAGAAGTCTTCCGCTTTCTCAAATACGAATCCGGCGTTCACCGCGTCCAGCGCGTTCCCGCCACCGAGACCCAAGGTCGCATTCACACCTCCACCTGCACCGTCGCGGTCCTCCCCGAGGCTGAGGAAGTCGACGTCCAGCTCCGCCCCGAGGACCTCCACATCCAGGCCACCCGCTCCGGTGGTTCCGGCGGACAGCACGTCAACACCACCGACTCCGCCGTTCAAATCACCTACCTGCCCACCGGCCTCCAGGTGAAGTGTCAGGACGGACGCTCCCAAACCCAGAACAAGGCCCTCGGCCTCGAGATTCTCCGCGCAAAACTCTTTGAAATCGCGCAACGCGAATCACAAGACAGCTACTCGGCTCAGCGCAAATCCCTCATCGGTTCAGGTGATCGCTCCGAGAAAATCCGCACCTACAACTTCCCCCAGTCCCGCGTCACCGATCACCGCATTAACTACACCTCCCACAACATGGAAGGCATCATGAATGGCGAGATCAACGAATTCACCGACCATCTTCAAAAAGCCGAAATGGAGCAGCGCCTCGCCGAGGAGGAATTGGGATAAGTTCCCCACCCCTCTTGCTCACAACTTACTCACATGACGACCATCCTTGATGTTCTTGAAAAGGGCGCAGCCTTTCTCAAGCAAAAAGGCATCGCGGATCCCCGCCTCAACATGGAACTGTTGGTGGCCCACGAGCTCGGTTTAAAACGAATGGATCTTTACCTTCGCTTCGAGCAACCACTTGAAGAAGATCAATTGGCCGCCCTTCGCCTCAAACTCAAACAACGCGGTCAACACGTTCCCCTTCAGCACCTTAACGGAATCGTCCACTTTGGAAAATATGAATTCAAGTCCGACCATCGGGCTCTCATTCCCCGCCCCGAGACCGAGGAACTTGTCGAACTCATCGAAAAGGAAGTATTTTCAAAACCCGCCCGCATTCTTGATGTCGGCTGTGGCTCCGGGGTCCTCGGCCTGACCCTCGCAAAAAACCTGGGAACAGATTGCGAGCAACTTGTCCTCGCAGACTTATCCACAGACGCTCTCGCTCTCTGTGAAGAAAATGCCGCAGCTCTCGAAGTCAACGCCACCTTTCTCGAAAGCAACCTTTTCTCCACGATCGAGGGAACCTTTGACCTCATCGTTGCTAATCTGCCCTACATTGCCGAAACCGAACGTCCCAAGCTCGAACCCGAGGTCCTTCACGACCCAGAAATGGCTCTCTTCAGCGGTCCCGAGGGCCTCGATCTCCTTCGCCCATTCTGCGCCCAGTGCCCCGGGTTCCTGAATCCCGGTGGCCTCGTCGCGCTGGAAGTCGGTTACGATCAGGGCGAAATCGTCGCCAACCTTCTCAAAGAAGCCGGTTTATCCGATATTTCGGTCGGCAGGGATCTCAACGGAATCCCCCGCTTTCCCCTTGCACGCAAGGCTTAAAAAGCCCACTGCCTCTCCCCACAACAACCACCGTTTATGGACAAACTCCTCGTACACGGCGGCACTTCTCTTGCAGGTGCCATCAATATCTCGGGCTCAAAGAACGCCTCCCTCCCCATCCTTGCCGCCGCCCTCCTGACCGACCAACAGGTCATCATCGAGCGCGTCCCCGATGTCTCGGACACCAACTACATGCTCCAAATCCTCAGCGCTTTGGGCTGTGAAGTCGAGCGCTACAGCGGCACCGTCAAGATCACCGCCGCCAACATTCACCCCGAGGCTCCCTACGAGATTGTCCGCAAAATGCGCGCTTCCATCTGCGTGATGGGCCCGCTCGTCGCCCGCCTCGGTCGTGCCAGCGTCTCAATCCCCGGTGGCTGCGTCATCGGCGACCGCCCCATCGATCTCCACCTGAAAGGACTACAGGCCATCGGCGCCCACATCGACACCGAGGGTGGTAATATTCTCATCGAAGCCAAGGACGGCCTCAAAGGCCGGGAAGTCGACCTTCGTGGCAGACACGGCCCCACCGTCCTCGGCACCGACAACCTCATGATGGCCGCCGTCCTTACCGAAGGCACGACCATCATCGAATCCGCCGCCTGTGAGCCCGAAGTCGTCGACCTCGCCGACTTCCTCAACTCCATGGGAGCCAAGATTGAAGGCGCAGGCACCCGCCGTATCACCATTGAAGGGGTGACCTCACTCGGCGGCACCCACCACACCGTGATCCCCGACCGTATTGAAGCCGGCACTTTTATGGTCGCTGGCGCCATGTCCAGCGAAAGCGGCATCACTCTCAACCGCGTCCGTCAGGACCAACTCGTGGGAGCCACTGAAAAACTCATCGAAGCCGGTCACCTCGTCAACTTTAACGACGATGGCTCCAGTGTCACCGTCAGTCCGGGTGACACCCCGCAGGGTTGCTCTATCACCACCGCTCCCCATCCAGGCTTCCCCACCGACATGCAGGCTCAATTTACCGCCATGTTTGCCACCACTCCGGGAATTTCCGTCATCGAAGACACCATTTTCCCCCAACGCTTCATGCACTGCGCCGAACTCACCCGCATGGGTGCCGACATCAATGTCGACAATGGTTCCGCCGTCGTCCACGGAGTCAAGGAACTGAGCCCCGCACCCGTGATGGCCTCAGACCTCCGGGCCTCCGCCGCCCTCGTCCTTGCGGGACTGAGAGCGAAAGGCACCACTGAGATCAACCGCCTCTACCACATCGACCGCGGCTACGAAATGATCGACGAAAAACTCCTCCAACTCGGAGCCAAGGTCGAACGCATGCGCGGCAGCGCATAACGATGGCAGGGACGGTCTCCCGACCGACCGACCGTGACACCCTACTTTAACTCAATTCGCCCTTTGCGCTGGCTGACCACGTCGATGGCATCTCCTCCCCGGACAGTCTCGATGGCATAGAGATACCACCCCCAATCCGCATCATAAAAAAAGGTGCGTGTCTGCACCGTGCGTCGCCGGCCTCCATTTTCAATCACCGGCGCAATAAAAGTGGTACAAATCCCCCCGAGCGCCGTCGTGGAGCCATCCAGCTTCCGCTGCACCGATTGCATCGGCCCCACCGTCACTTCATTTTCACGAATCTGATTCGCCTCCGCAATCAACTTGGCAGCCAATGCCCGCGAAAGTGAGCTGTCTCCCTCGGCTTGAGCCTGACTTGAAAAAACCAAAACGAATCCCAAAAGGGCCAACATAAGACGGGCTGAAGCTGTCATGATTCCAGTGAGACGGTCGAATTCAGCAAAAATTCACTCGTTCGCACAAAAACTCCCCGTGTCACCGTGTGAAGTTCCACTTGGCAACTCCCCCCACCCAACCTTAATCTCCCGCCCCCTCCGGGGGGGCACGCTTCCTGCTGATTCCTCATCCGATCCTCATACGACTTTCCGACCATGAACTTCTACGATCCACGTCACACTCCCGACACTTCCGGCACCCTCCACGAATGGAGCAATGAAACCGCCAACTGCGGCATGGGAGCGATCGCCAACCTGAATGGAGAAAAATCCTACCAGATCATCGACTACGCCCTCACCTCGGTCTGCAACATGACCCACCGTGGCGCGGTCGATGCCGACATGAAGACCGGCGACGGATCCGGTGTTCTTTGCCAGATCCCCCGTCCTCTTTTCGTGAAAGCAGCCGCTCAATTCGGCTTCACCGGCGATTCCGCCGATCTTGGAGTCGGTGTTTTTTTCCTCCCCGAAGGAATCGCCGCCAATATCAGGTCATTCACCGAGTCCGTTCTCACCCGCCGGAACATCCCTTTCATCGGATGGCGTGACGTGCCCGTAAATCCCGACGAACTTGGCGACCTCGCCCGGCTCACCCAGCCGGATATCACCCACCTCCTCGTCAGCCGTCCTGCCGATGTCGATGCCGATCACTTTGAGCGACTCCTCTTCCTCGTCCGCCGCGAAATCGAACGTGAATTTAAATCCGAGGCCGCTTTCTACATCCCAACCCTTTCCAGCCGGCTCATTAGCTACAAGGGCCTCGCCATGCCCGCCACTCTGCGCGCCTTTTACAGCGACCTGCAGGACTCGGATTTCCAGACCGGCATCTCCCTCTACCACCAGCGATTCTCCACCAACACCTTCCCCGCCTGGCCCCTCGGACAACCCTTCCGCATGATGTGCCACAACGGTGAAATCAACACCGTCCGGGGAAACCGCAACTGGATGGCTTCCCGCGAAGAATTCTTTGAATCAGAAATCTGGGGAGACGACGTCGAGCTTCTCAAAAACCTCATGATCGATGGCGAATCCGACTCGTCCTCGCTCGACCACGCCCTCGAACTGCTCGTCCTCTCCGGTCGCCGTATCGAACACGCCATGTGCATGCTCGTTCCTCCGGCCTTCCGCCACGATCAGGAAATCTCCGAGGAAGTCCGCGCTTTCTATAACTACATCCGCTCCTTCTCGGAACCCTGGGACGGCCCCGCCGGTCTCTGCTTTACCGATGGACGCAAGCTCTGTGCCAGTCTCGATCGAAATGGACTCCGGCCTTCCCGCTACACCCTCACCGAAGACGGACTCCTCTACATCGGCTCGGAGTCAGGCGCAATCGTCCTGCCAGATTCCAAAATCACCCGCCGTGGTCGCCTTGGACCGGGACAAATGCTCTCAGCCGACACTGTCACCGGAGAAGTCCTCTACGATCGAGAGATCAAAGAACAACTTGCCGCACAGAAGCCCTACGCCAAATGGGTCGACAAAAATCGCGTCGAACTCAAGTCATTCACCTCACACGCCGCTCTTGTTCCAACGGTCGACTTCGATCCCGTCGAACTTTCCCGTCAGCAAGTCACCCATGGCGTGACCAAGGAAGACCTCGACATGGTCTTTCCGCCCATGATCAAGGGTGCCCAGGAAGCGGTCTTCTCCATGGGCGACGACATTCCGCTCGCACCCCTCTCCCGCTATCCACGCCTTCTTTTCACCTACTTCAAGCAGCTCTTCGCACAGGTGACCAACCCGCCCATCGACCCCATCCGCGAATGGGCTGTCATGACCCTTGGCGCGGGACTTGGACCGGAACAAAACCTCCTCACCGAAACTCCCAAACACGCCCGGATTCTGCAACTGGAGTCGGCTCTCCTTTTCGAACAGGAATTGGAAACGATCATCAACCGCAAGGAACACGGATTCTCAAGCAAGGTCATCGATACCACCTGGCCTGCTTCCGAAGGTGGAGCTGGTCTTAAGATCGCCCTTGATCGCATCTGCGCCGAAGCCGAAGAAGCCGTCAATGACAAAGTCGAAGTCCTCATCCTCTCCGACCGCGCCACCTCGGCGGATCGCGTCCCAATTCCCTCCCTTCTTGCCACCGGCTCGGTTCACCATCACCTCAACCGCTGTCGCAAGCGCCTTCGCACCTCCCTCGTCATCGACACCGGAGAGGCCCGTGACACTCATCAAATCGCCTGCCTCTTTGGCTTTGGCGCCACCGCAGTGTGTCCTTATCTCGGCTACGCCACCGTTCGGCAGGTTGTCGCAACCGATACCAGGAAGAAACTTGGTGATGACATCACGCCCGAGGCCGCCATGGCAAACTACCGCAAGGCCCTCGAAAAAGGACTCCTCAAGATCATGTCCAAGATGGGCATCTCTGTTCTCAATTCCTATCAAGGCGCACAGATCTTTGAAGCTCTTGGAGTCGGCAAGGAAGTGGTCAAATACGCCTTCACCGGTGTCCATTCCCGTATCGGCGGAGTCGGCTTCAGCGAAATCGCCGAAGAATCCCTCGTCCGTCACCGCGCGGCCTTCCAAACTGAAGTTGAGAAAGGCAAAACCCTCGACCTCGGTGACCCCGGTTACAACCGCTACCGCAAGTCGGGAGAAGCCCACGCTCTCACCACCGACGTCATCAAGAACTTCCACACCTTTGTCCGCGACGGCAAAAAGGAAGACTACGACGATTACGTCAAGGTGACCCTCGCCAACGACCCCATTACCATCAAGGACATCCTCGACTTTAAGGTCCCCGCCTCCGGCGTCCCCCTTGATGAGGTTGAGCCGGTCGAAGAAATCGTAAAGCGCTTCACCACCGCCGCCATGTCCATGGGAGCGCTCTCCCCCGAGGCCCACGAAACTCTCGCCATCGCCATGAATCGAATCGGCGGCAAGTCCGACTCCGGCGAAGGCGGTGAGGACCCTCGTCGTTTCAAGCCCTACCCAAATGGCGACTTCGCCCGCTCCTACATCAAGCAGATCGCCAGCGGTCGCTTCGGGGTCTCGGCCCACTACCTCGTCAATGCCGACGAGCTGGAGATCAAAATGGCCCAGGGTGCCAAACCCGGCGAAGGCGGCCAACTTCCCGGACACAAGGTCAATGCCCTCATCGCGCGACTCCGGAACACCCAGCCCGGCGTCCAACTCATTTCCCCTCCTCCCCACCACGACATCTACTCCATTGAGGATCTCGCCCAGCTCATTCACGACCTCAAGGAAGTGAACCCGCGCGCCAAGGTAACCGTGAAACTGGTGGCCGAGTCCGGAGTCGGAACCGTTGCCGCCGGGTGCGCCAAAGCGAGCGCCGACAACGTCCTCATCTCCGGGCACGATGGCGGAACCGCCGCTTCGCCGCTCTCAAGTACCAAACATGCCGGACTTCCCTGGGAACTTGGAATCTCCGAGGCCCATCAGGTCCTCATGATGAACAAACTCCGCAACAACATCACCCTTCGGACCGACGGCGGACTCCGGACCGGACGCGATGTTGTCATTGCCGCCATTCTGGGTGCCGAACAGATGAATTTTGGCACCATTGCCATGATCGCCATGGGTTGTGTTTATGTGCGCAAGTGCCACCTCAACAACTGCCCCGTCGGAGTCGCCACCACCAATCCCAAGTGGCGCGCCAAGTTCAAGGGCACTCCCGATCACGTCGTCAACTTCATGACCGGAGTGGCCGAAGAAGCACGCGAAATCATGGCCAGCCTCGGAGTTCGTTCCATGAACGAATTAGTCGGACGCCCCCAGAAGTTCCTCGCACAGCGGGAAGTCCCCGATCATCCCAAGGCCAACACCCTTGATCTCAGAAAGATTCTTTCGGACAAGGCCGACGACAGTGCCGTCCGGATTTGCACCCACGAACGCAACGATGGCATTCACAAGCCTGCCCTCGATCTCGACATCCTCAAGGATCTTGCCGCTCACACCGGCACTGCCGATGGCGAGAACCCCACGAACGGACTGATGGATCGCGATCCTTTCGTGAAGGAATACAACGTCGTTAATACAGACCGAAACATCGGCACCCGCACCGCCGGTCGTGTTGCCGAGATCTATGAAAACCACGGCCTCCCGGCCAACAGCATCGACCTCACCTTCCGGGGATCGGCCGGACAATCTTTCGGCACCTTCCTATGCGGGGGCATTAAGCTCACCCTCATTGGCGAGGGCAACGACTACGTCGGCAAGGGCATGAGCAATGGCGAAATCATCGTGCGAATACCCAGCGGAATGTCCCCTGATTTTGACTCTGCCAAAAACTCCATCGTTGGAAATACCTGCCTCTACGGAGCCACCGGCGGCCGACTCTTCGTCAATGGCCGTGCTGGAGAACGTTTCTGCGTTCGTAATTCCGGTTCCACCTCCGTCTGTGAAGGCGTCGGCGATCATGGCTGCGAATACATGACCAACGGTCTCACCGTCATTCTCGGCCTCACCGGAAAGAACTTCGGCGCCGGCATGTCGGGAGGAACCGCCTACATCTACGACATCGATGGCAAATTCCAGAGCCGCATCAACCCCGAGATGGTCGTCGCCCGCCCTGTCAAACGCGAGCAGGACATCGCCGAGGTCAGGGAACTCATCGCGCAACACGCCCGAAAAACCGATTCACCACGAGCTCAGGAGCTCCTCGCCGACTGGGACAACTCACTTCCCAAACTCATCCGCGTCATCGCCAAGGAGAAATACGATCTCGAGCAAGCAGAGCAACAACACGAAGATGCCGACGGCGTGATGGCCTGATTTTCAAAAGCGGGACTCCCCCTCCCGTGAAATGAAATTTTGTGATCGTTAATAGAGTTTCAACCCGGGAGATCGCCGCTTCATCGGTGGTATTTCTCCGCTTGCCCGGATGTTCTGCTGTCTATCGCAAACAATGCTAAATCGTCCCCATTGCCAAAAGCAGATTGACTTCTACTCTTTACTTACAGCTTCAGCGGCGGGTCCGCTCCACCTGAAGTCTTTGATTTTGTCAATTGGGAAGACGCGGCCGTAGGAATCGGAGCCTTCAACGACAATATACGTATCGTAGAAATGTATCGCACTGACCTTCTCCGGGGTGGCACCTGTTCCCGCTGTCGATGTGGGACTTATTTGGAGAGTATAGTAGAGATCAAATTGCCCGCGCAATGTTTGAGGTGGATCGGTGTCGGGCGCGCTTGATTCGGGCGCGCTTGACCTTTCCGAACAACCAGCAAACGCAAGAAAGGAACCCGAAACAATAATCTTTAGTAGCTTTTGGGCCTGTCTTTTCATCGTGGATTTTTAGGAGTTTTTTGGCGGACGTTTGAGAACTGATGCACCGCACCGCGAGAGAACTAGCGGTTCCGATTGGCTGAACTTATCTCACCGAATCTCAAAATCCAAAACAAACTTTGGTGGCGGTGAGGTGCCGGCCATCTTCGACTTGTTTAGCGGTCGCCAACGCTCTCGATGCTGATCTTGCCCCCAAACCGGACCATGCCACCGTCGTAGCTTAGGTAGAGCACCACCGGTGGGGAGTGCAAGATTCCGCTATTACTCGGCCCAAGCGCAGTCATATTGGAATCACCGGTGTCAAGCCATCCGCCTCCCACCACGAGCGGAAGATTCTCTGATTGAATCACCGTCGAATTTCCGTTGCAGTCGACCAGCGTCAAGGCCCTGTCAGGAGCCACGGCGATCACGCTGGGAGCGCGCAGCATTCGAGACGCCTCCTCGTATCTTTCATGAGAGAGATGGCCCATAAATGCCATTCTAG
>ERZ887942.1307-NODE-1307-length-17561-cov-20.034160_pt1 | contig 17561 bp, 16 predicted proteins | sample MGYA00521099_ERZ887942 | MGnify/ENA primary metagenome ERZ887942 (study PRJEB32303, sample SAMEA104408605) | aquatic metagenome | biome: Brackish water; feature: Pelagic; material: water | place: Baltic Sea | collected 2014-06-07T06:48:00 | depth 16,251 m ...
TCAAAACCGCAGCCCCCATCCAAGAATAGCCCAGCCAACCAAACGCCCTGGAAGGTTGAGGGAGAGGCTCAGGCAGTGAGGCGGAGCTGCGGAGGTTTTTGGAGGGGGGCGGGTGTCGAGAAGAGAAGGATTTGGATGGCCGGGGCTTGTGGTTTTTTTTGGAGTGCTTAGGTTGATGGGGTATGAAGATATTAACCTTCCTTGCTCTGATGGTCAGCCCGCTCGCGGCTGAGGTTTATGAATTGCGGACTTATCACGCGAATGAGGGGAAGATGGAGGGGCTTTTGGCTCGCTTCCGGGATCACACCACGAAGATTTTTGAGAGTCACGGGATGAAGAATATCGGGTATTGGTTGTCGGAGGGGGATGATCCGAAGTTGATTTATATTATCAGCCACAAGGACAGAGAGACGGCGAAGAAGAATTGGAAGGCCTTTGTGGCGGACCCGAAGTGGAAGAGTGCTCAAAAAGCTTCGGAAGTGAATGGGAGGCTGGTGAAGAAAGTGGAGAAGGTTTTTTTAACTCCCACGGATTTTTCAAAGTTGAAGTGATAAACGCCGTCTCATTTTGTAGTGGTCCCCTTTTGATCACTCGTTGAGAATCCCTATCGATATGAATGAATCCTTTGTTTTAGCTTCGCTGGCCGGTTGGCTGTTCCCTCTTTTGGTGATTGGTGCCTTTGTCGCCTTGATCCTCTTTTTTACGGTTGGGCAATACAACGGCTTGGTGAAGTTGCGGAACCGGTTTCGAAACGCCTTTGCGCAGATCGATGTGCAGCTCAAGCGGCGGCATGATCTCATTCCAAACCTGGTGGAAACGGCCAAGACGTATCTGGCTCATGAAAAGGGCACCCTGGAGGCGGTGATCAAGGCGCGGAATGCGGCGGAGTCGGCGAGACAGGGGCTTTCGCCTGAAAATGCGGGCGGGATGGAGAAGCTGATGCAGGCCGAAGGTGGCTTGACCTCGACGATGGGGAGGTTGTTTGCCCTGTCCGAGGCTTATCCGGATCTTCGTTCGAATGAGAACATGAAACAGCTCAGTGAGGAGTTGACGAGCACCGAGAACAAGGTGGCGTTTGCGAGGCAAGGTTACAACGATTCGGTGATGCACTATAATAACAAGCGGGAGGCATTTCCGAGTAGTGTGATCGCAGGGATGTTTAATTTTGGTCCGGCGGTGATGTTCGAGGTTTCCGATGATTCGGAGCGCGAGGCTGTCAAAGTTGACTTTGGCTAGAGCAATGGAACCCGGACTTATTTTACTCCATGGACTGCTGGTCACCATTTTTTGGATGGTGGTTGGCTGCCGGGCGATGCGTGCCCATGAGAGGCCGGGGGAGCAGGGCAAGCGAACCTGACACCGATGGACTTTTTTGAGGCACAGGATGATGCAAGACGGCGGACCAAATGGCTCGTCTTGTGGTTCATTCTAGCGGTGATCGGGGTGGTTGTGGCAGTGGACGCTCTCATTTTTTTCGTGGTGGGAGGTGGTGAAGCGGTGGGGATTCTGATCCCGGCTTCGATTGCCACGGCTGCCGTGATTTTGGCATCGAGCGGTTACAAGTCGATGCAACTGAACGGTGGTGGCTCGGTGGTTGCCAGGGATCTGGGCGGGCGTCAGGTGATGCCGGGATCGACGGATTTTGAGGAAAAGAGACTATTGAATATCGTCGAGGAAATGGCGATCGCTTCTGGGGTGCCGGTTCCGCAAGTCTACCTGATGGACGATGAGGAGGGGATCAACGCATTTGCGGCGGGGACCGAGCCATCGAATGCCGTGATTGGGGTGACCCGGGGCTGTTTGCAGCGGCTTTCGCGCGATGAGTTGGCGGGGGTCATCGCCCACGAATTCAGTCATATTTTGAACGGTGATATGCGGCTCAACATGCGGCTGATGGGCATGGTATTTGGGTTGCTCGTCCTTTCGATCATTGGGCGGGGAATGGTGGAACTTCTAAGGTATCAGAGTTTATCCTCGCGACGGAGCAACGACAAGGAGGGCGGGGGCATTGTCATGGCGCTGTTTTTGGTGGGAATCGGTTTGATGGTGATAGGATCGCTGGGGGTATTTTTCGGACGAATGATCCAAGCGGCGGTTTCGAGGCAACGGGAATTTTTAGCTGATGCCTCGGCGGTGCAGTTTACGAGGAATCCCGATGGCATTGCCGGAGCACTCAAAAAGATTGGAGGGCTGTCATTTGGTTCGAAGATGAAGTCGCCAAAGGCGAGTGAGGCGAGCCACATGTTTTTCTCGAACGGCGGGATGTTCGGTTTTGGGTTGGCGACGCATCCGCCCCTGGAAGTGCGAATTAAGACGATCCAGGAAAGTTGGGACGGGAAATTTTCGCAATCGCAGCTCAAGCCGGTGGCCGAAGGTCGCGTCCAACGTGGAGAGAAGCCCCGGAAGGGGGCTTTTGATGCTCTGCCCGGAGTGGCGGTCATCGGGGCTTTGGAGGAGATGGGGGCGGAGAGCCGTCGAAGTGCGGAAGCCGGTCAAAAAATCCATCGGGCCCTGGCTCCCAAGTTGAAGGAGGCGAGCCATGACCGGGAAGAAGCGCAGGCTTTGATTTTTGGCCTGTTACTGGCGGAAGACGAGGTCTTGATTGCCAGTGAGGTTTCTTTTTTGCGGGAGTCTGCGGGTGAGGAGGCAACGACCCTGGCCCTGAAGTGGCAGGAGGAAGTCCGGGATCTGCACTCGGCGCGGAAGATTGCCTTGATTGACCTGGCATTGCCGACCTTGCGGAACTTGAGTGATTTGGAATACCGGCGTTTTCTTGAGATCACCCGATGGCTGATTGCGAGTGACCGGGAGGTCAATTTCTTCGAATTCATGATTCAGCGGGTGATTGAGCGCCATCTTGTGCGTCATTTCGAGAGACGGGGATTTGGAAAGATTCGCTACACGAAATTCTCGAAGCTTATGAACGAGGCTAATCTTTTGGTTTCGACGATGGCAGAGATTGGCGCGGAGAGCGAAGCCGAAGCGGTCGCGGCCTACGAGGCCGGGACCAAGGGCTGGAAGGGCGAATTTGAGAGGCAGGGGGCGACCACCCTGGGCGATCTCGACGAGGTTCTGGAGCGCTTTGACGAGGCTTCCCCGTTGGTGAAGAAAGAGTTGCTTGTTTCATGCGGAAAGGCAGCGGCGAGGGACGGAGATTTGTCTAATCGGGAAGCGGAAATGCTACGATCGATCGCCGATGCAATCGGATGTCCGGTGCCGCCCTTTGTGGAAGGGCTGGAGGAAACAGAGTATTAAGCCGATGCTTCCGAAGCTGTCTTGAAAATCCGTTTGAGCACTCTTCTTTTCTTTTTGAGGCCGACTCATGGAAGCCGGACTTGCTTTTCGCGGGAGGCGGGTTGAATTTCTCTCCCGAAACCTCATGGAGAATAAACGCGCGCCCTGGTGGCTATGGTCAAACTTGCTGAGCCTGGATGCTCCGCTGATTGCCTTGGCGTGGGCGTGGATGTTCTCGAAGGCGTGGGGGGTGAGGAGTCTGCCCTGGGAGCTATGGGTGACGCTGGGAGTGTCGGTTTGGATCGTTTACGCATTGGATCGAATCATTGATGCCAGACGTTCGACCAATCCGGCAGATCTGGAGACGCGACATCACTTCCATAAAAAGTATGCGAGGGTCTTTATGGTCGGCATTTTCATTGGCGGACTTTGTTGCCTCTATTCGGTCCTTTTTAGTTTGGCTCAAACAGTCCTGCAATATGGCCTGTTTGTGATGCTTTGCTCGGCAGTTTACTTTGTGGTGACCTTGAATCGTCCGAGATCGGGGCATGCCGGGATTGGCAAAAACCTGGTCGCGGGGCTGACCTTTGCCTATGGAGCATCGGCGGGAGTCCATGCCTATTCGCCGGTGCTTCCTTTTGGCGACATGGTTTTTTCCTCCGAGGTTCTCTTATTCGCAGCGATCTGTGTGATCAATATGACCGCGATTGATTTTTGGCAGCTGGAAGGGGAGGAAGATGACGACGCGGCTGCGGTGCTGAATTTGGGAACCTTGCTGATTGGCGGGATTGCGATGTTTATTTACATGAGCACGCTCAAGAGGGAGTCCATCTTCTTTAACGAGGATTTCTATCACGAACAGGCTTTCTACAAGCCCTTTGCGGTGGGGCTTTTGGTGGGGGCGGCGAGTCTTTTTCTCCTCAATCAGGCCCGCCGTCGGATCGAAGCCGACGCTTACAGGGTATTGGTCGATGTGGCGGTGGCCGCTCCGGTTTTTGTTTTCTGGGTGATGATTTCCATCGATGGTGATCCCCGGACTTGATTTGGGGTTGAGCGATTGACAATCCTAACTAACACTCCGCTCAACGACATGAGCGAACTGATCGATTCAGCCAAAAAACCGGCAATTCTGATTCTTGGGGCCCCGGGGTCAGGCAAGGGCACCCAGGGGGCTGTGCTTGCCCAGATTCCACGATTTTATCACTACTCCAGTGGTGATGTTTTCCGTCAATTGGATACCAGAACCGAGCTCGGGCGGAAGTTTGTCGAATATTCGAAACAAGGCGAACTGGTGCCCGACGAATTGACGATTCAACTTTGGGCGAGCCACATGCGGGATCTGGTTCGGAGTCACCGCTATAAGCCGGATATTGATATTTTGGTGTTGGATGGAATTCCTCGAAACCAGGATCAAGCCAAGATGCTTGAAGAGCACGTGGAGGTTCATCAGGTCTTCCATCTGAGTTGTCCCAACCGGGATGAATTGGCGCGCCGTCTCCGCAAGAGGGCTCTGAAGGAACAACGATTGGACGATGCTTCAGAGGTGGTCATCCAACACCGCATCAAGACCTACGAGGATGAGACCAAGCCCATTTTGGATTACTATGGTCAGGAAATTCGTTGTGATGTCGATGCCACCCAGTCACCGGCAAAAGTCCTTTATGACATTTTGGCCAAGCTGCAGACGCTCGAAGCTTATCAACGGATCGCAAATCAAACGGTTTAGGAATGCGATTGGTTTTTATGGTCACGGGGGAAATCTCCGAGCTGACATTTTCGGATGTTCTCGCAAGTGATCATGAGGTGGTCGGGCTGGTCACCCAACCGGACCGACCTGTGGGGCGGAAACAAGTGATGACGGCTCCCGGAGTGAAGGAGTTGGCTCTTGGTGCCGGCGTTCCGGTGATTCAGCCGGAATCGGTGAGATCGGAGGAAGCGTTGGAGCAGATCCGGCAATGGGGCCCCGAGGTCATTGTGGTCATGGCTTATGGACAGATTTTACCGCAAGCCCTGATCGAGATTCCCACCCGTGCAATCATCAATCTCCATGCTTCGTTGCTCCCAAAATACCGCGGGGCTTCCTGTATTCAGGCGGCTTTGAAAAACGGCGATGCCGAGACCGGATGGAGCGTGATTCATGTCGTCAGGAAGCTTGATGCGGGGAACGTGATCTTACAGCAGCCTTTCCCGATTCTCGAAGGGGAGACGGGAGGTGAACTGCATGATCGTCTTGCGGAGGCGGGACCCGCGGCTTGTCGTGCTGCGCTGGCCCTTTTTGAAAAAGCTGAGGCGCCCGGAGACGCTCAGGATGAGTCTTTGCAAACCTATGCGCCAAAGCTCGGACGGAAGGACGGGTATCTCGATTGGGCCGGGTCGGCCGGGAAGATGGCCCGCTTGATTCGGGCCTTTCATCCATGGCCGGGGACATCGGCTGCTTTGGGAAACAAACGCTTGAAAATTTTTCCGCCGGTGCGCCTGGGAACCGGTTCGGGAACACCCGGACAAGTTCTGGAAGTTGGAGAGGAAGGTGTGGAGATCGCTTGCGGGAATGGGAGCTTGATTTTGGGCGAGGTTCAATTGGAAGGGAGTCGACGAATGTCGGGTGTTGAGCTGGCAAGAGGGCATGAAGAGGCTCTGAACGAAGGATTGAAATAGCTGGCTTTTTTCCTCTTGAAGTATTAATATTCTGCTCATGCGAACGTTTTTTCTTCTCCCTCTTTTGCTGATGGGGCTGGCTTCAGCGACCACCTTGGAGGTTCTACAGGTTTATCAGCCGGTTTCTCTGCATGGGACGGATATGGACCATGAATTTGAAGGGGAGCACATCCAAGCCCGCGTGTTTTCTGTTCCCATGGTGCTCGGGGGAGCGATGCCAGAGAATTTGGTGGCGGCAATCTCCAAGCCGCTCCGGATGCCACCGGTTGATAATTACAAGGTGAAGGAGTGTAACCTCCTGGTCCTCTACCGGATTGAGTTGCATGCGAGTCTTGAGGAAGAAATCATCGTCGTGACATTTGATCTGACCAGGATGAAGGCGCATGAGGATGTGGAACTTCCGGTCAGGACAGTTCTTGAGCTGTCGATTGTGGCCCTGAAAACGACCCTCACCGAATATCATCAATCCGAGAATGATCCCATCAAGGTGAGAGTTGCGATTGAGGGGACGACTGCGAAAAATGCGAGCTTGAAGGATCTTTCCGGGAAGTTTGTGATCAGGAACTGACCACTTGGAGCGAAATTCGCGCAGCTTGGGGATTTTGCCTTTCCGGAGATGGTTGGCCCTGCCAAGATCCACGACAGCAGATGAGCGACCTTGCAACGATCCGAAACTTTAAACGAGTCGTCTTGAAACTCAGCGGTGAAGCCCTTCGGGCCTCCGGGAGTCATGACAATATTTCACCCGAGATTGTAGAGCGTATTGCACGCGAGATTCACGAGGCACGGCAGCGTTCGGATGTTGAGCTCGCGATTGTCGTAGGCGGAGGAAACTTTTGGCGTGGAGCGTCGGCAAGTGCCCGGGGGATGGACCGCGCCACCGCGGACTATGTCGGGATGCTGGCAACGGTGATGAATGCCCTCGCGCTGCAAGCCGCTCTCGAACAGGAGGGGGAGGAGTGCATTGTTCATTCCGCCATTCATATGCAGAACGTCGCAGAGCCTTTCATTCGCCGAAAGGCGTCCCGCCAAATGTCGCGCGGAGCCATTGTCATCTTTGCGGCCGGCACGGGCAGCCCGTTTTTTTCGACGGACACGACGGCGGCTCTGCGGGCCAACGAAATGAATGCCGACGTGATCTTCAAGGCGACCATGGTCGATGGTGTCTATGATTCGGACCCGAAGAAGAATCCTGACGCCGTTCGCTATGAAACGGTTTCCTTCCGGGATTGCATCAACAAGGAACTTGGGGTGATGGATTCCACTGCCTTTAGTCTTTGCATGGACAATGATATTCCCATTATCGTCTTTGATCTCGAGAAGGAAGGAAACATCCAGCTCGCTCTGAATCGCCAGGATATCGGCACAATCGTTCATTAGAAATCACCAACCCCACTCAACCCATGGAAGCACCGGATGCACTCAAACAGGTCGAAGAGACCATGAAAAAAGCTATCGAGCATACCAGCTCGGAATTCACATCGATCCGCACAGGCAAGGCCTCGCCTGCTCTTGTCGAGAATCTGGATGTATCAGTCGCCGCGTATGGCAGCGTGATGAAACTGAATGGCCTCGCCGTGATCACGGCGCCGGAACCCCGGATGTTGGTGGTGCAACCCTTCGACCCCTCGACTTCGGGAGACATCGAAAAAGCGATTCGCGAAAGTAAGTTGGGTCTTAATCCTGTCAACGAAGGTCAACGGATCCGTCTTCCGATTCCCGAGCTTTCGGAGGAGCGGCGCGTTGAGATGGTCAAGTCAGTCAAGTCGATGGCCGAAGAAGGGCGCGTTCGCCTTCGCGGAGCCCGGAAAGAAGGGATGGACCTCGGCAAGAAGATGAAGGCTGACAACAACCTCACGGAAGACGGTCAGCGGGATTACGAGGCCAGTGTTCAGGATCTCACCAACAAGTATGTGAGCGAGATCGACTCTCTGACCGATTCCAAGGAAAAGGAAGTGATGACGGTATAGAATCACTCAAATCCAAATTTCGCCGCAGAGGGTATCCGACCTTTTGCGGCTTTTTTGTGGACGGGCTTCTCTTGGCATTGGGAGAGTTTTGTAGAGAGTGGTGCCATGCTTTATCTTCCCGCTCTTCTGGTGGTTCTCCTTGTTCTCAGGCTCCTCTTCTTCAAGGGACCTTATGCCGATGTTTCGAAACCGGAAAAGGGACTCCTGGACATGCACTGTCACACTGCCGGATTTGGAGCGGGGGGCAGCGGGGCAAAGGTCTCGCAGACGCTGCGCGAAAGTTGGAAATTTAAACTCTATCTGAGGATCTTTGGAACCTCCGAACCCGAGGTCGAGGAAAAGGGCGATGACAGGGTCATGCAAATTATTGCCGACTCGATTCGGGGATCGGAGTTTGTCGATGATGCCGTGATTCTCGCGATGGATGCGCCCTACGATGCCGATGGCAGTCTCGATGAGGAGGCGCTTGAGGTTTATGTGCCAAATCGCTTCGTCGGGGAGGCGGTGAAGCGTCATAAAGGGCTCCACTTTGGAGCGAGTGTTCATCCCAACCGCAAGGATGCGCTCGAAGAGTTGGAGTGGTCGAAAGACAATGGCGCGGTCTTTGTGAAATGGCTGCCCAATATCCAGGGGATCGATCCTTCGGATGAAAGGTATCGTGATTACTATTTGAAGATGATCGAACTGGATCTTCCCTTGCTGACCCATGTCGGCGATGAGGAATCATTTTCCAGGACGGACAACGCGCTCGGCGATCCAAGGTTGTTAAAACTCCCGCTTGAGTGTGGCGTGAAAATTATCGCAGCCCACGTTGCCAGCTCGGGGGAGAGGGAAGGAGTGGAGAACATCGAGCACCTTCTCCGGCTGATGCCTGAGTTTCCCGATCTTTTTGCCGACATTTCAACATTAACGCAAATGAACCGGAGCAAGTATCTTTCCCGGGTTTTCTCCGACGAGCGTCTTAAGAACAGGCTGATGTATGGGACGGATTATCCGCTCACAAACACGCCCTTGGTCACGGCCTTGCAGTTTCCATTGCGGCTCACGATCAAACAAATGTGGGACATTCTCCGCACGAAAAACTCCTGGGACCGGGATGTGAAGCTGAAAGCGGCGCTCGGATGTCGGGCGGAGGTCTTTGCGCTGAGTCGGGATTTTTTGCTACGATAGCGGGGGGGAAGTGACCTTTTTTTGAGTTCGATTTTTTTTGAATCGATCCCCGGATCTATGACCTGAACCAAGCTTTCCGCCAAAATTTTGAAGGTTACTTTTTCGCAGGGAAATCCTGCTGGGTATACATCTGGCCTGAGGAGCGGTTGGCGGTGGCCTTGCGAATCTTGGCGACGGTGTCGGCGGTGACCCGAGGGGCACGGTTGGTCCAGTTGGCACGGATGAAGGTGGCGATATCAGCGATGTCCTGATCCTTGATGGCGGGATTTTGTCCAAGGCCGGGCATGAAGGCGAGTGGGGTGAATTTCTTCCCGTTGATCATGATTGGTCCGGTAAGGCCGTGGAGGAAGATCTTGACCAGGCGATTTTGGTCGCCGGTGACCCAGTCGGATTGATCGAGCTGAGGTCCAAGGTTTTCAAGTCCGGCTCCGTCATCTCCGTGACATCCGATGCAGGCGGCGGTGGTGCTGTAGAGCTTTTTACCACGTTGGAAGGAAACGAGGTGATCTCCTTTGAGAAGGGTGGATGGGTCGATTTGCTTCTGTGGTCCGCGTTTGGAATCAGAGATCCACTTGTCGAAAGTTTTGTCGATGAAGCGGCCATTATTGACCTTGTCGAAAAGCTTGGCGGTCGCTCCGAGTCCGGAAATGGCGGACTCCTTCACGAGGGACGTTTTGTGATGCTTCTTGAGAAGTTCGACAAGGGCCTCATGAGCGACCGGGCTGGGAATGGTCGCCAGAAGACGCGCCTGATAAGGAAGGGTCATGGGCGTTTGTGAAACGGCCGCCGCGGCAGTCTTCAGATTGATGAGTTCGGCATCAGAGAGGGAGAGCGCGGCGTAGAGAGCGGTGGAGACGAGTTCATCGTTTTTGGAAGAAAGAGCGCCGATGAGGTGATCTGCTTTCAGGGCGCCGAGTCCCTCCAGGGTCCAAATGAGGTGAATGGTGGTGAGCTCGCTGGCTGCGCCTTGGGCGAGTGCCGAGATGATGGGCGCGGGATCGGCTTTGCGGTTGATCAATTCCATCTGGGCGAGATCACGAACCGCTCCGATCGGGCTAGCCAGTTTCTTAACCAATGAAAGAGCGTCGACCTTGCTGAGATCCTCGACCTTTGCGAGAGGTTTGTTTGCGGCCCGAATACGATAGATGCGTCCATGACCGTATCCGGGGCCTTCGAGACCGCGGCTTAAGGTTTGTTCACGGAGGTAGCTCGTCATGTAGGTTTTGTGCTGGATGATGCCGTGATACATATCGAGGAGGTAAAGGGAGCCGTCCGGCGCATTGTAGATGTTTACGGGGCGGAAACGCTCGTCCGTTGAAGTGAGGAAGTCCCGCTTCTCGAGTGGGTGGGCCCCCTTGAGATTACCGTCTTTCGCGTCAACGGAGATCATCTTGACGAGTTGGGCGGAAGATTCGCAAATGAAGGCGTGTCCGTTGACTTCGGAAGGAAGGTTATTGCCGCGATAGATGACAGGACCACAAGCACCGGTGGCATTGGTCAATTTAAAGGTCTTTGGGTCAATGGTGTTCGAGCCATAACCATTATGAGAGGAAATGTAGGCCCGGTTGAGGCCCGGAGTGACCCGACCGGGGAAGACGGCGTTACTGCTGACGCGGGTGGAAATACTGCTCTTCATTTTGACCGACTGATTGCCAAGAAGAAGGTTTGGCAGAACGCGGTCGCCTACCAGCAGGGTGCTGTTTGAGTTGTGGAAGATACGACCGAAGTTGTCGCGGGTGATTCCCCATTGGCCACGGGTCGTGGTGGATTCCTTGACGATCTTGTTTTCACCGGGGATGAATTTAAAGCGGGCGTTGGACTTGGCGTTATACATCCAGTTGTCGATGCCCGGCATCATCCCGTTGGTCTTGTGCTCCACGTTGCCCCCGGGAGCGTAGTTTTTGTCGACGATGACCGCCTGGCCTTTTGGTTTGTCGCCATCGCTTTCCACGAAGTAGAGGTTTTGCTGGTCGGCATAGAGGATGCCGCCGGGAACGATGGCGATGGAACGGGGGAGGACGATGTTTTCGAGGAAAGTGGTCCGTTTGTCGGCCTTGCCGTCGCCATTGGTGTCTTCGAGGATGGCGATGCGACCGGTGGGCTTGTTCTCAAGCTTGCCGTCGATGTCCGGCATGTAGCCACGCATTTCACAGACCCACATGCGGCCTTGGGCATCGAAGGCCAACGCAACGGGCTTTTCAATGAGAGGCTCGGCGGCAACAGGTTCGATGATGTAGCCTTTTTCAATCGTGAAGGCTTTCAGCGCTTCGTCGACGGTGCGAACGGGAGCGGGCGGGATGAGTTCTTCAGGCACAATCTTTCCCATCTTGTCATGTCCCTTGCGATCACCATTTTGAGCTAGGGCAGCGGTAAGGCCGATCAATCCAATCAAAGTTCCGATTGCGTAATGCTTCATACAACGACAAATACTCTTTTAAAGGGGGATTACTAACGAAAAAATGTCGATTTTAGCGGAGCTTGAGAGTGGACCTGGGCTTCGGTGTGGGTAATAAATCACCAATGAAGATTCTCGCTCTACTTTTTGTGTTTTCGTCCGGTGTTTTTGGCCAATCGCTTTTTGACGGGAAATCGCTCGCAGGATGGACGGTGAGGAAGGGAGAGGAGAAATACTGGACGGTGAAGGAGGGCGCCATCGTGGGGGGATCGATGAAGGAGAAAATCGCGCACAATACCTTCATTGCCACCGCGAAAAGATATGAGAACTTTGAGCTGACCCTTCAGGTGAAGGTGGAGGGAAAAAACCCGAATGCCGGAATTCAAATTCGCAGTGAGCGGATCAAGGATCACCATGAGATGATTGGATATCAGGCTGACGTGGGGCCCGGGTGGTGGGGCAAACTCTATGACGAATCCCGCCGTCGCAAGGTGATGGGGAATTGGGTTTCAAAGGAGGCTGCCACCGCGGCCAAGGAAGGATGGAATGATTACAAGATTCGTTGCGAAGGAAAACGGATCCGCATTTGGATCAATACTATTCTGACCTGCGATTATACCGAGAAAGACGATTCGATTCCTTTGAAAGGATTTGTGGCCTTGCAGGCGCACAGCGGCCCTCCGTTTGAGGCGAGCTACCGGAAGATCTCGATCAAGGAGCTTTAGGTTCTTCTTTGGTGAAGAACTTTGAAGGCTCCTCCGGCTCCTTCCTGGTCGGTGGTGCCCAGGAAATCGGCTTGGGTTGTCAAACTGACTTTTTTCAGGCCGATTTGATTCCCCCAGTGAATGAGGTCGGGGAATGAGACGTCGAAAGTGAGGTCCTGCCTGCCCGGATTTTGGTAGGCTTCCGGCGGCAGGAGCCGCATGTGGTGGGCATAGGCCCGGAGGGTGCCGAGAGGACGGCGGTGGTAGACTTCATCTTGATCACCACCGTAGTCGATTGTGAGGATCTCGCCCTTCCCGAGTTGGGAGAGGTCGCTTTGAAACCATTGGTGAATGGATTCGGCGACCTCGAAGCGGAGCGGGGGATTTTTGAAGAGGGTTGAGTCCGGGAGGTTGGAAGGGGCTTCCCAGACTTCCTTGTTTTTGGGTCCAAGGAAAAGTTCTTCGAGACCTGAATTGAAGATACGCACAGGAAAGGCATCGAAGAACTCGTTGGAAATGATGAGGGCTTTTCCCTTGGTTTGGGTGAGGGCTTCTTTGAGGGTGGCGTGCCAGGTGCCGCGGTTTTTTTCCTGCTGACGTGCTGCGAGATGTCGAGAAATTTCGACAAAGTGGTAGTTCAGTTTTCTTCGGGCGAAAAATCCCAAACTCGTCCGGATGTCCTTGGCAAGTGTGCCGTCTCCTGGCCCCAATTCGATCACCGGGAGGGGGCCGTTTCTTTTCCAGGCGTCTTGAATCCAAGTGGCGATTCTTTTGGCAAGGAGATTGGTTAGCTCCGGAGTGGTAGTGAAATCGCCCCGTGCACCGAGAATGGGGCGGGGGCTGGTGTAGTAGCCCTGCGGGCCGTAGAGGGCCCCGGCCATGAAGCGGTCGAAGCGGATGAGATCAGGATCTGCTGATGAGTTCTTCACAGCCTTTGATGTCGAGCTTCCCGGAAGCGAGAACCGGGATGTCCTCGACTGGAATGATCTTTTTGGGGCACCACAACGAGGGAATGCCCTCATCCATGAGCTTGTAACGAATATCGAGGACTTCCTGTTCGAGCGCGGGGCCGGCGATCGTGGAAAGGAGGGCGATGGCCTCGCCTTTCCTCTCATCGGGAACGCCGACGATGGCAATCTTACGCTCTGTTTCGTTGTCGAGCCCAAGTGCTTTGTTGACAGCGGCTTCGACTGTTTCGTGTGGCACCATCTCACCACCGATCTTTGAGAATCGGGAAATGCGGCCTTCGATGTAGAGAAAGCCATCATCGTCGACGCGGCCGACATCGCCTGACTTGAACCATCCGTTTTCGTCGATGACTTCGTTGGTGAGCTCGGGTTTGTCGAGGTAGCCCTTGAAAATATTGGCTCCCTTCATCCAGATGATGCCGGACTGATCGAGGGTGTTTTCTTCCTCGGTGGCAGGATTGGTGATGCGGATCGCGAGACCGGGGAGGGGGGGGCCTACGGAAGTGAAGCGCTGGGAAGGAATAAAAGGGAGACCGTTGCCCGGATCTTCGAGCGGGAGGTTGATGGTGGCGGCCGGTGATGTTTCGGTGAGGCCGTAACCTTCCATCGGGAGAAGTCCAAATTTATCCTCAAAGGAGTGGGCGAGACTATCGGGGAGCTTTTCGGCTCCGGTAACGACAATACGGAGCGAGGAGAGTTGTTCCGGATCGATACGACGCATGTAGCCACGGAGGAAGGTCGGGGTGGAGAGAAGCAGGTCGACTTGATGTTGCCGAATCAGCTCGGCGAGGCGTTTTGTTTCGAGCGGGCTCGGATACGTGACGAGGTCGAGGCCCTCGATGATGGGATACCACAGGGTGACGGTACTTCCGAAGGAGTGGAAGAGGGGAAGACAGCCGAGAAGTTTGGAATTGGAAGGGAGAGCAAGTTGGCGACCAAATTGGCAGACGTTGGCAAGGATGTTACGATGACTGAGAGGGACGCCTTTGGGCTGTCCGGAGGAGCCGGAAGTGAAAAGGAGGATGGCCTCGTCATCGCCTCTTGATTTTCCGATTCCCAGCAGTTTCGTCAGGACGGATGCGGGGAGGAATTTTGACAGGACAACCCACTTGATGATCTTCTTTTTGATCCGGGGCAGGATGCGCTCGACAAAGAGGAGTTCGCGGTTGGGTGGCCACGGGAAGTCGGGGACTTTGCGGACGAAGGGGTCGGCGGTAATGAAGCGGTCAAGGTCGGCCTGCCGGATGGCGGAGCGGACAGCTTCGTGCGAACCGGTAAAGTTCAGGTTGACCGGGACTTTGTTGGCGAAGAGGACGGCGATATTTGCGATCATACCGCCTTTGCCGGGGGGGAGAATAATGCCCACGCGCTTCTTTTTAGTGGCGAACTTGATCTCCTTGGAGAGAGCAATCGCGGCTCCGAGAATCTTTTCGAACGGGAGTTCCGAGTCATCAGTACCATCGTAGAGGGCATTGGTGGAGGCGTGTTGCTTGAGACCCTGAAGAAGGGCCGCGGCGAGGGATCCGTTGAGGAAATCGCGGCTTGAAAAAGCCTCCTCGGAGCACGAGAAAAGTGCTTCACGGTATCTTGCGATGGAAGCCCTGCCTTTTGGGATGGCCTTTCCAAAGGTCATGATGGCGGCAGGAAGCTTCGCGGGGTTTTCGACCGAGAGCATGGCTTCGGAAGGAATGCTCACTTCCAGTGGCGCGACGGGGAGACTGAGTGCGCAGAGGGCTTTCAGGACGTCTGCGGGAATTCGGCAGGGAGCCCCCGGTCTGCAAGTGACAACTCCGGGGACAAAGATGAGGACGCCATTGCCCTCGATTTTTCCGGCCAGATTCTCGCCAACTTCGGAAAGGGACTTGTCGTTTTTGGAAAAGGCAGCTCCACCCTGTCCACTCAGCTGGAGGTAGGATTCGAGATCGGAAGGGAGAGTGGTCGTTTCCTCCACAAGCCAGGTAATGTGACGGTCGGAGAGGGTGGCCGCGAGGAAGCTTGCTTGCGCGGCGTCGAGACGGCCGGGGACAATCAGGCAGCCGTCTTTTGGGAGGCGGTCCAGGGAACGAACATCGATGGGATTACTCATTAAAAAGGGTGGGGGCAGGGAATTGCCTCCGCAGGAGGAAAGCATGAAACGGCCTGTGTCAAAACGAAAAATGAGGGTCGAATCGCTTTCTGTCTTTCAGGGGCTTGGGGGAATTGTTAGTCCTACAGGAACACAATTGCTATGGGAAAATCAAATGCCGCCAAAGGGCGCTACTGGAAAGCACACTTAAGGTGCGTGGGAGTGCTTCTTTTAATCTGGTTCTTCGTATCTTTTGGATGCGGGATCTTATTCCGGGATTGGCTTGATCAAAGCTTTCCGGGTGTTGGTTCCGCTCCCTTTGGCTTCTGGATGGCCCAGCAAGGCTCGATTATCTGCTTCGTGCTGATTTTGGTGGCCTATGCGATCCGGATGGCCCGCCTTGAGGATAATCTCGAACACGATGAGGAGGAGGCGAAATGAGTCAGGACGGCTATAATTACCTCTTTATTGGGCTTTCCTTCGCTCTCTATATCGGGATCGCGATCCGTCAGCGGGCGGGTTCGACCAGTGAGTATTACACGGCCGGAGGTGGAGTCTCTCCATTTGCAAACGGGATGGCGACGGCGGCGGACTGGATGAGTGCGGCGACATTCATCTCGATGGCGGGTTCTCTTGCCATTGGTGGTTATGACGGTTCGCGTTTTTTGATGGGCTGGACGGGCGGCTTTGTCCTTTTGACCGTGCTGATGGTTCCTTTCCTGAGGAAATTCGGGAAAGCGACCGTGCCGGATTTTGTGGGGGATCGTTACTACTCAAAAACGGCCCGGTTGGTGGCGGTGATTTGCGCGATCTTTATTTGCCTGACCTACATCATGGGGCAGATGCGCGGAGTGGGGCTGGTTTTTTCACAGCTTTTCGGGATTAAGATCGCAACGGGCGTGATTGTGGGAGGAGCGATCGTCTTTTTCTATGCCGGCTTGGGCGGGATGAAGGGGATCACTTACACCCAGGTCGCGCAGTATTGTGTGATGGCTTTTGCTTACACCATTCCGGCAATCTTCATCGCGATTGCGCTGACCAATAATTTCATTCCGCAACTCGGATTCATCGGTGACTACACTGCGGGAAAGGAAGCGGTGCCGTTTTTGGAGAAGCTGAATCACATCAATACCGACCTTGGTTTCGCGAAATATACCGACGGATCATTGTCAAGAATTGATATGTTTTGCATCACGGCCGCGCTGATGTGCGGGACGGCCGGGTTGCCACACGTGATCGTCCGTTTCTTTACGGTGAAGAACGTCAAGGCGGTGCGGACATCGGCCTGCTGGACGCTGTCTTTTATTGCGGTGATCTATCTCACCGCGCCAACGATTGGAGCTTTTTCAAGGGTGAACCTGATCGAGAACCTCAACGACAAACCTTACGCCGAGACCCCTTCGTGGTTTCAGGACTTTGAGGAAACCGGTCAGATGGCCTGGGTCGATAAAAACGGGGATGGCAAGATCCAGTATTGGGGTGCCGGGAAATCCGAGTCGGGAAAATCGGGTGCGGTTTTTTTAGGGAAGCCTGTTTTCAAGGAAGGCGCGACCGGATCTTTCGGTGAGAGAGTGGTGACCAATGTCGTGGTGACCGATAATCCCAATGAACTTTACTTTGGAAACGACGTCATGGTGATGGCCAATCCCTACATGGGCGGCCTCCCGAAATGGGCCATCGCCCTTTTGATGGCGGGCTGTATTGCTGCTGCGCTTTCAACTGCGGCCGGTCTGCTTTTGGTCCTCTCGACTTCGATCTCGCATGATCTTATGAAGAAGATCGTGAAGCCCGGCCTTTCCGACAAAGAGGAAATCAAATATGCCCGTCTGGCCTCGCTGGGGGCACTGATCGTGGCGATCTTCTTTGGGATTAATCCCCCTTCGACCTTTGTGGCGAAGACGGTGGCATTTGCCTTCGGCCTGGCGGCTTCTTCCTTCTTCCCGACTCTGCTTATGGGGATTTTCTCCCGGCGTATGAACAAGGAAGGTGCGATTTCCGGGATGATTTCCGGGATTCTCTTTACCATGAGCTATATCATTTATTTCCAGTTCATGGGAGGGACCAAGGATCAGTATTTCTTTGGGATTTCTCCCGAGGGCATTGGTTTCCTTGGAATGTTGATCAACTTCGGGGTCGCCTTTTCAGTGGCGGCATTCACTCCGGCCCCTCCCAAAGAGGTGACTGATCTCATCGACAACGTCCGCTTCCCGGGTGGAGCTGAGACGGAGGCGGTGGATCACTAACCATTTCGCGGGATGTCGTCGTGGTCTCATCCGGAACCAATGTGAGTATTTCCGGTGAGATCACATCCAATTTTGAGGCATTAAATTCTGTTGCCTCCGGTCTCCCGGGCCTGGTGCTCGTAAGCGTCGGCGATGTGGGCGCGGACGTGACTGAGGC